>OHUS01000005.1_pt1 | contig 174612 bp, 170 predicted proteins | sample 1579311 | NCBI WGS metagenome assembly OHUS01 (sample SAMEA3882538, study PRJEB24775) | human gut metagenome | biome: human-associated habitat; feature: intestine environment; material: feces | place: Netherlands | collected 2009/2010
AAGAGCATATTATGCAACAGAAGTAGAAAAAGAAAAAGATATACTAACAATGGCATTAACAGAAGGACAAACAGGATTAATAGTAGACACAAAAGGAAATGTATATACAGTAGGATATAATGGACAAGGACAAATAGGAAATGGAACATATGAAAACACAACAGAAAAAGTATTTATAAGCCAAGTAAAATTAAACACAACACCAAAAGTAATAAACTACAAAAAAGCAGGAGACACAGGAGAAAAAATAGAATACACAGTAACAGCAGGATTCAATTTATTATATGAAGAAGTAGAAAAGGGAGAATGTGAATACAAAACACAAGATGACCAAATAGCAACAGTAGATGACAAAGGAGTAGTAACAGCAACAGGAACAGGAACAACATACATAAAAGTGTATAACAAACAAAATGACTGCTATGCAGCAGTAAAAGTCCAAGTAAATGGGGAACAAGGACGCACAGCTGCCAAAATAGTAGGAGGGGGAAATCATTTTGTAGCACTAAAAGCAAATGGAGAAGTATGGACATGGGGATATAATGGCTATGGTCAGCTAGGAATAGGAAATACAGAAACCAAAAATAGACCAACAAAAACAAACATCTATAACTCAAAAGACGAAACACAATCAACATATGCAATAGATGTAGCAGCAGGATATAGTCATACATTGGTATTAAAATCAGATGGAACAGTGTGGGCAGCAGGATATAATGAATATGGACAACTAGGAGATTCAAGCACAACAAATACAAGTGAATTTGTCCAAGTAACAGGAATACCAGAAAAAGTAATAGCAATAACAGCAGGAGGACATTCATCATATGCATTAACAGAAAGTGGAAAAGTATATGGATGGGGTTATAACTATGAAGGACAATTAGGAAGAGGAAGTACAAGTCAAAATAATCCAAATGCAACACCACAAAAAATGCAAAAAGTATCAAACATAATACAAATGTCAGCAGGAGATAACCATATAGTAATGTTAGATGCAGATGGAACAGTATGGAGCACAGGACATAACTATTATGGACAATTAGGAACAAATAACAAAACAAATTACAGCATACCACAACAAATGAGAACAGGAACAACAACAGTATTAAATAATATCAAAAAGGTATCAGCAGGAAGTCTACATACGCTAGCACTAGCAGAAAATGGAACAGTATATTCATTAGGATATAACTATTATGGACAATTAGGAACAAGAAATACAACAAACTACATGTTACCAGTAACAATGGTAGACTCAAAAGGAAACACTGTAACAGGAGTAAAAGATATAGAAGCAAATGGATACACAAGTATATTATCAATAAAACCAACAACAACAGGAACAGAAGGAAATCTAAGCCAAACAGCAGGAATATATGTTACAGGATACAACAACTATGGACAATTATTTAATCAAGACACAAAAACACTAACATCATTAACAAAAGTACAAGAAGACAAAAACATAATAACAATGGCAAGCACACAAAATATATCAAGCCAAACAGCAGCAATAGTAGATGATTCAGGTTTAGTATACACAGTAGGATATAATGGATATGGAGCAATGGGAAATAAAACAACAACAAGTACAACAGAACCAGCAAACATTTCAGAAGCAAGCCTAGAAGTAAACACAAGAAAAATAGTATTAAACTTAGAAACAAACAATCTAAGCAAACAAATAGAAGCAAAAACAGACTTAGGATTTAATCTATTAATAGACCAAGTAGAAAATGAAGAAATAACATACAAAACATTAGACGAAAACATTGCAACAGTAACAGATGCAGGGCTAGTAACAGGACAAAAATATGGAACAACAAAAATAGAAGTATCAACAAATAAATTACCAAATAAAGTATTAATAGATGTACAAGTACTAAGAAAAAATGACAAAACAATAGCAAAAACAGTAAGTGGCACAGACTTTACACTAGCATTAAAAGCAGATGGAACAGTATGGACATGGGGATATAATGGCTATGGACAACTAGGATTAGGAGACAATTCAAACAGATATAGACCAACACAAATAAACATAGAAAATGTAGTAGATATAGCAGCAGGAAACAACCATGCTCTACTTGTAACAGCAGATGGAAAAGTATATTCATTTGGATCAAATAGTTATGGACAATTAGGAAGAACAGGAAATACATACACACCACAAGAAATACCAAACTTAGAAAACATAGAAAAAGTATCAGCAGGAAATTATCATTCTATGGCAATAGACAAAGAAGGAAATGTATATACATGGGGCTATAACCAAAACGGACAACTAGGAGATGGAACAAGAATAAGCAATAGTATACCAACAAAAATAAAATTAACAAACATAACAAAAATAGCAACAAAAAATAATACATCAGCAGCAATAGATGGAGATGGCAACTTATATACATGGGGATATAATAGCTATGGACAACAAGGAATTTCAATAGACAACATATATACACCAAGAAAAGTACCAACACTAGAACAAATAATAGATATAGCAGTAGAAAACAACACAATAATAGTATTAGACAAAAAAGGAGAGGTATTATCAAGTGGATATAACACATATGGAAACTTAGGAAACAATGCAACACAAACAAGAAAATCATTTGACAAAGTAATAGAAAAATACGAAACAATAACAACAGGAGAAGGAGAGGAAGAGACAACAACTACTACACCAGTTTATCTATCAGGAATAAAATCGATAGAAGCAGGAAATGAATATGCAGTTGCAATAAAAGAAGATGGAACAGCTATTTCATGGGGTTATAATGGCTATTCACAATCTTCAAATGGAACAACTACAAACAATTTATTACCAGTAGACTTAAAATATGGAAAAGACAAAGAAAACATAGATAAAATAATAAATGTATCAGCAGGAGAAGGAACAATAGTAGTAGTAAGAGAAGATGGAAAAGTATGGACTATTGGAAAAAATTATTCTGGACAATTAGGAAATAGTTCAGCAGTAAATTCAAATGAATTTGTATGTATAAGCAAACCTGTATTACTATTTGAAGAAACACCAATAAGAATAAAAGGAATAGGACAAAACAAAAATGCAAAAGTAAATATGTCACAAGGATTTAACCTATTATATACAACAATAGAAGACACAGACTTAACATATCAAATAAAAAATGAAAAAATAGCAACAGTAGAAGAAACAACAGGAAAAATAACAGCAGTAAAAAAAGGAAAAACAGCAGTAACAGTAACAGACAAAAAATCAGGAGAAACAACATCAGCAGATGTATATGTATTAGGAGAAGAAGATGTAACATTCCCACAAATCGAAACCCAAAATTATTCAACAGTAACTCTAAAATCAAATGGGGAGATATGGAGTTATGGATATAATGGATATGGACAATTGGGAACAGGAGACACAACATACAAAGTATTACCAACATATACAGGAATAAATAATATTACACAAATATCACTAGGAGGAACACACACACTAGCACTAGACACAGAAGGACATGTATGGTCTTGGGGATATAATGGCTATGGAGAACTAGGAAATGGAACAACAACAAGCTCAACAGAAAAAGTACAAGTAAAATCACCAGACGGAGAAGGAGTACTAGAAAACATAGTAGCAATATCAGCAGGAAATTATCATTCAATAGCATTAGATAAAGACGGAAATGTATATACATGGGGATATAACGGATATGGCCAATTAGGCTTAGGAAACACAACAAATACAGTACTTCCAGTAAAAGTAGACGACTTAGAAGGAATAATAAAAATAGAAGCAGGAAACTATACATCATATGTAATAGACAACAATAATCATCTATGGTCAACAGGATACAATTATTATGGAGAATTAGGAAATGGATCAACATCAAACAGAAGTAAATTTACACAAATTCAAACATTAGAAAATGTATCAGACGTATCTGCAAGTGAAACAAATAGTACAATAGTATTATTATCAGATGGAACAGTATGGGGATTTGGAAACAATACAAATAACCAATTAACAACTGTAGGAGGAGCAACACCACAACAATTAAAAGGACCAGACGGAATGTTAAAAGATACAACATCAATATCAGTTGGATATTATACAGGATATGCCATAACATCAGAAGAAAAAGTAGTTGCATGGGGATTAGACAACTACTCACAACTAGCATCAACAAAAACAGGAACAACAAAAGAAACACCTGTATATATGAAAGAAAAAGACGGAAATGACTTCACAGATGCAATGATAGTATCAGGAGGAAGATACAGTGCAGAATTAGCAAAAAGCGATGGAACAGTATGGGGAGTAGGATATAATGGATATGGAAATATAGGAGATGGAACAACAAATTCTAAAAATCAGATAACATGTATATCAACACCACATATAAAATTAGAAGAAAGAGAAGTAACACTAAAACTATCAAATCCAAACTATCAAATAAATCCAAAAACTGTATATGGATTCAACATATTATTTGAAGAAACAGAAAATGAAGGATTTACATACAAAACATCAGACGAAACAATAGCAAAAATAGATGAAGCAACAGGAAAAGTTACAGCAACAGGATTAGGAAAAGCATATATAACAGTAACAGCAAAAGGAACAGAAGAAGAAACAAGAGTAGTAATAAACGTAATAGGAGAAAACAAAAAAGTAGAAGAAAAGGTTCAAGTAGGAAGTTCACATTCACTAGCACTAAAACAAGATGGAACAATCTGGAGTTGGGGAAACAACACAAGTGCAATAAATACAACAGAACCAATACAAATAGAAAAAGGAAAATACAAAGAAACAAAAGAAATAGAAACACCAGAAGGAACAACACAAACAACAACAACAGAAAAAGAAATAGACTTAAACAACATAAAAGACATAGCTGTAGGATATAATCATAACCTAGCATTAGACAGCGAAGGTCATGTATATTCATGGGGATACAATGGCTATGGACAATTAGGAGATGATTCAACATCAACAAAAGAAATACCAACAAGAATAGAAAGCTTAGAAGAAATTGAAAAAGTATATTGCTATAAAGATGTAAGTATAGCAATAAATAAACAAGGAGAAATTTATATATGGGGATATAAATATAATAAAACTCCAACAAAAATCAATTTCTATGGAAAAGCAATAAGTCTAAATGAAAAACTAATATTAGCAGAAGATGGAAGTGTATGGAACTTATCAGATAACCCATCAAAAATAGACGGATTAAAAAATATAGTAGAAGTAACATCAGGAGAAAACCACTATGCAGCATTAGATTCAAAAGGAAAAGTATGGGTATGGGGATATAACAGATATGGACAATTATCACAAGGAAACACAACAAATGTAGGAACACCAACAACAGTAAAAACACAAGATACAGAAGGAACATCATATCAAGACCTAGAAAATATTGTAGAAATACAAGCAGGAGAAAACACTTTACAAATGTTATCAAGTACAGGAGAAATCTATATTTCAGGATATAATGGCTATGGACAATTAGGAGAAGGAGAAAGCACAAGTAATATAACAATAGCAAAAAAAGCAAAAAATATGGACCAAGTAAAAAATATAGACACAAACACAAACCATAGTATAGCATCAGACAGAAGTGGATTTGTATATACAACAGGATACAACGGAAATGGACAATTAGGAATAGGTTCAAATGTATCAACAAATGAATATACAGTAATAGGAGACACATATGTACATGTAAGTGAAAACAGAATATCAATAGAAGAAGGAAAAGACAAACAAGTAACAGCAACACTAGACAATAAGTTCAACTTAATAAATGACCTAGTAGACCAAAACAACATCACCTACGAAACACTAAATAATGAAATAGCAATAGTAGACCAAGATGGAACAATCCATGCAAATAAAATGGGAACAGTAGAAATAATAGCAACACACACAATAACACATAAATCAACAACAATATTTGTACAGGTAGTACCAGTAGGAAAAGTAACAGTACCAAAATTAGAAATAGGAGCTACACATACAGCAGCATTAAAAACAGATGGAACTGTATGGACATGGGGAAGTAACTCATATGGACAATTAGGAACAGGAGACAATATAAATAAAGCAATGCCAGCAAAAGTAATGGATATAGAAAACGCAATAGATATATCAGTAGGAAGCTATAACACAGTAGTAGTAAAAGATGATGGAACAGTATGGAGCTTTGGATATAATGGATATGGTCAATTAGGAGATGGAACATCTTCAAGTAGAAATACACCAGTTCAAGTAATAAAACAAAACGGAAAACCACTAGAAAAAATAGTAAAAATATCAGCAGGAACAAACAAAACAATAGCATTAGATGAAAATGGAAATGTATGGGTTTGGGGAAATACATACAAATCAACAGCAACAAAATTAACAACAATAAATAATGCTATAGACATCTCACCAAGCTATGTGGTAACACAAACAGGAAAAGTGTATACATTAGAAGGAGAAAAACTAGAAATAGATAATATCCTAAGAGTATCAGAAGGTACAAATCATGCACTATTCCTAACAAAAGAAGGAACAGGATATAGCATAGGAGCAAATTCAAATGGTCAATTAGGAGATGGAACAACAGTAAGCAAAAACTCACCTACAGTGATAAAAACAGAAAAAAGTAATCTAACAGACATCAAAGAACTAAAAGCAGGATCAGGAAGTTCAATGGCAATAATGAAAAATGGAGACACATATACATGGGGAAGCAACAACAACAATAAATTAGGAACAACTGCAACAAAAAACCAAATATATCCAACTAAATTAGAAAATGTAAACACATCTATTTCAGGAGATATTGGAACAGATAATGGAGGCATTATAGATACCCAAGGATTTGTATACATGTGGGGATTAGGAACATATGGAAACCTAGGAAACAGTTTATATAATACATCTGTAGAACCAGTATTAGTAGGAGCAGAAGAAGCGGGATTAGACGAATATGACATTATATTACACCTAGGAGAAACACATCAAATAACAGTAACAAACAAAACATTTAATGTATTAAAAGAAATACAAGAAACAGGAACAATAAACTACAACATTGGAAACAGCAATATAGCAAGTATTTCAAACACAGGACTTGTAACAGGACAAAAAGAAGGAAAAACTACAGCAATAGTAACAAAAGCTGATACAGGAGCAACAAGTATAGCAAATGTAACAGTATTACCAGAAGGTGTAGAAATAGAACCAATGGCATTAACATGTATGTCACACACAGTAGTATTAAAAGCAAATGGAACAGTATGGGCATATGGACTAAATTCAAGTTATGAATTAGGAAATGGAACATCAATAAGTAGTGATAGACCTATCCAAGTATCATTCCCAAGCAACATAAAAATAACACAAATAGCAGTAGGAAACACACATAACTTAGCATTAGACACAGAAGGTAATGTATGGGTATGGGGAGTAAATTCAAATAATGCATTAGGAACAAAACTAAAAACTACACCATCACGTTTAGGAATAAGTAATGTAAAGAAAATAGCAGCAAACAATGACCAAAGCATGATATTAACAAAAGACGGATATGTATATGTATGGGGACTAAACTCAAATGGGGAATTGGGAGTAGGAACATACAAAGAAGTAAAAACACCAACATTACTAAACTATGTAAATAACATATTAGACATATCAATAGGAAAAAATCACACAATGTTATTAACAACAAAAGGTAAAGTTCTAACAAGTGGTCTAAATAGTTATGGACAAACTGGAAAAACAGAAGGAAAAACAAATATCTTTACACAAATAGAAGTACCAGCAACAGTAGGAAAAATATCAGCAGGAGATAACCACAGTGTATTACTAACAACAAATGGAGAAGTATATACATTTGGATATAATGAAAATGGACAATTAGGATTAGGAACAAAAACAAATGTAACAATACCAACCAAAACAAATATGACAAACATCATGGAAATATCAGCAGGAAGAAACCACACAGTAGTATTAGGAGCAAATAGAGTATTATACTCTACAGGTTCAAACAGTAATGGACAACTAGGAATAGGAACAAAAGATGATAAATTGTTATTCACGGAAATAACAAAAGTACAAGACATGATGTCAATATCATCTGGAAATACATACAATGTAGCAATAAAATATGATGGAAATGTATATGGATGGGGAGACTACTATCATGGAACAGCATCAGTAAAAACAAAAACAAACAGCAGAGTACCAGTAAAAATAGGAAATGACTCATCATATGCAGAAGAGCCAGAAATAACTGTTAATGTAAATGGAGCAAAACAAATACAAATAACTCCAAAATACAGCTTTAATGTATTTAAAGAAGACAACGAAGAAGATAGCGATTTCCAATATGAATCACTAAATGAGGATATAGCGACAGTAGGAGAAAATGGTTTAGTAACAGGAGTAAAAGTAGGAACAACTTGGATAAAAGTAAAAGAAGTTGCAACAGGAAAAGAAAACATAGTAATAGTAAGAGTAATAGAATCAGATTCAAAATATGCTTCAAAAATAGCAGGAGGAGATGGATATGCAGCAGTATTAAAAGCAGATGGAAGTATATGGGGATTTGGATATAACTCAGATGGACAATTAGGAAATGACAAATTAGCACCAATAAATGTGCCAAGTCAAACAAACATACTAGCCACATACAAACAAATCGAAGCAGGAAAGAAATTCACAATAGCATTAAGAGAAGATGGAACAGTATGGGCATGGGGAGATAACACATATGGACAACTAGGCCAAGGAAATAGGGTATCAGCTAAAAAACCAGTACAAGTACAAAACCTAACAAATATAGTATCAGTTGCAGCAGGAGATAATCATGCAATAGCAATAGATAAATTAGGAAATGTATATACATGGGGATTAAACAGTAAGGGACAACTAGGAAATAGAACAACAGAAACAGTAAGTATACCAGAAAAAATAACAGGACTAGATAACCAAGTGGTTAAAGTAGCAGCAGGTGGAAATCTAAGTGCAATAATAGATTCAACAGGAGATGTATATGTATTTGGAGACAATAGCAAAGAACAAATCGAAGAATTTAAATATAATTATGATGAATTTGGACAAAAAATATTGCCAGCATTAAATACATATGTATCGCAACCGATAAAAGTTCAAACAGTTGAAAATGCTGTAAAAGTACAATGTTTGCAAACTGGAATAGTAGTGTTAAAAACAGATGGAAGTGTAGAAAGAACAACAAAATATGCAAAACAAGCTAATGCCCAAAAAACAACAGTAATAAACTCAGGAATGGTAGACATATCAGGTAAAAACGAAAGTGTAGTATTACTAGATAAATATGGTGCAAGCTATACATATGGGGATAATAGCAAAGGCCAAGCTGGAATAGGCGAAACAAGTGCAAGTGTAATATTACAAAAAATACGAATAGCAGAAGAAAAAACATATTTGACAGTAGGAGCAGGCTATAAAGATAATTATGTAATAGATACAGAAGGATTTGTATATGGAGCAGGAGCAAATGAATATGGTCAATTAGGAAACAGCACTTATGATGAAAGTTATGACTTTACATTAGTAGGAGACAGAAATTTTGAAATTGTACCAGATGCAAGAACTATGAAACAACCAGAACAAGAAACAGTAAAAATAGTAGCTAATATATTCAATGTATTTAACCATAATGAAAGAGCACTAACAGATTATGATTGGAAATCAAGTAATACAGATGTAGTAACAGTAGATAATGGTGTATTAGCATCTCAAGACATGGGAACAGCTACAATAACAGCTACAGATAAAGCAACAGGAGTAAAAGCAACAGCACTAAGAGTAGTACAACCATTAGATGAGCAAAGAATACAAAGTATTACTGTAAATAATAAAGAGGCAAAAGTATCAGGTGAAAACAAATATGAAGTGTCTGTAGAAAAAAATCTAGATGGAACAGGAACTTTAAAAATAACAACAAAAGATTCAGCAGATGAAATAAGTATTGATGGAGGAACAACATATGTAATAGGAGGAACATTAACACAAGATATACCATTAGACACAAATCCAACAGTACAAAAAATTAAAGTAAAAGCAAGTAATGGAAAAACAGTAGACTACATATTAACAATAAACATATTGTCAAATGATGCAAGCCTAGAAAGTCTAACAATAGACAATGTACAAGCAACATCAATAAGTTCAACAGAATACGAAATAATTGTAAAAGATACTGTAACAAAGCCAGAGGTACATGCAGTAGCAAGTGATTCAAAAGCAACAGTAAGTATAGATGCAAGTATAGAAGAAACAAAAGAAACAACAAAGACAGTTGATATGACAACTGTTATAAAGAAAACAATACCAGTTCAAGTAACATCAGAAAATGGTGACAAAGTAACATATACATTAACAATATATAAAGAAGATGCACTAACACAATTAGAAACAATAACAGTAGATGGAAAAGAAGCAACAAAAATAGGAAATACATCATATAAAGCAACAATACCAGCAGATGCAGATTATAGCACAATAATGGCTAAAACTTTATATAGTAAAGCAAGAGCAGAAATAAATGAATTGGGAGAAGAAACACAAGTTACAACAAAAGTAGTAGCAACGACCCAAGAACAAACAATAGTAAAAATCTACGTAAGAGCAGGAGAAGGAGAAAACGAAAGAGAAAAAGAATACACATTAACATTAGACAAACAAGGAACAGAGTTAATACAAGGTATATTCTCACTAACAGTAAATGGACAAGAAATAGAGCCAATAGGAAATATATATAATGCATACATAAGTGAAAATGCTGAAACAGTAGCAGTAACTGCTATCACTATTAATGATAATGACTTAGTAAAAATTGGGGAAACAGAAGCTAAAGTTCATATATCAACAGAAGAATTAGAAATAGCAGAAGAAGAAACAACATATAGAATAACTGTAACTGATCCAGAAGACAGCACAAAAACAAAAGAATATATATTGAAAATAAGAAAACCATCAGCAGACAATTCACTATTATCAGTAACAGTAGGAAACGAAGAATTTTCTAAAGTAGCAACAAGAGAAGCAGGAACAAACAACTTTAAAGTAAATATCTCAGACAAATATAGTGAAGTAGATGTAATAGGAACAGCAAGTTATGACCAAGCAAAAGTAAGTGTAAATGGAGAAAAATACGAAACTAAGATATCCACAAGATTGGTAGAAATTGGGGAAAATGAACCAACAAAAGTAGAAATTTTAGTAAAAGCACTAAATGGAGAAGTAGCAACATACACACTAGAAATTTACACAGAAAATAGTAATACAAATTTAAAGAAAGTAACTGTAGATGGAAAAGAAGCAACAATAAGTAGTGTATCAGAAGACACATATGAATATACTTTAGACAAAAAAGCAGACAAAATAACAATAGGAGCAATAGCAGAAGAACTAACAACAAAAGTAGGAATAAACACAAATGAACAAGAATTAGGAGCAACCTACAGAGAAATAAAAATGGAAGGAAGAACATTAACAGTAAATATACCAGTAACAGCAGAAGATGGAACAACAAAAGTATATAAACTAATAATAAATGCACTTCCAGACAATGTAAACTTATTAAATGTAAAAGTCAATGGAAAAGCAGCAAATGCAGTACCTGTAAACAAATATGAAACACGAGTAAACAAAAATGACACATTATTTGAACTATATGTAATACCAGAAGACGAAAAAGCAAAAGTCCAAATAGAAAACAATATAGAAGTTACAGGAACAGCCAGTGCAACAATAGCAAAAGACACAGAAGAAGTACAAGTAAAAATAAAAGTAACAGCACAAGACGGAACAACACAAGAATACACACTAATAGTTACAAATCAATCAGATGATTGCAAATTAGCAATTTTAAAAGTAGATGGAGAAACACTTGAAACAGATGCAGATGGAAAATATCATATAACAAAGAAATACTTAACATCATCTGTAAATATAGACGCAATAGCAAATAATAGTTATGCAACAGTAAGTATAAATGGAACAACACCAACACAAGAAGAACAAAAAGCAAGTGTTACAACATCAGACTTAGAAAACACAATCACAATAACAATAAAAGCAGAAGATGGAACAAGTAAAGATTACACATTAATAGTAGACAAACTACCAAATGAAACTGGAGCAACAATAACAATCAACTATGAAGAAAATGGAGAAACAAAAGAAAAAGTAATAGAATTAGACAGGAATAACAAAGGAACAATAAGAATAGGAAATCAAGAAAGTGTAAATCTAAAAGTAGTTGCAAAAGACGAATTAGCCCAAATCTCAATAGATGGAAGTATAGCAGAACCAAAAGAATCAACAAAAGAAATAATAACAACAGAAGAAACAACAAGTGTACCAGTACAAGTAACAGGACAAGATGGAACAATAGGAAACTATGAAATAACAATAATAAGAGCATCAAATAATGCAGAACTAAAATCAATAGATGTAAAAGGAATAGAAAATGGGGATATTCTAAAAACATCTGACAACACATATCTAGTAAAAGTACCAGACACAATGGAAAATGTTGATATAACAGCAATAGCAGAAAGCAGCTATGCAACCGTAAAAATAGCAGATGGAGACTATTCAGAAAACAACACACAAAATGCAACAATAACAATGGATGAAGGAACAAAAGAAATAACAATAACTATAAAAGCAGAAAACGGAGAAACAAAAGAATATAAAGTAACAATACAAAAAGTAACAGACTTAGGATTAGAAAGTGTAAAAATAGATGACAATGAATGTACAATAAAAAACGGAAGTTACGAAATATTTATAGATAGAAATGTAACACAATCAGCACTAAAAGTAAAACCAAAAAATCCAAAAGCATTAATATCAATAAAACAAGGAGTAGAAGGAACTTATGGAGAAGAAAAAACAGCAGAAGAACACATAGAACAAATACAAATAACAGGAGAAGAAACAACAGTAATAATCCAAGCAAAAGATCCAAATGACCCAACAAGAATAAAAGAATATTCTGTAACAATCAAATACAAATCAAATAATGCAGACTTAGAACTAATCCAAGTTGATGGAAAAGACGCAATAGAAACAGAAGAAGGATATTATGCAGTAACAACAGAAACCGCAACAACAGCAAGAATATATGTAAAAGCAACAAACGAATATGCCAAAGTAACAATAGGAGACAATGAAGCTGAACAAGGAGCAAGCAGAAGAACAATAACACTAAGTCAAGAAAAGAAAACAATAATACAAATAACAATAAAATCACAAGACGAAAGTGTAACAAAAACATTCAATGTAATAATAGAAAGAAAATCAGATGACACAAGTTGTAACATAAACATAAACAACGAAACAGCAGACGAAATAGACACGACAACAAATACTTACACAAAATACATTGAAAGAAATGATACACAAGCAACAATCCAAGTAACAGCAAACAATGACGAAGCAACAATAGAAATGGCAGGAAATACACAAACAAAAACAATAACAACAACTGTAGACATAGCAAGTGAAATAACAGAAATAACAGCCACTGTAACAGCTGAAAATGGGGAAACAGCTGAATACCATATCAGAATTGTAAAAAAATCAACAGACACAAGCATAAAAACAGTAAAAGTAGATAACAAAGTAATATCAGAAGTAGACGGAAAATATGTAGCAACAGTATATGATAAGGGAAAAGACACACAACAAGCACTAATAGAAGTAACAGCAAATGAATCACACGCAAAAATACAAATCGGAGATGGAACAGAATGGCAACAAACTCCAGCAACATCAACTGAAATATTTAAAGACGGAAATAGAAAAATAACATTAAATATTAATGTACAAGCACAAGATGAACAAACAGAAAGTATAACAAAAGAATTAGAAATAAACTTGATATCAGATGATGTAAGTATAAAAGTTGTAAAAAACGGTGAAAATGTTGTGACAAACTATAATGCCGAAACACACACATATAAAGAATATCTATCAAGAGATATAGAACAAGTGAGTCTATCAATAGAAGCAAATAATATGTATACAACAATAACATCAGGAGAGACAACAGGAACACCAATCATATCAATAAACAACATATCTGTAAAAGACCAAGAGGAAGTATATATAACATTTGCAGCAATTGCAGAATCAGGAAGAACGCAAGAATATACAATACAATTATTAAGAAAATCAAGTAATGCAGATGCAGAACATATCTACGTAGATGGACAGGAAATCACAGATAGATTTGCAGATAAAGACTCAGTACCAACATGCATAGTATCAATTGGAAAAACAAAAGATTCAAGTACAATAAGAGTTGTTCCAGAAAATGAATTTGCAAGTATAAAAATAGGGGATACAGAAGAAACAATAGGAGAAACGTCACAAAGAATACCACTAGATTTATCAAATGGAACAATAACAGTACCATTAGTAATAACATCACAAGATGGAACAGTGACAAAAACATATAATATAATGTTTGTACGTTTATCAAATGATACAAAAATACAATGGTTAGAAGTAAATAATAAGCACATAATTGAAGATGAAAGTGGAAACTATGAAGTAACTGTAAAATCATCAGAAGAAATAGCAAAAGTAAAAATAGTATTATCAAATATTTTAGCAAAAGTAACAATGGGAGGAGAAGAAAAACAAGGACAATTAGAAGAAAACGTAATCCTACCAAATGGAGACATAGTAAAAACAATAACAGTAACAGCAATAGACGGAACTATAAGAACTAGTACATTAACAATCCATAAAGCACAACCTAATTTAGGATTAGAAAAAGTATATTTAGATGGAAGATTAGCGACTAAGGTAGATGATAAGACATTTGAAATTGGTGTTGAGAAAGGAACAACACAGGCTCAAATAAAAGCAATAGCAAGTAATCCAGATGAATATGTAAGCATAAAAGGAAACACAGGTGTCCAAGGAGAAAATATATATACAAATTGCTCACTAGCAGACAAAGAAATACCAATAAAAGTAACCGCAATGTTTGATGGAGAAATAGACCAAGAAAAAGATTATGTTTTAAAAATAAAAGAAATAGAAGAACCAGATATATTGGAAGATTTGAAAGTGAAAATTAAAGTAGACGATGAAGAAGTTACTCAAGGAGAAGATGGAATGTATTTAGTAGAAGTAGATAATAGCCAAGATAACAGCTCATTATGGGCAGAAGTAACAACAGAAACATCACAAGTAAAAATAAAAGATACAAATGGAGAGACATCATATGATTCACCATCAAATCAGAAAAATATAAGTTTAAAAGAAAACATAACAGATGTTACTGTAACAGTAAAAAATGGAGCAGGGGAAGAAAAAGAATACATAGTAAGAATACAAAAGAGACAACCTGCAATAACTGGAAAAGTAATAACACAAGCATCAGATCAAGCAAATCAAACAGCAACAATAAAGGTATATAAAACATCAGACACGAGAAACGAAAATGATGCAGATAATCCAAGAGAGTTAATTAAAGAAATTGAGATAAAACTAGATGGAAGTTATACTTTAGACTTAAAACCAGATGAATATGACATAGTAGTAACAAAAACATCATACTTAGAATATAGATTGACAAATGTATTAGTAAAAGATGGAGAAACGATTGCTATAAATGATATCTATATCTATGCAGGAGATCTAGACGAAAATGGAGAAATAGAAATAGAAGATTTAACAAACATTATAGAAAACTATGGAGAAATAACACAAGATAACAAAGATGAAAAAGGAAAATATGACTTAAATGAAGATGGCATAGTAAACAAACTAGACAGAAACATCTTAAAAGAAAATTATGGAAAAACAAAAACAACAGAACAATGGGTAGATCCAAATCCATCGACAACAGCAAATTCAATAGTAACACACTCAACAGAATCAACATTAAGCTCAGAAGTTAAGTCTAAGGCAGTAGTAGAAGAAAATAAGGGTACAACAGGACAATCACAAATCTTTGTAAAACCATTAAAAGGACAATATACAATAACATCTGCATATGGAACAAGAACACATCCAACAACAGGAGAAGTAAAAAAACACACAGGAATAGATATAGCAGGAACACATCATGCAGAAGTATTGTCAATAGCAGATGGAGAAGTAACTTATGCAGGAGTACAAAAAGGATTTGGTAATAGTGTAGAAATTAAACATGTTGTGAATGGGGAAACAATATATAGTTTCTATGCACACTTATCAAAAATAGATGTACAAAAAGGTCAAAAGGTAAAACAAGGAGAAACAATAGGATTAGAAGGAGGAGACCCTAAGACAGATCAGAATGTAGGAAATTCAACAGGACATCATCTACACTTTGAGATAAGAAAAGCAAGTGGATATGGAAATGACATAGATCCAACAAAATACATATAGATGTTTTTGGAAACTGATAAAAAATATCCGAAGCAATTATTCAAGGACAGAGCAAAAATATGCTCTGTCCTTATATTAATTTGATAGATATGAAGTGAATCAAAAAAGAATAAAATTAATTCTATCAAAAATATTTTTATCAGTAAATTAAATTTTATACAAACCATAAATTAAATTATTCTTGAAAAGTATTGCAAAATATAGTAAAATAGATAATATTAATTATAAATATTACCTATTTTTGTGGAGAAGAAAAAGTATGAAGAATAAAGTATTAAAAACAATAAAAAAATACAATTTAATAGAAAATGGAGATAAACTAGTATTAGGAGTATCTGGTGGACCAGATTCCATAGCTATGCTTAATATTTTAAATGAGTTAAGAATAGAAAAAGATATAGAATTAGATTTTAATATAGTAGTTGCACATATAAATCATATGATTAGAGATGAAGCAATTGAAGATGAAAATTTTGTTAAAAAATTTTGTGAAGAAAAAGGCATTGAATTTTATTCAAAAAGTATAGATGTAAAAAAACTTGCTAATACTAATAAAATAAGTACAGAAGAAGCTGGAAGAAATGCAAGATATGATTTTTTTGATGAAATCCTAGATTATACTAATTCAAATAAAATAGCTATTGCTCATAATAAAAATGATAAAGCTGAAACAATAATCATGAATTTTATGAGAGGTAGTGGAATTACAGGATTAAAGGGTATAGAACCAAAAAGAAAAAAATATATAAGACCATTAATTGAGTGTGAACGTACAGAGATTGAAAATTATTGTAAAGAAAAAAATTTAGATCCTAGAATTGATAAAACAAATTTTGAAAATGAATATACAAGAAATAAAATCAGGAATATATTAATTCCGTATATAAAAAAGGAGTTTAATCCTAATATAATAAATACATTAAATAGACTATCTGAATTAGTAGGGGAAGAAGAGGAATATATTGAAAAACAAGTAGAAAGAAATTTTGAAGATTTAAAATTAGCAGAAAGTAAGGAAGAAATTGTTTTAGATTTAAAAAAATTTAATAAATTAGAAAAAGTAATAAAATCTAGGCTTGTGTTATATACTATAATGAGTATTTTTGGTACTACAAAGGGAATTGAAAAAGTACATGTGGATGATATTATAAAACTTTGTGATAATAATATTGGAAACAAATATTTAACTCCAAATAAAAATATAAAAGTATTTGTAAAAGATCATAAAATTTATTTTTTAGACCAAAGATAAGTAGCCGTAACAAAACTTATGCAGGTAGCTTGGTTGTAATAAAAAAGTCATAAAAAAATAGTTTACAAACCTAATTTTATGTGTTATAAAAAACAAAGGAATTAACCAGAATGAAAAAATTCTTGTTTATAGTAGATTAGAAAGGTATTCAATAGGACAAAGGAGGAATAATTTTGAAAAACGGAATTAAAACATTAGCAATGTGGCTAATTATAGGAATTATATTTATAGTGGTATTATCATCTATTGTAGAAAATAGTGATTCAAAATTGAAATATTCAGATTTAATTGCAGATATTAATAGTGGTAAAGTTGAGTCAATTCAAGTTGAATCAGATGGAAAAAAAGCCATTGTGCAATTAAAAGATGAGAAAATCAGAAAAGAAGTTAATATACCAGACATGCAGAGCTTTATGGCATATACAGAGGACTTTTTAAAAGAAGGAGCATTTACTTTAGAGGAAAAATCAGAGTCAATATTTATTACAATACTTAGCTTATTAACACCATTTGGATTGTTAATTATATTTTTTATTTTCTGGTTCTTCATGATGGGTGGAGCAAACAACGGAAATCCAGGAAGTAAAACAATGTCTTTTGGAAAAAATAGAGCAAGAATGATGACACCAGCAGAAAAAAATAAAATTACATTTGAAGATGTAGCAGGTGTTGATGAAGAAAAAGAAGAATTAGAAGAAATTGTACAATTTTTGAAAAATCCAAAGAAATTTACAGACATGGGAGCAAGGATTCCAAAAGGAGTATTACTTGTTGGTCAACCAGGAACAGGTAAAACATTGCTTGCAAAAGCAGTAGCAGGAGAAGCAGGAGTTCCATTCTTTATTATAAGTGGTTCTGATTTTGTAGAGATGTTTGTTGGTGTTGGTGCTTCAAGAGTAAGAGATTTATTTGATCAAGCTAAGAAAAATGCACCATGTATAATATTTATTGATGAAATAGATGCTGTTGGACGTCAAAGAGGAGCTGGACTTGGTGGAGGTCATGACGAAAGAGAGCAAACATTGAATCAATTATTAGTTGAAATGGATGGATTTACAGAAAATGAAGGTGTTATTGTATTAGCAGCAACAAATAGACCAGATGTATTAGATAAAGCGCTTCTAAGAGCAGGAAGATTTGACAGACAAATTGTAGTAGGATTACCAGATGTAAAAGCAAGAGAACAGATATTAGAAGTACATTCAAGAAGAAAAAGATTATCAGATGATGTTGATTTAAAAGTTATTGCAAAAAATACTTCAGGATTTGCTGGAGCAGATTTAGAAAATGTATTAAACGAAGCAGCATTATTGGCAGCAAGAAGAAATTTAAATGAAATAGGAATGAAAGAAATTGAAGATGCTATGGTAAAAGTTACTATGGGACCTGAAAAGAAGACAAAAGTAAGAAGTGAAAAAGAAAATAGACTTGTTGCTTACCATGAAGCTGGTCATGCAGTTGTAAGTCATTATCTAGAGACACAAGACCCAGTACATCAAATATCAATTGTACCAAGAGGTATGGCTGGAGGATATACAATGTATCGTCCAACAGAAGATAAATCATTTATGTCAAAAACAGAAATGGAAGAAAATATTGTTTCACTACTTGGTGGTAGAGTTGCAGAAGCATTAATTTTAAATGATATTTCAACAGGAGCAAGTAATGATATTGAGAGAGCAACAGGAATTGCTAGAAGTATGGTAACAAAATATGGAATGAGTGATAGAATAGGAGCTTTAATGCTAGGTTCTAATCAGGAACAAGTATTTTTAGGTAGAGATATTGCTCAAGGTAGAGAGTATTCAGAAGAAACAGCAGCTATTATAGATGAGGAAACAAAAAGAATAGTAGATACAGGATATAATAGAGCAAAACAAATATTATCTGATAATATAGATAAGTTGCATCAAGTTGCTGGTATTCTTTTAGAAAAAGAAAAAATCGAAGCAGATGAATTTGAAGCGATTTTTGGAAAAGAATAATTGTAAAGAATTTGTATAATACAAAAAATAAAAAATGAAAGTAGCAATTTTATATTGCTATTTTCATTTTTTTAGTATAAAATATGAATAATAATAAAGGAAAGGTACATTAAATAGGTAAGCTAATGAAAAATTATTATGAAATATTAGAAGTAAATCCTAGGGCATCAGAAGAAGTAATAAAAAAAGCTCATCAAGTATTAATAAAAAAGTATCATCCAGATTTATATGTAGGAGTAGAAAGAGAAAAGGCAGAAGAAAAGATAAGAAATATAAATGAAGCATATAAAATACTTTCTGATGACTTTTTAAGAGAACAATATGATAAAGAATTGCAAAAAGAGGAAGATATATATAATCAAAGGGTTTATAAACAAAAAGAAAAAAATACAAATTATAAAGCTGATACTAAAAAGAAAAATAGAAAAGAAGATTATGCTCAAGAACAAATGCCCACACATAATGTAGGAACTTTTATGAGTTTAGTTGATTTAGTTTCAGTTACTTTTAAGAATATGCCTAAAAGAGAAAAGAGAAAATTACAAAAAGAGGATTTTATTGCAGGTGGATTAACTATACTAATTGTAGGAATATTAATTGTTGTATTATGGTTTATTCCAGCAACAAATGGTTTTGTGAAAAGTTTATTACCTTTCTTAAACTAGTTATTAGAAAGAAGATGATATAATATGCATTATGCTGATATAAAGAAAGCTGATATTGCAAATGGCTTAGGTGTTAGAGTTTCAGTTTTTGTAAGTGGATGTACACATCATTGTAAAAATTGTTTTAATAGTGAAGCATGGGATTTTAATTATGGAAATGAATTTACAGAAAATGAAATTAATAGAGTTATAAAAGAATTAGATCATTCTTATGTTTCAGGTTTATCAGTATTAGGAGGAGAACCACTAGAACATGTAAATCAACAAGGATTATTACCACTTTTAAAGAGAGTAAAAGAAAAATTTCCAGACAAAAACATTTGGTGTTATTCAGGTTATACCTTTGAAACAGATATTATGGGAAAAATGTATAATAATTGGAAAGAAACACCAGAAATTCTATCATATATAGATGTTTTAGTAGATGGAAAATTCGAAGAAGACAAAAAGGATATAAAGTTAAGGTTCAGAGGATCTAGTAATCAAAGGATTATAGATGTTAAGAAATCATTAAAAGAGAATAAAGCTGTATTATTTGAATTTTAACTATTGACAAGTTATGCCAATTTAGGTTATAATGGATATCGTTATAAGGGTTATCCCACATACAGTTTCGTATGGGCCGGAAGGAGGGGAATATAAATGTCAGAGATAAAAGTTAATAATGGTAATATAGAAGATGCTTTAAAAAGATTTAAAAGACAATGTGCAAGAAATGGAGTTTTACAAGAAGTTCGTAAAAGAGAGCATTATGAAAAACCTAGTGTAAGGAGAAAGAAAAAATCAGAAGCAGCTAGAAAAAGAAAATTTAATTAGAAAATTAGGGATTGGAAGTATAATGGGGTATTATAAATATACACTTTTTAACTTCCAATTTTTGTTTTAAAAAATATATTATTATTTAAAAGAATTATAAATTTAAAAAATGTGTATAATAAAATAAAGAAGGAGGAATTTAGATGAAATATAAAGAAAATGAATTAAAGCAGGGAATTAAAATTCATACTATAAATACTAATAAATTTAAAACAAATTTGTTAGCAGTTTTTTTAACAACAGAATTAAATAGGAAAACAGTTACAAAAAATGCATTAATCTCAATGCTTTTAAGAAGAGGTAGTAAAAATATGCCAACTCAAGAAGAAATTAGCAAGCAAATGGAAGAAATGTATGGAGCAAGCTTTGATTGCGGATTGGATAAAACAGGAGATAATCAAGTTTTAAAATTTTATATAGAAGTAATTAATGATGATTTTTTACCACAAAATAATGATGAAATGTTAAAAAAAGCTATACAAAAATTACTTGAAATTGTATTTGATCCTTATACAGAAGGTGAAGGATTTAAGAAGGAATATATAGAACAAGAAAAAGAAAATTTAAAACAAAAAATAGTTGGAAAAATAGATAATAAAGCCAGATATGCAATTGACAGATGTATTGAAGAAATGTATGGAGAAAAAGCATTTGGGTTATATAAATTTGGATATGTAGAGGACTTAAATAATATAGATGAAAAAGAACTATACTTATATTATAAAAACTTAATTAATTCTTGTAAAATAGACATATTTGTGTCAGGAAATATAAAAGAAAATACAGATACATTGATAGAAAATAATGAAAATATAAAAAAATTAGAAGGAAGAAAGCCAAATTATAATATTCCTAAAATAGATAACAATGAAATTAAAGAAAAAGAAAATATTGTTACAGAATCTATGGAAGTAACACAAGGAAAACTTATATTAGGATTAGATGTTAACATCGATAATGAAGAATTAAAATATGATACAGTTATATATAACAGTATATTAGGAGGAACAGCAAATTCTAAAATGTTTCAAAATGTAAGAGAAAAGGCACATTTAGCTTATGTGGCGAGTTCAAGCTATTTGCGTCATAAAAACATTATATTTGTAAATTGTGGAATTGAAATTTCAAATTATCAAAAAGCATTAGATTTAATAAAACAACAAATTGAAGATATGAAACAAGGTAATTTTACAGAAGAAGATATTGCAAATGCTAAGAAAGGAATTCTAGCAACTATTAAGACGATAGATGATGAACAAGATACTCAAATTAGTTATTATTTTGGTCAAGAATTAACAAACACAAGAGTTCCTACAGAAGAATATATTAAAAAAATTGAGAGAATCCAAAAAGAAGATGTTATAAATATAGCAAGAAAAGTAAGTATTAATACAATATATTTCTTAAAGGATTAGATTATAATGAGTCAATAAATAGAAAGGAGATAAAGATGCAAGTAATTGAAAATTTAAAGGTTAAGGAAAAACTTTATATAGAAAAATTAGAAAATGGATTGACTGTTATGGTTATTCCTAAACCAGGAATTCAAAAAAAATATATGATTTGGGGAACTAATTATGGTTCGAATGATAGTGAATTTATTGTTCCAGGAGAAGAGGAAAAAACTAAAGTGCCAAATGGAGTAGCACATTTTTTAGAACATAAATTATTTGAACAAGAAAATGGAACAAATAGTTTAGATGTATTAACTGCATTAGGAGTAAATGCAAATGCTTATACAACTAACGATCATACTGCCTATTTGTTTGAAAGTACGGATAATTTTTATCCTGCAATGGATGAATTAATGGATTATGTGCAGCATCCATATTTTACAGATGAAAATGTTGAGAAAGAAAAGGGAATTATTGGACAAGAGATTATGATGTATGATGATTATCCAGATTGGAGAGTATATTTAAATGCGATGCAAGCAATGTATCATAATAATCCAATAAAAATAGATATTACAGGAACGATAGAAACAATTGGAAAAATAAACAAGGAAATTTTATATAAATGTTATAAAACTTTTTATAATCCATCTAATATGGTTTTAGTTATATCAGGTGATTTTGAACCAGAGAAAATAATAGGTGAAGTAAAAAAACGTCTTATAGAGAATCAGAATCAAGGAGAAATTAAAAGAATTTATCCAGAGGAACCAGAGACAATAGTCCAAGAGCTTATTGAACAAAGATTAGAAGTAAGCCAACCGCTTTATACAATAGGAATTAAAGACATGATTAATAAAAAATCTATGGAAAATTCAAAAGAAATAGTAAAAAAACATATTTCTATAGAAATTTTGTTAAACCTTTTAATTGGAAGAAGTTCAGAATTATACAAAGAATTATATAATAAAGGGATAATACATGGACAGCCAAGTTTAGATTATGAATTTGGAAAAACCTATGCACATGTTTTGATAACAGGTCAATCGAAGGAACCAGAAACTTTATATAATGAATTTAAAGAAAAAGTAAAAGAAATGAAGAAAAAAGGAATATCTAAGGGAGATTTTCAACGAATAAAGAAAATGATTTATGGAGGATATGTAAAAGAATACAATGATGTACAGGACATAGCAAGAATGTTCTTGGCAGACTATTTTAAAGGAATTAATTCTTTTGATTATATAGAGGAAATAGAAGGGATAAATGTAGAATATTTAAATCAAGTGTTAAATGATGTATTTAAAGAGGAAAAAATGGTACTTTCTATTGTAAAAAGTTAAAAAACAACAAAAATTTAAGTTTGTGAAAAATGTAATAAAAACGGTGTTGGTTAAGAAAATAAAACAATACCGTTTTTTAATAAAATATCGTGTCGAAAAAAGAAATAAAATGTCATACGAAAGTTGCCAGAATGCCTTGAAAATACTTGACTTGAGAAAAATAATGTGTTAATTTATAGATATACGAAAGATAATCAAATAAAAAGGAGAGATTAGTATGTTAAATGATGAAATTTGTAAATTGAGGGATAAATTAAATAAGAGTATTGAACAAGGCGATGATTATAATATTACATATAAATTAAGCATAGAATTAGATGAATTGATAGCAAAATACTATGATGAATTAAAAAATGCTAAAAAAAAACTAATATGGACAACTACGTAGAAAAATAGTCTCTTAAATGAATTAAGAGGCTATTTTTGTTATCTAGTTGTAAGTTTGGTAAGAAATAATTATGATGTTGATGCTCTGGCTCCAACTATAATACTTAAATTTTATTTAATGACGTTTGATTGGAACGAAAAATAAAAAATCTTTTACAAGAAAATGAGTAATGTTCACGGGCAAAATTATTATTATATGAATTTAAACTTTTCTCGGTTCAATACATAATCTAAGAATTTCTAAAATAATTTAATGGCACCCTTTCACTTAGTCCGAGCTAAAGCTCGACGCGAACATTTTCCATTAAATTATTTAAGAAATTCTAAGATTACTCCAATTACATTCGAAAAGTTTAAATTCATATAATAATAATTTTGAACCTGAGTGAAAGCGCCTTGTTTTCTTGTATTAGATTTTCTTTTTGAATGAAATGAAAAGACATTAAATAAAATTTAAGTATTATAGTTGGAGCCAGAGCATCAACATCATAGTTATTTCTCACCGAACTGTAACCTAATTGTATATTTGAGGCTTAAAGATTGCTTGCATTTTTACCTAAGATATTGTATAATAATATGCCAAGTGAGGGGAATAAAATGCAATTAAACAAGGAAGAATATAAAAATTTTAAACAAATTGTTAATATTTTTTACAATGAAGAAATAGAAGGAATTAATGAAGATAAAGAAAAAATAAAAAAAGAAGGAACAATAAAAATTGAGCCTAGGATTTTTTATGACAAATTTTCTGGTGACATGAAAATCGAATTTAAAATTGGAAATAAAAAAATGTATAAAATAAAAAATTTATCAGAATTTTATACAAGAATGCTTAATAAAGAATTTTATCGTTATGGTGAAAAGTTGCAATTTATCCACACAGAAGAAGCATTTGAAAATAATAGTAGACAATTGTTAGAGTTTGTTATGAAATATGCAGAAGTTATAAAATATGCGAATTCTAATTCAAATAGTAATTATAAATACTATGGAAAAGCACTAAGTGAAACAAGTATTATAGTAGGTAATAGTGCTATTGATGATTTATTTGATGTATTAAAAGGAAGAAAAATTATATTTCAAAAAGATTGTAATACTGAAGAAATAGAATTTACAGAAGAACAACCAGAAATAGAATTTGAATTAAAGAAAACAGAAAATAAAGATTATATAATAGTACCTAATATAGAAATTTATAAAGTAAATATTATTAAGGGAAAAGAATACAAATATATTTTAGATGATCAAAAATTATATAGATGCACAAAAGAGTTTGAAAATTCTAATTTAAAGTTATTAGAACTTTTTAGAAAAAATTATATAAATGAAGTAAAATTAGGAGAAAAAGAATTAACACAATTATTTTCTATTATTATACCAAGAGTAAAGAATGCCATAAATTTAAAAAATATGACAGAAGATAGTATAAAAAAATACATGCCAAAAGAATTGATAGTTAAAGTGTTTTTAGATTTCGACTCAAATGATTATTTAATTGCAGATGTAAGGTTTGATTATGAAGGTAATGAATTTAACCCATTAGAAGAAAATAAAAAAATTAAATTTCCAAGAAATATGTTAGAAGAAACTAATGCTTTAAATATTTTTAGACAGACTGGATTTATGTTAGAAACTAAAAATTTGAGATTTATTTTACCAGATAATGATAAAATATATGAGTTTTTAACAGAAGATATAAACTATTATATGCAACATTTTGAAGTTTTAGCAACAGATAATTTTAAAAGAAAACAGATTAAGGAAACAAAAATTGGAGGAATAGGAGTAAAAGTCGAAAATAATTTATTATCAATTGATTTCAAAAATTTAGATATTGATATAGAAGAATTAGAAGAAATCATGTCTAAATACTCTTTAAAGAAAAAATATCATAGATTAAAAGATGGTAGTTTTATTGACTTAGAAAATAATAAAGAAGCAAAATTTTTAGAGAAATTAGTAACAGGTATGGATATTTCTTATAAAGATTTGGAAAAAGAAGAATTAAAATTACCTGTTTATAGAATTTCATATTTTAATCAACTATTAAAAGAAATAAAAGGAACTGAAATAACTAAAAATGATGAATATAAAAATATTATAAATCAATTAGATAAAGAGCAATTAGAAGAAGAAATTAAAGTACCAGAAAATTTAAATTCAGTTTTAAGATATTATCAAAAAACAGGTTTTAAGTGGTTAAAGATACTAGATAGATATCACTTTGGTGGAATATTGGCAGATGATATGGGATTACGGAAAAACTATTCAAATGTTATCAGTAATAGTTGATTATGTTCAAAATTGTAAAGATGATAAAAAGGAAAACAATAGAGCAAGTATTGTAATTTCACCAAGTTCGTTAACATTAAATTGGCAGAATGAAGCAACTAAATTTGCTAATGGGTTAAAAACAATAGTTATAAGAGGGACGCTAGAAGAGAGAAAACATCAAATTGAGCAAATAGATAAGTTTGATTTAGTTATTACTTCATATGATTTATTAAAGAGAGATATTGAACTATATCAAGAAAAAAATTATAAATTTAGATTTATAATAGCAGATGAAGCTCAATATTTAAAAAATAGTAATACTCAAAATGCAAAAGCAATAAAAAAAATAAAAGGAGATACAAAATATGCTTTAACTGGAACTCCAATTGAAAATTCTTTAGCAGAATTATGGTCGATTTTTGACTTTATTATGCCAGGATATTTGTTTACATATCGAAAATTTAAAAATATGTATGAAGCTCCAATTGTAAGGGAATCTAATGAATCAGTTGTTGGAAAGCTAAAAATGCTAATAGAACCATTTATTTTAAGAAGAAGTAAAAAAGAAGTGTTAACAGAGCTTCCAGATAAGACAGTAACGGTTTTAAATAATGAAATGGGAGAAGAACAAAGAAAAATATATATAAATTATTTATTACAAGCAAAACAGGATATATCAGAGAAAATTAAATACAGTGGCTATGAGAAAAACAAAATGCAAATATTGGCAGCGCTAACAAGATTAAGGCAGATTTGTTGTCATCCAAGTTTGTTTATAAATGGATATAATGAGGGAAGTAGCAAATTGGAACAATGTATGGAAATTATTCAAGAGGGTACAAATGCAGGACATAAAATACTACTTTTTTCGGGATATACATCAATGTTTGATTTCATAGAAAAAGAATTAAAAAAAAGAAACATAAGATATTTTAAATTAACAGGTGCTACAAAAGTAGAAGATAGGATAAAATTGGTTGATGAATTTAATAATAATTCTGATATTAAGGTGTTTTTGATTTCTTTAAAAGCAGGTGGAACAGGTCTTAATTTAACTGGAGCAGATATGGTTATTCATTATGATCCATGGTGGAATATATCAACAGAAAATCAGGCTACTGATAGGGCTTATAGAATAGGTCAAAAAAATAATGTTCAAGTGTATAAATTAATTACTAAGAATTCAATTGAAGAAAAAATATATGAATTACAAGAGAAAAAGGAAGAGTTAGCTAATAATATGCTGGATACAAAAACTACATTTGTTAATAAATTATCTCAAGATGAGATTATGAAATTATTCGAATAATATTGTTATGATTTATAAATAATAACAAGGTTGATTTTTTTGCCATTTTATGTTAAACTTAGAAAGAACCATATTTTACATTATGTAAAGAACAGATAATAAAAATATGTTGTATAAGGAGAATTGAAATGGATAAAAAAGTTTTGAACAAACATATAGGAAAATTGAATGAAGATATAAGGAATATTCAATATCAAATAAATAGTATAAACCAAGATATGAAAAAAGATAAGAAACAAAGTTATATTGAAAAAAGAATTGATAGATTAGTTAATAATTATAAAATGTTAAATCAAAAAAGACAGGAATTAGTAAATATATCTAGAGAAGAAAAAAGAGAACTACAGGAAAAAGTATTAGAAATACGTAAACAAGTAAAAGATGTTTGTTATAAAGGAAGCAAGGACGTTTCAAAACAAAATATACAACTAGACGAAGTTGTTAACAATGAAAGTAAATCAGAAATTTATAATAAGATTGATGATGATGAAAATGAAAAAATAAAAAGAGTTTATGGTCCAGATGGTAGTTTAGAGTACATATATATTAAAGAAGAGAGACATATTGGAAGATGGCAGAAAATTAAGCAAATGATGGGAAAAAAGAAGAGAAATAAAGAGATAATAAAAAAGCAAAGAAACAAAAATAGATTCGGAAAGATGAAAGAATTTTTCAGGGAAATTAATGGAAAGAAATTATTAAAAAGGATAGCAGCTTTTGGAATGGGATCATTAATGCTACTTCCTGGAACAATTTCTGCTAATCAGAATGAAAATAATACTGAAAGTAAAAGTACAAAAAACAGCTATATAGATACTGTAAAACAAACACCTGTAAATGAACATGAATTAATAAAAATGGCAGAAGATTTTAAAAAAGAAAATTCTTTGAATATGGACGAAAATATAAAATCAGAAGAAGCAGTTAAAGAAGAAAATACAAATGATAAGAATGAAGATGATGTACTTGTACATATTATAGCTCCAGCACAGAGCAAATACACAGAAGTGTCTGATGGTAGAGGAAATTATGGTATTTTTACTGAAGATACAGAAGTTTCGATATATAATAGAGCTTTAATCAGAACTAATAAAGATGGAAGCAAATCAATATTAAAGGCCACAAAAGTAGGGCAAACTTGGAAACAATATGCAGAAGAACAAGGAATTGATTATAATGAGTTTAAAACATATATAGAGAATAATGAAAATATACAAGAGGTTTTATCTACTATGTCTGTTGATGGTAAAAGTATATATGGATGGATGCCAGCATCAGAATTAGAATATAAAACTCAAGATAAAGAAATAAACGTACAAAGAAATTATGTTACCGAGGTAGAAGAAAGATAATGAAAGATTATATAACTGTAATAGGAGCAGGATTAGCTGGATGTGAGGCAGCTTATCAAATTGCTAAAAGAGGAATAAAAGTAAAATTATATGAAATGAAGCCAATAAAATATTCAGAAGCACATTCAAATGAAAATTTTGCTGAAATTGTATGTAGCAATTCTTTTAAATCAAATTTGCTAACAAATGCATGTGGTTTATTGAAAGAAGAATTAAGAAGATTGGATTCATTATTAATTAAAATTGCAGATGAAACAAGAGTTCCAGCAGGACAGGCTTTAGCAGTAGATAGAGAAATTTTTTCTAAAAAAGTAACTTGTGAATTAGAAAAAAATGAATTTATTGAAATTATTCGTAAAGAAATTGTTGATATAGAATCTTTAGCAAAAGAAGGAATTGTGATAATAGCAACAGGACCTCTTACTTCAGAAGGGTTAGCAAAAAACATAGGTAAAATAACAGGAGAAGACAAGCTTTATTTTTATGATGCGGCTGCGCCAATTGTAAATAAAGATAGTATAAATTTTAAAATTGCATTTTATGGAGACAGGTACAGCCAAGAAAAGAAAAAAGATGAAAGTATGGAAGAATGGAAAAAAAGATTAGCAATTCAAGAAAAAGATGAACAGAGTTATATTAATCTTCCAATGAATCAGGATGAATATGAGAAATTTTGGAATGAACTTGTAAAAGCAGAAGTAGTTACACTTCATGAATTTGAAAAGAGAGAAATCTTTGAAGGTTGTATGCCAGTTGAAATAATGGCCAAAAGAGGAATTGATACTTTGAGATTTGGACCATTAAAACCAGTAGGGTTTGATGATCCAAGAACAGGAAGAAGGCCATATGCATTAGTACAACTAAGACAAGATAATAAACAAGCAAGTATATATAATATTGTTGGATTTCAAACTAATTTGAAATTTGGAGAGCAAAAGAGAGTTTTTCAAATGATACCAGGATTAGAAGAAGCAGAGTTTATAAAATATGGAGTAATGCATAGAAATACATATATAAATTCAAGTAAATTATTAGATGAAACATATAATCTTAAAAACAATAATAATGTTTATTTTGCAGGCCAGATAACTGGTGTTGAGGGCTATGTTGAGTCGATATCTTCTGGAATGGTAGTAGCCATTAATGCTGTTAATCAAGTAAAAGGAAAAGAAGAAAAAGTTATTTTTTCGGAAAATACGGTAATAGGGGCTTTATCTAAATATATATCAACTCCAAATGAAAGATTTCAGCCAATGAATGCTAATTTTGGAATATTGCCAGAGTTAGAAGGAAGAAAAATAAGGGATAAAAAAGAACGATATGCTAAATTAGCTGAAAGAAGTTTAGGGTATTTTAATTGAAGATATAAATAATGTATTTTACAAAGTTATTACAATTAGTTTACAAATGTATAAAATTGGATAAAAAGGTTGAAAAAAGGTATTAAAAAAAGTATAATAAATATGTATACTTATTTTAAATAAAGAATTAATTTGAAGGAAGAAATAATTTATTATAATGAAAAATATAAATAATAGGGGGATTTGATATGAAAAATGTTAGTGAATTTACAAAAACACAAGCTTTAATTGATGAGTATAATAAGCTTAAAAATAAGGTACCTAATTTGGAAACACAAATAAAACAAAATGAAAAGAGAACAAAAGTTAAAATAGAAAAACTTAAGAGTGATATGCAAGAAAATCAAGAAGATGTTGAATATAAATTAGATAGGGCTGCAGTAGAAGCTGAATACGGAAAGCAAATAGAACAAGAAGAAAAAAATCTGGAAGAAGAAAATGGCAAAATTAAAGAAGAAATTAATAAAGCGAAAGAAGATAAAAAGTTTTTCTGTACAGATAAAAACTTCAAAACCATTACAATGGAAATTGAAGCTATGAAAAGAGAAGTTGAAGATGGAAAACTAGAAATAAAAAGAAAGGAATATGAAATTAAGGGCAACGAACTCAAAGAACAAGAATTTAGTGCAAAACCTGATAAAGAAAATCCTCTTGAGTGGTTAGAATTAAGGAAAGAAAGCGAAAAAAAAGAACAGGAAATTGGAAAAATAAATAAAGAAATTAATGCTATGAATAAAAAAATAGAGGAATATTCAAAGTTTAAGGGCGAACTAAATCAACAACTTAGTACATTTACAGCTATTGATTTTAATAAAATGCGTGAAAGAGAAAATAATAAAACAGACAAGCCGGAAGAGCAACAAGAAAATAATAAAACAGACAAGTCGGAAGAGCAACAAGAAAATAATAAAACAGACAAGCCAGAAGAACAACAAGAAAATAATAAAACAGACAAGCCAGAAGAACAACAAGAAGATAATAAAACAGATAAGCCAGAAGGGCAACAAGAAGATAATAAAGCAAATGATCCGGAAGAGGAATATGAGGACATATATTCTAATTCACAAGATTTTGTTAAGGCTATTCATATTGAAGCTGCTACAGGAAAAGCATACATTGATACATTTAAAAATAATAAAAAAGAGATAGATATAAAAGAAGCAATTGAGAATAGAAAAGGATTATATAAAAGAATTAATCTTAAAGAAATTATGGAAAAGGCAGGAGTAGAATCAAGAATAAATCAATTTATGTTAAAAAGAAAAATTAATCCAGTAATATTAGAAGCTATAAATGAAAATGAAAAAATGACAGAAGAATACATTTATAGTTTGATAGAGAAAAAAGAATTTCCTTTTGAATATAAACATGATTTAGAAAATTCAAACTTATCATTTAAAGACATGGCTTTAATGAATAGAGTAGCTTTAAAAGAAAGCAAAATAGATGGCAATGAAGTGATAGGAGCTAAAAAGTTATATACAATCAAATCTTTCTTTGGAAAAATAAAAAATAAAGCTCTAGCGAAGTTTAATAAAAAAGAAGAACCTAAAATGATTAATGAGAAAAATGAAAAACAAGAAGACACAAAAAGCAGAAAAGAGAGGTTTCATGAATCTATAGAATATACTTCAGAAGAGCAAAAGGTAAATGATATAGAATTAAAACAAAAAAATAAATATAATGAAGCTTATGAAAAGTTAACAGATGAACAAAAAGCAAAATTAGTAACTATGGATGTTAGCAATATTCAAAGATTAGGATTTGATTATAATACAGCTGTTGCATTAAGAGAAATGACAAATAACGAAGATAAGAAAGTAACTCAAGAATCTACAACAAAAGAAGACAAGAAAGTAACCCAAGAATCTACAACAAAAGAAGATGACGAAAGTCAAAAATAGTATTGACAAATTAAAAAAAAGTAGTATTATAAAAATGTAAACAAATAAAAAGACCTTTCAAATAAATATTTGAGAGGTCGTTTGTTCCTAAAAATAAGGAGGAATATACAAATGAAAAAGATAGAAAAAATAAAAGTTCGGTGGCATCCTAGAAAATTAATTACATATTTAACTTTTATAGCTTTGGCAGGGCTATTTATATTTTGGAAATTTTATATTAAATTTGCTAAGTATACAGTAAAAGATGTTTGGCAAAGAAGTAGTATAATTTCTGTAGTAGTAGTTGTAATAATCTTTTTATTAATATTTATTGGAATATTAATAAAAAGTAAGAAAGCGATATATAATATAAATATAGAGAATAAAACATGCACAAAAAGAGAAAAAAAGATTCAGTATAAAAATATATACTATACTCAGTCATTATTGCAAAGAATGTTTGGGCTTGTAAATATTTATTTAATAAATGAACAAGAAATAATGAAGATAAAAGATGTTTCAAAGAAAGCTATTGAATATGTTGATGCTATTAAACTAGGCAAGTGAAAACTTGCCTTTTTCTATTGACTTTATGTATCAAAGATGCTATAATAGCATATGTTCGAATATATTACCAAATTAGGCAAATTTTGAATAAATAATTAAACAGGAGGTGAAATTTAAGTGCCAACAATTAATCAATTAGTAAGAAAAGGAAGAAAAACAGGAGTAACAAAATCAACAGCGCCAGCACTTCAACATGGATGGAACTCAAAAAACAAAAAATTAACAAACAATAGAGCTCCACAAAAAAGAGGAGTATGTACAGTTGTTAAAACAGTTACACCTAAAAAGCCAAACTCAGCTTTAAGAAAAGTTGCCAGAGTTAGACTTTCAAATGGTTATGAAGTAACATCTTATATCCCAGGTATAGGACATAACCTACAAGAACACAGTGTTGTATTAATAAGAGGTGGTAGGGTAAAAGACCTTCCAGGTGTTAGATACCATATTATCAGAGGAACATTAGATACAGCAGGTGTTAAAGATAGAATGCAAGCGCGTTCTAAATATGGAGCTAAAAAACCTAAAAAATAAAAAAATTAGCTACAAAATTTAAAAATTAGTGCTTGTAATTCTTACTAAATTAAGGCATTTAAATTTAGAATAGATTTATATAGCACTGTGCGCAAGAAAGAAAGACTTTCTTGAGAGTACCTAGATATTTTATAAATAAAATATCAAATAAAATTTAAGGAGGGAAGAATAGTGCCAAGAAAAGGATATATAGCAAAAAGAGAAGTATTACCAGATCCAATATATAATAGCAAAGTTGTTACAAAATTAGTTAACAATATTATGTTAGATGGTAAAAAATCAGTTGCTCAAAAAATAGTATATGATGCATTTGACATTATTAAAGAAAAAGAAGGAAAAAATCCTTTAGAAGTTTTTGAAGCAGCTTTAGAAAATATTATGCCAGTTCTTGAAGTTAAAGCAAGAAGAGTAGGTGGAGCAACTTATCAAGTTCCATTAGAAATCAGACCAGAAAGAAGACAAACTTTAGGATTAAGATGGTTAGTAACTTATGCTAGAAACAGACATGAAAAAACAATGGCTGAAAAATTAGCAGGTGAAATAATGGATGCAGTAGCTGGAAACGGTGGAGCATTTAAGAAGAAAGAAGATACACATAGAATGGCTGAAGCTAATAAAGCTTTTGCACACTATAAATGGTAAAATTTGAAATTAATGTTATAAAAATATAAATTCAAAGAGAATCAGAGTATTTGAAAGGGGGAAATATAGAAAATGGCAGGAAGAGCATACCCACTAGAAAGAACTAGAAATATAGGAATAATGGCACATATAGATGCCGGAAAAACAACAACAACAGAAAGAATCTTATTTTATACAGGAAAAACACATAAAATAGGAGAAGTTCATGAAGGTGCAGCAACAATGGACTGGATGGCACAAGAACAAGAAAGAGGTATTACAATTACTTCAGCATGTACAACATGCTTCTGGAAAAATAATAGAATTAATATTATTGATACACCAGGACACGTTGACTTTACAGTAGAAGTACAAAGATCTTTAAAAGTACTTGATGGAGCTGTTACAGTTTTAGCTGCAAAAGGTGGAGTACAACCACAAACAGAAACAGTTTGGAGACAAGCTGACAAGTATAGTGTACCAAGAATGGTATATGTAAATAAGATGGATATTGTTGGAGCTAACTTTATGCTTTGTGTTGATCAATTAAAAAACAGATTAAAAGCAAATGCAGTTCCAATTCAATTACCAGTTGGAGCAGAAGATAATTTCCAAGGTATAGTTGATCTTATTAAAATGAAAGCATTTATTCAAGATGATAAATTAGGTGAACATATTGTTGAAAAAGAAATACCAGAAGATATGAAAGCAGATGCTGAAAAATGGAGAGCAAACATGATTGAAGCAGTTGCTGATCAAGATGAAGAGTTAATGATGAAGTATTTAGATGGTGAAGAATTGACAGAAGAAGAAATCAAAAAAGGTTTAAGAATTGGAACAATAGCAAATAAAATAGTTCCAGTTACATGTGGTTCTTCATACAAAAACAAAGGTGTTCAAGAATTATTAGATGCAGTAGTTGATTATATGCCATCACCATTAGATATACCACATATTAAAGGTGAAACATTAGAAGGAGAAGAAACAGAAGCTAAAACTTCAGATGATGCTCCATTTGCAGCATTAGCATTTAAAATTGCTACTGATCCATTTGTTGGAAAATTATGTTTCTTTAGAGTTTATTCTGGAACACTAGAATCAGGTTCTACAATATTAAACTCTAGTAAAGATAAAAAAGAAAGAGTTGGAAGAATTCTTCAAATGCATTCAAATCATAGAGAAGATATTGACAAAGTTTATTCAGGAGATATTGCTGCAGCAGTAGGTTTAAAAGATGTTACAACTGGAAATACTTTATGTGATCCAGATCATCCAATAATACTTGAATCAATGGAATTCCCTGAACCAGTTATTGATATAGCTATTGAGCCAAAAGATAAAGCTGCTCAAGAAAAAATGGGAATTGCTTTAGCAAAACTTGCTGAAGAAGATCCAACATTTAAAGCTTATACAAACCAAGAAACAGGTCAAACAATTATTGCTGGTATGGGTGAATTACACTTAGATATCATAGTTGATAGATTAAAAAGAGAATTCAAAGTAGAATGTAATGTAGGTAAACCACAAGTTGCTTACAAAGAAACAATCAGAAATGCAGTAAAAGTTCAAGGTAAATTTATTCGTCAATCAGGTGGTAAAGGACAATACGGTGATGTATGGTTCGAAATGGAACCATTAGAACCAGGAAAAGGAATTGAATTCGAAAGCAAAATTGTCGGAGGAGCAGTTCCAAAAGAATATATTAAACCAATTGAACAAGGAATGAGAGAAGCTGCTGAAAGCGGAATCCTTGCAGGATACCCAGTTACAGACTTTAAGGTAACATTAGTTGATGGTTCATACCATGAAGTTGACTCTTCAGAAATGGCCTTCAAAATAGCAGCATCTATGGCATTTAAAGAAGGTATGAGACAAGCTAAATCAGTTATCTTAGAACCAATAATGAAAGTTGATATAACAGTTCCAGAAGAATACATGGGAGATGTTATTGGAGATGTAAACTCTAGACGTGGAAGAATGGAAGGTATGGATGGTAATGATGGAGTACAAGAAATTCATGCATTTATTCCACTTTCAGAAATGTTTGGTTATGCAACTGAATTACGTTCTAGAACACAAGGTAGAGGAACATACTCTATGGAACCTTCTCATTATGAAGAAGTACCAAAATCAGTTTTTGAAGCTATTGTATCATCAAGAGCAAAAAAAGATTAAATTTAAATTAAAATGTATAACATATTAATTTTATATTAAATTTCAAATAAGAAAAACAAAAACACTTGCTTTTTTATAAAAAATGTTATAAAATGCCTGTGTAATAAATAGTTATTAAATTTTTGGTTAGCTTTGTAACGAAAAAATAGTGTAAAGTTAACTTATACAGCTAAGCAATAAGCTGAGTTGTATATACCATAAAAATAAAAGAGAGAAATCTCAAAAATAAGGAGGAATTTTAAAATGGCAAAAGCAAAATTTGAAAGAAACAAACCACACGTTAATATCGGAACAATTGGTCACGTTGACCATGGTAAAACAACAACAACAGCAGCTATTACAAAATATTTATCATTATTAGGAAAAGCTCAATATGAAGCATATGATCAAATTGATGGTGCTCCAGAAGAAAAAGCAAGAGGAATCACAATTAATACAGCTCACGTTGAATATGAAACAGATGCAAGACACTATGCACACGTTGACTGTCCAGGTCACGCTGACTATGTAAAAAACATGATTACAGGTGCTGCACAAATGGATGGTGCTGTACTAGTTGTATCAGCAGCTGATGGACCAATGCCTCAAACAAGAGAGCATATCTTACTTGCTAGACAAGTAGGTGTTAAATATATCGTTGTTTACTTAAACAAATGCGATATGGTTGATGATCCAGAATTATTAGAATTAGTTGAAATGGAAGTAAGAGACTTACTTTCTGAATATGGTTTCCCAGGAGATGAAGTTCCAATTGTAAAAGGTTCTTCACTAAAAGTTCTAGAAAGTACATCTACAGATCCTAACGATCCTGTATATGCACCTATGAAAGAATTAATGGATGCAATTGATAGTTACATCCCAACACCAGAAAGACCAATTGATCAACCATTCTTAATGCCAGTTGAAGACGTATTCACAATTACAGGACGTGGAACAGTTGCAACAGGTAGAGTAGAAAGAGGTCAAGTAAAATTACAAGACGAAGTTGAAATTATCGGTCTTACAACAGAAAGAAGAAAAACTGTTGTTACAGGTGTAGAAATGTTCAGAAAATTATTAGATCAAGCTGAAGCTGGAGATAATATTGGTGTTCTATTAAGAGGTATTGATAGAAAAGACATCGAAAGAGGTCAAGTTCTATGTAAACCAGGAACAATTCATCCACATACAAAATTCACATCAGAAGTATACGTTTTAACAAAAGAAGAAGGTGGACGTCATACACCATTCTTCAATGGATATAGACCACAATTCTATTTCAGAACAACAGACGTTACAGGTGTTATTGAATTACCTGCTGGAACAGAAATGGTTATGCCTGGAGATAACGTATCAATGACAATCGAATTAATTACTCCTATCGCTATCGAAAAAGGATTAAGATTCGCTATTCGTGAAGGTGGTAGAACAGTTGGTTCAGGTGTTGTTGCTGACATTATCGAATAATTTATAATTATTTAATATATAAATAAGAGTAATATATTGCATATTACTCTTATTTTGTTGCTATTTATAGCTTAAAATTAAATTCAATAAAGAGGTTATCTATAATATTTTCTATTTTTTATTCCAATCAAACGACATTAAATAAAATTTAAGCATTACAGTTGGAGTCATTTCATAATCATTTTTTACTGAATTATAACAAAAAACGAAACATAAAAACTAAAAATACTTGATTTTTTTAATAAACAATAATAAAATAGATATATTAAAAATAAAATTAGAATATAAAAAACCAAGTGGAGGAAACAAGATGAAAATTATTTTAGATGCAATGGGTGGAGATAATGCACCAGATGCAAATATTAAAGGAGCTATTAATGCAATTAATAAAGTAAAGGCAGAAGTAGTATTAGTTGGAAAAGAAGATATAATTAGAACAAAGGTAAAAGAATTTTATGGAAAGGAAATAGAACAAATATCAGATAGATTAAAAATAGTAAATGCTACAGAAACAATCGAAATGGTAGATAAACCAACAGATGCGATAAGACATAAAAAAGATTCGTCAATGGTAGTTGGATTTAATATGTTAAAACAAGATGAAGGAGATGTATTTATTTCAGCAGGGAATTCAGGAGCACTGCTTACAGGAGCAACACTAATTGTTGGAAGAATAAAGGGAATAGATAGACCAGCATTAGCTGGAATATTACCAGCATATAAAAGTCAGTTATTATTGATAGATGCTGGATCTAATACAAATTGTAAGCCAATTAATTTATTACAATTTGCTCAAATGTCTACAATATATTTAAGAAATACATTTGGAATAGAGAAACCAGCAATTGGATTATTGAATATTGGAACAGAAGAAACAAAAGGAAATGAACTAGTAAGAGAAAGTTATAATTTATTAAAAGAAAAATCAAAAGAACTAAATATAAATTTTATTGGAAATGTAGAGGGTAGAGATGCTTTTTCTGGTAAAATAGATGCAATAGTGACAGATGGATTTACTGGAAATGTATTTTTAAAAACAACAGAAGGATTAGGAAAATTTGTAAAGAAAAGTTTGGTGGAGAGTTTTACAGCAAACATATTCTCAAAGATTTCTTATCTTATTGCGCATAAACCAATAAAATCACTTTCAAAAGCCATGGATTACAAATCATATGGTGGAGCATTGTTTTTGGGAGTTAAAAAGCCTGTTGTAAAAGCTCATGGAAGTAGTGATGCTTTGTTATTTGAATATACAATTATACAAGCTGAAAAATTTGTTGAAAATAAAGCAGTAGACCATATGATAGAAGAATTTGAAAAACAAAGACAGCAACAAGCTTAAATACTATAAAATCAAGACTTTTCTGACTTGTTAGTATAAATTTTAAAAAAAGCATAATTTTACTTGACAAATATGGAAACATATAATATAAATGAAATATGATAAAGTAAAAATCAAATGAATATATCATTTGCAAACTTGAGAGGAGGTGAACTCTAAGTTATGAGTTCAGAAGAAGTTTTAGAAAAAGTAAAAGGAATTATTGTTGAACAATTAGGTGTAGCAGAAAATGCAGTTACAATGGAAGCATCTTTTATAGATGACTTAGGAGCTGATTCATTAGATATAGTTGAATTAGTAATGGCACTAGAAGAAGAATTTGATATAGAAATTCCAGATAGTGATGCAGAAAAAGTTGTAACAGTAGGAGATGTAGTTGATTACATAAAAGAAAATGTAAATTAATAATAAAAAAGAAAGTTTTAAAAACTTTCTTTTTTTATATCAATTTTTATAGTATTGAAAATGAATTTAAAATATTGGAATAATACTTAAAAAAATCCATATTATAATCTAAAAAATTCTTTTTCTTAATTGTATTACTAGCCAATATATTGCAACTTAAAATAGAATTATTATTTGAAGTAACTTTAATTTTACCGATTGCATCATTTATATGTATAGGAGATTCTAATATAGAATCTATATAAATGTTCACATCAATAGATGAAATTTCATTTTTATTAATAGGTATAATAGGAGTATCTAATTCAGAGTATTTAATAATTAAATCAGATGAAATTCCCTTATTAATAAAGAAATAATTTTCATTTTCTTTTTTCCAATTCTCAAGTTCCGTATCTATTTTTTCTTGTATATTTACATATTCAAAATTACTAAAAGTATATTCAATTAGTTTTATACTGTCAGAAGTTCTAAACTTTTTAGTATCACATCCTAACACAACACAGATAATATCCATGTCATTCCTTTTACAGGCTGTTACGAGGCAACGATTAGCACCATTGGTAAAACCAGTTTTTATTCCATATACACCATTTAAATTACCTAGCAATTCATTTGTATTTGTTAAACTTTTTGGGTGGCCATTAATTGATATGGTGTAGTTATAAGTTCCAACTATTTGGAGGAAAGTTTTATTTTTTAATGCATAATCTGAAAGAAGAGCCAGTTCATATGCAGTTGTATAATGACCATCAGAATCTAAACCATGAGGAGATTCAAAATGAGTATTAACAAGACCTAATTCATTTGCTTTTTTGTTCATTAAATTACTAAAATCTACTATACTACCAGCACAAACCTCAGCCAGTGCTACAGCTGCATCATTTCCAGAGCGTAACATTAAGCCATATAATAAATCTTTAATGGTAATTTTATCTCCAGTTTTTAAACCAAGTCTGGAACCTCCTGTGTTTGCAGCTTTTTTTGAAACTTCAACAGTTTCTTCTAGATTACAGTTTTCAATTATAATAGTTGCTGTCATTATTTTGGTAGTTGAAGCCATTTTTACCTTATTATATTCATTTTTTCCATATAATATTTTTTTACTTAACCTATCTAATACTATACAAGAGCGAGTATTTAAATTTAAAGTAGAAGAACCTGAACTAGATGTTTCAACATAGTTTAGAGCATTTAGTTCTTTAGAAACATCTAATAAATCAGTTGAATTATCTAAATCATCTGCAAATGTGCTAATATAACTAAATAAAAAAATGAACACGACTTCAATAATCAATAGTTTTAGAAATAGCTTTTTCATATTTATTAATCACCATTAAAAACATATGAATATATTTGATAAAATATGCAACTTGTTAAATGAAGTTTAATGTAAAGCTAGGGAGACCAAAATAATTAGATTTAATTCACATAAAATCTTGATTTTAGAACTAAAATGTAATATAATTGTAATGTAATACTTTTTAGTTATAAAAAGCATTGTAAAGCTATTTCCGTAAGTAAATAGAGCTTTACTAATATAAGTGGAAAAATATTCTAAAAAATGCCTATTGACTAATTTAGAAAAAAGTATAAAATATTATATAATAAGGTATATATAGGTAAGTGAAGGAGAGAAATTTATGAAAACAAAAAAGATTCTTCTAGGAGTTTCAATATTGATAATAGCATTTATTGTTGGTAGCATGCAAAACATAGTATTTGCAACAAATTCAACAACTCCATTATATTTAGGAATAACAGAATTAAGAACTAATAGTGAACCTAATATGGGATATTCAATTAATAATCCAAATGCAGGAGGCAAATATATATGGAATATTCTAGAATATACAGGAGAAGGAGATAATGCATCATTAAAAGCAGATGGACATAAAAATATATATTGTGTAAAAGCAGGAGTTGGATTTAGTGATATTAAAAAGCGTGCAACATATAATGTTTTTTATGATATGAAAACAGAAAGAGAAAAAATAAAACAACAAAATGATGTGTTAAAATCTATAGTTGAAGGCACTATAAAAATTGACGATAATACATCTATTAGCAAATATGATGCTTTATTAGCATTAGGAGATATGTTATATCTTACAGGAGAATCAAGTGAATCAGATAAGACAGCATTGTTAGAAGCTGCTGGAATTAATGCTGATAATTGGGACTTTTCTTTAACAGATGATGATATTGGAGCAGTTCAACAAGCTGCTATATGGTATTTTACTAATTACGGAGAAGAAAATGGAAAATATGATAAAACATCTGATGATGAAACATGGTTATATTATACATTAGATGGAAATACATATACTTCTTTTTCTAACTATAATCCAACAGGTGTTGATCCTAATAGTGGTGCTGGAAAACAAAGACAAATGCAAGCAAAACAATTATATGATTATTTAATAAAAACAGCGAAAGCAAATGCCAATAACTATTCAAATTCATCTGCAACAGGGGCACCAGCTAAAATAAATACAACTACTTTAAATTATGAAGAAGTAGGAGAAAATTATGTAATAGGACCAATTAATATTACAGAAGTATCTGGAAATACAATACCATATACAATAGACTTTAAAGTAAAAAACAGTGGAAATGAAACAGATAATTATAAATTATTAGATAGTAATAAAAGAGAAGTAGCACAAGGAACTACTGTTAAAGATTTAGTAGGAAAAGATTTTTATATTTCTATTCCAAAAGAAACAACAAAAAAAGTTGGAGTTTCTATTAGTATAAATTATAGTAATTCTAAACTTACTTTATGGGCATCAACAACTGACAATCAAACACAACCAGTTATGATACCTGAAAAAGAAGAAAAAAGTGAAAATGTAGACTTAGAAGTAACACCAAATGAAAAACCTTTTGATTTAGCATTAAGAAAATATATTACAAAAATAAATGATAAAGAATTAACTGGAGCAAATTCTAGAGTACCAGTTATTGATGAAAGTACATTAACATCAGGAACAACAGCTACATATAAGCATAAAAAGGATCCTGTATTAGTAGAAAAAGGTAATAAAGTTACTTATAAATTAGCTATATATAATGAAGGACAAAAAGCAGGCCGTGCTATAAAAGTAGTAGACCAATTGCCAACAGGATTAAAGTTTAGTAAAGTAATAAGTGGGAATTTTGAACTAGATTCTTATGATAGTACAGGAAATAATACATTAACTTTGAAGAGAAAAGCCAATAATACAGACAACTTAGCAGCATATAAATCTGGTAATTTATCATCAGAGATAATAGAGATTGAATGTGAAGTAACAGCAACTCCTGATACTGTAAATGAAAAAATATTAACAAATGTTGCATGGATATCAGAAGAATTTGATAGTGAAAGTAATATTACAATTACAAATCAAAATGGAGCAGATAGAGATTCAGAACCATCAACAAAACCAAGTGTAAATAAAGATAATATGGAAAATTATTCAGGAAATAATAATAAAGAGGATTTAAGTGATTCTACTTATTATTATAAAGGACAACAAGATGATGATGATTTTGAAAAATTAGTTTTAATGCCAGAATCATTTGATTTAAAATTAATTAAAAGAATTGTCGCAGTAAATAACCAAAATGTTCCTGAAAGAATTAAAAAAGTTGATGTAAGTAAATTAAACACATTGGATGAAAATGGAAAATTAGTTACAACAGGAGATTATACATTAAATAAAGTACCAGTTGCAGTAAAAAAAGGTGATATTGTTACATATACATTTAGAATATATAATGAAGGAACAATTGATGGATATGCTTCAGAAATAACAGAAGATATCCCAAGTGGTTTACAATTCTTATGGTCAGAAAAAGAAGGTAGTGAATTAGCTAATGATACTACTTTAACAGCAGAAGAAAAAGAAGCAATTGAATTTAACCAAAAATATTTATGGGGAAATTTTGTATATGATGATAAAAAAGAAAATATTATCCAAATTTCAAGTGACTATTTATCAAAAGAAAATGAAGCAACAGTAGGAGAAAATTTAATAACAGCATTTGGAAGTAATGATGGAACAAAAACAGAAAAAGACATTCATTATAAAGAAATTTCAGTAAAAATGAAAGTTATATCAGATAATATAACAGGAACTACAATTAGAAATGAAGCATGTATTTCAGAAGATTCAGATAAAGATGGAAATCCAATAGATGATAGAGATTCTAATCCAAAAAAATGGGTAAAATATGAAGATGATGAAGATTATGATAATATCATTTTAAAGTCATTTGATTTAGCATTAAGAAAATTTATTATAGCAGTAAGTGATGATACTAAAATAGAAAATAGTGAATATTTAAAAAATACAGAGGGTACTTATAAAAGAGCACCAGTTGTAGATACATCGAAATTAAATACAAAAGATGAAAATGGTAAAATAATAACAACAGCTACATATAATCATACAAAAGAGCCAGTAGAAGTTAAGAAAAACGATATTGTAGTATATATGTTAAGAGTATATAATGAAGGTGAAATTGATGGATATGCAGCAGAAATAAAAGACCATTTACCATCAAACTTAGAATTTGTTGATGGAGACTTTAATAAACAATATGGTTGGACAGTATCAGAAGATGGAAGAACAGTAACTACAAAATACTTAGAAAATGCAAAAATTAATAAAGCAGTAAAAAATGAAAATCCAACAACACCTGAGAAAACATATACATTATCATACAAAGAAGTTCCAATTATGTGTAAAGTAAAAGATACTGCTAAAACAGATGAAAAAATAACAAATATAGCAGATATTACAAAATACTTAGATGAAGATAAAAAATCTGTAATAGATAGAGATTCTGAAGAAAATAACGTAAAACTTCCAAATGATAATAACTTACCAAATTATAAAGATAATGAAACAGGAGATTATATACCTGGACAAGAAGATGATGATGATTTCGAAAAAGTTATAATAAAGAAATTTGATTTAGCTTTAAGAAAACAAATAGTATCAATTAACCATACATATGCAGAAAAAGAAACAGCATATAATGATAGATATGCAAAATTAGATACAGATAAAAAACAAACAAATACAATATATGATTACTATGATGTAGAATCTAACATACCAACTGTAGTAGAAAATGATGTAGTAAAATATTCAATTAGAGTATATAATGAAGGAAAAATAGATGGAACAGCTACTTGGGTAACAGATATATTACCATCAGGATTAGAATATTTAAAAGATAATGAAGTAAATAAAAAATATGGTTGGAAAGCATTTAAAGAATCAAGTGCAGACAATGAAAATGCAGTTAAAATTGGAGAAAAATACTATGAAGAAGTAGATTTTGACTCAAAAGAAATTACATTATATGCTACAGACTATTTAAAAGATACAACAATTAAAGCATATACAGGAGAAGGAGAAGCTTCTTATGGAGAAGTATTTATGGCAACAAGAGTAAAAGCTAAAAAAGAAGTTGCAGAAGGTACAGAATATAAATTAAGAAATATTGCAGAAATTGGTGATGACAATGGAGATGACGAAGATTCAGTACCTGGTGATGGAAGCGAATGGAAAGACCAAGATGATGTAGATATAGAAGATTTAAAATTAGTAGAATTTGATTTAGCTTTAAGAAAATGGGTAACACAAGCTATTGTTATAGAAAATGGAAAACAAACAGTTACAGAAACTGGACACCAACCATATGATGATCCTGAGCAAGTAGTAAAAGTTGAATTACATAGAAAAAAATTAAATCAAGTAACAGTTAAATTTAAATATTCAATTAGAGTTATAAACGAAGGCGATATAGCTGGATATGCTAAAGAAGTAAAAGATTATGTTCCTGAAGGATTAAAATTTGTTGCAGAAGATAATCCAGGATGGACAGATTTAGGAAACAACGTAATTTCAACAAACTTATTAGAAAATACATTATTACAACCAGGAGAGTATGCAGATGTTGACGTTGTACTTACATGGATTAATAGTGAAAACAATATGGGAGTTATGACAAATACAGCAGAAATTTCAAAAGATTATAACGAATACCATGTGCCAGATAGAGATTCTACACCTGATAATAAGAAACCAGGAGAAGATGATATAGATGATGCACCAGTTATGTTATCAATTAGTACAGGTCAAATGAGAATTTACTTTACATTAGGATTTATTGTATTAGTTACAGTAGCAGGTGGAGTTGTACTAATTAGAAAATATGTATTATAGTATTTATGATATAAGAAAGAGTTTGACTTTTAATTAAGTTGAACTCTTTTTAGTAGATAAATAAAAATATAAAAGTCCCAAAATGTTATTTAAGTTTCAGCTTTTTTTGTAAGAGGGGATATATCCATAATTTAAATAATAAATAGCTTGATTGAAGAGAAAAATAGAAAATATTATATAAAAAAATGAGGGATGTTCACGGGAAAATGTATATATGTATATGTTTTTATAATTTTTTTGATTTCAATGCGCAACATAAAAATTTCTAAAATAAATTAATGGCACCCTTTCACTTAGTCCGAGCTAAAGCTCGACGCGAACATTTTCCATTAATTTATTTAAGAAATTCTAATATTGCTCCATTCATATTCAAAAATTATAAAAACATATACATATATACATTTTAGCCTGAGTGAAAGCGGCACATTTTTTTATATTAGATTTTCTTTTTGAACGTAATGAATAATATTTATTATTTAAATTATGGATATATCCCCTCTTGCCAAAAAAAATCTAAACTTAAAAATGATAAGTTTGCAAAAAGTACGAAAATATTGTAAAATATAAGCATTAACATGAAAGGAATGAAAAATGGATAATAGATTAAAAGAAATAACAGAACAAGTAGAAAAAGATATAAGACCAATATTTGAAAAAATTCAAATAAATTGTGAAAAAAATAGTAAAAAAGTATTAGAAGCTTTTTGGAAATGTGATCTACAAGAAGCACATTTAAATTCATCAACAGGTTATGGAATAGATGAGCCTGGAAGAAACAAAATAGAAGAAATATATAGCAATATATTTAAAGCAGAAGATGCTTTAGTTAGAACACAATTAATTTCAGGTACACATGCATTATCTGTGACTTTGTCGGCTTTATTAAGACCAGGAGATACTATGCTTAGTATAACAGGAGAGCCTTATGATACTTTGCAAACAGTAATTGGAATCTCAGGGAATAGCAAAAGTTCTTTAAAAGAATTTGGTATAAAATATGAACAAATAGAATTAATAGAAAATGATTTTAATATTAAAGAAATTATAAATAGATTAACTAAAAACGATGTAAAGTTAATAGAAATACAGAGATCTAGAGGATATTCAACAAGAAAGAGTCTAACTATTGAAAAAATAGAAAAAGTAATTAAAGCTATTAGAGAAGTTAATAAAGATGTTATTATAATGGTAGATAATTGCTATGGAGAATTTGTACAAGATAGAGAACCAATTGAAGTAGGAGCAGATATTGCAGTAGGTTCTTTAATGAAAAATTTAGGAGCTGGAATTGCTACTTCTGGTGCATATATTGTAGGGAAAAGAGAATTAATTGAATTATGTGCAGAAAGATTAACATCTCCTGGCATTGGAAAAGAGATAGGGCCATCATTAAATCAAAACACTTTATTATTAAAAGGTTTATTTTTTGCTCCATCTGTTGTAGCAAGTAGTATAAAAACAGCAGTATTTGCTAGTAGAATTTTAGAAGAGTTAGGATATCAAGTAGAACCAAGATTTGATGAAGAAAGAGCAGATATTGTTCAAACAATTGCATTAGGAACAGAAGAAAAATTAGTGAAATTTTGCCAAGGAATTCAAATGGGATCACCAATTGATTCTAAAGTGATCCCATATCCAGGAGATATGGGAGGATATGAAGACAAAGTAATTATGGCAGCTGGAACTTTTACACAAGGATCAACGATAGAACTTAGTTGTGACGGTCCAATTAGACCACCATATATTGCGTATATGCAAGGAGGACTTACTTATGAATATGGAAAAATGGGAATATTAAAAGCTATAGAATATATGGAAAAATAAAATATTATTAATTTAAAATAGAAATTATATTTAAATTAAAGAAGGGAACTATATGAAAGTAATTGTAATAGGAGGAGGACCTGCTGGAATGATGGCAGCGATATCTTCGGCTCAAGATGGAAATGAAGTTATTCTTTTAGAAAAAATGCAATCATTAGGAAGAAAATTATTAATTACAGGAAAAGGAAGATGTAACATTACATCTTCTTTAGACATGGATGAATTTATAAAAAATACTCCAGGAAATGGTATGTTTTTATATAGTTGTTATAAGCAATTTACAAATCAAGATATAATTAATTTTTTGAAAGAAGAAGGATTAGAAGTAAAAGAAGAACGTGGAAATAGAATTTTTCCAGTTACAGATAAATCACTAGATGTTTTAAAATGTTTTTCAAAAAAAATAAAAGAATTAGGAATAAAAGTAAAATGTAATACACAAGTAGAAGAAATTTTGGTAGAAAATAGCCAAATAATAGGTGTAATTGCAGAAGGTACAAAAATAAAAGCAGATAAAATTATACTTGCAACAGGAGGAAAAAGCTATCCTTTAACAGGTTCAACAGGAGATGGATATGAATTAGTGAAAAAATTAGGACACACAATAACAAAAATACAACCATCACTTGTGCCATTAGAAAGCTATAATAGAGATATGTGTAAAGAACTACAAGGATTAAGCTTGAGAAATATAAAAATACAATTAGAAGATATAGAAACTAAAAAAAATATCTATGAAGATTTTGGAGAAATGATGTTTACACATTTTGGAGTATCAGGTCCAACAATATTGAGTAGTTCAGCACATTTAGTAAGATATAAAAAAATAGAAGAAAAATTAAAAAACAGAAAAATTATATTAAAAATTGATTTGAAACCAGCTTTAACAGAAGAAAAATTAGATGAAAGAGTATTAAGGGACTTTAGAAAAGAAAACAATAAACAATTTAAAAATAGTCTAAATAAATTATTACCACAAAAACTTATTCAACCAATAATAAATAAAAGTAGTATAAATCCTAATAAAAAAGTAAATGAAATTACAAAAGAAGAAAGAAGAAGATTGGTAAAATTATTAAAAGAGTTCATAATTGAAATAAAAGGATTTAGACCTATTGAAGAGGCAATAATAACAAGTGGAGGAATTAATATAAAAGAAATAAATCCTAAAACAATGGAATCAAAAAAAATAAAAGGACTATATTTTGCAGGAGAAATTATTGATGTAGATGCATATACAGGAGGATTTAATTTGCAAATAGCATATTCAACAGGATATGTTGCAGGTATGACACATGAGGGACAGGTCTAGTTTGTCCTATTCATTTTGTCGAAATTTTAAGGAGATACAAAAATTAAATGAAAGAATTTATAACAATTGCAGAAAGTGTTCAATCAGAAATTACTGAGAAAAAATCTAAGTTTATAGCTAATTTATTTTATGTAGAAAATAGTGAGGAAGCGGAGAAGATTATAAAAGAAATAAAAAGAAAATATTTTGATGCTAGACATAATTGTATAGCGTATAGAGTTATAGAAGATGGAAATATAATTGAGAAATCTAGTGATGATGGAGAACCATCAGGGACAGCAGGAGCACCTATGTTAAACATTTTACAAAAAAATAATTTAGCAAATGTATTAATTATAGTAACTAGATATTTTGGAGGTATTTTGCTTGGAACAGGAGGATTAGTAAGAGCTTATTCGGCTAGTTTATTGCAAGCAATAGATAAATGTTCGATTATTAAGAAATGTTTTGGAGAAGCGTTAGAGATAGAATTAGAATATAGTGAATTAGAAAATTTTAAATATTATTGTAGAAATAACAAAATAAGTATTGTGGATTTTCAGTACGAAGAGAGTATTATTTGTAAAATAGAACTAGAAGAAGAAGTAAAACAAAAATTAATAGAAGATTTTAAGTCAAAAAAGGTGAATCTAAAAAATATAAAAGAATTATCTAAAAAATACATAACGAAAAGTATATAAAAATTGTGCTTTTATAAACAAAATGGAAAAAATTACCATAAACTCTTGAAAATAATAAAATAAAGGACTATAATCAAAATTGTAAAAAATTTACAGAAGATTATAGGAGGTAAGAAATGAAAGAAAAAGTTTCTGTTTTAATAGCAGATGATAATCAAGAGTTTAGTCATACATTATCAACTTACATAAATGCCCAAGATGATATGCAAGTAGTAGGAATGGCAAGAGATGGAGAAGAGGCAATAGAAATAATGCAAGATATTACTCCAGATGTAGTTTTATTAGATGTAATAATGCCACATTTAGATGGATTGGGGGTTTTAGAAAAAATAAGTACAATGCAAATTAATAAAAAACCAATTTGTATTATGTTATCAGCTGTAGGACAAGATAAAATAACTCAAAAAGCAATAGCATTAGGTGCTGAATATTATGTGGTAAAACCTTTTGATATAGAATTGTTAATGAAAAGAATAAGAGAAATAAAATTTTTTAAACCAAGTCAGAATACAAATAATTTTATAGCAAAGGAAACAACTAAACAGCAATATATTGATATCTCAAGGGAAGAAAGTAAAAAAGAGGAAAACTTAGAAGCTTTAGTTACAAATATTATTCACGAAGTAGGTGTTCCAGCTCATATTAAAGGGTATCAATATTTAAGAGAAGCAATTATGATGGTAGTTAATGATATTGATGTTATTAATCAAATAACAAAAAGTTTGTATCCTAAAATAGCATATAAATTTAATACAACACCAAGTCGTGTTGAACGTGCAATTCGTCATGCTATAGAAGTAGCATGGGGAAGAGGACAACAAGAAGCTGTTGAAAGTATTTTTGGATATACTATTTCAGCTGCTAAAGGAAAACCAACGAATTCAGAATTTATAGCAATGATTGCAGATAAATTACGCTTAGAATTAAAAAGTGCGTAAAAATTATGTGTAATCATAGAGCACCAAATGTTACAAAAATAGTAAAATATTTTCATTATACCGATAAATTCGTGAGTTTATGGCGTTGAAACAATGTGGAAACAGGTAAAAAAACTACAAACTGTTTTGGAAAAAGGCAACTAACTTTTTTATTTATTGGATATGGTTAAAGGTAGAAATGACCTTTTGTTTATCGGATTTTTATTAAATTAAAGATTTGGTAAATGAGAGGTTATTTTTACTATAAATGAACTTAAAAAAACTAATTAATGAATATTACATTTTAATGATAATATGTAAAAAACAAAATAAGAGTACAATTTTAGTCGTTAGTATAAACTTTTTTTAAAAAATAGCATGTGTATTGTTTACGGTTACATATGCAAAGAGTATATAGAATAAATAGTAAAATTATGGATAATTTGTATAAGCCTAAAAAAAATGGAAAAGCTAATATAAATACATATTTTTAAGGAGGTACAAATGAATCAAGGAGGATTAAAAAATATGGTAGTTTTAAAAAACTTACCATCTAATATTGTAGAAGAAGCAATTATTGTATTAAAAACAAACAAGAAAATAAAGCAAGTAGAAAAAATAGAAAAAGAAAAGATAACAGAAAACAAAGATACAAAAACTAGAGAAGATGATTATATATTAAAAGAAGCTGAAATGCTAGTCAATACTTATATTTCTAAATTAGAAGATAAGAAGAAAACAAGAGAAATAACTAATAAAAAAGAAAAACAAAAATATAATAGAATAAAAAATTATGCATACATCAGTAGTTTTGTTATTTTAATAGAAAGTATAATATTGTTTATAAGATAGTGAATAAAACGCCTTTTTCTAACATATAGTTTACAAAGAAACTAAGGAAGAGGTGCTTTTTTATGGAAAGAACAATGTCTGTCGAAGAAAAAATAAGACGAGCTGAGCAAATATATGAAAGAAGAAAACAGGGGAGTGATAAGCAAATTGCAACTGTAAGTGTTAATAATGAAAAAAAAGACATAAGATTATTAAAAAAAATGATTGTACAAATATTAATATGTATTTCAATATATTTAGTAATATATTTTATAAACAATAGTGAATATGTTTTTTCAAAAGATTTTATAAATAAAATAAATGAGATATTATCATATGATGTCAATTTTATGGACTTATATAATACGATAAAAGATCAATATAATAAAATAATTGTTAACAATAATGAACAAGAACAACCGGAGCAAACAAAAGAACAGGAGGAAAATACAACGCAAGATGGAATAGGCGGAGCTGTAGAAGATTTGCAAAATACTTCAGATGTAAAAGAAGAAACTACCAAAGAATTATCTCAGTCAGAACAGGATATTATAAATGTAAAGAATACAACAACTTTTATAAAACCTATTGAAGGGATTATAAGTTCTAAATATGGACAAAGAGATACAGCAACAGGAAGGGTTCCAAAAAACCATACAGGAACAGATATTGCTGCTAATTTAGGAACAAAAATAAAATCTGCTTCAGATGGAGAAGTTGTTTTAGCTTCTGAGGAAGGAGATTATGGAAAACATTTAAAGATTCAAATAGGCGAAGTTAGTATTATTTATGCACATTGTAATAATTTATACGTAAAACAAGGAGATAAAGTAACACAAGGACAGGAAATCGCAGAAGTAGGAAGTACAGGAAATTCAACAGGACCACATTTACATTTTGAAATAAGAATTTCAGAAAGAACAGTTGATCCACAAAGTATATTAGAATTGTAAAGGAGAAAAAAATGCGATTTAGAATTGATTTAAAAATATTCCTGTTTTTAATATTATTTTATTTCACAAAACAAATTGAAACATATGTTATAATTATTGTATTTGCAATCATTCATGAATTAGGACATTTGATGGCTGGATTGATTATGGGAATGAAACCAGAAAAAATAGAACTGATGCCATATGGGATAAGTATTTCATTTAAATTAAAGCCAAAAGATTACAATAAGAAAATATTAAAAGCAAATTTATTAGAAATTAAGAAAATATTAGTGGCTATAGCAGGGCCGTTTACTAACTTATTAATTATTATTTTTGCAACTCATTTAAAAATAGAATTATTTTCGAACTTAATTATAATTTATGCTAATTTATTATTAATATTATTTAATTTAGTACCTATTTATCCATTAGATGGAGGAAGAATTTTAAAGGGAATTTTACATATTTTTCTAGGAAAAAGAAAAGCAGAAAGATATACGAATTCAATTTCATTTATTATATTAATAATATTAACGTTTATAGCAAGTATAGGGATATATTACATGGAAAATATTTCTATATTCGTAATTACTATTTTTCTTTGGGGATTATATTTAAAACAAGATAAAATAGATAGAAATAAAAATAAAATTTATGATTTGATAGAAAAAACTATTGAAATTAGTGAAAATAAATAGTAAACTAATACTAAAGAAAAAAGGAGAATGCTAATGATAAAAAAAATTGTTAATAATCAAAAAGGTGTTAGTTTAGTTACTTTAACTATAACTGTTATTGTTATATTAATTTTAACAGGAATTGTATTGTATAATGTAAAGGACAACTTAGGTGTTCAAAAGTTAAAAAGTATGCAAGCAGATATTGAAAACTTAAGGGATAAAATAGAGTCTTATTATATTGAATATGGAAATATACCAGCTAAAATAGAATACACAAATATTACAAATATAAAAGATGATGGTGTAATTAGCAATGAAGTAGATACAGGAAAATTTTATATAATAGATTTATCAGCTATTGATAATCTTACACTAACATATGGTAAAGATTATGATAAAATAGAATCTGAACAACAAGTAGATAACTTAGAAGATATATATATAATCAATGAAGATAGTCATAATATTTTTTATGTTAAAGGAATAACTTTGGATGGAGAAAAATTTTATACAGATTATACAAAAGATGATATTGATAAAGTAGCAGTCAATTTGATAACTAATAATTCAGAAGAAAATTGGTCTCCTATATATGATGGTGTATCTATATATAAAGATATAAATGAAGATACAGTAATGATACCAAAAGGATTTCAGGTAAGTAGAAAAACAGGAGAAGATACGATAATTAAAGGATTAGTAATTAAGAATGCAACAACAGATGATAGATATGTTTGGATTTCTATCCCAAATAACATATTTAAAACAGCTAGTGCTGATACTGATTATGAAAAAATTGAAGATGATTTGAAATTGTATGTATCAGATTATACAAAAGAAGGTTATAAAGATGTTTATTATGAAGGATGTGGAATTGAAAATCAACAAGAGTATGAAACTAAAAAAAATAATATGCTAGCAAGTATTTATAAAAATAATGGTTTTTGGGTTAGCCAATATATTATGAAAACAGAGGCTAATAGGACAAATTCTTCAGACTCATTAATAGAACCACCTGTAAGTAAAGATGGATTAAATGATTATAATTACGTCACAGTATCACAAGCACAAAATTTAGCAAATAACTTAAATATAGAAAATAAAACAAGTAGTTTAATGTTTGGAATACAATGGGATTTAATGTTAAAATATATAGAAAAATCAAAATCAAATGCTGAAAATGCAAGTATTTTAAATATTTATGATTTATCAGGAAATATGTATGAATGGACATTGGAACAAAATATAAATGATGGTGAGAATATTGCGGTTGCTAGAGGGGCAATGTCAGAAAGAAATTCTAAAAGCATATCAAGCAGTATTTCTACTATAGGTTTTAGAGTTACTTTGTATTAATAAAATAGAAAAATGTTTTTAAAAGTTGTAATTTTATAGTAATAAAGTTACAGCTTTTTGAATTGTATAAAAACTATTAGAACTTATGCTTTACTGTAAGGGGCAACTTTCTATACTATAGATAAAAAGAAAAAGTAGATATAAAATATTTTTGTAAAGATTTTGTAATATTTTAGAAACAATTTTGTTATTTTCCTGTAAAATTCATTGACTTTTTGGCGGTTTCGTTATATTATATAACTATTAAAAATGTGTTTTTAAAATCCTAAGGAGGAAAATTATGGGAGAAGTAATCGTTATTACATCAGGAAAAGGTGGAGTAGGAAAAACAACAACAACAGCAAATTTAGGTTCAAGTTTAGCTTTAGAAGGAAAAAAAGTAGTATTAATTGATACAGACATAGGGCTACGCAACTTAGACGTCGTTATGGGATTAGAAAATAGAATTGTATATGATATTGTAGATGTTGTGGAAGAAAAATGTAAATTAAGACAAGCTCTAATAAAAGATAAAAGATTTAAAGAATTGTACCTACTACCAGCTGCTCAAACAAGAGATAAAAGCGCAGTAAATGAAGAACAAATGAGAAATTTAGTAGGAAAACTTAAAGAAGAATTTGATTATATATTAATAGATTGTCCTGCTGGAATAGAGCAAGGATTTAAAAACGCTATAGCAGGAGCTGATCGTGCAATAGTAGTAACAACCGCAGAAATATCAGCAATTAGAGATGCCGATCGAATTATAGGACTTTTAGAATCATCAGAAATTAAAAATCCTGAATTGGTTATTAATAGAATTAGACCTAATATGGTAAGAAAAGGTGAAATGATGGATGTTGATGACATTGTGGATCTTTTATCAATTGATTTAATAGGAGTAGTTCCAGATGATGAATACATTATTACTCAAACAAATAAGGGAGAACCAGTTATTCAAAATAAAAGAGCTCCATCTGGAAAAGCATATATTGAAATTGCTAAAAGAGTATTAGGTGAAAAAATAGAAGTAACAATTCCTGGCAGAGAGAAAGGTTTTTTTGCAAAATTAAAAAGACTATTCAAAAAACAATAAAACAATTTGGAGGTAAGTAGGAATAATGTTTGAAAACATAATGAATTTTTTTAAGAAGTTAAATAAAAAAGAAACTAAAGTTGCTTCAAATTCTAAAGAAGCGGCTAAAGAAAGACTACATCTAGTATTAATGCAAGATAGAGCAAATGTTTCTGCAGACTTCTTGGAACTTATGAAACAAGAAATCATAGAAGTAATTAAAAAATACATTGATGTGGATGAAAGTGCAATTGATGTAAGACTTACAAATAAGGAAAATGGAGATGGGACAAATGGTGCACCAGCATTATATGCCAATATTCCAATTTTAAATATAAAAAATGAAGCTAGAAAAGTAGATGCAAAAACTGTAACAGCAGAAGAAAAGAAAAGTGATAAAAAAACAGTTGAAAAAGAGAACAAAAAAGATAAGAAAGACAATAATATAGAAAACAAGCAAGAGGAAGAAAAAATAGAAGAAGATAAATCAAAAAAGAATAATTCTGAAACAGAAGAAGCTACAGATTTAAATGTAGATGTAAAAACAGAGAAAACGGAAGAGAAAATTAAATCAGAAGATTAATTTGGAAAAAGAGTGGTTTAATGAGAAAGAGAGAATTAAAAAACGTAGAATGGAGTTTGTTAATTGTTGCAATAATCTTATGTACAATAGGGTTAGTTGCATTATTTTCTGCAACTCAGTCAACAGATTATGATGAATTTAATAAACAATGTATATGGCTTATAGTAAGTCTTGTTATTATGGGAGCAATAATGCTGATTGATTATGAAACATTAATAAAAATATCTCCAATATTATATGGTATATTTATTATATTACTAATTGCAGTATTATTTACTTCACCAGTAAATGGAGCAACTAGCTGGTTTGATATAGGATTTTTTTCTTTTCAACCAGGAGAATTTGCTAAGGTATTTGTTATATTATTTTTAGCTTTAGCAATTTCTAAAATACAAGAAAGAAATAAAAGTGATATTAATAAACCAACTAGATTATTAATATTATTAGCAATATTAGGAGTACCTGTATTACTAATTATTAAACAACCAGACTATGGAACTGCTGCAGCATTTATAATAGCAACTGCATTAATGTTAATAACAGCTGGTATTGATAAGAAATATATTATAATAACTGCTGCAATAGTAGCAATATCAATTCCAATATTATATAATTTTGTTTTACCAGAACATGCAAAAAAAAGAATTGATATATTTTTAAATCCTGAATCAGACCCAAGGGGTTCTGGATATAATATTATTCAGTCAAAACTTGCTATTGGTGCTGGAGGACTTACTGGTATGGGGCTATTAAAAGGAAATCAAACGCAATTAGGTTTTTTATATCCTAAAACAACAGACTTTATTTTTGCAGTAATTGGAGAAGAAATGGGATTCATAGTAGCTGGATCTGTTATTATATTATATGTATTTTTAATTACGAAATGTTTGTATGTAGCTAAAACTGCTAAAGATGAAACAGGAGCATTAATTGCATCAGGAATAACAGGTGTTTTCTTGTTTCATATGTTGGAAAACATAGGAATGGTAATGGGGCTTTTACCAATTACAGGTGTTCCACTTCCATTTATTAGTTATGGAGGAAGTTCTTTAATAACTAATTTTATATGTATTGGTTTACTATTAAACATTAGTAGTAAGAGACAAAAAACAATATTTGTTAAATAATTAAAAAAGGCTATATTTGATATATATAGCAGGAGAATAAAATGTATTTAAAAAAAATAAAAATAGGAAACGTAGAATTAGATAATAATTTAATATTAGCTCCTATGGCAGGTGTAACAAACCTGCCTTTTAGAATTATATGCGAAAAATTTGAACCTGGTATGGTATGTACAGAAATGGCGAGTTCAAAAGCTATATTTTATAATGACCAAAAAACAAGAAGATTACTTAATACAGAAGGAGAGAAGAGACCTATTAGTTTTCAGATATTTGGAAGTGATGAGGAGACAATGGGCTATACTGCAAAATATATGAGTAAAATAGCAGATATTATAGATATTAATATGGGATGTCCTGCTCCAAAAGTTGTAAAAAATGGAGATGGAAGTAAGCTATTGCTAGATTTAGAAAAGGCAAAAAGAATTATGAAAGTTGTTGTTGAAAATTCAAGTGTGCCAGTTACAGTAAAGATTAGAAAAGGTTGGGATAAAGAGAATATTGTTGCTGTACAAGTTGCAAAAATAGCTGAAGAAGTAGGAATTTCGGCTATAACAATACATGGAAGAACAAGAAGTGAATTTTATACAGGAAAAGCAGATTGGGATATTATAAAAGAAGTAAAAGATAGTGTAAAAATACCAGTTATCGGAAATGGAGATATAGTAGATGAAGAAACAGCATATCAAATGTTTGAAAAAACAGGAGTAGATGGTATAATGATTGGAAGAGGTAGCTTTGGAAATCCATGGATATTTAGAAATATAAAACATTTTCTAATTACAGGAGAAAAATTGCCTAGCCCTACAAATAGTGAAAGACTTAATATAATAAAGGAACACATTGATTTGGCTGTAGAAGAAAAAGGAGAAATAGCTATTAAAGAACTTAGAAAACATATAGCATGGTATACAAAAAATTTAAAAAATTCTAGTGAATTTAGAAATAGTATTAATATGATAGAAACAAAGGAACAATTAATAAAAACATTGAATGAATATTTTGAAACTTTATAGAATAATAATGTAGTGGATTGTAAAAAATTCACTACTTTTATATTGTAGAGGAGGTATAAAATAAAGGTTAGAACTTTCTATAATATAAAGGATATATGCGGAGATTTTAGGAGGGGGATTTTGAAAAATAAAAAAATTATAATAATTTTAATTTTAGTGATTGTTATTATTTTAATAGCATCATTTACTTTTTTTAGAGGCAAGATGTCTAAAAATTTAAAAATTGGAAATAATACTACTAGTCAAGAAATTGTAAACTATATTTTAAGTATTAATTCTTATGAAACTAAAGTAGAAGTAGAAGTAAAGAGCAATAAGAATAGTAATAAATATATTATAAAACAAAAATACAATGGAATTGAAGACAATAGCCAAGAAGTAATAGAACCTAATAATATAGCAGGAGTAAAAATTATAAAAGAAGGAAAAAATTTACGATTAGAAAATTCGAATTTAAATTTAACTTCTATGTTTGAAAATTATCAATATATTTCAGATAATAGTTTGGATTTATGTAGTTTTATTGAAGATTATAAAAAAGGCGAAAAATCAGAATGGAAAGAAAAAGACGGAAAAATTATTATGGAAACCAATAGAGAAAGTAAACAAAAAATATTGTACATAGATGCTAAAAGTGGTAATCCAGAAAAAATGGAAATAAAAGATAATAACAAAAATATAGCTGTTTACATATTATATAAGGAGGTAAGTGTAAATAGCTAAAAAACTATTTCTTTACTTCAAGAGATATTTAAAATAATACGAAACATACTTGACAATCCGATAATATTAGGAGTGAAGAATATGCAAATAAAAAGAGGCGATATGTTTTATGCAGATTTAAGTCCAGTAGTAGGTTCAGAACAAGGAGGAGTTAGACCAGTATTAATTATTCAAAATGACTTGGGAAATAAATATAGTCCTACAGTTATTGCAGCAGCAATAACATCTCAAACAGGTAAAACAAAGTTGCCAACTCATATAGAGATAGATTCTTCTTCATGTGGTTTAAAAAGTAATTCTATTGTTTTAGCTGAACAAATAAGAACTATTGATAAAAGTAGATTAAAAGAGAGAATAGGGCACATTGATGATGAAAAGATAATTGATAAAGTGAATAATGCTTTGGGAGTAAGTTTCGGACTAGAAGAATAATTTGTATAAAATAAAAAATAAAAGAGGTTTGTTGATATACTAAAAATGTAGTATTAACTAACCTCTTATTTATATTAAAGAAAGTTCTTAAACTTTTAATTTTTTTATAATTTTAATTTCATTATATAAATTATCAATAATAGCTTTTCTGGTTTCATAAGCCTTTTTATATTCTTCGAATATTAATGAAAGATTTTCAAGAGTTTCATTTTCTTTTAGTAATAAATTAATTCCTTCTAAATAATAGTTTTTATCTTTTTCTTTTTTTGATTTATTCATGCGATTTTCATATTTCTTGATTTCATTTAATCTTTTTATTTCTTCGTTAAGGTTTTCAACATAACTTTGAGTAAGGTAAATTTCATATTCTATGTCCTCAATAACAACTTTTAACAATTTACGAACAATAAGTGGATTATTTTTTCCATTATTTGCGTTTTCAATAAGAATTTTTAAGGTATCAGAAATACCGATGTGTGATTTGTATTGCCTTTTACTAACAATAGCGTCATATTCATCTGCTACACGAATAATTTGCCCTTCATAAGGAATATCTTTTTTTGTTAATCCTTGAGGGTATCCGGAACCATTTAAAGCTTCGTGATGATATAGAGGTCCTGCTGAATAGGGTCTTAATTTTAAATCTTTCATACACATATTATATCCTAATGTGGTATGAGTTTTCATTATTTCGTATTCTTCGTCTGTTAATTTGGCTGGCTTTTGTAATATTTCTGGTGGAATAAATAATTTGCCAATATCATGTAGATAAGCACATATGGTACAGTATTCTATAAATCCCTTTTGACAATGTAAATGTTCGCATAGTCTACAAGTTAGGTTAGCTACGTTTTCGCAGTGTTTTCTAGTAAAGGCATCTAATCTATCTAGCATATTTAATTGATATCTCATAGTTTCGTTTAAGTTGTAAGATTTTAAACTGGTTTTATCATAAAAGTCAAAATTGCCACTATTCATATTAAAAATCTCCTTTTTTAAATATTAAATAAATAATAACATTAAAGTTATAAAAATTCAAGCTTTCCTCATATTGCATATTTAAAAATATTGAAACTTAAATCAAAACATTGATATTTAAGTGAATTTGTGATATTATATAAAAGCGAAAAAAGAAAAAATAAATAATAAAACTAAAGGAGATAAATATGTATAGAACAAAAACATGTGGAGAATTGAATATTCATAATGTAGAAGAAGTTGTGGAATTAAGTGGATGGATTCAAAAAATAAGAAACTTAGGTGGAATGATATTTATAGACTTAAGAGACGAGTTTGGAATAACACAAATTGTTATAAATGATGAAAAAATGCAACAAGAAGCAAAAGAATGGAACACAGAAAGTTGTATCCACATAAAAGGAAAAGTTGTGGAAAGAAGTAGTAAAAACAACAAAATTCCAACAGGAGAAATAGAAGTAGTAGCAAGTCAAGTAGAAATTTTAGGAAAATGTAAAAATGTATTACCTTTTGAAATAAATAATAATCAGGAAGTAAGAGAAGATTTAAGATTAGAATATCGTTTTCTAGATTTAAGAAATGAAAAATTACATAACAATATTTTACTTCGTTCAAAAATACTAAAGACTTTGAGAGAAAAAATGGACGAATTAGATTTTACAGAAATTCAAACACCAATTTTAGCCAATTCTTCTCCAGAAGGAGCAAGAGATTATTTAGTACCAAGTAGACTAAATCCAGGAGAATTTTATGCACTTCCTCAGGCACCACAACAATTTAAACAATTGTTAATGGTATCAGGGTTTAATAAATATTATCAAATAGCACCATGTTTTAGAGATGAAGATCCAAGAGCAGATAGAGCACCTGGTGAATTTTATCAATTAGACTTTGAAATGAGTTTTGCTACACAAGAAGATGTGTTTAAAGTAATGGAAGAAGTAGTACCTTATACATTTAAAAAATTTACGAATTGGAAAGTAGATGAAGGACCTTTTATACGTATTCCATATAAAGAAGCTATGGAAAAGTATGGGATAGATAAACCAGATTTAAGAAATCCTTTAATTATCCAAGATGTAACAGATATATTTAAAAATTCTGATTTTAATGCTTTTAAAGGAAAAACTGTTAAAGTTATTGTAGTGCCAAATGGAGCAACTCAAGGAAGAAAATTCTTTGATAAAATGGGTGAATTTGCAACTACAGAAGAAGTAGGAGCAAAAGGATTAGCTTGGACAAAAATAGAACAAGATGATTCTGTAACAGGAGGAATAGCTAAATTTATAACATCAGATATAAAGGAAAAATTAGAAAAACAAATAGGAGCAGAAAAAAATTCAGCAATTTTCTTTATTGCTGATGAACTAGAAAAGGCACAAAAAATAGCAGGATTGGTAAGAATTGAATTAGGAAAAAGATTAGAATTAATAGAAAAAGATGTGTATAAATTCTGTTTTATAGTTGATTTTCCTATGTATGAATTATCAGATGAGGGAACTATAGATTTTAGCCATAATCCATTTTCAATGCCACAAGGAGGATTGGAAGCATTAGAGACAAAGAATCCATTAGATATTTTGGCATATCAATATGATTTAGTATGTAATGGATATGAAATGGCTTCTGGAGCAGTAAGAAATCATAATCCAGAAACTATGGTAAAAGCATTTGAAATTGCAGGGTATACAGAAGAAGATGTAAAAAATAGATTTGGAGCACTTTATAATGCATTTCAATATGGAACACCTCCACATGCAGGTGCAGCACCAGGAGTTGATAGAATGGTAATGTTAATTGCTGATTCACAAAATATTAGAGAAGTTATAGCGTTTCCTAAAAATAAAAAAGCAAGAGATTTACTTATGAGAGCGCCATCAGTAGTTTCAGAACAACAATTGAAAGATGTACATATTGAATTAAGAAAAAATAAATAATAGAAGGTGAATTTATATGGAGTATAGATATAAACCAAGTGATATGGTATGTTCGCAAGAAATGATAATTGAACTTGATGGAGATATTATAAAAAAAGTTACTATTATTGGCGGATGTGCTGGAAATACATTAGGATTGTCAAATTTAATACAAGGCATGAATATTGATGAAGCAATTAAAAGATTAAAAGGAGTGCCTTGCGGTATGAGAGGAACTTCTTGCCCAGATCAATTAGCAATTGCATTACAAGAAGCTAAAAATTCTAAAAAAAACTTGTATTAAAGATGTAAGTATGATATAAATATACTATAAAAATAAAGCTAAATTAGAAAGGCGGAATTTTTGTGGAAGAAGAAATTGTAAAAGATGCAAAAACAATATTAATTGTTGATGATGAACAACCAATTGTAGATATATTGGTTTATAATTTAAAAAAAGAGGGATATAATACAATAGAAGCAAGTGATGGGATAACAGCGATTAATGTTGCATTAGAACAAAAACCTGATTTAATTTTATTGGATATTATGCTTCCAAAATTAGATGGTTTGTCAGTATGTAAAAGAATTAAAAATTCTTTAAATGTTCCAATTCTTATGCTAACTGCTAAAGATGGAGAAATAGATAAAATATTAGGATTAGAATTAGGGGCAGATGATTATATTACTAAACCATTTAGTGTAAGGGAATTAGTTGCAAGAGTAAAAGCAAATTTAAGAAAAGTAGAAGCTGTTTCTAATAATGTAGTAGTAGAGCAAATAGCAGAAGATAAAAAGAAGGAAAATAAAATTATAGTTGGGGAATTAGAGTTAGATTTAGATAAATTTGAAACAAAAGTACGTGGAGAAATTATAGATTTAACATTAAGAGAATTTGAAGTTTTAAAATTCTTAGCTTCTCAACCAGAACAAGTAGTAACAAGAGAAACTTTGTTAGAAAGAGTTTGGGGCTATGAGTATTATGGAGACATTAGAACAGTTGATGTTACTGTTAGAAGAATTAGAGAAAAAATTGAAAAAGACACATCAGCGCCTAAAATATTAATTACTAAAAGGGGAGTTGGCTATTATATAGCTAAAAGATAAATTATTATAAATAAGGACGTGATATATAAAAAAAGATAAAGTATATAACATAATAAAATAATATGTTATATACTTTATTATGTTATAATAAAATTTTATTGTAGAATATGTAAAAGTATTAGGAAGGAAAATAAAAAATGAAGCGAACAGAAACAAGAAAAATAATGGTAGGTAATGTACAAATAGGTGGACAAAATAAAGTGGTTATACAATCAATGTGTAATACAAAAACAAAAAACGTAGAAGATACAGTAAATCAAATTTTGGAATTAGAAAAGGCTGGATGTGAAATAATAAGAGTTGCATGCTTAGATATAGAAGATGCTAAAGCGATAAAGAAAATAAAAGAAAAAATACATATTCCAATTGTTGCAGATATACATTATGATTATAGAATTGCATTAGAAGCAATTAATTCTGGAGTAGATAAAGTTAGAATTAATCCGGGAAATATAGGAACAGAAGAAAGAGTAAAAGCTGTTGTAGATAAATGTAAAAAAAAGAATATTCCTATAAGAATAGGGGTAAATGCAGGTTCATTAGAAAAAGATTTGTTAGAAAAGTATGGAAAACCAACAGCTAAAGCAATGGTAGAAAGTGCAAAAAGACATATTGATATATTAGAAAAATTAAATTTTTATGATTATGCATTATCACTAAAAGCTTCAAATTTAGATTTATGTATAGAAGCCTATGAAGAAGCTGCGAAACAATTTAAGTGTCCACTTCATTTAGGAATAACAGAGAGTGGAACTGAATTTAGTGGAACCATAAAATCAAGTATAGGCCTAGGATACATGTTAAGAAAAGGAATAGGAGATACAATTAGAGTTTCATTATCAGATGATCCGATTAAAGAAATAAAAGTTGCTAAAGAGATTTTAAAGGATTGCAATTTATATTCTAAAGTGCCAACTTTAGTAGCATGTCCAACTTGTGGAAGAACCCAAATAGATTTAATACCAATTGCGAAAAAGGTAGAGGAATTTTTGCAAACAATAGAATCAGATATTACAGTTGCTGTAATGGGATGTAGTGTAAATGGCCCAGGGGAAGCAAGAGAAGCAGATATTGGAATTGCAGGAGGAGTAAAAGAGGGATTGTTATTTAAAAAGGGAGAAATAATAAAAAAAGTTAAACAAGAAGAAATAGTAGAAGAATTAGAAAAAGAAATCTTAAAAATGATAAAATACGAGGAGGAATAATAATGCCATCTTGGGGAGTACATTTGGGAATAGCAAATAAAGTATTAAAAAATATAGATAATATTGATAAAAATTTGTTTATGTTTGGAAATGTGACACCAGATATTAATAATGGATATGTAATAAAAAATGTAAGTAAAATAATAGCACATAAGATAACACATTATGATGGAGAAAAAGATTTTAAAGGATATAGAAGATTTTATATAAAATATGCAAAATATATTCAAGACCCTGTAATATTAGGAAGTTTAACACATTTAATGACAGATTATTATTATAATAATATAACATATACTAAAAAGGCTATATGGGATGAAAAAAGGGAAAGCATAATAGGAGTAAAACTAAATAATGGAAAACAAATAAAATGTAACAAAGAAGAGCTAAGAAAATTGAAAAGAAATGATTTTAGAATATATGCAGATTATGTTTATAAAAATAGTAAATTTGAAGATCTTAAATTTGATGAAAAAATATTATCTGTAAATCAGATAGTAGATGAATTTGCTATTACAAAAAAAGAGTCTGAAGAAACAATACAATATATAAATAAATATATAAATGGAGAAAAATTTATTATTGATATGTGTGAAAAACACGAATACTTAATGTATACAAAACAAGAAATGGAAAATATGGAAAAAGAATGTGTACAATTTATTACTGAATTTTTAAAGAGGATAAAAAATATAATAATAGGGAAAACAGCAGGATTTTGTTATGGAGTAAAAAGGGCAGTTGATGGAGTAAATAAAGATATCAAAGAAAATAAAGAAGATAATATATATTGTTTAGGAGAGATAGTACATAATAGACAAGTAATAAATTCTTTAAAAGAAAAGGGCTTGATTTTTATAGATGATATTGAAGATGCTAAAGGAAAAACTGTAATAAGAGCACATGGGATAAGAAAGGAAATATATGATTTAGCTAATAAAAAGGGTATAGAATTAAAAGACTATACATGTCCTAATGTTCTAAAAATTCATAAAATTGCAGAAGAATATGCTGGAAAAGGATTTTTTATATTTTTGTGTGGAAGCAAAGAACATCCGGAAAATATTGGAACAATAAGCTATTGCGGTAAGAATGTGTATGTTATAGAAAAAGAAGATGATGTAGAAGAGGCCTTAGAAATATTAAAAAATTCAAATATTAATAAATTATTAATTATTTCACAAACTACATATAGTTTAGAAAAATTTAATGAAATAGAAAAAAGAGTAAAAAGTAAGTTGCCAAAAAATATAGAATTGATATTAAAAAATACAATTTGTAAAGCAACTGAATTAAGACAAAATGAAACTGAAAAAATTTCAAAAATGGTGGATTATATGATTATTATTGGAGGAGTTAATAGTTCAAATACTAAAAAATTATATGAAATAGCAAAAGTAAATTGTAAAAAGTGTATATGTGTTGAAACAGCTGTACAGCTAGATATAGCAGAAATAGAAAAAAGTAATAAAGTTGGTATTATGGCAGGAGCTTCTACGCCAGAAGAAAGTATACAAAAAATTTTAGAAAAAGTAGAAAAAATAATTGAAATATAAAAATGGAATAAGATTTTTCTTATTCCATTTTTTTATTTTAATTATTTAATGAGCATCTGTCAAATTTTGCTTTAAAGTAACCTTAATAACTGTTCCTTCTGGGACTTGTTCATCTTTGGCAGCATCTTGTGAAATAACAGTACCACTACCTTCTATACTAATATTTAGATTTTTCTCTTTTAATGTGTTAGAAGCCTGTGATGCATTCATTCCCTTTAAATCTGGAACTGTAACAGAAGTAGCAACGTCATTTCCTTCTCCATAAAGTACAACAACAGAATTTTTAGATAAAGATACTCCTGGTTTTGGCGTTTGATCTACTACAAGTGTATTGTTAGCATCACCGTTTACATATGTTTTGGTTGAAAAACCAGAGTTCTTTAAGATTTTCTCAGCTTCAGATACAGTTTTATTTCTTACATCAGGAACTACAATTAGGTTATCTGATGAAGAACTATCAGAAGAATTTTCATTAGAAGGTATGCCTAAATAAGGTAATATTTCTGATAACATTTGTGATACAACAGGTCCAGCTAATTGACCACCTTGGTGATTGCTTTTTGGAGGGTCATATAAAGTTAATAGTAAAACAACTTGAGTATCTTCAACTGGAGAAATAGCTACATAAGAAGCAACATAACCTTCTTCAGTTTTATTATAAACAGGTTCTGATGTACCGGTTTTTCCACCAATAGAGTATCCAGAAACAGCAGCATGTTTTCCTGTTCCGATAGTTACAACAGATTCCATCATAGATTTTACTTCTTGAGCAGTTTCTTTTGAAATAACTTGTCTAACTTGTGTAACTGGAATTTCGCTAACTGATCCAGAATCAGTATTAGTAACTTGTTTTACTATTCTTGGTTTCATTAAAACACCATCGTTAGCAACACAAGCAATGGCTGTTGCCATTTGAAGAGGTGTGACATTTAATCTTTGACCAAAAGACATTGTTGCTAATTCAACAGGTCCAACTTTGTCCAACTTTTGGAAAATACTACTTTGTTCACCATATAATCCAGAATTTGTTGAATCAAATAATCCGAAAGCTTCATAATATTTATATAAAGTTGGAGCACCAATTCTTTTTCCAAGTTGCATAAATGCAGGGTTACATGAATTACATAACGCTTGCCTTAAGCTTTGAACACCATGAGGATTTGCTCTCCAACATGAAATTTTTAAAGGTTGAGATGCGGAAGAATCTTCAAATTCTTCATATCCTTTACAATAAAAATCATTTGATTTATCAGTAGTTGTAATATTTTCTTCTAAAGCAACAGAAGCTGTAATAACTTTAAAAACAGAACCTGGTTCATATGTTTCAGCTACTGACTTATTAGCCCACATTTTGTAAAGAGATTCACTTTTTTCTTCACTAGAAAGAGAATCATAAGTTTCGGCTAATGTAGAATTTGGAGTATATGGAGAATTTAAGTTATAATCTGGATAACAAGCCATACCTAGTATGTCTCCATTTTTAGGATTCATAACTATAACGTTTCCACCTTTTTTACAATCATTATCTTCAACAGCTTGCTTTAAGTATTTCTCAATAATAGTTTGAATATTTAAGTCAATAGTTAAGGTTAAGTCGCTACCATTTTCAGCAGAGATATAAGTTTCTTCTGCATTAGGTATTTCTTCTTGATTACTTCCTTTAGAGCTAACTATTTTTCCAGGAGTACCTGTTAGGATAGAATCCCATTTTGATTCAACACCACTTAATCCTTGATTATCACTACCACAGAATCCGATTACATTAGAAGCAACTGTATTATAAGGATAATATCTTTTAGTATCTTCATCAATATTGATTCCTACTGAAATTTTATTATCTTCCATCCATTTTTTTAAAGCGTCAACTTTTTCCTGTTCAACTTTTTTTGCAATTGTTTCAACTTGAGAAGAACTATTTACCTTTTCTAAAACTTCATCATAATTTAATTCGAAAATTTCAGAAAGACTTTTTGCTATTTTTTCTTTAAATTCTTTGGTTTCGTCATTAGAGTTTTTTACTAATTTATTAGGATTAATAGTTATTGTGTCTACTTGAGCACTAATAGCTAAAGCTTTTCCAGTAGAATCATAAATATTTCCTCTTTTTGGACTAATGATTTGATTAATTGTTTGCTGATTATAAGCGAGTTCTTTAAGATAATTGCCTTGAACAAATTGTAAAAATCCAATTCTTACAATCAATAATAAAAGTATTAATATTACTACAATTAAAGTAACTCTTAATTTCTTGTAATGCATTAAATTTTTGGAATTAAAAGATGTTTTCATTTTTATTATATTAGAATCATTAGAAAAATCTTTGGATAAAGAATTTTTATTTTTTTTATAATTATTATTATTTTTTTCCATAAACTAGCCTCTTTTGTTTAAATTAATTTTAACTATTAGATAAAAAATATAATGTTAAAATATACAAGAATCTAATAGTGATTATATTTTATATGAAAAAAATATAAAAATCAATAAAAACTTGAAAAAACAGCCTATTTATAATAAAATATAAGTGCAAAAAAAATAAAATAACAAAGATATGGAGAGTTAAAATATGGAAACATTAATAGAAGAAACTAAGTTTATTATGAAAAAATACAATATTAGAGCTAATAAATCATTAGGACAAAACTTTTTAATTAGTGAACAGGTAGTAAATGAAATAGTAGAAAGTAGTAAAATAGATAAAGAAGATTTGGTAATAGAAATTGGACCAGGCTTAGGAACGTTAACAAAATACTTATTGGAAAAAGCAGGAAAGGTAATAGGTATTGAATTAGATAAAAAAATGGTAGAAATCTTACAGGATAGATTTAAATTATATAATAATTTTGAATTATATCAGCAAGATGTTCTAAAAATAGATTTAAAACATCTTATAAAGAAAGAAAAAGAAAATACTAATATAAAGAAGGTAAAAATAGTAGCTAACTTGCCATATTATATAACTACTCCAATTATTATGAAATTATTAGAAGAAAAATTAGATTTAGAAAGCATAACAGTTATGATACAAAAGGAAGTTGCTGATAGATTAATTGCTATTCCGGGAGAAAAAGAGACTGGAGCTATTACATATGCAGTATATTACTATGCGATAGCAGAAGCAATATTAGAAGTTCCGAAAGAATCTTTTATTCCAGAACCTGAAGTGACATCAAAAGTTATCAAGTTAAATATAAGAAAAGAGCCTCCAATAGAAGTGCAAGATAAAGAGCTTATGTTTAAGATAATAAAAAGTGCTTTTATGCAAAGAAGAAAAACATTAATAAATGCGTTAAATAATGCTAAAATATTTCAAAATAAGGAAGAAGGAAATCAAATTTTAGAATCTCTTAAATTAGATGAGAGTGTACGAGCGGAAAAATTAACATTAGAAAATTTTGCGGATATTACTAATAGGATTTTAAAAAAAGGTATTTAAAAATGTATAAAACTATGTTATAATAAAATAGAAATATAAAGTAGGGAGAGTGCAATGAATCAAATTTTAGTTACTAAGAAATTATATATAACACCAGAACTAAAAAGAAAAAAGAAAATCTATAAGTTTGATTTCCTTTTGTCTATTTTTTTGGTATGCATTTTAATCTCTCTATGTATTTATGCAGAATATGACAGAAATAAGAGTGAAGAAACTTCACAAGAAATCATGAGTGAATTTAATACAGATGCACAAGAAGATACTACAGTTGCAAAAAATAATATTTTAATAGTTGTTTTGTATGACTCGGAACAAAATAATGGTTCAACTAACAATGAATTTGATAATACGCCACAAAAACAAACTCAAAATGGCTCAAATAAGAAAAATGTTCAAAAAACAAATGATGGATATAGATATACTACAATAGCTACAATTAATATTCCTAAAATTAATGTGCAATATCCGATATTAGATGGAGAAACAGATTCAGAAGCAGAGACAGAAGCATTGTTGAAGATATCTCCTACAAAATTTTGGGGAGCAGATCCAAATGAAGTAGGAAATTTCTGTATTGTAGGTCATAATTATCGTAATACTAGATTTTTTAGTAAGGTCCCTAGCTTAGAAAATGGAGATATTATAGAGATAACAGATACAAGTGGAAATACACTTAGATATTCAGTTTATAATAAATATGAGGTGATTCCAGAAGATTTAAGTTGTACATCTCAATTAACAAATGGAAGAAAAGAGATTACATTGATTACATGTACTAATGATAGCAAAATGAGAGTTATTGTAAAAGCAAGGGTAGTATAATATATAAGAATATAAAATAAATTATAAACAAATTAAAAATTCTTTCATAATATATACAAATAGTATATAAATGGGAGGATTTTTTATTATGGCAAAAATCTTGGTTTTTAATAATGATACAGATAGGATGGAAACGTATTATAGGGGAGAAGCAGAGCCGATGCCATATAATACAAATGGAACGTTAAGAGTAAGAGAATTTAGAGGAACAAGTAAAAGTAATATATTATGGACGACGAAAAGAACGATGCAAAGTTGGAATAGTCAAAGGTATATTTATGGAAGCCCAATACCGGTTGGATTTGCATTTAAAAGACCATATGAAGGAGGTCATGGAAATCAAAGTCAACATTATGCTGGAGTAGCTTTTGATGTTGGGCAAACATTAACTAGCACTCAAAGAACACGTTTATGGAATAGTGCAAAAAATTCTGGGGTATGGTATTATGTTGAACCAATTTCATTAACTCCTACTTGGGTACATTTTGATAAAAGATTTCGGGAAACCAGCATGTTCTACTGGAGGATTTCCACCTTTAAAGAAAGGAAGTTTGAGTAATTATGTATTAATAGCACAAGATGATTTAAATACATTAGGCTATAGAACAAATGGATTAGATGGGATTTTTGGAGTTGCTACTTATAATGCTGTAGTAGCATATCAGCGTTCAAGAGGATTGACTGTAGATGGAATTGTTGGGTGCAATACATGGCGCTCTTTACAAGAAGATGTTGTTGGAACTGGTGCTACAGGAACAACTATAAATTAAATGAAATAAATAAGCAATATAAAAAGGTTATGCCTTTTTATATTGCTTATTTATTTCAAAATTTTCTTTTTGTAATTTAACAAGCTCTTTTGTTATAGAATTTACAATTACTTTATTATAATTGTCTAATTTTAAATAATCTTCTAAAAAGTTTTCATCAATTAAATCATTCATAATAGGTGAGTTACTTTTAATTAGGTCATAAAATAAGAAATCAGAAGTGATATTTAGAGCTTTACAAATATTAGTTATTGTTGTTGCACTTCCAAAAGCTATTCCTCGTTCTAGTTGGCTGATGTACCTTGCCGAAAGAGAAAGCTTTTCAGCTAATTGTTCTTGTGTGTATTCTGCTTTAGTTCTTGCTAATTTTATTTTTTTTCCTATATTTTTTCTTAGATTTTTTTCTACATCATTCATATAGCTCCTCCTTGATTTTTTATATCAAAAGTATAGCAATTAGAAAGTTAAAATAAAACGAACTATTAATAAGAGAAATGATTCAAAACTACAATTAATAGTTTTACTGTTGGGATAAAAGTAATTTCAGATAATTATTAATAAAAATGCAATAAATAAAAAAAATAAAAAAATTTACAAAAAAGCTTGCAAAATATAAAAAGTTATATTAAAATTTAATTGAAGTGGAGAGAAGTGGGACAAAGTGGTAGAAAAGTGAAAAGAGGTGAAAGGTAATTGCTAATTGGTGAATACGAGCATTCTCTAGATGCAAAAGGCAGATTGATTATGCCTGCAAAATTAAGACAAGACATGGGAGAGAAGTTCATCGTAACAAAAGGATTAGATGGATGTTTATTTGCGTTTTCACAAAATGAGTGGTTAAATTTTGAAACAAAATTAAAAGCATTACCTTTATCTGATAGAAACGCTAGAAACTTTGTAAGATTTTTCTTATCAGGAGCAACTGAATGTGAAATAGACAAACAAGGCAGATTTTTAATTCCAAGTAATTTAAGAACAGCGGCAGGATTAGAAAAAGAAGCAGTTATAATTGGAGTAGGAACAAGATTAGAAATATGGAATAAAGCAACATGGGAAAAATGTGATGAAAATATATCAGCAGATGAAATAGCAGAAAATATGACAATGTTAGGTATATAACTTGTAAAAGTTTATATAGGTGCTAAAGAAAAATGTACAAAAGACAATAATGCAAAAGATACTAATACAAAAGAAAAATATTATAATTAACAAAAGAAATTAATACAAAAGATAAAAATCAAACGAAAGATGATAGTACAAAAGAAAAATTTACAAAAGATATGATATATATGCAAAAGATATATCTACGAAAGAAAGTTAAGAACCAAAAGAAAAAACAAAAAGAAAATACAGCTGGTAGTTCTATAATTACCAGCTGCAATACGTTAAAAAGTTTTATTTAGAGGTGTTAAATTGGAATTTAAACATATGCCGGTCATGTTACAAGAATGTATAGAAGGATTAAAAATAAAACCGGATGGAATTTATGTAGATGGAACTCTTCGGAGGAGCAGGGCATAGCAAAGAAATTGCAAAAAGAATATCATCAAACGGTATGTTAATTGGAATAGATAGAGATCAGGAAGCTTTAAAAGCTGCTCAAAATAATCTGAAAGAATTTCATAACATAAAGTATGTTCATGATAATCATGATAATATAAAAAATATATTAGAAAAATTAAATATAGAAAAAGTAGATGGAATATTACTTGATTTAGGAGTTTCTTCTTATCAGTTAGATGAGAGAAATAGAGGATTTAGTTATTTAGGTGAAAATGAATTAGATATGAGAATGGACAAAACACAAAAATTAACAGCAAAAGAAGTAATAAATAATTATGAAGAAGAAAAACTTGCTAATATTATTTATGAATATGGAGAAGAAAGATTCTCAAGAAAGATTGCTAGAAATATTTGCATAGAAAGAAAAGAAAAGCCAATTACAACAACTAAACAGTTAGTTGAAATTATAGAAAAATCTATTCCTAAATCAAAACAAAAAGAAGGGCATCCTGCTAAAAGAACATTTCAAGCAATTAGAATTGAAGTTAATGATGAAATAAAACCATTATATAATACAGTTAAGGACTGCATAGATTCATTAAGAACAGGAGGAAGGTTATGTATTATAACATTTCATTCCTTAGAAGATAGAGCGGTAAAAAATGCCTATATAGAAGCTAAGGGAAAATGTACTTGTCCGAAAGATTTACCATATTGTGTATGTGGAGCAAAATCATTAGGAAAAGTAGTAACAAAAAAACCAATTGTAGCTTCAGAAGAAGAACAATTGGAGAATTCAAGAAGTAAGAGCGCAAAATTGAGAATATTTGAGAAAACATAAGAAAAGAGGAGGTGAATAACTTATGGCAAGAAGCAGATATGAATATAGTACTAGTCCACGAAAATTGGAACCAGAATATAAACCACAACAAAAACAAAATAAAAAAAGAAAATTACATGTAGTAGAAGATTTACCAAGACAAGGGATAAAAATATCAACAGAACAAAAGAAAAAAAGAACAAAGGCAACTCTAGTAGTTATTGCTATATTTGCATTATTATTGACCATAAGTTATAGAAACTCAAAGATAAATGAAAAATTTACAGAAGTACAAAGCTTAAAGAAAGAATTATCTTCTCTTCAAAAAGAAAATGAACAACTAAAGGTAAATATAGAAAATAGTTTAAATTTTAATAATATTGAAAAATTAGCAAAAGAAAAGCTAGGAATGCAAAAATTAACCAATAAGCAAACTGTATATGTTAGTTTGCCAAAAAAAGATTATGTAGAATCAGCATCTGAAAAAGTTGTAATTGAAAAAGATAAAAATTGGTTTGAAAAATTTGTAGATAAAATATTTAATAAATAAATGAATGAAATTTTTGAGAATAAAGAAAAATCTTCCTAATAAAATTAATTAGGAGGATTTTTTTATGGCTACAACAAAACTTTCAAGTAAGAAAAAAATGCGAAATACACTTTTTATTTGTTTTCTAATTTTATTATGTTTGATTGGAAGAATAGGGATAATACAATTTGTTCAGGGAGAAGAATTGTCGAGCTTGGCATATCAACAACAGACATTAGATAGAAAAATAAATCCAAAAAGGGGAACAATTTTAGATAGTACAGGAAAAAAGATTTTAGCAGTTAGTAGTACAGTAGAAACAGTAACAATCAATCCTGGGAATATAGCAAAAGAAAACAAAGAAAAAGTAGCAAAAAAATTATCAGAATTATTTGATATGGATTATGAAAAGGTTCTAAAAAAAGTAACTAAAAGAAGTTCGATCGAAACGATTAGTAAAAAAGTTGAAAAAGAAAAAACAGATGAATTAAGAAAATGGATGCAAGAAAATAATATAACAACAGGAATAAATATAGATGAAGATACAAAAAGGTATTATCCATATGGAAATTTTGCGGCACAAATTATAGGATTTTGTGGGAGTGATAATCAAGGGCTAGATGGAATAGAAGCAAAATATGATCAAGAATTAAAAGGAAAACAGGGAAGTATTCAAAGACATGCAGATGCAAAAGGGCGGAGAGATTGGGCATGAAGGAGAAAATTATGTTTCTGCTATTGATGGAAATGATTTGGTTTTAACTGTAGATTTTACAATTCAATCTATTGTAGAAAAATATTTAGAAGAGGCATGTATTGATAATAAATGTACGGATGGAGGAAATATTGTTGTAATGAATCCACAAAATGGAGATATTTTAGCAATGGCTACATATCCGTCTTATAATTTGAATACACCATATGAAGCTTATACAGAAGAATTAAAACAAAGTTGGGATTCAATGGAACAAGCCGAGAAAACAAAAAATTTGCAAGCTGTTTGGAGAAATAAAGCGATAGCAGATACATATGAACCAGGTTCCGTATTTAAGTTAATAACTTCGTCTGCAGCATTAGAAGAAGGAATAACTGATACTGATAAAGAAGGAGAATTTTGTTGTACAGGAGGAATTGAAGTAGCTGGAGTAAGAATAAAATGTTGGAGATATTATAGACCACATGGATCAGAAAGTTTGCGACAGGCACTTATGAATTCATGTAATCCGGTTTTTATAGGGCTAGGACAAAAAATGGGAGTACATACTTATTATAACTATTTAAATAAATTTAAATTATTGAACAAAACAGGAATTGATTTGCCAGGAGAAGCAAATAGTATATTTTTAGCGGAAAATAAAGCTGGACCAGTAGAACTTGCTACTATTAGTTTTGGACAGAGATTTGAAATAACACCAATTCAGTTAGTAACGGCAGTATCTGCAATTGCTAATGGTGGCGAAAGTGTAAAGCCAAGACTTGTAAAACAAATTATTGATAGTCAAACAAAGGAAGTTAAAGATATTCCAGTTCAAAAAGAAGAAAGAGTAATATCAAAAGAAACGTCAGAAAAGGTTTTAAGTATGATGGAATCAGTAGTATCAGAGGGAACACGGAAAAAATGCTAAAGTTGCAGGATATAGAATAGGTGGTAAAACAGGTACTTCAGAAGATGGTGTTAATACTAATAAATATGTTACATCATTTTGTGGAGTAGCACCTATTGATAATACACAAGTTGTGGTATTAGTTACTTTATATAATCCAACAGGAGAGGGGGGACACCAAGGTGGTGGTGTTGCAGCACCTATAGGAGGTCAAGTGTTTAGTGAGATTTTACCATATTTAGAAGTGAATCAGGGAAATACGGAGGAAGTGGAAAAAGTAGAACAAATAGAGACACCAGACATTGTTGGCAAAACTATAAAAGAAGCGGAAAGTATTTTGAAGGAAAGTGGATTAGAATTAGAGATAGAAAACGCACCTGAAGAATTAGATAAAGAAAACACATTAATTAAAGAACAAACGCCTAAGGCTGGAATTAAAGTAAATAAGGGAGGAAAGATATATATAACTATTTAATAAAGATATAATGATAGATAATTAAATTAATTTAAAAGCCAAAAGGTATAATAATTAGCCTTGGCTTTTTTGTTTTAATGTTTTTTAGTTCTATGTTATATAATATAAAAATAAAATGTAATAAAGATATTATAATTTGATTTTATTGAGTGGATATATGCATAATATTAGGAAGCATTAATAAGAAAAATTATAAAAAAGTCTATACAAAATAGTAATTTAGTTATATAATGTAAAAAAATTGGCGACAAAATTTTGGTGCTTTTTGTTTATTAAAAAAGATATAGTTTATTACACAAAATAATAAATTATAATCGAAGGGATTGATAAAAATGGAATTGAAAAAGTTATTAATAGGGTTAGAAGGTTTAAAAGTAAAGGGAAACTTAGATTTAGATATAAATGGAATTGAAAAAAATTCAAAAGATGTAAAAGAAGGTTTTTTATTTGTAGCTATTAAAGGATTTGCTGTAGATGGTCATAAATTTATTGAAGATGCAATAAAAAAAGGAGCAATTGCAATTGTTATAGAAGAAGGATGTGACTTAAAAGCATTTAAGGTTCCTGAAGGAATTACAGTAGTAATGACTAAAGATACAAGAGAAGCTTTAGCAATAATAGCTAGTAATTTTTATGGAAATCCATCTAGTAAATTCAAGTTAATAGGTGTAACAGGTACAAAAGGAAAAACAACAACTACTTTTATGATTAAAGAAATTCTAGAAAAAGCAGGAAAAAAAGTAGGATTAATTGGAACTATAGCAACATATATAAATGGAAAAAGAATAAAAGACAGTGATAGAACAACTCCAGAAAGTTTAGAATTACAACAAATATTTAAACAAATGGTAGATGCAGGAGTGGAAACAGTAGTAATGGAGGTATCTTCTCAAAGTTTAAAATTGCACAGAGTAACAGGGTGTGAATTTGATATTGTATTATTTACAAACTTTTCAGAAGATCATATAAGTCCAAATGAACATCCAAATATGGAAGATTATTTTAATTCAAAACTAAAATTATTCAAGATGTGCAATACAGGTATAGTAAATGCAGATGATTTGCATGGAGCAAAGATACCAAGATTATTTCCAGAAAGTAATATAACAACATATGGTATAGATAATTATGCAAATGTTTTGGCAAAAGATATAACAATTACAAATTCATATGTAGATTTTAGAGTGAAAATAAAAGATAGAAATGAAAGAGTAAAAACAGGAATACCAGGTAGATTTAGTGTTTATAATTCTTTGGCTGCTATTTGTGTGGCACAAAAATTTGGAATTTCACCTGAAATTATAAAAGAAGCATTAGAAACTGTTAGGGTACCAGGCAGGTCAGAATTAGTAGATAATAAATTAGAAATTCCAATAATGATAGATTATGCTCATTCACCAGAAAGCTTACAAAATATATTACAAGCTGTAAAAAGTTATACAAGAGGAAAAGTGATTAGTGTGTTTGGATGTGGAGGAGATAGAGATTCAGGTAAAAGACCTATCATGGGAGAAATTTCAGGAAAAATAGCTGATTATACTTTTATTACATCAGACAATCCAAGGACAGAAGATCCTCAAAAAATAGTGAACCAAATAGAAGAAGGAATGAAAAAGACAAAAGGTAAATATTCAGTTATAGTAGATAGAACAGAGGCAATAAAACAAGCAATTGAAATGGCAACAAAGAGAGATATTATTGTTTTAGCTGGAAAAGGGCATGAGCCATATCAAGAAATTAATGGAGTTAAATATCCATATGATGAAAGAATTATAGTAAGAGATTTAATAGAAAAAATGAAATAAACAAAAGGAAAGGTTTGATAAAATTGAAATTTGAAACATTGATATTAATGATATCATTTATAACTGCAATTATTTTAGGGATTATCATTATACCAATATTAAGAAAACTAAAAGTAGGACAAATAGAAAGAGATGATGGGCCACAATCACACTTAAAGAAACAAGGTACACCAACAATGGGTGGAATTATTATGATATTAGCAATGATAATAGTTGTTACAGGAACTTACATTTTTTTGATATATAATAATCAAGGTGATATTGCTAATAAATTGTTACCAATATTGTTGTTAACAATAGGATTTGGATTAATAGGTTTTATAGATGACTTTAAAAAGTTAGTTTTAAAAAATACAAAAGGATTAAAACCAAGTTATAAAATGTTAGGATTGCTTATTATATCTGTAGCATACGTAATATATTTAGTATATGGCTTAAAAATTGGAACAGAAACATATATTCCAATTTTAAAGCAATCTATAACAATACCAATTTATATTTATATTCCGTTTGCAATAATAGTTATATTAGCAACTACTAATGCTATAAATTTAACAGATGGAATAGATGGACTTTCATCAAGTGTTTCGGCAATAATTATTACTTGCTTAACAATTATTGGAATACAATATAATTTAACAGAAATTTCTATATTTGGAAGCATAGTAATAGGTTCAGTCCTAGGTTTTTTAATGTTTAATTTACATCCTGCAAAAGTATTTATGGGAGATACGGGTTCTCTATTATTGCGGAGGTGTGATTTCAGCATTAGCATTATATTTAAAAATGCCATTATTATTAGTTGTGATAGCATTAATACCAGTATTAGAAACGCTATCTGTTATTATTCAAGTGGCATATTTCAAAAAGACAGGAAATAGAATCTTTAAAATGGCACCTTTACACCATCATTTTGAATTATCAGGATGGAAAGAAAGTAAAGTAGTTATTATATTTAGTTTAATTACATTAGTATTATGCATAATTGGACTAAAAATAATATAAGATTATAAAAGAGAAGAAATAGTGTATGAAATTTAATAGTATTAATAATAAACAAAAGTTAAGGAAGGAAGAAGGAAGATGGCAAAAAAGAAAAAGGAAAAAAGCTTTTCAAGTTTTGTAAATAATCCGATTGATTTTACATTGTTAATTACTATATTATTGTTATTATCAATGGGGTTAGTTATGGTTCTATCAGCAAGTTCACCTTCAGCTTTATCAGAAAGTGGTAATAGTTATGCATTTTTTTCAAAGCAATTAATTTTTGCAATTTTAGGAATTATAGCTATGTTATTTATATCAAAAATAGATTATAGATTTTATCAAAAATTTTATAAACATGCATGGTGGATTGCTTTGATTTTATTAGCATTAGTATTAATAGCAGGAAAAACAGTAAATGGAGCAAAAAGGTGGATTTATGTTACAGAAACATTATCTTTTCAACCTTCTGAAGTAGTAAAAATATTAATGATAATTTTTTATGCAGGGATTTTAGTTAAAAATAGAGATGAATTAGGATTATATACAAAGGGATTTATTAAAAACATGTGTCTTTTGGCACCAATTATAGGGTTACTTTTATTAGAGCCTCATTTTAGTGCATCAATTGTAATTATTGGAATTTGTGCGACTATGATGATAATGGCAGGATGTAAGTTTTGGCACTTTTTAGCGACTGGAGCAGTTGCTGGAATACCAGCAATGATTTTATTAATTGTAAAAGAACCATATAGACTACAAAGAGTAATTACATTCTTAGACCCATGGAAAGATGCAACAGGAGATGGTTGGCAAGTTATACAAAGTTTATATGCAATTGGTTCAGGAGGGTTATTTGGAGTAGGATTAGGAGAAAGCAAGCAAAAATTTTTATACATACCAGAACCTCATAATGATTTTATTTTTTCAATACTAGGTGAGGAACTAGGATTTATAGGATGTGCAGTAGTATTAATTTTATTTGCTATTTTTATCTGGAGAGGAGTGCTTATTGCTATGAAAGCACCAGATATGTTTGGAAGTTTAATAGCAATAGGAATAACAGCATTAGTTGCAATTCAGGTTATTATTAATGTTGCAGTTGTAACATCATCTATGCCAGCTACCGGTATGCCATTACCATTTTTTAGCTACCGGAGGAACAGCATTATTTATTTTATTGTGTGAAATGGGAATTTTACTTAATATCTCTAGAGCTAGTGCAAAACAGCAGTAGATATTAAAATTAAGAAAGGAAAAGTTAAAAATGAGAGTTGTTATTGCAGCTGCTGGAACAGCTGGACATATTAATCCAGGTATAGCAATTGCTAATAAAATAAAAAGAGAAGAAAAAGGTTCTAAAATAATTTTTATAGGTACTACCAGAGGTCTTGAAAATGATTTAGTACCAAGAGCTGGATACGAATTAAAAACAATAAATGCTTATGGATTGAGTAAAAAAATATCAATTGAAAACATAAAGAAAATGTGTAAGACAATTAAAGGATATGGAGAAGCTAAGAAAATCATTTCTGAATTTAAACCAGATATTGTAATAGGTACAGGAGGATATATTTGTGGTGCTACAATATCTTCAGCACATAATTTAAAAATACCAACACTGTTACATGAAAGTAATGCATTTCCTGGAATGGCAATTAAAATGTTAGCAAATAAAACAAATACAATATTAGTTTCTTTCAGAGACGCTATTCCAAGAATTAAAAATTGTAAAAACGTAGTTTTTACAGGAACACCTGTAAAGATAAAGAAAAAGGATTTTAATGAAAATGAAAGAAATAAAATAATTCAGACTACGGGATTAAATAATAAGAAACCTATTATTTTAGTCTTTGGAGGAAGCCAAGGTGCAAAAAGAATAAATGATACTTTAGTTGAAATAATAAAAACTAAATTAAATAAAGATTATCAAGTAATTTGGGCAACAGGACCAAAGCAATATGATATTATAAAAGAAGAATTAGAAATGTCTAATATAAACATTAACAATATAGAGAATATGAAGATTCTTCCATATATATATAATATGGAAGAATTAATGAATGTTGTTGATGTAATTGTAGCAAGAAGTGGAGCTATGACAGTAACAGAGATATCTAATTTAGGAAAGCCAGCCATTTTAGTTCCACTACCTAATGTTAGCCATGATCACCAATTGTATAATGCAAAGGCTTTAGAAAAGGTTGGTGCAGCTAAAATTATATTAGATAATGAAATTAATGGAAAAATTTTAAATAAAGCAGTTGAAGAGATAGCATTAGATAAACAAAAAATGATAAATATGGGAATAAATGCATTAAAAAATTCAACTAAAGATGCAGAAGACAAAATTTATAAAGAAATTAAGAAATTAGTTAAATAGGAGTATAAAATGTTTAAAAATATACCAATTAAAATCGTGCTAGTATTTTTTCTAATAGGCATAATAATTATTGGGGGATTTTGTGGATTTTTTTTGAATTCATTAAATATAATTAGTCAGAAAATTCAAGTAGAACAAAATTTAGATATTGGACAAGTTACTGATATGATTAACCAATTAGAAAATAATACAAAAGTAGCAGTAATAATTTTTTCTATTGCATATATAATAGTCGGAATAATTATAGCAGTAATTCTTTCAAAATTTGTTATTTATCCAATTAACAAGCTTATTAAAAGTGCAGAAAAAATAACAGAAGAAGAATCTAAAGAAAAGAAAAATAAGAAAAAGGGAGAAATGAGCAATTTAGAAAATGTATTTGGCATTATGACTACAGAATTAAAAGAAAAATTAAGTGAAGTTTCAACACAGAAAAACCAAATAGAAACTATTTTATTACATATGACAGATGGAATTATAGCTTTTAATAGAAAAGGAGAAATAATTTTAATTAATCCTGCGGCAAAGAAATTTTTAAGCATTAGACCAGAAGATAATACATTTGATGATATATTTAAAAAATTTAATTTGAATATTAATATGGAAAAAATAATTTATTTAGAGAATTGGACTTCAACAGAGCAAAAAATCCAAGTAGATGACAGATATGTAAAAGCATTTTTTGCGCCATTTAAAGACGAAGAAGAAAGACCAGATGGAGTAATTGCTGTAATTCAAGATATTACAGAACATGTGAAATTAGATAATATGCAAAAAGAATTGGTGGCAGATGTATCACATGAATTAAAAACGCCGATTACTTCTATTATGGGGTATGCAGATACATTATTAGAAGGAGATTATAATAAAGAAACACAAGATAAGTTTTTAAATGTTATTGCAACAGAAGCAAGGAGAATGGCTAAATTAGTTACAGATTTATTAACTCTTTCAAGATATGATAGTAATAAAAAAAGGGCACAAAAGGAATCATTTGATTTAGGAGACTTAGTAAAAAAATGTCAGGATAAATTAGCTATTGAAATAAAAAAGAAAAATCATACTGTAAATTGTTTTGTTACTGCAGATGTACCACCAGTATATGCAGATAAATATGATATTGAAAGAGTTGTATTAAATATATTAACTAATAGTATAAAATATACAAAAGATGGTGGAGAAATAAAGATATATGTAGGATTTGTTTATAATGATGCATATATTAAAATTTTTGATAATGGTATAGGAATTCCGGAGGAAGATTTAAGTAGAATATTTGAAAGATTTTATAGAGTGGATAAAGCGCGTACTAGAGAAATGGGCGGAAGTGGATTAGGTCTTGCAATTGCAAAAGAAATATTGGATAAGAATGGTGGTAGTATTGATATAAAAAGTGTTGTTGGTCAAGGTACTGAAGTTGTTGTAAGGATTCCTACAAAAGGTGATAGAGAGTAATAATATTAATACAAAAGAGGTTACAGTTCAGTAAGAAATGATTATGGTGTCCAAGCTTTGGCTCCCACTATAACACTTGAATTTTATTTAATGACGTTTGATTGGAATGAAAAATAGAAAATTTTTTACTGAACTGTAACCAAAAGAGGAAAATATTTTAAATATATTCCTCTTTTTAATTGCTAAAATTTATAATATAATGTATAATATAAAGTGCAAAACAAAAGTAAAAAGGAGAGATAAATTTGAGTTCAACAGCAAAAGAAATATTAGAATGGGTATATTGTATTATAATAGCGTTAGTATTAGCAATGGTATTTAGATATTTTATAGGAACACCTACTATTGTAAAGCAGGTGTCAATGTATCCGACACTAATACAAGATCAAAGATTATGGCTAAATAGATGGGGAAGGACTACAAAAACTTTGCCAAAAAGAGGTGAAATTATAACTTTTGAAGAACCTGCAAAAATAAGTTATACAAGTTCAGAAATTGATTTATCAAATCCAGTAGCTAAATATGAAAAAAAGACAGGATTAAAATGGTTTGTTAATAATTTTCTAGAAATAGGAAAGAGAAGTTATATAAAAAGAGTAATAGCACTTCCTGGAGAACATGTACAAATAAAAGATGGAAAAGTTTATATTAATGAAAAAGAATTGGAAGAACCATATTTACAAGAAGGCATAGTAACAGATGTTACAGGTGTAGGATTTGATGATTTTGTCGTTCCAGAAAATTGTGTTTTTGCAATGGGAGATAATAGAAATCATAGTACAGATTGTAGGTCATTTGGATGTATACCTTTAGAAGAAATAGAAAGTACAGTTGCTATTAGAATATGGCCATTAGATAAATGGGGTAAGGTCGAATAACAAAAGGAGACTTTTAAAATGTTTGAAAATATCTTTGGAAATAATTCAATTAAAAATATACTAAAACAGTCTATTGATAGCAATAAAGTATCACATAGCTATTTAATGATTGGTGTATCTGGTATTGGAAAAAAGATGATAGCTACAGAATTTGCTAAAGGAATTTTATGTTTAAGTGAAGATAAAGCTTGCAATCATTGCAAGTCATGCATTGAGTTTAACAGTAATAATAATCCTGATTTTTTTTGTATAGAGCCAGAGGGAAATAGTATTAAAATTGAACAAATTAGAGAACTACAAAAGAAGATCCAAGAAAAGCCAATTATTTCTGAAAAGAAAGTGTATATAATTGATCAGGCAGATTTAATGACAAAAGAGGCACAGAATTGTTTACTAAAAACATTAGAAGAACCGCCAGAATTTGTGACAATTATATTGGTTGGAACAAATGAAAATGCTTTTTTAACTACAATAAAATCAAGGTGCATGATTTTACATTTTAATCCAATAGAAGATTTAGATATAAAGAAGTTTTTAGAAAATAATTATCAAATGAATAATATTTCACAAAGTATGTTAGAAGTATTTCAAGGAAGTATAGGAAAAGCAATTTTACTAAGGACTAAGCTAGAACAATATTTAGAATTGGAAAAAATGATAGATAAATTAGATAAAGTAGATTTAATTGAATTGATAGAATATGCAGATGTTTTATATAAATTAAAAGAAGAAATATATGATATGTTAGATTATATAAATATTATTTTACTAAAGAAGGCAAAAAAAGACTATATATACACAAATTGTATCAAAATTGTGGAAAATACCAAAAAGAGATTGCAACAAAATGCAAATTATGATATGTGTATAGATAATTTGGTATTTAACATATGGGAGGAAGTAAATTGAAAAATATTATAGGAGTTAGATTTAAAAAATTAGGTAAAATATATTTTTTCAATCCAAAAAATTTAAAAGTACATAAAGGTAATAAAGTAATTGTTGAAACAGCACAAGGAGAAGAGTTCGGAGAAGTTGTGATTCCAAATAGATTTGTTGACGATGAAAAAATAATAGCACCATTAAAAAAAGTAATTAGAATAGCAAACTATAAAGATAAAAAACATAATGAAGAATGTAAAATGAAAGAAAAAGAAGCTTTTAAAGTATGTGAAAAGAAGATAAAAGAGCATAAATTAAACATGACATTAACAGATGTTGAATATAAATTTGATGATAGTAAAATATTATTTTATTTTACAGCAGATGGAAGAATAGATTTTAGAGAGTTAGTAAAAGATTTAGCAGCTATTTATAAGACTAGAATTGAATTGCGTCAAATAGGTGTAAGAGATGAAGTAAAGAGGATAGGTGGAAACGGAGTTTGTGGAAGAGAATTATGTTGTTGTAGTTTTTTAAGTGACTTTGAAGCAGTGTCTATAAAAATGGCAAAGGAACAGAATATTTCACTAAATCCATCGAAGATTTCAGGAAATTGTGGAAGATTAATGTGTTGCTTAAAATATGAAAGTGATGTTTACGAAGAGAAGTTAAAAAGACTTCCAAATGTAGGAGCAATAGTAAAAACCGAAGATGGAGAAGGAGAAGTTGATAATATAGAGACTTTAAAAGAAGTTGTAAGAGTTAAAATAAAAGACGGAGATGGATATTTCTATAAAAAATATAATGCTAAAGATGTAAAGATAATAAAAAATAATTCTTTGAGTAAAATAGATGAAGAAGAGTTAAAAAATAAAAAAGAACTAGAAGAATTAGAAAAATTAGAAGTTGAAGATGAAAAAGAACGAAAATAAGTTAATATTTTAGGAGGTGAAAAAAATGGCATATAAAATAACAGATAAATGTATTTCTTGTGGAGCTTGTGCAGTTGAATGTCCAGTAGGATGTATTTCACAAGGTGAAGATAAATTTGCAATTGATGCATCAGCATGTATTTCTTGTGGCACTTGTGCAGGAGTTTGTCCAGTTGAAGCTCCAGAGGAAGAATAAAATAAAAGGGAAAAGACTGTTATAGTAATGTATTACTAAAAACAGTCTTTTTGTGTGAACATATTTAAGGAGAAAATCATGGAAGAAGAAATAAAAAAAGATGATGTTCAAGTTAATAAAGAAATAAGTAAAGAGGAGCTAAAACCTACTAATAAAAAGAAGATAATATTTAATTTTATACTTATTTTAACTATTTTTTTAGGATTATTAATTTACATGATTCAAGTAGATGGTATTGACAATATAATTAATTTACTTTATCAAGTTGATTATAGATGGGTATTAGCAGGTGTTGTTTGTTTATTGATTCATTGGGCATGTGAAGCTATTAATTTACACATACCATTGAAAAAAATGTATCCAAATCAAAATATAAAGAATTCTATAAAAGTATCTATGATAGGTTTATTATTTAACAACATTACACCATTTGCATCTGGCGGTCAACCAATGCAAGCGTATGAATTAACAAAGACAGGTAAAAGAGTGAGTGATTCTCTAAGTGCTATGGCAATTAAATTTATTATTACGCAGATAGCATTAGTAGTAACTACAATAGTGGTTATATTTTTTGAATTTGACTTTTTTAAAAATTTAATGCAAAATTATCTTTGGGTAGCTATAGTAGGTTTTTTAATAAATATATTAGCTATTGTAATAGTTATTTTAGTTGGAATAAAAAAGAGTATAATTTCATCAATCACTACTCCAATAATTAAATTTTTAGGAAAAATCCACATTTTAAAACATCCAATAGAAATATTAGAAAAATTAGATAAAAGTATAGATAATTTTAGTGAACAATTTAAATTTATGAAATCTGAAAAAAAGATGGTATTAGAAATGTTTATAACAGCTGTAGTACAAAGTTTTGCATATTATTCTATTACATATATGGTATATAGAGCATTTGGGAATTACGGTATAAGTTTTTGGCAAATAATACCTACACAAGCATTCTTGCTATTGATTATGACGTTTATTCCAACTCCAGGTTCAGGACTAGGAGCAGAGGGAGGATTTTATATATTATTTAATACTATTTTTAAAGAAGGTACAATAAATATGTCTATCTTATTTTGGAGATTATATACATTTTATTTACCTATATTAGTTGGATTATTTTTCTTAATTCCTACAAGAAGCGATAGAGAAGAAAAAACAGAAAATACTGTAAAAAATAAATAAAAAAACAAGATATCAATATCTTGTTTTTTAAATACTTATTTATTAGTAATTTCTTCTAAATCTAATAATTCCTGCCATCTTTTATCAACTTCTTTTTGGAATTCTTCTATCATCCATTCATTACCTGGTTTAAACATATGTTTAAACCTTTTTTGAGGTTTTAAAAATTCTTCAATTGGTAATTTTTTAGCAGGTTTATAGTTTATTTTATATTTTCCATCAATTACTTCATATAATGGCCAATAACATGTATCAACTGCTAATTTATTAATTTGCATTAGCATATCTGTTGGATATCCCCATCCTCTAGGACAAGGGGTCATAACATTTAAGAATGTAGGACCTTCTGTATAAATTGCTTTCTCAGATTTTTCATATAAATCCTTAAAATTCATATAGCCAATTGTTTGAGCAACATAAGGAAGGTGATGACTTACCATTATTTTAGTTAAATCTTTTCTAGATTGCATTTTTCCAGGAATTACTTTTCCGGCAGGTGATGTTGTAGTATCTGCAAATTTAGGTGTAGCAGAAGATCTTTGAATTCCAGTATTCATATATGCTCCATTGTCATAACAAACATAAACCATATCATGACCACGTTCCATAGCTCCAGATAAACTTTGAAGCCCTATGTCATAAGTTCCTCCATCTCCACCAAATGCAATGAATTTTGTAGTATTAGATATTTTTCCTTGCTTTTTTAGTGATTGGTATGCAGCTTCAGTTCCTGATAAAGTTGCAGCTGCACATTCAAAAGCAGTATGGATAAAAGAATCTGTCCAAGCAGTATATGGATAAATAAAAGTAGAAACTTCCATACATCCAGTTGCACCAGCAACTACTGCATGATCTTCAGGTTTTAAAGCTCTCATAATCATTCTAGCAGCTGGAGGAGCACCGCAACCAGCACACATTCTATGTCCGGCAGTAAATCTAGAAGGTTTATTTGCTACGATTTCTTTTACATTGTAAGGCATTATTTTTCACCATCCTTTCTTAATCCAAAATATCTATAAGGATTTTCTACTTTTCCTGATTTACTAATTTCTAGTAAATCTTTATAAACTTTTTCAATATCATCAGCTTTTGTATCTCTACCACCAATACCATAAATATAATTTACAGCAGGTACATGTTTGTTATTTACATACATTGCAGAAGTAACATCTTCAAACAAAGCACCACCAGCAGCATTTAAAGAATCTGATTTATCTAAAACAGCAATAGCTTTTAAATGACTTAAGCTATTAGCAACTTCTTCAGCAGGAAAAGGTCTAAATACACGAATTTTTAATAATCCTGCTTTTATTCCTTGTTTTCTTAATTTATCTACTACAAATTTTGTAGTTCCTGCAGTAGAATTCATACAAACAATAGCAATTTCACTATCTTCTAATTTATATTCTTCAAATAATCCATATTTTCTTCCTGTCATTTTTTCAAAGTCTTTTGCAACATCTAAAATAACTTGTTTTGCGTTTTTCATAGCTTCTGCTTGTTGAGCTTTATGTTCAAATAAATAACTTTGTACATCTAAAGGTCCAACAGCTATAGGCTCTTTTTGATTTAATAAATAATGCTCAGGATGATATTCTCCTACAAATTTTTTTACTTTTTCATCTTCTTCTAATTCAATATTTTCAATTGAATGTGAAGTGATAAATCCATCTTGACATACCATTAAAGGTAGCATAACATCTTTATGTTCAGCAATTCTATGAGCCATTAAAGTATTATCATATGCTTCTTGGTTGTTTTCTGAAAATAGCATAATCCATCCACTATCACGTACTCCCATAGCATCTGAATGGTCATTATGGATATTTAATGGACCTGATATAGCTCTATTTACTAAAGATAAAACAATTGGTAATCTTAAGCTAGAAGCAATGTAAATCATTTCCCACATTAAAGATAAACCGTTTGCAGAAGTAGCTGTCATAGCTCTTGCTCCAGCAGCTTCTGCACCAATACAAGCAGACATAGCACTGTGTTCGCTTTCTACTGCAACAAATTCAGTATCGACAGTTCCATTTGCTACAAATGTTGAAAAGTATTGTGGGATTTCAGTAGATGGAGTAATTGGAAAAGCTGCTACAACGTCTGGATTAATTTGTTTCATAGCAGTTGCAGCTGCTTCATTACCACTTAATCTTTCTCTTATACTCATGTTTTTTTCTTCCTTTCTTATTTATTATTCTTCTTTCATTTCAATTGCACCAAATGGACAAACTTTTGCACATACGCCACATCCTTTGCAATAATCATAATCAAAATCTTCTCTTTTTAAATCAGAATTAACTGGTATAGCATCATCAGGACAAACAGGAAAACATAAACCACATTGTTTACACTTTTCACTTAAAAAGATAGGTTTTACGCTTCTCCAATCACCAGTTTTAAATTCTCTTGCATTTCCTGCAGTGTAGATATCACCACCAGGAGTCATTTTCTCCATAGGAGTATTAGGATTTATATTTGTCATATTTTTTTAACCTCCTTTAAGGCTATTTCTAAAGCTTTCATATTACCATCAATTACCTCAGGTTTTTTAGCAAATTTATGTTTAAAAGAACTTTTCATATCCTCTAGTAAAGCTTCATCAGTCATAACTTTACTTACTTTTACAATAGCTGCTAGCATAGGAGTATTAGGAAAATATCTTCCTAAAGCTTCTTCTGATATTTTTCTAGCATCTATAGTATAGATATCACCTTGATATCCTTTTAAATTCTTTTTTAAATATTCTTCAGATTTAGTTGTGTTAATAACTATTGCTCCATTTTCTTTTAGTCCTGCTGTTACATCTACAGATTCTAAAAGAGTATCATCTACTACTACAACATAATCTGGTTCGTAAATATTACTATGAATAGTAATTGGAGTACTACTAATTCGATTGTAGGCTGTAATAGGAGCACCCATTCTTTCAGGACCATATTCAGGAAACCCTTGAATATACTTTCCTGTATTAAAAGCAGCATCAGCAAGTAATAAAGATGCTGTTTTTGCACCTTGACCGCCTCTACCGTGCCATCTTATTTCTATCATGTTATCCATATTGATAAATTGCCTCCTTTTCCTTTATTTTACGTGTTTAGTATATGCCTAAATATGTGCAATGTCAAGAGAAAATAGTCGAATTGAACGATTAGACTAATAATAAGTTATATTAGAAAAATAGTTTATTATAATAATTAAGGAGGACGAGAAAAATTCTCGTCCTCTTAGGTTAATTAATAGAGCTAAACAATTCTTGTACGGTGTTGCATTCAAAGGTTAACTCATAGCGTAAATGTTCATCTTCTATATGCCTTATAATTAAAATTAACTTTGTAAGCTGACAAATAGTTTTTATTGTCAGACTTTCAAAAAAATAAAAAAGAGGAAGAATCTAGTTTTCTTCCTCTTTTTTATCTTCGTGTTTTTCTTTTTTCTTTTTTTCTTCAGGAATTACTACATATTTTGGCTTTTTTTCTGCTGATTTTGGTGTAGAAACATTTAAATGGTCATAAACAGGGGATATTTCTAAATTAGAACCATCACCAGAAACTACTTCTATGTTTTTCTTTTCTTCCATAAATTTACCTCCGAAACTAATTTTGACTATCTTATCATATAAAAATAAAAAGTGCAAGAAAATCAAAAAAATATTGACATATTCACGTTTTTTTGACATAATATAATAGTTAAAATAAAATTTAAGAAGGAAAATAAATGGAAATAAATCAAAAAAAATCAATAATAGAAGCTATACTATTTGCGGCAGGAAGGCCAGTAAAAAAATCAGAAATGGTTTTAGCATTAGAAATAACAGAGGAAGATATAGAAAACTTAGTTCAAAAAATGCAAGAAGAATACTGCGAAGATAATAGAGGAATTGAATTAATAAAAGTAGAAGATTCATATCAATTATGTACAAAAAAAGAATTGTATGAATACATATATCCTGTATTAGATAAAAGAAATAAACCCAATTTATCTAATGCAGCATTAGAAACATTAGCAATTATTGCATACAATCCTAAAATTACAAGAGCTGAAATAGAAGCAATTAGAGGAGTATCAGCAGATGCATGTGTTTATAAATTGTTGGAATATGGATTAATTGAAGAAGCTGGAAAGATAGAGTTGCCAGGAAAGCCAATGTCATATAAGACAACAAATGATTTTTTGAGAATGTTTGGATATTCTTCTTTAGAAGGATTACCAGAACTTCCAAGATACAAATTAGATGAAAATAAACAAATTGTAATTGAAGATTTAATAGAAGAAAGAGAGGCTCCAGAACCCCATGAGGGAGAAGAAGGGGTAAAAGATGAAGAAGATAATAAAAAATAGAAAGAAGGATTTATATGAAATTATCACAAACAGGAATGGGAACTGTAAAATTAAATAATATAGATGAGATGTATCCAGGGCAAAGTATTTTATTACAAACAGGACAATTAGTACAATATGGTGCAGGTATATTTGGATATAATACGATTCCATTATTAGTAAAGAAGAAAATAGAGTCAATAATTGAAGAAACTTTAAATAAATATGGATGTATAGAAGTTTTACTTCCAGTTCTACAACCAGATTCTATATGGAAGAACTCAGGAAGATATGATCATTATGTTAATGATGGAACGATGTTGATTACAGAATCAAACAAAGGAACTTTTTGCTTAGCTCCAACGGGAGAAGAAGCAATGTTAGAATTTTTACGTGAAAAGTTAAAATCATATAAAAATTTACCGGTAACATATTATCAAATTGGAGAAAAGTTTAGAAATGAAATTAGAACAAGAGGATATTTATTAAGAGGAAAATCTTTTACAATGCTAGATGCATACAGCTTTGATAAAAATGAAGAAGATATGATAAAAGCTTATGATAATTTAAGAAAAGCTTTTTTAGAAATATTTGATAAAATAGGAATGAAGGTTATTCCTATTGTTGCTGATAATGGTGCTATGGGAGGAAAAAAATCAGAAGAATTTATGATAATTTCTGAACAAGGTGAAGATAAAATACTTTATGATGATAAAATTGGAATAGGTATTAATACAGAGGTATTAGAAAAGGAAAATTATAAAGAATATTTAAAAGAAGAATATGGAATTGATGATATATCAACTTTTAAGGAAATTAGAACAACAGAGTTAGGTCATATTTTCCAATTAGGAACAAGATATTCTGAAATTATGAATGGAAAATATACAGACAAAGATGGAAAAGAAGCATTATATTACATGGGATGTTATGGAATAGGTGTAAGTAGAACTTTAGCAGCATTATATGAACATTGTTTAATAAATGATAGTAAATGGGGACCTTGTGGTTTTTCTTTACCAGAAGAAATAGCTCCATATAAAATTCAAATAGTACCGAAAATGGATAATGAAGAAAAAGTAAAACAAGGAAACGAGTTATATCAATTATTAAATAAAGAAGGAATAGGCTGTATTTTAGATGATAGAGAAAATTTAAATATAGGAGCTAAAATTAAAGATTGTAAAGTACTTGGAACACCATATTTAGTTGTTTTAGGAGATAAAGCAAAAGAAAATGAGTTTGAAATAGAAAGTATAAAAACAGGTGAAAAAGAAATATATACTTTAGAAGAATTAATAAAAAGATTTAAATAAAATATATATGTTAATTGAAATATATATAAAGTAGAGTTTTTAATTTGAAAATTCTACTTTTTTATTATGAATAAAAACATTTCACGAGAAGAACACAAATAAAATACTAAATAGAAACAATATATATGTAATATGCAATTATAAAATTTTGACTAAGGAGAAAAAATATATGAAAAATGAAAAACAAGAAAGTAGAAATTTAGTAGAGATGAAAAACTTTTTAGATTATAATAAAAAAATTAATAAGGAAGATAATACATTTCAAAAATTAATGGTTATATACAAAATGGCAATAAAAGAATTAAACACAAAAGTAGAAATAATAAAAGAAGAATATAAATTATTTTATAATTATGATTTAATTGATCACATAAATTTTAGAATAAAAGAGCCAGATAGTATAATAAAAAAGATGAAAAATAAAGAATGCAAATTAACTTATAAAGAAATGATAGAAAATATAAATGATATTGCAGGAATTAGAATAGTATGTTCATTAAAAAAAGATATTTTTTCAATTAAGAATTTACTTCAAAAGTTGCCAGGAGTACGAACTATAAAAGAAAAAGATTATGTGACAAATCCCAAAAAAAGTGGATATTCAGCTTATCATATAATATTAGGAATACCTGTTGTTTTGTCGCAACAAATAATATATGTAAAAGTAGAAGTACAAATAAGAACAATGGCAATGGATTTTTGGTCAAGTTTAGAACATAAAATGAAATACAAGCCAGAAGATGTTATAGATAAGAAAACATCAAAAGAGTGGGTAAATTGTGCAAAAATCATTAATAAATTAGATAATAAAATGATGCTAATGTCATAAAGATATAATATAAATATTTTTTACATTAAAGAAGGATTTATGTAAAATGCGTCGAATAATATATATGTGAATATTTATTTGAAATAATTTGAGAGAAAGTGAGGAAAAAATGCCAAGGTATAGTGATGAAATCATAGATGAAGTAAGACAAACAAATGATATTGTAGATATTATATCACAATATGTCCACCTAAAAAGAAGCGGAAGAAACTTTTTTGGACTTTGTCCATTTCATAATGAAAAGTCACCTTCATTTTCGGTTTCTCCAGATAAACAAATATTCCATTGTTTTGGCTGTGGAGTAGGAGGAAATGTATTTACGTTTCTAACAAAAATAGAAGGTATAAGCTTTATAGAAGCGGTTCAAACTTTAGCTGAAAGATCAAATATACAACTACCTACTTTAGAAAATACTATAGATTCTGCAAAAGAAGAATTAAAAGCCAAAGTATTAAAAGTAAATGAATTTACTGCACAATATTATCATGAAAATTTGTATAAACCAGAATCTAAAATTGTTCAAGAATATATAAAAAAAAGAAAATTGAGTAATGAAACATTAAAGTCTTTTAGACTTGGTTTTTCAGGTAGATTTGATGAATTATATCATGCTTTAAAAAAAGAAGGATTTCAAGATGCTGAAATTCTAGAATCTGGTTTAGTAAATCGAAATGACAATGGAAGATATATAGATAGATATAGAAATCGCTTAATGTTTCCTATTTGTGATGCACGAGGAAGGGTTATAGCATTTGGAGGAAGAGTTTTAGATGATTCTAAACCTAAATATATCAATTCACCAGAAAATTTAGTTTATAGTAAAGGGAGAAATTTATTTGGATTAAATGTTGCTAAAAAAGGTGATACAAAAAAACTGTTAATAGTAGAGGGATATATGGATGTTATTTCTTTACATCAAAGAGGAATAACTAATGTAGTAGCACCACTTCGGAACAGCTTTAACTCAGCAACAAGGTTGGTTATTAAGAAAAAATGCAGAGCAAATAATTTTAAGTTTTGACTCTGATGAAGCAGGACTTACAGCAAAAATAAGAGCTTTAGATATTTTACAAAACATGGGATGTGATATTAGAGTTTTGCAAATGGAAGGTGCAAAGGATCCAGATGAATATATTATAAAATATGGAAATGCAAGATTTCAAACATTGATAGATAAAGCACTTTCAGTAATTGAATTTAAAGTAAAGATTTTAAAACAAAACTTAAATTTAGATATTACTAATGATAAAATAAAATTTTTAAACGAAATAGCAAAATTAATTTCAAAGGTTGATAACACTATAGAAAAAGAAGTTTATATAGAAAAAATTTCTAAAGAATATCAAATCTCAAAAGAAGCAATTTATGCAGAAGTCAATAAATTAGCATATGGTAAAAATAAAAGTGAAAAAATATTAGATAAAGAAAAGGCAGTTATAAAACATCAAAAAGTAGAAAAAACTGAAGTATCAGAATTAGTAAAAAAAAGAGAAAATACAGTATTAGCGCTTTTATTAATGGGTGATTTAAATGTTTTTAAAATAATAAAACAAAATATAACAATAGAAGATTTTAAGGATAATTTAAATAAACAAATTGCTACAAAATTGTATGAAGAATTAGAAAAAGGAAATAGTAATATTAATAGTATATTGGATAATTTAAGTGATGAAGAACAAAATCATATAACAGCAATTTTAGCAGATGATTACGAAATAAATAATATCGAAAAGGCAATAGATGATATTATGCAAAGTTATGAAAAAGATAAACTAAATGAAAGAAAGTTTCAAATATTAGAAATGCTAGAAACACCAATAGAAGAAAATCAAAAAAAAGAATTAGAAAAAGAGCTTAGTGAAATTATTATTCACTTAGCAAAAATTAAATAGGGGTGAAAAATTAATGGCAAAAAAGAAGGATGAATTAGAAGAAGTTAAAAAGAAAGCTGAAAAAGATAAAGAAAATTTAGAAAAAATGGAAAAGGCAAGAAAAGATACTAAAAGAAAGGCTGAAAAAAAGATTGAGGAATTAAATGAACATAAGGCAAAAGATAAAAAAGAACAACATACTAAGGAAAAAGACGAAAATGACAAAATAAAAGATGATAAAGTAAACAATATATTAAAAAAGGCAAAAGAACAAGGAAGTATAACATATGGAGATTTAGCCAAAGAACTTGATGATGTTAATCCAGAGCAAATTGATAAAGTTTTTGATGCTTTTGAAGCTTTAGGCGTAAATTTAAGTGATGATTTAGATGACGAAGAACCAGACATAGAAGATTTAAAAGAAGTAGAATATTTAAAATTAGATGAAATAACAGATACAAGTTATGAAGGAATTAATGTAGATGACCCTGTAAGAATGTATTTAAGAGAAATAGGAAGAATCCCACTTTTAACATTTGATCAAGAATTAGATTTAGCTAAAAGAATTCTTGATGGAGATGAAGATGCTAAAAAGCGATTAGCAGAATCAAACTTAAGATTAGTAGTTAGTATAGCTAAAAAATATGTTGGAAGAGGAATGCTATTTTTAGATTTAATTCAAGAAGGAAATATGGGATTAATTAAAGCGGTAGAAAAATTTGATTATACTAAAGGATTTAAATTTAGTACTTATGCAACATGGTGGATTAGACAAGCAATTACAAGAGCGATTGCAGATCAAGCAAGAACAATTAGAATACCTGTTCATATGGTAGAGACAATAAATAAATTAATAAGAACTTCAAGGCACTTACTTCAACAATTAGGAAGAGAACCAACGCCAGAAGAAATTGCAGAAGAAATGGAAATACCAGTTGAAAAGGTTATGGAAATTCAAAAAATTGCTCAAGATCCAGTTTCTTTGGAAACTCCAATAGGAGAAGAAGATGATAGTCATTTAGGAGATTTTATACAAGATGATGATAGTCCAGCTCCACATGATTCAGCTGCTTATACATTATTAAAAGAACAATTAGAAGAGGTAATGAATACATTAACTCCAAGAGAAGCAAAAGTATTAAAACTAAGATTTGGATTAGAAGATGGAAAAGCACGTACTTTAGAGGAAGTAGGACGTGAATTTGAAGTAACGCGTGAGAGAATAAGACAAATTGAAGCAAAGGCACTAAGAAAGTTAAGACATCCAAGTAGAAGTAAAAAATTAAGAGATTATATGGGATAAATACGGAGGAAAAAATGAATCAATTATCAGGTTTAATGGATAATATTATGGCAGTGCAAATTATAGACATTGTTATTGCTGTTTCTATTGTTATACTTTTTAGAATTTTTAGCTCTAGTTTGTCATATATTTGTATTAAAATGTTTAAATTTAAAACTAGAAACAAAAGGAAAATAAAAGAAAGTGCTTTTTACAATCCATTAAGAGTATTCATAAGTTTATTAGGTGTATATATAGCTATTGCTTTTTTAAGGCAACCATTGAAGATTTCAGATGAAGTAATAGGATTTGTTACAAAGGCATTCCAAATTATTAGTGTAATTATATTTGCAAAAGGATTAGCAGCAAGTCTTACACCACAATCAGTAATAGCAAAGAAAATAAAGGAAAAGACAAACAGAGGAATGGAAGATTCAATGTTTGATTTTCTATTAAAAGTAGTAAGAGTAATTATTTACATTATTGCAGGATTTATAGCAATAACATTATTAGGAATTAATTTAAATGGATTGGTAGCAGGACTTGGAATTAGTGGTGTTATAGTAACATTAGCAGCACAAGATACTGCAAAGAACTTATTTGGTGGAATGGTTATTTTTGTTGATAAGCCATTTATAGTAGGAGATTGGATTGAAATAGCAGAATACGAAGGAACGGTTGAAGATATTACTTTTAGAAGTACAAGAGTAAGAACATTTGAAAATTCATTAGTAAATATACCAAATTCAATTATTGCTAATTCATCTATTATAAATTGGAGTAAAATGGAAAAGAGAAGATATAAAACTAACTTATGTATTCAAATTGATACTCCATTAGAAAAGTTAGAAAAGTTCCAAAGAAGAGTAAAAGAAATGTTGCAAGAAAGAGATGCTATTTATGATGATTCTATTATTGTAAAATTTGATGAAATAAAAGATAATGGAATTAATGTATTAGTTTGTAGTTATACAGATTCAGTGGATTATCCTAGTTATTTAGCTGAAAAGGAAAATATTAATCGTAAAATAATGAAAATTTTGAGAGAAGAGAATATTGAGTTATCTTATGATACAAAAACTGTATATGTGAAAAATTAAGAAAAAACCCTGTGTTATATTACATGGGGTTAAATTTTATTTAACTCCTTTTCAGTTCATTCAATAAAATTTAAGTGTTATAGTGGTAGCCAAAGTTTGGACATCATAATTATTTCTTAATAAACTGTAATAATATTGAAACTTAAAATTCTTCACAATATAGACATAATTGGTCGTTATAATATATAATATATATAATTTATGGAAGGAATGAGATTAAAATGGTTAATAATTGTATTCTAGTTGTAGATGATGAAATAAGAATGAGAAAATTAATTAAAGATTTTTTGGTAGCCAAAGGTTACAGTATACTAGAAGCGGAAGATGGAGAAAAAGCATTAGAAGTATTTGAAGAAAACAAGAATAAAATTAATTTAGTATTATTAGATGTAATGATGCCTAAGTTAGACGGATGGTCTGTATTAAGACAAATTAGACAAGAATCTAAAGTTCCTATTATTATGCTAACAGCAAGAGGAGAAGAACAAGATGAACTATTTGGATTTGAACTTGGAGTTGACGAATATATATCAAAACCATTTAGTCCTAAAATATTAGTAGCAAGAGTTGAAGCTATTTTAAAGAGAACAGCACCTGATTCAAAAGAAGTAAAAGATTATGGCGGAGTAGAAATTGATAAAGAAGGAAGGACAGTAAAGGTTGATGGTAAATTAATTGAATTAAGCTTAAGAGAGTATGAATTGTTAACATATTTAGTAGAAAATAAAGATATAGCTTTATCTAGAGATAAAATATTAAATAATGTATGGAATTATGATTATTATGGAGACTCAAGAACTATAGATAGTCATATAAAAAAGATTAGACATAAACTAGGTAAAAAAGGAAAATATATTAAAACAATTAGAGGTGTAGGATATAAATTTGAAGTAAAATAGTAGAAAGAGGAATAATAATGAGTAAAAAACAGAATCCATTAAAATCAGTAAGAGTAAAATTGTTTATGACTTTGTCTTTAGTTATATTATTAATTATTATATTTCTAATTTTAGTAAATAACTTTGTTTTAGGCAGATTTTATTTGTATAGTAAAAGACAAACTTTAAAATCTGTTTATAGAACTGTAAATGATTATTACAATAATGATAAAAGTGAGAATTTTGAAGAAAAATTAGAACAAATTGCTATTCAAAACAATTTTGATATTTTAATTAGAAATAATGAAAATGTTAATATATATACTTCTAATAAAGATTTTTATTCTACTTTTGGCCAAATGAATGAAATGACAAGTAGATTTAATATAGGTGTTGGGGAGCTAATAGAACAAAGTGATAATTTTGTTATAAAAAAAATAAAAGATAGTAAAAACGGAATAACTTATATATTGTTATCATCAACATTGGATAATGGGTATTTATTGTATATTAGAATACCAATCAGCTCAATTCAGGAAAGTGTAAAAATATCAAATAATTTTCTATATTTAATGGCTGGATTTGCTATTTTAATAGCAGCTGTAATAGTTTCATATGTATCTAGAAAGTTTACAGATCCAATATTGGAATTAAATGATATTGCGAAGAAAATGTCTAATTTAGATTTTAGTCATAAATATAGAATTAAAGATGTAGATGATGAAATTAATAATCTTGGACGAAGTATTAATGTTATGTCTGATAAATTGGAGAGAACTATAAATCAACTTAGAAATAGTAATATAGAGTTAGAAAAGGATATAGAAGAAAAATCTAAAATAGATGAAATGAGAAAAAGTTTTATATCAGATGTGTCACATGAACTGAAAACTCCTATTGCCTTGATTCAAGGGTATAGTGAAGGATTATTGGAAAATGTGAATACAGATGAAGAAAGCAGAAAATTTTATGCAGAAGTAATTTTGGATGAGACGAATAAAATGGATAAATTAGTAAAACAATTACTAGAATTAATGAAACTAGAATATGGAAAAAGACAGTTTAATGATAAAAAATTTAATATAGTAGAAGTTGAAAAAGAAGTTGTAAGAAAGTCCAAAGTAATGTTAGAAGAAAAGAAAGTAAAAATAGAATTTAATTTATCAGAAGAGATAAATGTTTTTGCAGATGATTTTTATATAGAACAAGTTATTAGTAATTATATAACAAATGCTATAAAACATGTTAAAGAAATCGACGGAAAAAAAGTTATAAGTATTGTTAATGAGGTGAATATAGAAAAAAATAAAGTACGTGTTAAAATTTTTAATACGGGTGAAAATATAGCAGAAGAGCATATCAACAGAATTTGGAATCGTTTTTATAAGGTGGATGAATCAAGAAATAGAACAGATGGTGGAACAGGAATAGGTCTTTCATTTGTAAAAGCGATTATGAATAATTATGGAAATAGATATGGTGTAACCAATAAGGAAGATGGTGTTGAGTTTTATTTTGATTTAGATTTAATAGTATAGAAAAGAGCTTTAGATTTTTTGTAATCTAAAGCTCTTTTGGTAAAAAAGTATATTAAAAATGTAGTTTGTCGAATTTTGCGATGAAAAAATCTTTACAAATATAAAAAAATATTGTATTATGTTTACAAGAGTTAACTCAAAATTTTTTAAATCAATTTTTTTGATTCTTTAATCTATAAAATTTCAAAGAAAAATTATATAAGTTAGGAGGTATGTGTTATATATGCATGTTTCGTTATAGTGCAATATATATTAATATAGTTAGTTTCGTTATATCAATTATAATATTTTTAATTGTAAACTTATTTTTCTCAAATATGTATATATTTACTACAAAAGGAATATTTAAAATAAGTTTTAAAGTAAATAATGGATATATTCAAAGAAATTCAAATTATGTAGAAGATACAAATACAGAAAAAACAATTGAAGAAGAAGTAGAAAATAAAAATGATGAATGGTATTTAGAAATTCCTTGTATAAATTTAAAAGCCAATATTAAAGAAGGAACTACTAAAGATATTATGGAAGATTATATTGGACATTTTGAAGAGACTAAAAAAGATATTGGCAATATTGGATTAGCAGCCCATAATAGAGGGTATAAAAATAATTACTTTCAGAATTTAAAGGAATTAAAGCAAAATGATGAAATATATTATAAATATAAAAATGAAAAAAGAAAATATGTTGTTATAAAAAATATTATTATAAAAGATACTGATTGGACTAATTTAGAAGAAAGTGATGGCAATATTATTACATTAATTACATGTGTTGAAAACCAACCAGAATATAGAAGATGTGTACAAGGAAAAGAAAAAATAGAAGAAAGAGAGGATTTTTAATTTAATGAAAAAAACAAGAAAAATCAATATAGTAAAAATACTTTTAGTTATAAGTATATTATTTATAATAGATTTATTAATCGTTATTAATTCGGTTCGAGCAGAAAGTTTAAATTCAGCTAATATTTATTCAATAGGAGATTGCGGAAATTTATTAACTTATAAAGGAGTAATAGTAAAAGTAAGTTATGTTCAATACACTAAAGATAATGTTAATTATCCTGCTTATTGTTTAGATAAAACAAAACCAGGAGCAGAAACTAGCCCATATGATGTGTCAATCAATAGTGCAATTAAGGATGTTGGTCTATGGAGGAGAATTATTAATGGATATCCATATAAAACAATAAAGGAATTAGGAGTAGAAAATAAGGAAGAAGCTTTTACAGCTACAAAACAAGCAATATACTGTTATATTCATGGAAATAATCCAGAAGATTATGGAGCAATTGGTTCGGCTGGACAAAGAACACTAAATGCTATGAAAAATATAATTAATAATGCACAAAATTCTAATGAAACTCAAATTTCAAATACAATTACAATAAATAGAATAGATAGTGAATGGAAACAAGACAGTATAGATAAAAGTTATGCATATAAAGTTTATAGTGTACAGGCAGGTAGTAGTATAATGAATTATACTGTTGATGTAACAAAGGAAGGTTCAGAAAGTATAGGAGGAATAAAAATAACAGATGAAAACAATCAAGAAAAATCGGAGTTTAGTCCAAATGAAAATTTTAAAATTTTAATTCCAATAAATAATATGAAAGAAACTGGAACTTTATATATAAAAGTAAAATCTAAAGTAGAAACAAAACCAGTATTATATGGAACTGCACCAAGTAGTTCATATCAAGATTATGCTTTAACAGTAGCAACATATGAAGATGGAATAGGTAATATTAAAGATGAATATAATAAAAATGAAACTAAAATCATTATTATAAAAAAAGATCAAGATGATGGAAAAGTACTAGAGGGCATAGAGTTTCAATTGCTAAATGATAAAAAAGAAGTAATATATGCAGATTTAAAAACTGATTCAGATGGAAAAATAGTAATAGAAAATTTAGTTCCAGGTAATTATTATATAAAAGAAATAAAAACAATAGATGGTTATGAATTATATGAATATCCAATTCAAGTAGAAGTTGGATTTAATCAAGAGGTAAGTGTGACAGTTAATAATAAAAAAGAAGAAAAGCCACAAATAATTACTAATAAAACTGCGAGTAAAGAAATAAAAAGATTACCTGTTACAGGAATGTAATAAATAAGCAACTAGTATATAATATATATTGTATTAGTTGCTTTTTATTTGCGCTTGTATTTAAGTTTTGCTTTTTTAGTATTTATTATTTTAATTATGAATATATAAACTATTGACTTTTGCATAAAAAACGTTACAGTTCAGTAAGAAATGATTATGATGTCTAAGTTTTGGCTCACTATAACACTTAAATTTTATTTAATGTCTTTTCATTTCATTCAAAAAGAAAATCTAATACAAGAAAACAAGGCGCTTTCACTCAGGCTCAAAATTATTATTATATAAATTTAAACTTTTTGAATGTAATTGAAGTAATCTTAGAATTTCTTAAATAATTTAATGGAAAATGTTCGCGTCGAGCTTTAGCTCGGACTAAGTGAAAGGGTGCCATTAAATTATTTTAGAAATTCTTAGATTATGTATTGAACCGAGAAAAGTTTAAATTTATATAATAATAATTTTGCCCGTGAACATTACTCATTTTCTTGTAAAAGATTTTCTATTTTTCATTCCAATCAAACGTCATTAAATAAAATTTAAGTGTTATAGTGAGCCGAAGCTTAGACATCATAATCATTTTTTACTGAACTGTAACTAAAAAACTAAAACTTAATAGTTATATTATTGAAAAAAAAATAAAAAACAGATATAATGGATATGATATTTTTTAAAGGAGTAGATATTTAAATGTTATCACAATTAATTATTTTAGCTGTATTAATTTTTTTAAATGCATTTTTTGCAGCAAGTGAAATTGCATTTATTTCACTAAATGACACAAAAATAGAGAAACAAGCAAAAGATGGAAACAAAAAGGCAAAACAAATTGAGAAAATGTTAAAAACGCCAAGCAAGTTTTTAGCAACTATACAAATAGGAATTACTTTAGCAGGATTTTTATCAAGTGCATTTGCATCAGATACATTTGCTGAAAAACTAGCGCCGATATTATTTCAATGTATGCCATTTCTTAGTTTAGGAGTATGGAAAAGTATTTCAATTATAATTATTACAATTATATTATCTTTCTTTACATTAGTTTTTGGAGAACTTGTTCCTAAAAGGCTAGCTATGAAAAATTATGAAAAAATAGCATTTGGAACAATTGGAATAATTAGAGCCATTTCAATTATTACATCACCTTTTGTAAAATTTTTAACTTTGGTTACTAATTCAATATCTAAGTTGTTTGGAGTAGGGGAAAATGAAGAAGAATCAGTAACAGAAGAAGAAATAAAGATGATGGTAGATCAAGGTGAAGAAAAAGGAACAATAAAAGAAGAAGAAAAAGAGCTAATTAATAATGTTTTTGAATTTAATGATATAACTGCTTCTGAAATAATGAAACATAGAAAAGACATTTTTGCTGTAGATATAAATATAAGTAATGATGAGTTAATGGAAGAACTTTCAAAAGAAGAATATAGATATAGTAGAATTCCAGTTTATGATGAGACAATTGATGAAATAAAAGGAATTTTATATATAAAAGATGTTCTGAAAAATATAGGAAAGAAAAACTTTAAAGTTAAAAATGTGGTAAAAGATGCTTATTTTGTATCACAAACTAGATTAATTAATGAAGTTTTTAAAGAACTACAAAAAAATAAAATGCAAATAGCAATAATTATAGATGAATATGGTGGAACAGCAGGTTTAATAACAATGGAGGATATATTAGAAGAGCTTGTAGGTGATATTTATGACGAATATGATAAAGAAGAAAAGGAATTTGAAAAAATAGACGAAAATACCTATATTATAGTTGGAAGTATGCCAATTTATGATGTTAATAAACTTTTAAATGCTAATATTCCAGAAGGAGATTATGACACTTTATCAGGCTTCTTACAAGAAAAATTAGGGAGAATTCCTGAAGAAGAAGAAAACCCAATAATAGAGACTAAAGAAGTAACTTATAAGATAGAAAAATATGAAGATAAAAGAATATTAAAAGTCAAAGCATGTAAAAATAATGAAAAACAAATAGAAGAATAATTGAAAGAGGGTATAACATATGAAAAGAAAATTTATTATAAGAAATATTATAATATTAGTAATATTAATAGGAGTTATAACTGGAGTATCTTATTATTTTATAGAGCAAAATGCAAAAAAATATGAAATTGCAAAGGTAGAGCAATATAATTATTTTGTTTTAAAACAAAATGAAAAATCAGGAGTTATAGATAAAAACGGAAATAAGATAATTGAAACTGAATATGAAGACGTAAAAATACCAAATCCTGAACAAGCTATTTTTATATGTTATAAATCAAATGAAGTAAAAGTTTTAAATGAAAAGCAAGAGGAAATATTAAATAAATACGAAAAAGTGGAGCCAATTAGACTAAAAAACATTGCTAGTGATTTAATGTATGAAAAAAGTGTGTTAAGATATTATAAAAATGGAAAATATGGATTAATAGACTTTAAAGGAAAAGAAATAACAAAACCTATTTATGATGAAATTGATGGGTTGCCATATAAAGAGGGAGAACTATTAGTAAAACAAAATGATAAATATGGTGTTATAAATATAAAAGGAAGTAAATTAATTAATATAGAATATGAACAAATTACTGTTGATGGATATTATACAGAACAAAATGGGTATAAATTTGCAGGATATATTGTTTCAAATAAAACTCAAGAAGGATATCGCTATGGTTATATTAATAATAATGGAAAATTAATATTAAAAGTTGAATATAATCAGTTATCAAGAATAACAGATATAGAAGATAATGATAATGCTTATTTGTTAGGAGCCAAAAATGGTCAGTTTGGTGTAACTAAAAATGATAAAGAAATTATAAAAAATGAATATCAATCAATAACATATGATACGACTAACCAAATATTATTAATAGAGAGAAGTAAAAAATATGGAGTTGCATCATTAGATGGAAAAATTATAGTTCCAGCTCAATACGATCAAATAGATGTTACAGGAGTCTATTTATATGCAAAAGATAATCAAGGAACAACAGTATATAATAGTAATGGAACAGAAGCTAATATAGATACTAATATTGCAATATTGAATACTAGTAATGAAAAATATAAAATTAGAATTAATAGTGAAGATGGAACTAAATATGGCATAATAGGAAAAGATGGAAAGCAAATTATAGAAGAAAAATATAATTATATTGAATATTTATATGACAATTATTTTATAGTAAGTATAGAAAATTCAAAGTTAGGTGTAATAGATGACAAAGATAATGTAAAAATTCAAATTGAAAATGATTCACTTCAAAAAGTACAAGATACGTCTATAATACAATCAGTAATTGCAAAAGACAATATTACAAAATTATATGATAAAAATATGTCAAAAATATGTGAAATGAAAGATGCAAAAATTGAGGTAAAAGATAATTATATTGTTATATATAATGAAAATGAGAAAAAGTATTTTAATAAAGAAGGAAACGAAATTAAAAATACTGAAGTTTATCCAAATAATGTATTATTTGCACAACAGAGAGATAATAAGTGGGGATTTGTAAATAAAGATGGAGATATGGTTGTAGAAGCAAAATATGACAAAGTAACAGAATTTAATGAATTTGGATTTGCTTCTGTACAAAAAGATGAAAAATGGGGAGCAATTAATACACAAGGTAAAGAAGTAGTAGAGCCAACTTATAATCTAAAAGATGAAATAGAACCATCATTTATTGGAACTTATTATCAGGTAAAATATGGATTTGGAGAAGTTTATTATACTGATGCAAAATAAGAATAAGTTATAGAAATTTAATATAATGTAAAAAAGAGTTGATTTATTTGTGAAAATAAATCAACTCTTTTTGATTAAATTCATATAAAAAAGTAAATAATAAAAAATAAGATAAAAAAAAAGAAGGTGTTTTTTTGAAATTAGGATTAGCTTTATCAGGTGGGGGAATAAGAGGAATTGCTCATGCAGGAGCAATAAAAGCATTAGAGGATAATGGAATAAAAATAGATGTGATTGGAGGAACTAGTTCAGGAGCCTTAGTTTCATCTTTATATGCTTTAGGTTATTCTCCTTATTATATTTACATATTATTTAAGAGATATGCAAAGGAGATTGCAGGAATTAATTCTACTCCAATTATTTCTGGAATTAGAAGTTTTATGATAAATAAGAAAATAGAAATAAAAGGTTTAAGAAGCGGTAAAAATATAGAAGAAACTTATAATTGTTTAGCTTTAAGAAAAGGCGTAAAAAAGATTGAGGACATAGAAAAAATGCCACTTGTTATTCCAGCAGTAGATGTTAGTGATGCAAAAGAATATATATTTACAAATAAAATTCCTCAAAATAGTGGAGATAAATATCAATATATAACAGACATATCAATAGGAAAGGCTGTGCGAGCTAGTAGTAGTTTCCCTGCTTTTTTTTGCCCATGTGAATTTAAAAAACACAAGTTCATGGATGGAGGAATGTTAGATAATATACCTGTTTCAGAAGTGAAAAAACAAGGAGCTGATAAAGTAATTGCAATTAATTTTAAAGCAGATGATATCGATGAAAATAGTAATATAATGGATTTAGCAATGAGAACAATTGATATTATGGGAAATAAAATATCAGAAGAAAATTTAGAAACAAGTGATTTTGTTTTAACTATAAAAACAGATAAAACAGGATTATTAGATATTGAAAAATTAGACAGTTGTTATAAATATGGATATCAGGCAGTAATAGAAAAATTAGATAAAATTAAAGAAATATTGTCAATATGATACTAAAGTATGAATATAATATTAATATATAATGTTCAAATAAAAGGAGAATAATAATGAATGTTCGATACTTTGATAATGCAGCCACAACAAGAGTAAAAGATGAAGTTTTAGAAGAAATGTTACCGTACTTAAAAGAAAAATTTGGTAATCCATCTTCTATGTATACAATTGGAAGAGAAGCTAAAAAGGCAATAGAAAATGCAAGAGAACGTGTTGCAAAATTAATTAATTGTAAAGCAAATGAAATTTATTTTACAGGATCAGGTTCTGAAAGTGACAATACAGCTATTAAAGGGATAGCGCATAAAAGAGCCTTTAAAGGAAAACATATTATTACTTCAAAAATTGAACATCCTGCTGTTTTGCATACATGTCAATCTTTAGAAAGAGAAGGATTTAAGGTAACATACTTAAATGTGAATAAAGATGGAATAGTAGATATAAATCAATTGATTAATTCGATTAGAAATGATACTATTTTAATTAGTATTATGTATGCAAATAATGAAATAGGAACTATACAACCAATACATGACATAGCTAAAATTGCAAAAATGCATAATATTGTTTTTCATACAGATGCAGTTCAGGCGTGTGGAAATATACCAATTAATGTACAAAAAATGCAAATAGACATGTTATCTTTATCAGGACATAAATTATATGCACCAAAAGGTACAGGTGCTTTATATGTAAAAAACGGAATAGAATTTGAAAAATTTATAGATGGTGGACATCAGGAGAAAAATAAAAGAGCAGGAACAGAAAATGTTTCAGGAATTGTTGGATTAGGAAAAGCTTGTGAACTTGCTAGTATAAATTTAGAAGAACATCAAAAATATTTAACTAAATTAAGAGATTATTATATTTTAAAGGTACAAGAAAAGATACCAAATGTACGTTTAAATGGTTCAAAAAAAGAAAGATTGCCAGGTAATGCAAATTTTTCTTTTGAGTTAGTAGATGGGCAATCTTTATTATTAAATTTAGATGCTAAAGGGATTTGCGCTTCAAGCGGTTCTGCATGTTCAACAGGTTCTTCTAATCCGTCTCATGTATTATTAGCAATAGGTTTATCTCCAGAATTAGCATATGGAGCATTAAGAACTACTTTTGGAGAAGAAAATACAAAAGAAGATATAGATTATTTAGTAAACAGTTTACAAGAAACAGTAGATAGATTAAGAAAGTTTAATTCTCCAAAATAGCAATAGCACATTTAATTCCATCTACTGCTGCAGACATAATACCGCCAGCATAGCCGTGCTCCTTCGCCACATGGATACAGCCCTATAATATTAGAAACTAAGCTTTCATTTCTAACAATTTTAACGGGAGAAGAACTTCTGGTTTCTACTCCTGTTAAAATACTGTCGGGGTTAGCAAAACCTTCAAGTTTATTATTAAAATATAAAATACCTTCTTTTAATGTAGAAGAAACAAATTCAGGTAAAATATCATTTAAATTAGAAAGTGTGACACCAGGCAAATATGTAGGTTCAATTTTTCCAATAAATGTTGATTTTTTGCCTTGAAGAAAATCTTCTACTCTTTGAATTGGAGCATAATAATTTGAACCCCCTAAAACAAAAGCTTTTTCTTCTAAATCTTTCTGAAAGTAAATTCCAGCAAGAGGAGATTCACTCGGAAAATCATTTGGTACAACATTTACCAAAAGTGCAGAATTAGCATTTTTTCCATTTCTTAAAAAATTACTCATACCATTTGATACAATGGTATTTTTTTCGCTAGAGGAAGCCATAACGACTCCACCTGGACACATACAAAAAGTATAACAGGAACGACCTGTATTAGGTGAGTGATATGCTAATTTGTATTCAGCAGGAGGGAGTTTTAGATTAGTAAAACTTCCATATTGAGATTTGTTAATTTCTTCTTGTAAATGTTCTATTCTTACACCAACGGAAAAATTCTTTTTTTCCATAGTAATACCTTTTTCATAAAGCTTTTCAAATGTATCTCTAGAACTATGACCAATAGCTAAAACAACATGAGATGCAGAAATTTCTTGTAAATTGCTATTATTTAAGCAAGGAACAGATATAATTTTTCCATTAATTATATTAAAATCAACTACTTTAGTGTTAAATAAAAAAGATCCGCCTTTAGAAATAATATAATTTCTAATATTTTTAATAATATTAATTAAATTATCTGTTCCTATATGAGGTTTTGATAGATATAAAATTTGTTCAGGTGCTCCAAAGTTAACAAATTCTTGAAGAACCTTTTTACAATAAGGACTATTAATTCCAGTAGTAAGTTTACCATCAGAAAATGTACCAGCACCACCTTCACCAAATTGAACGTTAGAAAGTACATTTAAATTTCCATTCTTTAAAAATTTATCAACAGAAATCTTTCTGTTTTCAACAGATTCTCCTTGTTCAATAACAATAGGAGAAATACCATTTTGAACAAGTGTAAGCGCAGAAAATAAGCCACTAGGTCCAGCACCGACAATAACTACATTTTTTTTGTCAGTATTTATAGCTTTTATTTTAGGAATATTAAATTCTTTAACTTTATTAAATTTTTTATATTTATTTTCATTTTTTAATTTTAAATCAATTGAATAAATATAATGGATGTCGTCTTTTTTTCTAGCATCAATAGATTTTCTTGAAATATGCCATTCGACAACATCTTTTGGTTCAATTTTATATTTTTTTATTATTGTTTCAAATAATTTTGTATCTGATATATCTTTTCTTATTTTTATATTGCTAATTTGTATCATACAAGCCTCCTATATATAAATATATTATAGCATATAATTATAAAAATAACTATAATCAATTCATATGTTAAAGAAGTAATATAAATATTTTGAAAAATACTAGATAAGTATTTGCTTTTTTATTTTTATAGTATATAATAATGTTAAGTAAAGTAATTGGGGAAATATATGGAAAAGAAAAATAACAAGATAAAAGATATAATAAATTTTATAATAAAAATATTTTGGATTTTTGTAATAGGAAGTATATTTGGGTTCTTTGCAGAAATGATATACGGAGCAGTATATACTAGGACAATTGTTATTAGACAAGGTCTTGTATATGGACCATTTATACAAATTTATGGAATGGGAGCAGTAGCCTATTACTTATTAGTAAGCAAAATAAAAAATCCCAAAGAGGCATTTTTTGCTGGAATGATAATGGGTGGAACTTTAGAATATTTATGCTCATTTTTTCAAGAAATATTATTTGGTACTATTTCATGGAATTATAGTGATTTGTTTTTAAATCTTAATGGAAGAACATCAATATTATATTGTTTCTATTGGGGAATTATTGCTGTAGTATTTTTAAAAGTAGTATATCCATGGCTTCAAAAGATAGAACCATTAATTTATAAAAAAAGAGTTAGAATAATTACTATATTTTTTATGCTATTTATGACTTTTGATATTACTATTTCATGTATGGCTGCTAATAGACAAAAAGAAAGACATAATGATATTCCGGCTAAAAATCAAGTAGATATATTTTTAGATAATATGTATCCAGATAAATATTTAGATAAGGTGTATAATAACAAAGAAGAAATAAAATAGAAAAGTTCTAATAACCTTCAATGTCGAATACAATTAAACAAAAGTATTCACATAGGGGGTTTTTCTTTATGAAACGAATAGTTACACATAACTTACCTGTAATGGGAAATTCCTCAACAGTTAAGTTATCTATAGAAGAGCGAAGTGTTGAACTCGCACACTATATTATAGAATCAAAAGATACTGTAAGAGGAGCAGCTAAAAAATTTGGAATTAGTAAAAGCACAGTACATAAAGATGTTTCAGAAAGATTAAAAAAAATAAATCCAAGTTTGGCAAAACAAGTAAGAGTAGTTTTGGATGAGAATAAGGCGGAAAGGCACATACGAGGAGGAATGGCTACTAAAATGAAATATAGTCATTTAAACGAAAAAAAGAGAATTTGATATAAAATCAAATTCTCTTTTAGATATTATATTAAAATTATATAATATTACTATAATATAAATTATTAATGATTGTATTTTTGTTGTTTTCTTGCTTTTCTACATTCTGGACATCTAACAGGATCATTAGTAAATCCTTTTTCTTGATAAAAAGCTTGTTCACCTTCTGTGAAGATAAATTCTGAACCGCAATCTTTGCATACAATTGTCTTATCTGCCATAATAAAAACCTCCTTTTCAAATTGATTTGAATTGTATTTCTTACTTATCAACCTAAAAAGAAGGGAAATAATCTAAAAATAAATTCATAAAAGTCTCTAAAGACCAAATTATTATAACATATAAAAATATTAAATGCAATGAAAAAGTCTTAAACTTAAAAAATTAATTTATTCACTAATCGACATATTTAGACATAAAATATAATAGCCCAAGTAATGAGGTGAGTAGAATGAATGACATAAAAAAAGGCGATATAGTAGTAAGAAAATCTTATGGAAAAGATATTATTTTTAGAGTTATTAATATTTTAAACAAACCAGAAGAAAAAATTGCAGTTTTAAATGGTGTTATAGAAAGAATTGAAGCTGATAGTAAGATTGCAGATTTAGAATTAGTTGATAAGCAAAAAGTAAAAGATATACTTAGAAAAATGGATAGCAAAATTGAAAACAGAATTGAAAAATCCAAGCAACAATGGGAAGATAGAAATTATAGAATTGGTGTAGTAACAAATCAAACTAGAGCAAAAGAAAAAATTATAACAGGAGAAATACTTCATTTAGATGGAGATAGGAAATATAGTGAGAAATCTTATCGATATTATAGAAAATTAGGATTAAATGCAATTGTAAAATATATACCAGAATATAGACAACCAAGAGTAGTGTATCAATTATTAGAATCATATAATCCAGATATTTTGGTAATTACAGGGCATGATGGAATGATAAAAAGAGGGATGAGATATAATGATATATATAATTATAGAAATTCTCGATATTTTATAGAAACAGTTAAAGAAGCAAGGAAATATGATAAACAAAAAGGTAAAAAGTTAGTAATATTTGCAGGAGCTTGTCAAAGTTATTTTGAAGCTATTATTTCTGCAGGAGCTAATTTTGCATCTTCTCCTGCAAGAATATTAATAGATTTTTTAGATCCATTAGTAGTTGCGGAAAAAATAGCATTGACTGAAAAATACAAATATATTACAATAGATGATATTGCTTATGAATTAAGGGATGGAAGAGATGGAATTGGAGGAATTGGAGCAAATGGGAAGATGACCAAATGTTAAATTATAAATAAAAATAAACCAACTTAATACAATTGTAATATAAATGTAATATAATTGTAAAAAACAAAAAATAAATCGATAAAAGTATTGAAAAATAAAGGATACAGAGATTTGCTAAGAACAAACATTTTTTGACAATTTCGCTTAAAAATGCTATAATCAAGCCATCTTAAGGGAGTAGGTGATAAAATGATTTGTAGAACAGATATAGCAAATCTAAAAACTGATATCTTAGAGAAAGTAGGGCAAAAGATAATTGTAAAAGGATCTTTAGGAAGAAGTAGAGCCTTTGAAAAAGAAGCCACGATAGAAAAAGCGTATCCAAATATTTTTGTTGTGAAATACGAGGAAAATAATAGAAATGTGACGTATAGTTATACAGATGTTTTAACCAGAACAGTAGAAGTAGAAGTTTTTGATGGCGATTCATATTCACCATTAATTCCACCGGTTTCATCTGTAAAGACAAGAAAGACATCGTTATAGAAAAAAAGTAGAAATTTAATTTCTACTTTTTTTTTGCAATTAAAGTAATAAAATCTTAAGTTGTCAAATATACATGTATAAAGAAAAAAATAAAGGAGGTCAAATAAATGGTTGTAGATACAATAAAAGAAAATTTATGTGTTAATAAATTAGTTGCAACAAAAAAAGAAGTTATATTGGTCGAAGGAGATATGATTGTACCAGATTCAAAGCCAGATATTTTAAATACAATTTGTACAAGTGGGGTTGTATGTATTTACAAAAAAGAAGTTTTAGAAGAAAAAGTAAGAATAGACGGAAATATAAATACATATATCATGTATATGGCAGATGATAGTAAAGATAAAGTAAGAGGATTAACAACAAGTCTTGATTTTTCTGAAAGTATTCAAATTGCAAATTGCAAGGAAGGAATGAATTGTAAATTAAATACAAAATTAAAATCAATTGAGGCAAAAGTAATTAATGGAAGAAAAGTAGGAATAAAAGCTGCTATTGAAATAGAGATAAATATATACTCGAATGAAGAAGTAGAAATCGTAAATAATGTACAAAATGCAGAGGATATTCAAATACTAAAAGAAGATTTAAAGGTTAATTCACTAGTAGGAATGGGAGATACTAAAATTTATGCAAAAGATACTGTGAATATAGATAATGTAGATAATTTAGCAGAAATATTAAAGGCGGATGTAGCAATTGGTGAAAAGGATGTAAAAATTAGTTATAATAAAATACTAACTAAATCAGAAGCAAGTATAAAAATTATGTATCTAACAGAAGATAATAGGATTAATAATATAACAGCTAAAATACCAGTGGTTGGCTTTATAGATATACCTAATGTTACAGAAGAAAATATGTGTGATGTTGATTATGAAATAAAAAATATAGTATTAAAGCCAAATTCTGCAGAGGAACATTCTATATATATTGAATTAGAAATAAGTGTTGCAGCTACTGTATATGAAGAAAAAGAAATTAATTTAATTCAAGATTTATATAGTCCTAGTGAGAATTTAATATTTAATAAAAAAAGAATAACAACTATTACCAATAAAAAAAATATTAGAGAAACTAAACAAGTAAGAGAAAAAGTAAATATAGAAGGAATTGAAAATAGGAGTATTATAGATGTAGATGTTGTTCCAATGATAGAAAAAGAAAATCAATTGAACAATAAAATTAACTATGAAGGAGAATTAGAATTAAGGTTTATATTATCAAATAGTGACTTACAAGTAGATAATAGGGTTGTAAAGATACCTTTTAATTATACAGTTGAAGAACAGTGTGGAGATGATAATATAAATAGAAATATGGAAATGGAAATAACAAATCAAGATTTTATCGTACAAGAAGGTGGTGTTGTTAATAGCAATATTGATATAACAATGAATTTAAATTCTTATCGTAGTGCTAATATGAATATTATTGATGAAATTCAAACAGATGGAGAAAGGAAAGCAGAAGATTATAGTATATTAATGTATATAGTAAAAAAAGATGATACATTGTGGAAAATAGCCAAACGTTTTGGTAGTACAGTAGAAGACATTGTTAGAATAAATGGAATTGAAGATGAAAATAAAATATATCCAGATCAAAAATTATTTATACCACATTATTCAAAAGCTTCTGTAAAAGAGTATGCATAAGATATATTCAAGACCGCGTATTAGAATTCCAAAAGTACTTATAAATGGAGAAGTACTTAATAATCATAAGAATAAAAAAATAGCTAAAATAATTATTATATTAATAATTGCTTTTAGTACTGTAAAAATAGTATTAGATGCAGTATATCCTATATTTGATACATTGTGTGAGGCGAAAGCAAAATCAATTGCTACAATAGTATCAAATGAACAAGCAACAAATGTTATGAAAGAACATTCTTATGATGAATTATTTACATTGGAAAAAGATAATAATAATAATATAACAATGGTTAAATCAAATGTACTAGCTATTAATGAAATTATTTCAGATGTAGCTGTAAAAATTCAGGAAGATATTGATAATAGAGGAAGAGAAAATATTGAAATAGCAATACGGCAGTTTTACTGGGTTTAAATTATTAGCAGGGAGAGGACCAGGAGTAAAAATTAAAATATCATCTATTGGAAATGTGGAAACTGATTTAAAAAGTGAATTTACAGCGCAAGGGATAAATCAAACATTGCATAGAGTTTATTTAGAAGTTAAATGCAGAGTTAATATTTTAACTCCATTTCAAGATATAGAAAAAGAAATAACTAATCAAGTATTGTTGGTGGAAAATGTTATTGTAGGACGTATTCCAGAGACTTATTATAATTTAGAGGGGTTAAATAGTAAAAGTGATGCAATGGAGATAATAGAGTGAAAATTATAAAAATAGTCAAGTTCATAGCTTGACTATTTTGTAATATTAAAAAATTTTTAATTAAGTAGTTATTTGTTGCAAATATTACGCTGTGCAGAAATAGTAGCTAATGTATCTCCTAATGAAGTCATAAAATCACCTAATTTATTATATTAAAGAAAAACTAAAGTGTGATATATAAAGAAATTGTATTAATTAATATCATAAATTTGATTTATTAATTTAGTAGCATTTTCTTTTAATAATTTTTTATTCTTTAAAACGGCTTTATCTGGGAAAATGGCATCACCAAATGTAACTGTCACGGTGGAGAAAAATTTAGGTCTAACTGTAATATGCACAGGAATAATTGGCACATTTGCTAATGCTGAAAGGTAAACAGCACCACTTTTGGTTTTTCTTTTATTATATTTATAATTTTCCTTAAATATACCGCCTTCTGGAAAGATAAGAAGTTTGATTTTTTCTTGATTTTCTAATTGTTCTAATATAGATTTTGCTCCTTTTATATCAGTTTTATTTCTTTTAATAGGAAAAGCGTTATGATATGTTAGAAATTTAGCAATTAACTTATTTTTAAAGAGCTCAGATTTTGCAACACTATACATATTTTCAACTTTAGGATATAAAAAAGCAGGATCGAAAATCCTAGAATGATTTGGACAAATTAAACATTTATTATATTTATCTAATATTTCTAGATTTTCATATTTTACATGAAATAATATATGGCAAGAAGTTATAAGAATAATATTTCTAATTAATGAATACAATACAATTCTTCCTTTCATAATAAATTTGTATAAATGCTAACATACGTTACGTTTTTATTATAACATAATTTTTAATAAAGATAAAATGTATTGTAAAAGTTAGAAAACAAGTTATATTATAGAAAATTAAAATATAAAAAAGTTGACATTTTAATGCTTACAGACTCTTGATAGTAAAAGTTATTGAACGACAAAAAAACCTCGGAAGTTTTGAAACTTCTGAGGTTGAATTGATTTTGATAAAAGTTCTTTTTATCTTTTGCTAAATTGAGGAGCTTTTCTAGCTTTTTTAAGACCGTATTTTTTTCTTTCTTTCATACGAGGATCTCTTGTTAAGAATCCGTTTGATTTTAAAGCTGGTCTGTATTCACTATTAGCTTCATTTAATGCTCTTGCAATACCATGTCTGATAGCTCCAGCTTGACCTGTAAATCCGCCACCTTTTACGTTAGCTATAACATCATATTTAGCTGTTGTATTTGTAACTGTAAGTGGTTGTCTTACAATAACTTTTAAAGTTTCTAATCCGAAAAATTCATCAATATCTTTACCGTTAATTGTGATTTTTCCGTTTCCTTCTACTAATCTAACTCTAGCAATTGCATTTTTTCTTCTACCTGTACCATAAAAAACGATATTTTCCTTTTTTGCCATATTATTTTACCTCCCATACTTCTGGTTTTTGTGCTTGGTTTTCATGTTCTGCACCAGCATATACTCTTAATTTTTTAAGACTTTGTCTACCTAAAGAATTATGAGGTAACATTCCTTTTATAGCTAAAGTCATAGCTTTTTCTGGATTTTTTTCAAGCATTACTTTGGCAGAAATTTCTTTCATTCCTCCAATGTAACCTGAATGATGTCTGTAAACTTTTTGATTTAATTTGTTTCCTGTTAAAATTACGTCATTACAATTTATTATAATAACATGGTCACCCATATCAATATTTGGTGTAAATGTTGGTTTATGTTTTCCTCTTAATAATCTAGCGGCTTCTGTTGCAACTCTACCAAGTGGCTTATTTGCTGCATCAATTATATACCATTTACTTTCAACTTCACCTTTTTTTGCACTATATGTAGTATTATTCATGGTAATATATACCCTCCTATATTTTATTTGTTTTTTATTTTATTTATATGAAATTTAAATATAAAACCACCGGGGAGAAGTTCTAAATTTAAATCATATTTTAACATAATTGCTCAATTATTCTATTACAAAAAAGTACATTTGTCAATACATTTCAGGCAATTTTTAGAAAAACTTGACAAAAACAATTTTTATGTGTATACTGTTAACGTTAAAAACAGGATGTAATATATTATGAATAAGGAGTAATATGGAAATGAAAAGAAAAAGAAATATAAAAAGCATTGTACTATTAGCAGCTCTAGGAATTGCTACATTGTTTTTTATAAATATCAGTTTTGCATCTACTAATGCTAAAGTAAATGTAGAAACAGCAAATCTAAGAGAGTCAGCAGATGAAAATAGTAAAATTTTAGAGCAACTTTCTCAAGGTCAAGAAGTAGAGATAGTAGAAAAGAGTAGTGATTGGTATAAGGTTAAAGTAAAAGGAATGACAGGATATTTAAGACAAGATCTACTTACAGTAGAAGAAAAAAATACTGTAAATGCTAATACAACAACTTCATCAGAAGAGAAAGCAGAAGTAGAAACTACTAAAAATGAAGAAACAAAAACAACTGATACAGATGAAAAAAGTAAAATAATTGTGGAAGATACAAAATTAAAAATTGTACCATCTATTAATGCCACAGATATTATTGAAGTAAAAAAAGATGAAGAAGTTATTATAACAGAAACAATAAATGACTGGGTATGTGTACAAACAAAAACAACAAAAGGTTGGATTTATAAAGAAAAATTAAAATCTAAAGAAGATAAAAAAGAAGAAAAACAAACAACAGAGCAGAATCAAGTAGTAGAAGAAAGTAAATTAAAGACACTATATATAGGTAGTGAATCTGTTAATTTAAGAAAAGAAGCAAATACAAATTCAGAAGTTGTAACTAAATTATCTTTAAATACAGCTGTTGATGTTTATGCAGAGGAAAATGGATGGAGTAAAGTAAAAGTAAATGGAAATGAAGGTTACATATCTTCATCATTATTATCAGAAAAGAAAAAGGAAACGTCAAGAAGTTTAGAAACACCAAGAACTAAAACAAGTGAAAATTCAAGTGAGAATACTAAAACTTCACAAGAGAAAGAAACAACAACTACAGTTCCAGTTTCAGGAAAAGGAGCTACAGCAGTAGAAACAGCTAAAAAATATATTGGTTGTAGTTATGTATATGGAGCATCTGGACCAAGCAGTTTTGATTGCTCAGGATTTACTTCATATGTATTTAAACAACATGGAATTAGTTTAAATAGAACAGCTGCAGGACAATATAGTAATGGAGTTGCTGTTAGTAGAGACCAATTACAACCAGGTGATTTAGTTATGTTTGGAAAATCTGGAATAAACCATGTAGGCATATATATTGGTGGAGGGCAAATTGTTCATGCTGCTAATAAGTCAAGAGGGGTAACAACTGATACGATAAATTCAGGATATTATAATAACAACTATGTTGGAGCAAGAAGAGTTATGTAAAAATGCAATTAAGAAAGGAAGATTAAACGTAGTAAAACGACCAGTTTTAATTGCAATTATAGGATATATAATAGGTATTATAATGGGGCTATACTTTAATTTTAGTATAGCTCTTTTTTATATTCCGATAATTGTAATATATTTTTTCAAGAAAACATTAAAAATATCTAAGAAGGAATTTAAGTTAATAAGTTTAAAAAGATATTTTAGATATGTAAAGTTAATTTTTAATTTCAAAATTATTATTATTCTTATTATTTTTTCTATTATTTCTAATTTTATTGTAATATTTCAAAACAAAAAATATAAAAGTTTATATACAAACAATCAATTAATAAGTGGAGAAGCAGTAGTTATAGGGGAGAAACAAGAAAAAGAATATAACAATATATATAAGATAAAATATAATAAAACATATGTATATTTAAAAATAGATAAAAAATCCACAATTGAGTTAAATTATGGGGATAAAATAAAGTTTTCAGGAAGTTTTATAGAACCAAAAGAAAACAAAAATACAGGGGGATTTAATTATAAAAATTATTTGAAAACTTTAAAAATTTATGGAACAATAAAAGTAAACAAAATAGAAATTTTAGGAAAAGAAAAGCAAAATTTTATTTTAAAATATGCACATTTAATTAGTAAAAAAATAAAAGAAAAAGTTAATCTTAATTTAGATAAAGAAAAAGCAGATATTTTAATTGGAATTTTGATAGGAGACACAGAAGAAATAGAAGAAGAATTAAAGGAAAATTTTAGAATTAGTAATATTTCACATGTTTTAGCTGTTTCGGGAATGCATGTTACTTATATAATTATTGGGATTAATTTATTATTTAAAACAAAATTAGGAAAGAGAAAACTTAATTTTATTATAATTATTGTTCTTATTTTTTATATGTTTATAACAGGATTTTCAGCTTCAATAGTAAGAGCGGCAATAATGGCGATATTAATAATAGGTTCAAAAATAATGTATAGAAAAAATGATGTATGGAATTCAATTTCAATATCGTTATTTTGTATACTTATCTATAATCCATTTCTTATTACTAGTATGGGGCTGCAATTTTCTTATTTAGGAACAATTGGAATTATTGTTTTTTATAAAAATGTTTATGTAGTTTTAGAAAATATAAAAATAACTTCTAAAAAATTAAAATATGAAATTAAAAAAAAAGATACAAAGGCAATTGAAAAGATAAAGAATATATTAGCAGTTACAATTTCTACTCAATTAGCAATTATGCCAATTATGATTTATCATACTAATTTGTTTAGTATATACTTTTTTATAACTAATTTATTGGTAAGTATAATTATTGGTCCTATTATTATATTAGGAATAATTGCAGTTATCATGTCCTTTATTATTAATCCATGTGCTAAAGTAATTTTTACTATTATAAAATTATTAGTTGATATTTTAATTTTAATATCTAAAATTAGCCAATTGCCATTTGCAAAACTATATATTCCTACACCTAAGATTTGGCAGATATGTTTATTTTATTGTATAATTATTATTTCTAAATTAGTTCATAATCTTTATTATCAAAAAAAATTGAATGCTACTCAAATAAGAATGAGAAATTTAATAGCTTTATTTAAATATAAGATGTATTTAAATAAAAAAAGAAGTTTGATGGCTTTAGTATTATTAGGAGTGATTATTTTATTAGTAGAATTTTATCCTAAAAACTTAAAAGTAAATTTTATTGATGTAGGACAAGGGGATGCAACTTTTATTGTAACACCATATAATAATACTATTTTAATTGATGGAGGTGGAAGTGAATCTAAAAATTATAATATAGGTAAGAATACAGTGCTTCCTTATATTTTAGATAAAGGATATACAAAAATTGACTATATAATAATTAGTCATTTTGATCAAGATCATGTTCGGTGGATTGTTATATATTATGCAAGAAATAAAAGTAAATAACATCATAATAGGTAAGCAATATAAATCATCAGAAAATTATGAGGAATTTATAAAAATTGTAAAAGAAAAAAAGATAAATGTAAAAATAGTAGAAGGAGGAGAAAAAGTAAGTATAGAAGATAATTTGTATTTTGATATTATATGGCCTTTTTCTGATAATATGATATCTGATAATAGTATAAACAATAATTCACTTGTATGTAAACTAAATTATAAAAATTATTCAATGCTTTTTACAGGAGATATTGAGGCCATAGCTGAAAAAGCTATTTTGAAAAAATATTCTAAAAATTTAAATATATTAAAATCAGATATTTTAAAAGTAGCACATCATGGTTCGAAAACATCTTCTATTACAGAGTTTATTGAAAAGATAAAACCAAAATATGCAATAATTGGAGTAGGGGAAGATAATAAATTTGGTCATCCATCAGATAGTACAATTCAAAATCTTGAAAAAGCAAATATAAGAATTTATAGGACAGATAAAATGGGAGAAATAGAAATAAAAACAAATGGAAAAGAGATAAAAATAAATGAATTTTTAAAATGCAAATAATAAAAGATTGTATAAATTTAACAAAAACGTAAATAATAGTTATAAAACATTAGAAAAGGAGTAATTATTATGAATAAAACAATTATGAGTATAATTGCAATTATTGTTATAATAGGTGCAATTATAATTGGAGTTCAAATTTGTAAACCAAATAAAGAACAGGAAGATATTATAACCAAAGTATCAGATGAAAAGATTGAAGATGATTGTACGGATGAATATCAGGAAATACAAGAGGAGATGCTTCAAGCTAATTCTACAGAAGAAAAGATATCTCCTAATTGTTTTATTACTATGAAAAAAACATATAATAAATGTGGACACACAACGAGTGAATATATAGCTATTCCAAAAGAGTTAGTAAATAAAACAAAAGAGGATTTGAAAGAAAAATATGCTGGTTGGACAATTGATAAATTTTCAGATACGCAAATAGTAATAAGCAAAAAAGAAGAAGGAGAATGTGGTGAACACTATATTGTGAAGGATAAGGAAGGGAAAGTTGTAATATATAAATTATTAGAAGATGGGACTGAAAAAGAATATGAAGTAACAGATATTTCAACAGAATATATTACAGATACAGATAAAATTAATATGAAAAATGGAATTAAGGTAAATGGCAAACAAGAATTAAATCAATTAATAGAAGACTTTGAGTAAAATATAATATATAAAAAATCTAGTTCATTATTTTGAACTAGATTTTTTCTTTTCTTTTTTATCTATTGTAACTTCTTTTTTTAAGTCTTGTTTATCAATAAATCCTTTTTGATATAAATCTTTAACATACATTATAAGTGAAAATACAGTAGCAATTAATGCTAAACAATATAATAGAAAGTCAAATTTGCTCCAAAAACCAATTAAATTGAACTGTTTTGCAAGTAGAGAGAATACAATTGCAACATAGAATAAAACAGTAGCAAGTTTTCCATACCATTTACTATAAACGACAACATCTTTTCCATAAAGGAAAGAAGCACCAACTATCATAATAAATTCTTTTAGTAATACAATAATTAGAATCCAAAGAGGAATAATACCAATTATAACCAATGAAGTAAGTGTTGATATTTGTGTTAGTTTATCAGCAAGAGGATCCATTAGTTTTCCAAAGTTTGAGATTAAATTAAATTTTCTCGCTATAAAACCATCAGCAATATCTGTTAAACCAGAAATGGTAAAAAACAAGAATGCTAATATATAGTTACCAGTAAAAATATAAAAAATTATAAATGGTATTAATAAAAATCTAATAATAGTAAGTATATTTGGTACATGTTTAAACATAATTTTCTCCTATTTAACTTCAAATTTTAGTTTATCATTTTCAAAATCTACTTTTACAGTTTGACCATCTAAAAGTTGACTTCTTAGAATCATTTCAGATAATTCATCTTCAATATATCTTTGAATAGCTCTTCTTAAAGGTCTTGCTCCAAATTTTATATCAGTTCCTTTTTCTAAAAGATAATTTTTTGCTTTCTTTGTAATATCCATATTTATATCTTTTTCATTTAAAGCTTTTCTAGTATTTTCTAACATTAAATCAACTATTTTTAAAAGTTGTTCTTTTGTTAGAGAATCAAATTGAATAATTTCATCAACACGGTTAAGAAATTCTGGTCTAAATAATTCTTTTAAGCTATCCATTATTTTATTTTTATCAATTGATTGTTTTCCAAAACCAATTGAATTTATATTAGAGTTAGAACCTGCATTAGATGTCATAATAATAATTGTGTTAGAGAAACTTACAGTGTTTCCTTGACTATCTGTTAGTTTTCCATCATCTAATACTTGTAATAAAATATTAAATACGTCAGGATGAGCTTTTTCTATTTCATCTAATAAAATTATAGAATATGGTTTTCTTTTAACTTTATCTGTTAATTGACCAGCATCATCATATCCAACATAACCTGGAGGTGCACCAATTAATTTAGATGTTGAGTGACTTTCCATGTATTCAGACATATCGATTCTTATTATAGAATCTTCACTTCCAAACATTTCATAAGCTAAACTTTTAGCAAGTTCAGTTTTACCTACTCCAGTAGGTCCAACAAAGATGAAAGAAGGTGGTCTTTTTGTACTTTGTAACCCGGCTCTATTTCTTCTAATTGCTCTAGCAACGCTACTAACAGCTTCGTCTTGACCAATAATTCTTTTATGAAGATTAGTTTCTAAGTTTAATAATTTTTGTGTTTCTGCTTCTGTTATTTTTTTAACTGGAATTTTTGTCCAGCTTTCAATTACATTAGCAATATCTTGTACATTTAATTGTTTTGGTTTTGCTTTAGCGCTTAATTTATCAATTTCTTCAATTAGTTGACATTCACGTGTTTTCAAATCTGCGGCTTTCTGATAATCTTCTGTTGAATCAGCAGCGATAACTTCTTCTTTTTCAGATTGAACTTTAGCAAGTTCTTGTTTTAACATTTCAAGCTTAAATAAATCTTTATTTTCTAAATTTATTCTTGAACAAGCTTCATCTAAAATGTCAATTGCTTTATCAGGTAAAAATCTATCATGAATATATTTTTCAGACATAATAACTGCTTGACGAATAATATCTGATGAAATTTTAACTTTATGATATTCTTCATAATATTTTTTAATTCCTTCTAATATAACAATAGAATCTTCTATGTTTGGTTCTTCTACTAAAACTTGTTGAAATCTTCTTTCTAGAGCAGAATCTTTTTCAATATATTTTCTATATTCTTTTAATGTTGTTGTACCAATTAATTGAATTTCTCCATTTGATAATGCAGGTTTTAATATATTTGCAGCATTCATAGAGTGTTCACCATCACCAGCACCGATAATATTATGGATTTCATCTATAACCAAGATAATATTTCCATATTCTTTACATTCATCAATAATGCCTTTCATTCTAGATTCAAATTGTCCTCTAAATTGAGTACCTGCAATTACAGCAGTCATGTCTAATAAATAAACTTCTTTATTTAAAAGTTTTGCTGGTACATTTTGATTTGCTATTTTTATTGCTAATCCTTGAGCTATTGCAGTTTTACCAACGCCAGGTTCACCGATTAAGCATGGATTGTTTTTGGAACGTCTATTTAAAATTTGAACAATTCTTTGTATTTCTTTTTCTCTTCCAATTACAATGTCTAATTCATTATTTTTAGCTTTATCTGTAAGATTAGTACCAAAGGTATCTAAGAATTTCTTTTTCTTGTTCTGTTTTTTATTTTTCTTTTTTTCAACTTTTACTTTTCTTCTGCCATCATTTAGTTCTTCAGATTCATCAGAATTACTTTTTGAAGCTTTGTTTGAAAACATGTTAGAGAAGATAGAGCCTAATGGTATTGCCGCTCCAGAAATTTTTGAAGGTTCATCACTATCTGGATTTTGTTCTTGACTTTCAAATGTAATTGCACCGTCTAAGTTTTCAATGTCTTCTAAATTTATGTTTTCTGCTAAATCTTTAAATATTGTTTCAAATTGTTTAGTCATATCATTAATGTTAATTTTATCATTAGAAAGGATATTGTTTTGATCATGTAATACTTCTGTTGGATTTATTCCTTTTTTCTTTGCACAATCATAACAATAGCCTTCAAGACTTTCCTTTCCATTTTCTATTTTTTTATAAAAAAGTATTGCTGGATTTTTATTACATTCTGAACATAACATACTTTAAATTCCTCATTTCTATTAAAATTAATTTATATTATAATATCGCAAAAATAGGGAATAGTCAATAATTTTTCGAATAATAATAGCAGGGAATTTCCCTGCTATTATTTAAATTATTTTTAATACATATTTGCTAAAACTAATAGTAAAATCATTCCTATATACATAAATGCAAATAATGCTAATCCGATAATACCTGTTATCATTCCAGCTTTTCCTATTTTACTGCCTGTCCTTCTTGAAGATTTTACTCCAAATACAATAGCAACAATTCCTGTTGGTAATGTAATATACCAAAATAAAGCAGTGACAATAGATATTATACCTAAAACGAGTGATACTATATGCATAACAGATTTATTTGTATTATTTTCTTCCATAACAATAACCTCCACTTTTTATTTTATTTTTAATTCATCAATTAGTTCTAAAGTATCAAGATTATTTACTTTTATTGCTGTTTCAGATATAGTATATAAATTATTATCTATGTACAATCCTCTCAATAATTTAGAATTATTGTAGTTATAACTATATGACGATTTATTTTTATTTTTTTGTGAAGTTTCATGAGTTATAACTCCTTTTAAATTGAATCCATCATTTATATTTATTTTATATACAAAGTAGCCTTCTGAAACATAAGATTTATTATAATTTGTATATGAATCGACAATAGAAGAATAAGAATCAATTGAAGAGTCTATTTCAAAATCTTCACTATAATTATTAACAGGTATTGCTAATAATTGTTTTTCTTTAGAGAATAGTAACGCTTTTGGATTAGTTAAAATTGCTGATGTCGTTCTGCTATCTCCTATTATAGTTTGAGATAATTGTGTAGGATTATTAACATCAGATACATCAAACAATGCCATTTTCATTCCTGTTATTTTTGATGTTGTAGATGTTACTTTTCCAATTGAATTTTTATTGACAATTTCTTCAGTTTCCATTCCGATACCTATTAAATGATTTTCATCGTATGGATGTAGATATGTACTATATCCTGGTATATGTAATTCTCCTAATACTGTTGGTTTTGTTTCATTACTTAAATCAATTACAAATAAAGGATCAACTGTTTTATAAGTTACTAAATAAGCTTTATTTCCCATGAATCTTGAAGAGTACATTTTTTCACCTTTTGCAACATGATTAGAAATTCCTATTTGTTTTAAATTTTCATCAAATATTGCAATTTTGGCTCCATCATTATCATATAGAGCAATTCTTAAGTGACCATTTTGTTCATCTAAAGAATATTGATTTATTGTTTTTCCTATTATTTTATTTTTTGTATTATAGGATACTTTACCATCTCCTGAAATATCAAATTTATATATTTCTGTATAGTAATCATTTGAATAATCATAATCATCATTATAAGTTAATACTCCTAAAATACCTTTTAATCCAAATAATTTGCTTATAGGGGGAATACTATCAGTATAGTCATATTTTTGATCTAATAAATAAATACTATTTTCTGATACGTAAGCATTTGAAATATCAATTAAATAAGAGCTTACATTTATATTTGCTTTTACATCATCTAAGTCAACTACTGAAATAAGAGTTTGTTTTGTTGTTTGTACATCTTTTAAATATTTAATGTTTTTAAGAGATATTTCTTGCTCATTATTATCTTCTTTATAGGCTCTAACAATTTTATCATTTTCCTCTCTCAAGTTTCCTGAGGCAATAACATACAATTTATTATTTATGCATCTAGAGGTATAATATGATTCATATAATTCATAACTCTTAACTAGAGTAGGTTTTGACTTTGTTGATATATTATAAATTTTTACAATGGTATTGCTACTATTATTGTAGTTATAATAATATGAATAAGAAGTCGAACTAGTATTTTTAGTAGATATAACTACTAACTCATTTTTATATAAAATTAAATCTTCTGGGACACTTCCATCATTTGATTTTATAGTAGCTTCAATTTTAATATTTTCTGGGTTTATTACATTTGTTATTATTACATTGCTGTTAGATATTGAATAAATATAGTCACCATCTGTTTTGGTAATATCAGCCTCATCAACATTTTCAACCTGAATGTTAGTAGTTGAGTAGTCTTTGGAAGAAGATGTTTTTTCAGAGTTATCTGAAAACGCTGAACTATCACCTGCAGTTATAGAGTCAATAGATAATTCTGCACTATTCATAGTTTTGGTATTAGTATAACTATAATAGTAAGGACTATTAACTAAAAGACTAAAAGGCATAGTAACAATGTTTATAAACAGATCTTTTATAGTTGGATCATCACTATCATATATTTTTGATAATTCTTTATCAGATTTTATTGTTTTTAATTCTGTATTATCATTAGAAAACAGTAAAAAGGCAATAATGAAAAATATAATTATTAGAATAGATATTATAGCAATTTTTAGTTTTTTTCTCATAAAAAATCCTCCTTTTATTTTATATACTTATATCATATCCTTTTTAAAAAAATAAATCAATACGAAACTTAAATAAAAAAATATTGATAAATAAAAATATCAATGATATAATAAAATTGTGAAATTTATAAATAAGAGGTCAAAAGATGAATGTAACATTACCAGAGAAAAATAAATTAAAAAAGAAACAAATAATTATATATACTTCTATAATAATTGTATGTATTATATGTCTTGTTACAGCTTTCTATGTTCAGTTTTATGCAAGAATCAGTTTTAGTGAATTATTAGGTATATCAGAAAAAAAACAATTTGGAAATAAAACAGAAGAAGAAATAGAAGAATTGAAATCAGATTTTAATAAAGTATTTATTAATAATATTGAAGAAGATAATGGAGATAATGACAATAAAAAATCTGATAAAAATCAAAAATTAGTTTATACACAATATGAAAAAAAGGAGTCTAATACTAATAATTATGATTTAGAAATACATATTCCACATATTAATATAAAAAGTGAAATTGTGGATGAATATAATAAAGAAATTGAAGATATTTTTGTAAATAAGGCTAGAAATGTTTTACAAAGTGAGAATAAAAATATTATTTATACAGTGGAATATGTAGCAAATGTACAAGATGACATTTTATCTTTAATGATAAGATCAAATTTAAAAGAAGGCGTAAGTGCACAAAGAATAATAATACAGACTTATAATTATGATTTGAGAAACAATAAGGAAATTAATTTAGAAGAGGTTCTAAAAATAAAAAATATAGATAAATCAGAATTGCAAGGCAAAATTACAGATTCAATTAAGACAGAACAAAAGAAAGTAGAAGATTTAGAAAAATTAGGATATAATGTATATAGTAGAGATGTTTCAAATGATATGTATAAGATAGAAAATTCAAAAGAATTTTATTTAACAAATGATACATTATATATAATTTATGCTTATGGAAATGATAATTTTACAAGTGAAATTGATTTAATTGTTATATAATCTAAAAGAAAAAGAACATATATTTATATATGCTCTTTTTCTTTTGAAAATAAAAGGGGATGTTTTTTATTTTAAATCAGTATCTGTACTGATTATGTTTGTATTTTAACAATGTTTTTTGTCCATTGTGTGAACTAAAAGTGAAAAAACAAAAAACTTAGCATTATTTTTTGCTAAGTTTTTATTTGGTTAAGGTTGTTCACCTAAAGTTATAGTTAAATCTTTTTCTTGACCATTGCGATTTACTTTTATTTTCATTTCATCACCAATTTTATGAGAATTTTTTATTTTATTTAATTCATCCATTTTTGTTATTTTTTGTCCATCTGCTTCAATAATTACATCTCCGATTTTTATACCAGCTTTTTCTCCAGCAGAGAAATCTTCAATAGATTTTACATAGACACCAACAACTAAGTTATTAGCTTTTGCTGTTTGTTCATTTAAATCCATACCAGAGATACCAATATAAGGTCTTTTTACTTTACTATATTGAATTAATTGTGATGTTATATCTGTTGTAGAATTAATTGGAATAGCAAATCCCATTCCTTCAATTCCTGTTCCAGAAAGTTTTAAAGTATTGATACCAATTACTTTTCCTTCACTATTTACTAAAGCACCACCACTATTACCAGAGTTAATAGCAGCATCTGTTTGAATTAAAGTAAATTGTTTTCCTTCTGAATCAGTTACTTCTCTATTAACAGCACTAACAACACCACAGGTAATGCTACTTTGCATACCAAGAGGGTTTCCAACAGCCATTGCAAATTCACCAACTTTTATATTGTCAGAGTCAGCAAATTCGGCCTTTGATAATCCAGTTTTTTCAATTTTTATTACTGCTAAATCAGTTTGTTCATCTTTTCCAACGATTTTTGCTTCATATTCTGTGTCATCATTAAACAATGTAACTGTTACTTTTGTAGCTTCTGAAACTTCATAATAAGATTCAGAAGAAGAGGTTGCAACAATATGATTATTAGTTAAAATATATCCATCTTCACTAATAATAATTCCAGAACCACTTGCAGTTGCTGTAGAAGTTTGAGTTTGTTTACCAAACATAGAAATTAAAGAATTTACATTATATTCAACTTTAATTCCAACGATTGAAGGCAATATTTTATTAGCAGCATAAATAGAAGTATCTGAGTAATTTGATAATGAAGTTTGGCTAACATATCCTTGAGAAGATAAATTAGAAGAGTTTGAAGTATTAGAAGAAGTATCTAGTAATTTATTCCTTATAGAGGGTATTCCAAAACAAGCTCCAATTACAACTGTACAGCCTAAAACTCCGCTAACAAAAGGTAATAAAAAGTTTCTTCCAAAACTAACTTTACTTTTGCCTTTTTTTTCTGTTTCATATGTTATTTTATATGAATTTGAATTTTGAACTGTTTTAAAATCCTTTCCTTTTTCTTGATTTTGTTGATTTTCATTATTAGTTTCCATTTTTTTACCTCCTGAAAAATTATATTTACTAATATAGTATCCTATTGTTTTTATATAATACAATAGATTTGTGAAGCTTTTGTGAAAAAAATGCAAAAATATGAATTAATTTATTAAAAAATTCTATTGAAAAAAATAGAGGAAAAATATATAATAATACTAATAAAAAATAAAGGATGGTAGATATGAAAAAAAATAAAAATAGAGGAATAACATTAGCAAGTTTAGCTATAACAATTATAGTTTTATTAATTATTGCTGGAATATCAGTGTATAGTGGAACTGATATTATAAAAAGGGCTAAATTAGAAGAATTAAAAACAAATATGTTACTAATTGAAACAAAAGCAAAAGAATGTGTAGAAAATGCTAATTTTAAGTTAGGAAAAACAGATAATTTAGGTGACACTGAAAAAACAACTAGGATTAATGAAGCTAAAAAAGAATTAAAGGGAATAGAGATAACTGAAGCAGATAATATAAATATTGAACTAAATGACTATAATTATTATTATAAATTAACAGAAGATAATTTAAAGGATATGGGACTTTCAAATATAAAATTAAGTGATACAGATGAATTATATATTGTAAAATATGATATACAAAATGCAAAAGTAGAAATATATAATACAAAGGGATATGAAGGAAAATATTCTTTAACAGATATAGAACAAATTGAAAAATAAAGGTAAAAGAAAATGAAAGAAAAAGAAATAGAAAGATTAACAAAACTAAAGGAAATAGAAAAAGATTTATATGGCAAGGGATTTAAAAATATTTGTGGTATTGATGAAGCTGGAAGAGGACCATTAGCTGGACCAGTTGTGGTAGCAGGTGTAATTATGCCACCTGATTCTATGATTGAAGGAGTAAATGATTCTAAAAAGGTTTCTGAAAAAAAGAGAGAAAAGTTATATGATTTAATTATAGAAGAAGCACTTAGTTATTCAGTAGCTATTATAGGACATGATGTAATTGATGAGATAAATATTTTAAATGCTACTAAAGCAGGTGTAACACAAGTTGTAGATGGATTAGATTTAAAACCAGATTTAATTATTATAGATGCATTAAATCATATTGATACAAGAGGAATTCCATATGAGCCAATAATAAAGGGAGATGCTAAATGTTATAATATTGCAGCAGCTTCTATTTTAGCAAAGGTGACAAGGGATAGAATTATGAGACAATGGGATGAAATATATCCATGTTATGGTTTTTCAGCTCATAAAGGATATGGAACTGCAAGACATATAGAAGCGATAAAGGAATATGGACTTTGTCCAATTCACAGAAGAACATTTACTAAAAATTTTATTTAAGAAATTCTAATATTGTTCCAATCATATTCAAAAAATTATAAAATCATATACATTTTAACTTGAGTGAAAGTGGCACATTTTTATATAAAATTTTCTTATTGAACGTAATGAATAGGATGAAATATTAAATAGATTATACCATACTTAATGAGATAGATTTTAACAATTTTAGTAACAATATATACAACTATATTAGTAGAAAGTTATGGAAAATAATTAAAAATAATTGAAAAAAAACTATAATATGCTATAATATATTGGAAAGAGATAAGAAAGGATGAGGAAAGATGAAGAGAAACAAAGAAGAAAAATTAGAAAAAAAACATAGATATGATAAAGGTCAAATATTTGTAAAAGTAATGGCTGGATTTTTATCTTTATTAATGGTAATAGGAACAGTATTTACAATTGTTGCAGCTTTAATATAGTAAATAATAGGAGAAATAAATGGTAATTAATTTAGGAATGAATTGGGAAAATTTTTATAAAGATAATATAGTAGAATATATAAAATCATTACAAACAAATCCATTTGAATTAGTAACTTTAATAATAGATATAACAATAGTAATATTTTTAATGTATTGCTTTTTTAAAATTGTTAGAGGATCTAGAGCTTGGCAATTAATTAAAGGAATAGCACTTTTGATTATAGCAACATGGATGAGTGGATTATTCAATTTAAAAATTCTAAATTGGATATTAACTGGAATTATGAATTTAGGAGTAATTGCAATTATAGTTATTTTTCAACCGGAACTAAGAAGAGCTTTAGAACAATTAGGAACAAACAAGTTAACACAGTTTTTTGGTATAGATAAAGATTTGTCAACAAAAACAAAAGAAGATATATATAAAGTGGTAATTGCAGCTACAGAGCTTTCAAAAGCAAAAACCGGAGCGCTAATAGTTTTAGAAAGAGATATAAAAATACAAGATATTATAGCAACAGGAATACCTATGAATGCAGAGGTTTCTCCACAACTACTAGTAAATATTTTTGAACCTAAGACACCGTTACATGATGGAGCAGTAGTAATTTCTGGAAATAAAATAGCTGCTGCAGCTTGCGTTTTGCCTTTAGCAGATGATAAAGACATAGCAAAAGAATTAGGAACAAGGCATAGAGCAGCAATTGGAATTTCAAAAGAATCAGACAGTATTGTTGTTGTTGTATCAGAAGAAACTGGTAAAATATCAGTTGCAAAAGATGGAACATTAATTGCAGATGTTAGGGAAGATGTATTAAAGAAGATATTAATTAGTAATATTGTAACTAAGAGATTTTCTGTAGAAAAGAAAGAGAGAAAAAGTAAAGTAAAAGAATTAAAAGAAAAATGGAAAATGAAAAAGAAAAAAGAAGAGAAAGAAGAGGAAAAATAAAAGTCGCAAATAGCGACTTTTGCTTATATTATAGGGGATTTTTGAAAATAGGAAAGGACAATAAAATGAGAAATATCAAATTAACAATTGAATATGATGGGAAAGATTTTAATGGATGGCAAAAACAACCAGATAAATTAAATATACAAGGAAATATTGAAAAGGCAATAGAAACTGTAACAGGAGAAAAAGTTGATTTAATGGCATCAGGAAGAACTGATAGAGGAGTACATGCTTTAGGACAAGTAGCTAATTTTAAGACTAATTCTCAATTGCCTATTGATAAATTTCCGATTGCCATTAATAGTAATTTAAAAAAGTCAATTAGAATTTATTCAGCAGAGGAAGTAGATGAAGAATTTCATAGTAGACTTTCTTGCAAAAAAAAGACATATAGATATATCATTAATAATTCTAAGTATGGTACAGCTATTTATAGAAATTTAGAAACACATATTCCTATTAAATTGGATATAGAGAAAATGAAGGAGGCAATAGAATACTTTCAAGGAGAACATGATTTTAAAGCTTTTAAAGCTAGTGGTACAAGTAGTAAAAGTAGTATTAGAACAATATATAAAGCTGAAGTAAAAGAAATGCCTGATGATAGAATATGGATAGAATTAACTGGAAATGGTTTTTTGTATAATATGGTAAGAATTATTGCTGGAACATTAGTAGATGTAGGGTTAGGAAAGATAAATCCAGAGGATATTATAAAAATAATAAAATCGAAAAAAAGGGAGAATGCTGGAAAAACATTACCACCACAAGGTTTATATTTAGTTAAAGTAGAATATTCTAAATAGTGATATTAACCAAATAAAGTTGTAAAGCATAAAATATAGTAAAAAATAAAGGAGAGATAAATATGAATGTTGATTTACTTATATTTTTTGCTTTGCCAATAGCTACAATTATTGTTTCAATAGCATTGCAAAAAATCTTAAAATGTCCACCTTTAGTTTCTGCAATTATTTTTGCTATTTTTTTAATTGTTACATTTGTAATTAACAACTTAAATTTTTTAATAGCTACTATTGTATATACAATTATTAGTTTCATTACTGCTGTGCTAGTATGCATTAGTTGCAGGTTGATAAGGCATTTAAGAGAAGCTAGAAATTCTTGTAGATGTAATAATAATAATAATTCAAATGAATTGCTTTCTATAAATAGTAATTGTGGAAATATTGAAGATGGTAATCTACTTACAATATCTAGTTGCGGTTGCAATCAAGATAGTGATACTGCGCTTAATAATGGGTTATCTGCAAGAATAAATGTAATACCTAATTCTAACAATAATGGTAGAACAGGAAATGTTTGTGGATGTTATAGAAGAAGATAGTATTTTAATAAAGAGTTATTGACATTGAACAGAATAGTTAATAGCTCTTTACTTTTGATTAAAATTATGCTATGATATGAAAACGAAAGAAAAGGAGAATAGAAATGTTAGAAGTTATAGAAGAGGCTCTAATTGATAGTTTTAAGTTATTACCTTTTTTATTTATTACATATTTAGTAATGGAGTATATTGAACATAAGACAAGTAAAAAATCAAAAGAGGTAATAAAAAAATCAGGAAAATTTGGACCAGCTATTGGAAGCATATTAGGAATATTTCCTCAGTGTGGTTTTTCAGTTTCAGCAACTAATTTATATGCAGCTAGAGTAATAACATTGGGGACGTTAATTTCAGTATATTTATCTACTTCAGACGAAATGTTACCAATTTTTATTTCAGAAGCGGTACCAGTTAGTACTATTTTTAAAATATTAGGAATGAAGTTAGTAATTGGAATGATAGCTGGATTTTTAATAGATTTTGTTTTAAGAAAGAGAAAAGAAGAAGAAAGAATAATAGAAATATGTGAAGAAGAACATTGTCATTGTGAACATGGAATTATAAAATCAGCATTAAAACATACATTAAATATATTTTTATTTATATTAATAATTACAATAATCATTAATATAGCAATACATTTAATAGGAGAAGAAACAATAGCAGGATTTTTACAATATAATCCTATATTAGGCCCCATAGTTGCAGGGGTTATAGGTTTAATACCTAATTGTGCAGCATCTGTTATTTTAACACAACTATATTTACAAAATGTAATTAGTGCAGCTACTATGATTTCAGGCTTATTAGTGGGGGCTGGAGTTGGACTTGCTGTGTTATTTAAGGCTAATAAAAATATGAAATCGAATTTAAAAATTATTGCATTATTATATAGTATTGGAGTTATTTCAGGAATAATTATTCAGTTGATAGGAATAACATTTTAAAAAACAAATTAGTAGGAGATACTTAAAAAGTTTCCTACTAATTTGTTTTTTTATAATTTTACATCTTTTTCTTTTTAAAATTAACCACAATAGCATCTTCATTATCAAATAAATATTTAGAATCTGTAGTATCTGTTTGAACAGGATCTATTTCGTTTTTTTCATCTTTAAAGTCTATATGCTTAAAATCAAATTTTTTGGGAGAATTGTTATTATCTTCAGTAGCTGTTGTAACTCCATCAGAATATTTACCAAAATCATAAGTTTTAATTTTATGTGGTTCTTTATATTTTGATTCTAGATATCCAAATCTACCTTGACCAACCATAGGTTTTCCACCAGCAGATTTAATTTTATAAGCACAATCCTTTGCACTCATAGTTTGAAGTTTGCCTTCTTTAAAGTATTTAACAAAGTCCCATTTTACACTTCCATATTTATCATCATATTTCATTTTTCCCATATCCATACTATTGCTATATGTCCATTCTCTTTTTGTTCCAAATTCGTTTGACCACCATTGCAATTCACTAAATTCACCATTACCAGTAAATATTTTATTAGCACAGTTTGAAAGAATTGTGCTTTTGTAATTCTCTCTTAAATGTGGAGTTTCTAATTGTTGTAAAGATTGAGTAGAAATGATTGTACCAACTTTGTATTTTCTATACATTGTAAACATTGCTTCTGTATCTTTACAAATAAAATCAGCAAATTCATCTATATACAAGAAATGAGGAATTCTAGAACTTTCAACACCAGGTCTCCTTAAAACAGCGTTTTGCATTGCCATCAAGAAAAATAAGCCAAAAGCTTTATGACCTGCAGCTCCTAAATCACCACGTCTAGTACATAAGAATGTTACATCAGCATTAGCAAGCATTTTGTCAAAGTCCAAATTATTGTGTCTATTACATAAAATACTTTTTATACCAGGGATTCTTAATAAATTATCTAATTGACTAATGATTGTATAAAGATATTTTTCTATATTTGATTTTCCTATACTGTTTGCATAAAAATTCTTTTTAAAATAGGCTAATTGTATACTGTATTTTGATTTTAAATCTTCATTATGTGCTAATATTTCACACATTTTTTCTATTAACTCAAAATTAGTAAACATTTTTAGCATATCCTCTAGGTTTGGTAGTTTGCCTTCGTTCATTCTAGGATACATTTCTTTTAATAAAATTACTAAATTTTCAATTGCTTGCATTACAATATCTTCTTTATAAGCTTCATCAACATCACTGTGAGAAGTATTATACATAGCTTTTAACACAGAAGAAATAGTAATTGCTATTTTTGAAGAATCATCATATACAAAAGGATTTAATCCAATTGAATTTTGATTATTTGGATCTATAATGTTATAAGAAAGTCCAAAATTTTTACATACATCAATCATATGACCAACAACTTCATAATCAGGAGCTATAAGAGTAAGTCCTAGATTTTTATAAGTAATTTCATTTCCCATGCTACTTAATATCATTTTTTTCATATAAGTTTTATAAATTGTTTCTTTATTTTCTATAGGTGATAACATATTTAAATTAAAGTTCTGATTTAAATAATCATTATCGTATGGAGCATTTAAAACTGCAATATTAGTTCTTAAAGCAGTAAATCCCATTTCCTTTGAAACTTCTTTATAAAAGTATTTTCTTTCTAAATCTCTGGCCATTAATGGTTCATATACTTGAGAAGTTTTTCCAGATCCAGAGCCACCACAAACAAATAAAGATTGATATCTTGAAGATTCTGGAATTGTAACAGCTTTTCCTGTTTCTACATCATAGCACAAATATACTTCAGCAGTATAAGGACCGGTACCTTCTTTTTTGTTAGATAAGTTAATTCCACCATAATCCCAAATAGAACGTAGTTGATCTTTACTATCATTAATACCAAAGAATAACCATTTAAATAAAGGAAATATTGTAGCAAGAGGTAAGTATAAAGAAATACTAACCATAGCAGGTGTTACTAAATCAGAAAAATCAGTAATAAGTTCTGTATAATTAGGAACAGATAAAAGTAATAGCCATGCACCTTGATTTAGCCATTGTGTAAACATTGATAATGCTATGATATAAAGTCCAATTATATATATATAAAATAATGTTACCTTTTTTGATTTTGAAGTTGCAAATTTTGAAGCACCAGAGAATAAATAAGCAAATACTGGACAAGCTAATGCAAATGTATATTGTATTGGCCCCCAATAAGAATAAGAAACTCCAGTAAATATCATTAATAACATTTCTACAATTCTATCTACCGCTAAATATACTGTAATTAATGTTAGTGTATAAGTAGCAAATGTATTTCTATCTGTATTTAATAATTTTAAAAATTTATCAATATATTTCATTTTAAAAATCCTTTCATTCTAATAAAACATACATATATATTATCCTATAAATTCGGCAAAAAAACAAGTAGTTTGACTAAAATAATGGGAATTTTTGTTACAGTTTTGTAAAAAATTTTCTATTTTTCATTCTAATCAGACGTCATTAAATAAAATTTAATTGTTATAGTATGAGCCAAAACCTGTACATCACAATCATTTTGTATTGAACTGTAACGAGTTTTTTGAATAAAAAGGTAATTTATGAATATACTAAAAATAATATAAATGGATAAGAGAGGAAGATATATGGAAGAATATATAAAAGAGTATAAAATAATAGAAAAAACAGAAATACAAAAAGAAATAGAATTAATTAAAACAATTATTGATACAAGAGAAAAATTAAAAAGAGATAACAAAAATTTTGAATATGCGCAAGGAGATCTTGTTGATTATTATACTTATCAAATTAAAGCAAATCAAGCGAAATTAGACTATTTAATTAAACTTGCTAAAACAAATGGAATTCAAGTAGATATGGTAAATGATAAAAAATTCACTTTCTTAGAGAGTGAAGAAGCAGGTTAAAGTAATATTTGTCCAAACAATAACATACACATAGTAATAAGAAAATTTTATAACATAAAAATCATGTAGAAATAAAGAAATTGACTTAAAAATGTTTAAAAGATATTAATGTTAGTCTTTATTCTATGTTTTTAGTTTGGAGTGAAGTATATGGACAATAATTTAATTACATATTTAGCATGTATATGTTTTATTTTTTTATTTGGAAAATTATTTATAGTACCTTTAAAGAAAATATTAAAATTAATTTTAAATTCTATTCTTGGAGGAATTAGTATTTATATTATTAATTTAGTAGGAGCTAATTTTGGATTCCATATTGGTTTGAATTTTTTTACAAGTGTTATAATTGGGTTATTAGGATTACCAGGAGCAATTTGTTTAATAATTGTTAAGTTATTAATTGGTTGATATTGCTTAATAATTTACTATAAATTAATGCAAAAAAACCTTAGATGCTTTAAAAATATCTAAGGTTTTTTTAATTTATTATTCAACTGTAACTGATTTCGCTAAGTTTCTTGGTTTATCAACATCTAATCCCTTTTCTTTTGAAATGTAATAAGCTAGTAATTGTAAAGGTATTACAGATAAAATAGGAGAGATAAAAGTATTAGTTTCCGGAATATGAATAACTGTATCAAACATTTTATCATCAATATTTTGATTAGTAACAACTAAAGTTTTTGCACCTCTAGTAATTACTTCTTGAATATTACTTACAGTTTTTTCTACTAAATTTTTATCTGTCATAATACTTATAACAGTAATATCATTTTCAATTAATGCAATTGGACCATGTTTTAATTCACCAGCAGGGTAACTATCTGCATGAATATAAGAAATTTCTTTTAGTTTTAAAGCTGATTCTTTTGCAACTGTTTCATCAATACCTCTTCCTAAGAAGAAGACATCTTTTTCTTGGTAAATTCTATGTCCAAATTCTTTTATTTGCTCAGCACATTTTAAAGTTTCTTCAATTTTTGAAGGCAATTCTAAAATGTTGTTTTTTAGTTCTAAAATATTTTTATCAGTTAGTTCTAGTGTTTCAGCAAAATAAATAGCTAAAATAGCTAATAATACTACTTGAGAAGTATAAGCTTTTGTAGAGGCAACAGCAATTTCTGGGCCAGCATGTGTATAAATAGAGTAATCAGCTTCTCTAGTAATAGAGCTACCAATAACGTTACTAATTGCTAATGTTTTTGCTCCTTTTTCTTTTGAAAGCTTTAAAGCAGCTATTGTATCAGCTGTTTCACCTGATTGAGAAATAAAAATACATAAAGTTTTTTCATCAACGATAGGGTCTCTATATCTAAATTCAGAAGCAATATCAACTTCTGTTGGTATTTTACAGATACGTTCTAACATATTTTTAGCTGCTAAACCTGCATGCATAGCAGTACCGCAAGCAACAAGATAAATTTTATTAAGACTTTTTAAATATTCTTTTGTGAATTTTAATTCATCAAATTCACATTTTGAACCTTCACCTAATTTGGCACCTATTGTTTCTCTAATTGCAGTTGGTTGTTCGTAAATTTCTTTTAACATATAATCTTCGAATCCATCTTTTTCTGCACTAGAAGCATTCCATTCGATCGTTTGAATTTTTTTATCAATTGGATTTAAATTTTTATCATAGAATTTAGCATCGTCTCTTGATAAAACAACAAATTCTAAATCTTCTAATAGATAAAATTCTCTTGTAAAAGAAAGAATAGCAGGTATATCAGAAGAAATGTAATTTTCTCCATTTCCTTTACCTATTACAAGAGGGCTGTCTTTTCTTACTACTATCATATTATTAGGATCGTTTTTACAAATAATTTCTAAGGCGAAACTTCCTTTTAAGTCAGAACATGCATTTTTTACAGCTCTTAAGAATCTAAAAGAATCATTATTGTCGTCTTTAGAATAATAATAATGTATTAAATTAGGTATAATTTCAGTATCTGTTTGAGAATAAAATGTATAACCATTATTAATTAAAAGTTTTCTTAATTCATTATAGTTTTCAATAATTCCGTTATGAACAACACTAAATGTTTTTGAATTATCCATATGAGGATGAGAATTTTCTTTAGATGGTTTTCCATGAGTTGCCCATCTTGTATGAGCAATGCCAATTGTTCCTTCTAAATCATCAATTCCTGGTAAATTATTTAAATTTTTAACTCTTCCTTTATCTTTCATTATTGAAAGACCATCTTTTTCAATTGTTGAAATACCAGCTGAGTCATATCCTCTGTATTCCAATCTTAAAAGTCCATTAATTAAAATAGGACTTGCTTTTTTTGTTCCTATGTAACCTACAATTCCACACATAGTAAATCCTCCTTATAAATATTAATTTTGGAATTGAAATGATGCAATAAAAGCTTAATTACATTAATTTTTGTTACAATATTACTATTGCTTTTTAGTTAATGTTATGACTTTAAGCTAAAGCCACTAAAGTATCCGCCGAAAAATTCGATAACTTTAGTCCTCGTCAACATTTTTTAAAATGTCCAGGCGCTTAATAAATAAAATAACTCCTTTCATTTTATTTTGCACTTTTTCAATTTACTTTATTATATTACCCCAAAAAATAAAATGTGGCAAGTATTTATCTAAAAAAATAAATAACTTGAATAAAAATATGTTATAAGATATAATGCAAATAATGAGGTGATTATATGAAAAAAATAGGAATTGTTATTGCTATGGAAGAAGAGTTTCAAGCAATAGAGAATAAAATAAAAGAGATAAAAGTTCATGAAGAAAAAGGACTAAAATTTTTTGAGGGAAAAATAGGAGAAAAAGAATGTGTTATAGTAAAAAGTGGAGTAGGAAAGGTAAATGCAGCAAGAACAACACAAGCAATGATAGACAATTTTGATATAGAATATATTATAAATATGGGAGCATCTGGAAGTATTGCTAATGATTTAAATATAGGAGATATAGTAATAGGAAAGTATGTAGTTCAACACGATTTTGATATTACAGCATTTGGACATAACAAAGGATATATAACAGGTGTTGGAGAAAAAGTAGAATGTGATAAAAAATTAATTAAAACGTTAGAAGATGTCGCAAAAAATAATGGAAAATATAAAGTTAAATTAGGAATAGTAGTAACTGGAGATATTTTTTGTACAGACGAAATTATGAAAGAAAAAATACATACTAAATTTGATGCAGATGTAGTTGATATGGAATGTGCTGCAATAGCACAGGTTGCATATTTAAATAAAAAACCATTTGTAGTTGTAAGATGTATTTCAGATGCTCCAAATGGAGAAAACGCATCAGTATTTGATGAAAATTTAGAAATGGCAGCGAATAGATGTGCAAAAATTATAACAGAATTTATGAATAATAATCTAAATTAAATTCACAAAAAATTTACATTAAATTGCTTGTATAAAAAAGGTAAATTAGTATATAATTTATATAAATTGAAAGGAGTGATTTTTATGGATAGAAAAATCAAAGTAGCTCAATATGGAACAGGAAAGATGAGTGTGTACACAATGAGATATGTATATGAAAAAGGTGCTGAAATAGTTGGAGCTGTTGATGTAAATCCAGCAGTCATAGGAAAAGACATTGGAGAAATTATAGGAACAGAAAATAAAGGAGTAAAAGTTGTTTCACTAGAAGAAGCGGAAAAAATGTTAACAGAGACTAAGCCTGACATAGTTATTGTAACAACAATGAGTTTAATAAAAGATGTAGAGGATGCTTTAATGTTATGTGCAAAATTAGGAATAAATGCAATAACAACTTGTGAAGAAGCATTTTACCCAATGAACTCAAATCCAGGAGTAACAACAAAAATAGATGAAATGGCTAAAAAGACAGGATGTACAATTACAGGAAGCGGTTATCAAGATATATATTGGGGACAATTAATTTCAAGTATAGCGGGTTCAACACAAACAATTAAAAAGATAAAAGGAAGCTCAAGTTATAATGTAGAAGATTATGGAATAGCATTAGCAAAAGCACATGGAGCAGGATTAACACTAGAAGAATTTGATAGCCAAGTAGCATCTGTAGATAGAATTTCAGATGAAGAAAGAAAATCAATGATAGACAAAGGAGAATACCTACCATCTTATATGTGGAATGTAAATGGATGGTTATGTGATAAACTAGGATTAACTGTAAAATCACAAACTCAAAAAACAGTACCACAAACACATTCAGAAGATATATATTCAAGTACATTAGGAATGACAGTAAAAGCAGGAGATGCAACAGGAATGAGTGCTGTTGTTACAACAGAAACAGAAGAAGGAATAACAATTGAAAGTGAATGTATAGGAAAAGTATATTCAAAAGACGACTTTGACAAAAACGAATGGACAATTATAGGAGAACCAGAAACAACATTAGTAATAAATAAACCAGCTACAGTAGAGCTTACATGTGCGAGTATAGTAAATAGAATACCAGATGTAATAAACTCAAAACCAGGATATGTACCAACAGAAGAAATGGGAGACTTATATTATAGAGTTAAACCACTAAATGAATACGTAAAATGAGACATAGGGGACAGGTCAAAAATGTCCTATAAAATGTAGAAAAATGTCGAAAATACAAATTAATTATATAAATTTTGCAAATGAACATTTATAAAAATCAAGTAGAGCTTACAAAAACTGTAAAACTACTTGATTTTTTAGTATTATTATGTTAAAATAAAAATGAATTTGTTTAATATGTATAAGAGAGGAGAGAACTTAAAGGAAACTTTAAGGATAGATATGACAAAGATAAGAGAAAAAAATACTAATTGGTATGCAACAATATTAGGTTTTTTTAGAGATGAAGATACAGAAAATGAACAAGATAGTGGATACGAAGAATGGAAAAAAGAAAATGCAGATATTATAAATTTAAAAGAAATAGCAAATCTAGAAAAGATGTTAGAGCATAAAGATAGAAATAAAAGTAAAAATAAAAGAAAAGAACAGAAAGAGAAAGTAATAAACCCTGAAGAAGTTGATATACAAAATTTGAGTACTACTAAAGGATATGAAGAAAAAAATAATGAACGGTAAAGAAATTGGTGAGTAAATACAAGAAATACAAGAAATACAAGAAATTTAAATTTCTTGTATTTTTATCTTGACAAATGGCAAAACTACAGTTATAATAAGTAACGTTAATGATTACGGCGAAGTAGCTCAGTTGGCTAGAGCATTCGGTTCATACCCGAAGGGTCATGTGTTCGAATCACATCTTCGCTACCAAAATAACTCATATAAATGAGTTATTTTTTTGCGTTTAATACTTTTATGAAAAATTTTTACTTGATAATAAATTAAAAAATACTCGCGAAAGAAATTAATGTTTTTTTTATAAACTAAAAACATACTTTTATAAAATAAACGTATAAAAAGTAAAAACTAATGATAAAATTTCCTCAGTTGATAAAAGAGGTGATAGAATTGATTGAAAGAATCTGTACCTTTTTAACGAATAGAATTAGAAAAGAAATGCCAGAAATAGATGATGAAAGAGCAGAGATAATAAACTATGGTTTACAAAATATAGTAGGGGAAATACCAAAAGTTTTCATTATGTTAGGCGTAGCTTATTTTTTGGGAATATTTAAACTAGCTTTATTTACATTTGTGGCATTATTTCCTTATAAAGGAGCATCTGGAGGAGTGCACTTAAAAACGCATATTGGATGTATATTAGTTACAATAATGTTTTATTGTGGAATTCCATTTGTATCACAATATTTTGTGTTCACATCGATAGTTAAATACATTATTGTAATATGTGTATGGATGTTTGGAATAATAATGATTAAATTATATGCTCCAGCGGATACAGAAAGTGTGCCAATTCTAGAAAAAAAAGTTAGAAGAAAAAAACAAATTGTGTCCTATGCTACATTTACACTTGGTCTATTAATTGCGGTAATTATAGATAGTAATGTAATTTCTAATATATTGATATTAGCTAATTTTATTCAAACAATAATGATAACAAAATTTGTTTATAAATTAACTAATAACAAATATGGTTATGAAGTATATGAAAATACTTCAACTGAATCAGTTTAATATAAGATATATACCGGTAATATTTTATATTATATAAATTTACCAAGGAGGGGATTTTAATGTTAAAATTCTTAGTAAAAATAGCAGAAAAATATGCAAAGGCTACAAATACCGCTTGTGCAATGTTTGTAATATTTCATCAACCTAAAATGCCAGCATGCATGATAAAAAAAGACTAATAATTATAATGAACAATCAACATTGGCAAAGGTAGTTCGAAATATATATTTTTACCAATGATATAACTTAAAAGTTATATAAATGCAATCCTAAAAAAAGAAAGTATTTTTTAAATTACTTTCTTTTTTATTATATTAATAGTAAATTTCTAATTGTTGAGAAAAGAATTTATCATTTTTTGCAGTATATAGATTAATATTATTATTTTTCTTTATCAATTTACGAACTTCCCATAAACCAAGTCCAGTATGATTTTCTTTACCGGAGATACCTTTTTCAAAAATTTTTTCAGTATCAATATTTTTATCTTGATATGTATTTTCAACTATAATTAATTCTCTAGAATTTTTTATATCATTTCTAAATGTTAAATTAATAATTTTTTCTTCACTTTCTGAGCTAGCTTCAATTGCATTATCCAATAAAATTCCTAATATTCTTGCAAATTCATAAATCTTCATATGTAATGTAGATAAATCTAGTAGAAATGTTATATTTACTTTTATATCTTTTTCTTCGGCGTTATGAGATTTTTTAGTTAATAAATTGTATATTCCATTATTATTTATTATCTCAGGATTTAAGAGATATAGATTATTTACTCTTTGACAGTCATCTTCTAATTGTTCATAATATTTTTTTAAGCCATTCATGTCATTTGTTTTTATATAGCCACCAATTGTTGTAACGATATTGTCAAAATCATGTTTAAAACCTCTAACATTATCATGTAAAATATGTAAAGTATTATTATATGCTTCTGCACTTTCTAATTTTCTCGTTGTTAGAATTAACTTAAATATTCTTGTTAAGCTATAAATGCTAATAGCAAAATAAGCTAATAAAGAGATAAAACTTAAAAAAGTAATGAATACAGGCAATTTATCAACATAGTAAAATAAAATTATTGATTGAATGATAATTGCTAATATACCAGATAAAAGATTTAGCAGTATCATTACTTTGTTTTTATTGTCTATATCTTCTAAAATAGTTACTTTTATATTTTTTACTTTTAAAATTAAATTTATTATAATAGTGAATATGTATATAGTACACATATATAAAAATCTATATAAAGGTATATGATTTAGTTCTTCTGTATTAAGATTTAGTATGCTTAAATATGGGTTAAGTAATAAAGAACCCAATAAATTTAAAATAATTAAAGCTATTATTATAGAAGCAAAAATCTTTAAAATAGAAATTTTAAAAATTAAATAAGCGACTAAAATAGGGATAAATAAATTAACAAATATATTAAATGGTGAGGGTATAATGTACATAGTTAATACTCCAATAATTGACATGATTACAATGTAAATTATTTTTTGAAATGTTTTTGGTGATATATTTAATATTGTTGTAAATAATCCAAGTACTAAAGAATTTTCAATAAAAATTCCGATGATTAATATCACATCTATCAATGTCTCGTTTGGCGTACTTACGGCCAACCATAAATTATTCAAAATTTCCATAAGTTTTTAAAACCTCCATTAAATCTGCTTTGTATTTAGGACCAATATCACAAGTACTACCATCCTTAAAAGTTATAATTCCAGAAACAGGCTCAACATCCTTTATTTGAGATATATTAGCAATACAAGATTTATGACATCTTTTATAAGTTTCTGGTAATCTGTCTTGAAACTTATTAAAAGAACTATAAGTATCATAATCACGAGTTGGAGTATGAAAAACAAGTTTCATACCATCTCTTTTGATATATTGAATTTCAGCTTCATTAATAATAGTATTTTTATTATCAATTTTTATATACTTTTTAGGTGAGCCATTAACATCGTCAAACAACCTCTTTATAGTTTCTTCTAAACGATCATAAGTTATAGGCTTAGCTAAATAGTCGAATGTTTTAAATTTATAAGCAATCATAGCATATTCCAAGTGACCAGTTGTAAAAATAATATAAGAGTTTTTATTTATTTTACGAATGGCCTCTGCTAATTCTAATCCACTTTTATTAGATTTTAGATTAATATCTAACATAATAACATCAATTTTATTATTACTAACATAATTTAACATATCTTTAGTATTATTAGCTTTGAAAGATACAAAAGCATCAAAGTTATTTTTAGTAAAGATATTTTCAAGCATTTTTTCTAATCTATCTAGAATATTAATATTATCATCGCATATTGCAAAATTTAACATATATTTCTCCCCTTTTTTTACATGAAATAAAAAAAGCAAACGAACTTTGACAAAAAGAAACGAATTACCTTAATTTTCCAGTAATAATAACAATATAATCTAAAAATCTCATATTGTCAATAGAAATTTACAAAATTATCCATATGTTAAAACTGATAATATCAGCAATAATGCAAAGTAAAGAAATTGATATGAGAAAAATAGTATTGTAAATTTAATAATATTAGGATATAATAATAAAAATAATTTTTGACATAAGGAGGTAAACTTGAAAATAAAAAAAGGTAATTTATTAATAGGATTTATCCAGGTAATATCAATAATAATAATAATAATATCATTATATTATATTTATCTTTGGTATATTGATAATAAAAAAACAGAAAATATATTAAATGAAATATATGAAAATGCAAATGTTTCGTCTGATAATATTTCTATAGATAATGATTTGAAAATAGAGGTAGAAAATATAGATTTTAATAAACTTATAAATAAAAATCCAGATACAATAGGATGGATAAAAGTTTTAGGAACTGATATTAATTATCCTGTTGTTCAAACTAATAATAATGATTTTTATCTTACTCATTCTTTTGATAAGTCATATAATAAAGCAGGATGGATTTTTGCAGATTATATAAATAAGAATTTAAAAAATAATGAATTAGATAAAAATACTATTATATATGGACATAACAGACAAAATAATAGTATGTTTGGAACATTATCTAATGTTTTTAAAGAAGAATGGTTAAGTAATAAAGAAAACCATTATATTAATTTTTCTACTTTAAACAATAATATGGTTTGGGAAGTATTTTCAACATATACTATTGAAAAAGAAGAATATTATATACAGAGTAATTTTAGTTCTGATGAAGAGTATATAAGTTTTTTGAATACAATAAAAAATAGAAGCACATATAAATATGATGTGAATATTTCAAAAGAAGATAAAATATTAACACTTTCTACTTGCACTAATGTTGGGAAAGGAAGAACCGTTCTACATGCTAAATTAATCTATCGTAAATAAAAAAATATCCCTTGTTAAACTAAAATTTAACAAGGGAATTTTTTATTTATTTTTATTTTTCTTTAAGTATATAGTTGTTACAGCTAAAATTATAGAAGCTAAAATTAGAATTCCTGTTATTATTAAAATAATATCTCCAGTGTATGGATTAGATGTTAGGCTATTTTCTTCTTGGTCTTTTGTTTCTTCTGTGCTGTTATCAGCATTAGAAGAGTCAGTATTTTCAGAACTTTTTTCAACTAAAGGTGAAATTGCTGTTTTTATATCAGATATTGTTATAGTAGAAGGATTATGTAATAAATTTTTTGAATTTTCAATTGATTCTACAAAAGCATCTACTAAGTCAGGTGCATATTTAGAAGTGTCAACAGTTTCCATTTCAACAATTTTTTCACTTAATATATTAGTATTAAGTTTTAAATTATTGTAAGCAAAAGTTAAAGCTAATAAAGATTTATCATATTTTATTATTAGTAGTAGAATTCCACATATAAACAAATATTGAATCACTCCAAGAATCCGGCTTTTTAAAATAAATAGTATTATCTTTTTCTAATGAATTTTCTAATGAAATTGGAGAATACGATAAATTTTCAGCAGTAGAATCAGCTTTGCAAATGTAACCATTATAAATATAGTCTAAATCTTCAGATTGTTTACTTTTTTTGGTTAGGGAATAATAAAAAAATAAAGGCATATAATTTAACAATAAAAGTAATGGAGGGTTATTATGCGAAAAAAGAATACAAAAAAACTAAAAATTGTAGAGATTTCAATTTTTGTTACTATTGTTTTATTTGTTTTTGCGATAACAGCTATATATAATGAAAAAACAGTAAAAACAAATACTGAACTTTTAAGTAATAAAAAAATAGGTTGGGGAATAAAAAGAAATGATAATCATGAGCAACCAGATGTTGGTAGTGCAAATAAAAAGGTTTTAGAACAATATAATGGAATAGCATTAGGAAATAATGAAAAAAAATATATTTATTTAACTTTTGATGAAGGATATGAAGCTGGATATACAAGTAAAATATTAGAAGTTTTAAAAAATAATCAAGTAAAAGCCACATTTTTTATTACGGCACATTACGTTAACACACAAGAAGAGTTAGTTAAACAAATGATTGAAGAAGGTCATATTGTTGGAAATCATACAGTTAATCATAAAAGTATGCCAGATTTATCAGAAGAAAAAATAAAAAAAGAAATTTTAGAATTACATCAAACAATTTACGATAAATTTAACTATGAAATGAAATATATGAGACCTCCAAAAGGAGAATTTAGTGAAAAGAGTTTAAGTGTTACAAATTCATTAGGTTATAAAACTGTTATGTGGTCTTTTGCATATGAAGATTGGAATGAGGATAAGCAACCAGAAGAAGAAAAATCAAAAGCAAAAATTTTAAACAACTTACATAATGGAGAAATTATGCTTTTACATGGAAATTCAAAAACTAATACTAATATTTTAGATAGTATTATAAAAGAAGCAAAACAAATGGGATATGAATTTAAATCATTAGATGAATTTCAAAATTAATTAGAAAGGATTTTTTATGAAAAAGAATAGATATAATAAAATAGATAAGCTCTTAGAGTTACCAAAAGAGGTTTATTCTGATGTACCCAAAATTATTATGACAGGATTTGAAGAAGTAATTATAGAAAATTTTAAAGGAATATTAGAATATGAGGAATTTTTAGTTAGAATAAATACTCATATTGGAATTATTAGTATAAATGGTTATCAACTTACTTTAGAGAATATGACAAATGATGATATTAAAGTTAAAGGAAAAATAGAAGGCTTAGATATAGAAAGAACAATAGATGAAAATTAAAGGAGAAAATAATGTTTATAAAAATAATGTTAAGTTATGTTTTAGGTTATTTGAAATTATCAGTAGAAGGATATTACATAGAAAGATTTATTAATATATGTAAAAATAATAAAATAACTATTTGGAATTTAAAAAGGAATAAAGAAATTGAGCTATATTTAAATGTAAGAATTAGTGAATTTAAAAAAATATGTGAAATTGCAAAGAAAACCAAATGTAAAATAAAGATAAAAAACAAAAAAGGGATTCCATTTTTGTTACATAAATATAAAAAAAGAAAAATATTTTTAATCCTTTTAATATTGATAACTTGTTTTATAGGTTTTTCCTCAAATTTTGTATGGAATGTGGAAATAAAGGAAGAAAATGGCCAGAAATTGGAAAATATAGAAAAAGACATAGAAAATGCAGGACTAAAAACAGGAATTTTAAAATCAAAAGTGAAAACCAAGGAAATTATAAATAATATCAGATTACAAAGAAAAGATGTTGCGTGGATTGGAATTGAACTAAAAGGAACAAATGCAATTGTAAAATTAGTAAAGGCAGATGAAAAACCAGAAATTATAGATGAAAATGAATATTGTAGTATTATTTCCAACAAATCAGGAATTATAACAAAAATTAGTGCACAAACAGGAACAGCGAATGTTAAAGTAGGAGATATAGTAAAAGAAAATGATGTATTAATTAATGGGTGGATGGAAGGAAAATTCACAGGAATTAGATATGTCCATGCAAAGGGAGATGTAGAAGCAAAAGTATGGCATACGAAACATAAAAAAATTTTATATAATACTACGCAAACAATAGAAACAGGAAATACAGAAAAGAAATATGAAATGAAAATTAATAATTTTAAAATAAATTTTTATAAAAACCTTTCAAAATTTAAAATTTATGATACAATAGAAACAGAAAATAAATTTAAAATATTTTCAGATTTTTATTTACCAATTTCTTTTGTAAAAAAAATTAATAAAGAACAAGAAAAAGTGCAGAAAAAATATAGCTTGGAAGAAGCTAAAACTATAGGGATAAAAGAACTTCAAGAAGAATTAGATAAAGAAATTGAAAATAAAGAGAATATTGTTAATAAAAATATTAATACCTATGAACAAGAAGATGGTGTTGATATTTATGTTACATATGAAGTACTAGAGAACATAGGGACAAATGAAAAAATTGTATTTTGAAGGGATGATGCAAATGGAAGAAAGAAGCCTTAGGATAACTGGAGCAGATAAAACTTTTTTTACTAAAATAACAAATGCTTTAACAAAAATATTAATACCTACTAAAATCGGAATTAACGGAATGTTAATTTCAATAAAAAGAAATAATTTATTAAAAGCATTTGAAATCTATAATGCAGAAAATGAGAATTATAATAAAGATGAATTAGAAAAAAAATATGATACAGCATATGAGGCATACCTTGATTCTTTAGATAAATATGTTATGGATTCTATTTATAAAAAGGTAAGAAATGGAACAGCATCTGAATTTGAGAAAAATGCTATGTCAAAATATTATGAAGTAACAAGTTTAAAAGAAAAAGAATATATGGAATATAAATATAGAAAACAAAAATATTTAATAGAATTAGATTACGAAGGAATAAAAATAGGAACAAAAGAAAAATTAATAGAAAGATACAATCAATTTTATATTTCTAAAATGGATTCTCTATATAAATCAATTTTAAAGAATTATTCAATTAAAGTAGCTGATAATACAAATATTTATGATTCTACTAAAGAATGGATTTATACAAAAATATTTTATACATTAGAAGAGTATATAGAGAATATATTATCTTTAAAAATAAAAATTGATTATGATCAAAACTTAAAAAATATTATTTCAGAATATGAAAAATATGAATCTTACATGGTTGGTAAATTAGATACTAGGGATAATATTGAAAAGAATATGGTATTGTTGGGTCTAAGTAGAAAGTTATTTACTCATAGTTTACCTTTAATTGTAGCAGAACAATGTTATGAAAAACTTTTAAAAGATGCTAGAAGCCTAGTACAAGATACTAAGATTGCAACAAAAAGAGAAAAAGCATATGCTATGTTAATTAATTTAATTGAAGATTACAATATTAAATTATTATCAACTAAAGTATATTGGGAATCTCCAAAAGATAGAGAAGAATATAAGAAATTCTGGAATAGATATCAAGAAATTTCAAAATTAAAGGAAACAGATTTTATTGAATACATTAAACAAAAGGAAATATTATTCATAAAAAATGATATGAAAAAATTAGATAAAGGTAAAACAGATTATACAAAACTTTTAAAATATTTTAAAAGAAAGTTAGTAGATTATGGTGCAATAAGAGAAATTAAAAATTCATATAAATCAGAAGGAAAATATATTAAAGTTAAGGAAGTAGTATAAATGTTTGAAGTTGTTTATAAAGATATTGCAGAAAAAGAAGAATATATAAATACAATAAAAAAAGTATTAGAGCAATGTTTTAAAGAAGAAAAAATTGAAAACTCAAAATTATATGTAACAATTACATTAACAGATGGGGAAAATATAAGAAAAATAAACAAGGAATATAGAAATATAGATAAAGCAACAGATGTTCTTTCTTTTCCTATGTTTGAAAAAGACGAGTTAGTACAAAAGATAAAAGAAAAATCATTTGAACATGAAGATGTATTAGGAGATATAGTTATTTCAATACCAAAAGTTGAAGAACAAGCTAATGAATATGGACATAGTTTTGAAAGAGAATTAAGTTATATGGTGGTTCATGGATTTTATCATTTAATGGGATATGATCATATTAAAGAAGAAGATAAAAAAGAAATGAGACCGAAAGAAGAAAAAATTTTAAACGATCTAAAGATTATAAGAAAATAAAGGAGGAACTATGGAAACAGGTAGAACAAAAGTATTGATTGTATTATTAATAATAGTAATTATTGTAGCAGGAGGAACCTTGGCTTATAAATTGGTAAAGGATAAAAATAAAACACAAGAAGTAACAGGAGAAGAAAATGAAACTCCAATAATAACGAAAGAAGAAAAGAAAATTAAAATTTTTAGTGGAAATGATAGACCAATTGCTGTTATGATTGACAATCATAGTGATGCGTGGCCACAAGCAGGATTACAAGATGCTTATATGGTATATGAAATTATTGTTGAAGGCGGAGAAACTAGATTGATGGCATTATTCAAAGGTGCTGATGTTGATAAAATAGGACCAGTTAGAAGTGCAAGACATTATTTTATTGATTATGCAATGGAAAATGATGCAATATATACACATTTTGGACAGAGCCCTCAAGCTGCTAGTGATATAAAAAAATACAATATTAATGATATTAATGGTATAGCTGAAGATGGAACTACTTTTTGGAGAGTAAAAGATAAAGCTGCACCACATAATGCAGTTACAAGTACAAAAAAATTATTAGAATCAGCACAAAGTAAAAAATATAAAACAACATCAACAAAAGAAAGCGTATTAAAATATACAACAGATGAAGTGAATTTAGAAAATGGTCAAGGTGCTGTTAATGTGACAATTCCACATTCAAATTTACAAACTGTAAAATATGTTTATAATGAAGAAAGCAAAGTTTATGAAAGATATGCTAGAAAAAAAGAACAAAAAGATTGGACAACAGGAAAAACAGTTACAACTAAAAATATCATAATTACTTTTTGCGATAACTACACATTAACTGACAGTGAAAATAAAGGTAGACAAGGTTTAAAAAATATTGGAACTTTTGATGGATATTATATTACAAATGGTAAAGCAATTAAAATAAAATGTATTAAAAATTCTAGAGAAGAAAAGACAATATATCAAGATTTAGATGGAAATATAATAAATGTAAATGATGGAAATACTTTTGTTAATATTTGTCCAATAAATAGTGACGTTATTTTAGAAGCTCCAGAGACAACTGACACAAATAATACTTAAAAAGGAGAAATAAAATGAATGTTTATGATACAGCTAATAAATTAGCAGGAGAAATAAAGCAATCAGAAGAATATATGAATTATAAAATGGCTAAACAAGCATTAAGTTTAAATTCTAAATTGAAAGAACAGCTACAAGAATTTGAAAAAATAAGATATGAAGTACAAGTTGAATTAATGCAAACTGGAAAAAATAATGAAGAAAAATATAAAAAAATGCAAGATTCATATTCTGAACTTATACAAGATGCAGAGGCAAAAAGGTTTTTTGAGGCAGAAACAAAATTTAATATTCTTATAGCAGATGTCAATAAGATAATTGGAGAAGCAATAAGTGACGTAATATAATAAAAAATAGGATTGTATATAAATAACTTTTTAAATATTAATGTTTAAAGAGTGTGATAAATATGGAATTTATAATTATAGCAATAATAGCTGTTATATTAAGCGTAATTTTAGGGATTTTATTTGGTTATAATTTAAAAAAAGTGAAAAAAATAACTGAAAATAAGGAATTGGATGAAAAGATAAAAAAGTATCCTAATAATATAGAAATTTGTAAAAGTTTTTTAAAAAAATTAAATAATGAAAAAGTGAAAGTTGAAGAAAACAGCGATAATGAAGCTAGTTTATATATTGCAGTAACAAATAAAATATTGATTGCAAATATATCTAATACTTATACTAGGATACAAACAATAGCACATGAATGTTTACATTCAGTGCAAAACAGAAAGATATTAATGTTTAATTTTATATTTTCTAATATATACATATTATACTATATAACAATATGTGTGCTAGCGATTTTTAAGATATTACCAAATAAACTAGTATTTTTAAGCATATATTTATTACTTAGTTTGGTATATTACATGGTAAGAATTTATTTAGAAAATGATGCTATGATAAATGCTAAATATTTAGCAAAAGAATATATGGAAGAGATTAAAATATCTTCAAAAGAAGAAATTAATAAAATTGTAAAAAAATTTGGAAAAATAAACGATATAGGAATTAGATGTGTTAATTATAAATTTTTCCTGAATATTATAGTAAAATTATTAATATTTTTAGGAATATGTATAGTAAGATAGAAAAAAAGTAGAGTTTGTAACTCTACTTTTATTTGTGGTTTAATAATAAATTTAGTATTTCTGGATAAATAGATTTTGCGTTTTTATTCCAATTATCAACAATTCTTTTGGCTCTTTCTCTAGAACCAGCAAAAGTTTTAACTTCAAAGATTGTTTCACTATTTTCTACAATTTTACATTTTATTGTGTAATTATTTTCATCTTTAGGAATGAATTCAGCAATAATAGAAGATTCTTCTTCAATTGATGCAAATTCTTTCTTGAAAATATTATCTGCCTTTAATTTCATTATTCCTGGTAATACATCTTTTGTAAGAATATATGCAGTTTTTCCTTCAGAAGTAATTCTTATAAATTGTTCTTCTTCTTTTGTGTGTATACCTACTAACTTTGAATCAATTAAATCTGTTAAAATTTGTTTAAAATAGAAGTAATTAATGTTATTAATGGAAGTGATTATTTTAAACAAATCATCTTGTCTAATGTCATTATCAATTAGATTTAATATATATAAAATAAGAACCTTATTTTCAGCCAAAGCAGTAGCATTATCTGAATTTGAACTCATAAATAGCACTCCTTACTTTGTTTTGTTTTTGGCATTATATCATATTTTACAAAAAAAGTAAAATAATTGGAAAAAATATTTTAAAATAACTTAAATAGTGATATAATATTTGAGCAAGAAATAAATTAATAATATATTTTTAAGAAAGGAAGTTATAATTTATGAAAAAAGGAAAAGTCGTTTTAGTAGGAACAGGTTTTGTTGGAATGAGTATGGCATATTCTATGCTTAATAAAGGAGGAGTTAATGAACTTATTTTAATTGATATTGATAAAGATAAAACTATAGGAGAAGAAATGGATTTATCACATGGACTACCATTTGCACCACAAAAAATGGTAATAAAAGCTGGAGATTATTCTGATTGCAAAGATGCACAAGTAGTAGTAATAACTGCTGGAATTGCACAAAAACCAGGACAAACAAGATTAGAATTAGCAGAAGTTAATACAAAAATAATGAAGCAAATTACAGAAAGCATAATGAAGAGTGGATTTGATGGTATTATTATAGTAGCAAGTAATCCAGTGGATCTAATGACATATGTTGTTGCAGAAGTATCAGGACTTCCTAAAAATAGAGTAATAGGTTCAGGAACAGTTTTAGATACTGCAAGACTTCGTTATTTAATGGCAGATTATTTAAAAATATCAAGTAAAAATATTCATGCTTATATTATGGGAGAACATGGAGACTCTTCATTTGTTCCATGGGATCATGCATATGTTGGATGTAAAAAAGTAAAAGATGTTATGAAAGATAATAATCATCCTATGGAAGATTTGGAAAAAATTCATAAAGGAGTAGTTGATGCAGCTTATGAGATAATCGAAAAGAAAAAGGCTACTTATTATGGAATAGGAATGGCATTAAGCAGATTAGTAAAAGCGGTTTTAGACAATGAAAATTCTATTTTAACAGTATCAACTTATTTGAAAGATGGACAATATGGACAAGATGATATTTATATTGGTGTTCCTGCGATTATTAATAGTAATGGAGTAAGAGAATTAGTAGAATTGAATTTAAACGAAACAGAACAAGCTAAATTAAATAATAGTTGCAAATTAATAAAAGAAATGAGAGAACAATCAATAGAAAAAATTATAAAGGGATAAAAGAAGATGATTGTCATCTTCTTTTTTATGCAATTAGTGTTGGTTAATATATCAGCAATGTTACAGGGGGAATAATGAAAGATATATTTAAAGTAGCGATGTTACAAATGGAGAGAAGTAGTGATATAAATAATAATATTAAAAAAGGAATAAAATTTTGTAAGAATGCAAAATTGATGGGAGCGGATATTGCTGTATTTCCAGAAATGTGGAGCAACGGATATGAAATATTATTTAGAGGTCTTTTAAAAAATCAAAAGGATTTAGATATGAATAAAGTAAAAAGATGGCAAGATGAGGCAATAGATGATTCTAGTGAATATATAACAACATTTATTGATCTTGCAAAACAATTAGAAATAGCAATAGCAATAACATATTTGGAAAAAAATGATAAAGGGAAACCTAAAAATACAGTAATGATAATAGATAGAAAAGGAAATGTTATATTAAAATATTCCAAAGTACATACAGTGGATTTTAAAACAGAATTTTTTACAGAACCAGGAACAGAATTTAAAACTGCAATATTAGATTATGGCGAAGGTAAAGTGAATTTAGGAACAATGATATGCTATGATAGAGAATTTCCAGAAAGCGCAAGAATATTAATGATAAAGGGTGCTGAAATAATAATAGTTCCAAATGCATGCCTTATGACAAATATAAGATTAGAACAGTTAAAAGTAAGGGCTTATGAAAATATGCTAGGAATTGTTACTGTTAACTATTCAAATTTAAAAGGTAGATCTTCTGCATATAGCCCTATAGTTAGAGATGTTAACAGAGATGAATGTAATAGTGAAATAATTGTAATGAATGAAAATGAAGGAATATCAATTGCAGAATTTAATTTATCTCAAATTAGAGAATATAGAAGAAGAGAATTTCATGGTGATACATATAGAAAACCATATGCATATAAAGAGCTACTTTCAAATGAAGTACAAGAAATATTTAAAAGAGAAGATTCTAGAAGATGGAAAAATATATGAAATTCTAAATTATCAAAAAACTACTAATTTATTTAAAATAAAAATGGAAGAAGGTATATTTCTTAAGTTTATGGTTGAAAGAATTATAGAAATGTAGTAAAATAAATAGGAATCAAAGTATTCAACAGGCTCATTTAATTAAAGGAGGACAGCATTTATGGAAAGACATTATGACTGTGAAGCATGCCAAAATAAAAATTGCAATATTTGTCCTGCATGTGGAAGAAATCCATCAATGAGGGACACAACAGACAGTTATAGAAATAGTGTGAAAAATGGTTACTATTCTAGTTCTATAATTGAAAAGAGAGACAAAGATGGAAATTTTATAGGGTATGCGTATAACAAACCTGGAGAATAACAGTCAAAGCTAGATTAGTTTCTAATCTAGCTATTTTTTTCCCAATTTAATAATAAATACATATTATCTATATATGTTAAATGATAGTGATAAAGAGATAGAGTGAATAATACTGAAATAATTGTCAACAATTAATAACAAATTCACTGAAAAGGTGTTGACATACGGAAAAAAGCATTGTATAATATATAAGCATGAATTAAGCGATGAAACTAAATGTGGCTACATCTTGCGATTCCGTAAAGGTGGAGGGAACTTTAGTGGAGTATGTCATGGCAAAGACCAGGCGGTAAGTTAAGTTAACTGTGTAAAGCGAAGTAAATCACAGATAACTTGTGCGTTGGAAGACGCATTTATAAATAGCACTTATCCCAGAATCATCATGCATATTTTGGGTTTTTATATAGGTGATATTCAAAACACCAGAGTGCGTTTTAACTTGCCACGGTAATTTTGACAGCTATGCTAGTTGTCACAAACAAAATATAAATTAAAGGAGGGAAAATTACAATGGCAAACACAACAGTAGCAACAAGTGAGAAAATCAGAATAAGACTTAAAGCATATGACCATGTAGTTTTAGATCAGTCTGCTGAAAAAATAGTAGATACTGCTAAGAAAACAGGAGCAAAGGTTTCAGGTCCTATTCCATTACCAACACAAAAAGAAATAGTAACAATTTTACGTTCTCCACACAAATACAAAGATTCAAGAGAACAATTTGAAATGAGAACACATAAAAGAGTTATTGATATTCTTTACCCAACACAAAAAACAGTTGATAGTTTAATGAAATTAGAATTACCAGCTGGTGTTGATATCGAAATCAAATTATAATAATGATTTAAAATTAAATTTCAAAAACTACATATTAATGTAGACAACAAAAAACCAAGCTGATATGCATTAATATAAAAATGAAATCTAAATATCAGCCAATAGTTAGGAGGAAAAAACAATGAATAAAGGAATTATCGGTAAAAAAATCGGTATGACACAAATATTTGATGAAAAAGGAAATGTAATTCCAGTAACAGTTATTGAAACAGCAGGAAATATTGTTTCTCAAATAAAAACTGTTGAAACAGATGGATATAATGCAATTCAATTAGGATATGGAGAAATAAAAGACAAACATATCAATAAACCAGAAGCAGGACATTTTGCAAAAGCTAAAATAGCTAATAAAAAACATTTAAGAGAATTTAGATTAGATGATATATCTTCTTATAAAATAGGAGACGAAGTAAAAGCAGATATTTTTGCTGCTGGAGAAAAAATCGATGTTCAAGGAACATCAAAAGGAAAAGGATTCCAAGGTGTTATAAAAAGACATGGGCAACACAGAGGACCAATGGGACATGGATCTATGTATCATAGAAGACCAGGTTCAATGGGATCAACATCAACACCAGGTAGAGTATTTAAAGGTAAAAAATTACCAGGACATATGGGAAAAGTTACTGTTACAATACAAAACTTAGATGTTGTAAGAGTTGACATGGATAAAAATGTAATATTAGTTAAAGGTAGTGTTCCAGGACCTAAAGGAGCTATCTTAAAAGTAAAATCAGCTGTAAAGGCTAGTAAATAGAAAGGGAAGGAGGAAATTAGATCATGCCAAAAGTAGACGTATATGATATTAAAGGTAAAAAAGTAAGTGATATAGAATTAGCAGATAGCGTATTTGGAATTGAACCAAATGAAAACATAGTACATGCAGTACTTGTTAATTATTTAGCTAATCAAAGACAAAGTACACAAAGTACAAAAACAAGAGCAGAAGTTCGTGGTGGTGGAAAAAAACCATGGAGACAAAAAGGAACTGGTAGAGCAAGACAAGGTTCAATCAGAGCTCCACAATGGATAAAAGGTGGTATTGCTTTAGGACCAAAACCTCGTTCATACAAATATACAGTTAATAAGAAAGAAAAAAGACTTGCTATTAAGTCAGTATTAAGTTCTAAAGTAATAGAAAAAGAATTAACAGTAGTTGATAAATTAGAATTAAAAGAAATTAAAACAAAATCAATGGTAAAAGCTTTAACAGCATTAAAAGTAGAAGGAAAAACATTAATTATTGTTCCAGAGAAAAATACAAATGTTGTAATGTCAGCAAGAAACATTGAAGGAGTTAAAACAATTACAGCTAATAACATTAATGTATTTGATTTATTAAAATATAATAATCTAATTTTACCAGTTGATACTGTTAAAAAATTAGAGGAGGTGTACGCGTAATGTTACCAGAAGAAATTATAATTGCACCAGTTGTTACAGAAAAAAGTAACGACGAATTACAAGAAGGTAAATACACTTTCAAAGTAAATAAAAAAGCAACAAAAGTTGAAATAGCTAAAGCTGTTGAAAAACTTTTCGAAGTAAAAGTATTAAAAGTAAATACAATGAAAGTAAATGGAAAGAAGAAAAGAGTAGGATATCATACAGGTAAAACTTCAGATTGGAAAAAAGCGATTGTTACAATCGATACAAACCCAGAAGAAAAAACTTATCTTGCAAAAGGCGGAAAGCAAACTAAGATATCTAAAAAATATAAAGATTCTATTGATGAATTTATGGGAGCTTAAAAATCAAGTGCTATATGATTTTTTAGCAATAAATATATAAAATATCGGGAAAGAACCCGGAGAATAAATAAAAAGGAGAGAAAAGAAAATGGCAATGAAACATTTTAAACCATACACACCATCAAGAAGAAATATGACAGTTTCAGACTTCTCAGAAGTTACAAAGAAAACTCCTGAAAAATCTTTACTTGCTAAGAAAAGAAAAAATGCAGGTAGAAACTCATATGGTAGAATTACAGTAAGACATCAAGGTGGTGGAAATAGACAAAAATATAGAATAGTAGATTTTAAAAGAGATAAAGACAATATGGAAGCAACTGTAATTGGTATCGAATATGATCCAAATAGAAGTGCTAATATTGCATTAATTCAATATGAAGATGGAGAAAAAGCATATATATTAGCTCCACAAGGATTAAAAGATGGAGATAAAGTAATATCAGGAGAAAGCGTTGATATAAAACCAGGTAACTGTATGCCAATCAACAGTATTCCAGTAGGTACTTTAATTCATAATATAGAATTAAATCCAAAACAAGGTGGAAAATTAGTTAAAGCAGCAGGACAAAGTGCTCAATTAATGGCTAAAGAAGGAAAATATGCTCACGTAAGACTTCCATCAGGAGAAATGAGACTAGTTTTAGCAAAATGTAGAGCTACTATCGGAGTAATTGGAAATAGCGAACATGAAAATGTTAAAATTGGTAAAGCTGGTAGAAAAAGACATATGGGAATCAGACCAACAGTTAGAGGATCTGTTATGAACCCAGTAGATCACCCACATGGTGGTGGTGAAGGTAGAGCACCAGTAGGACACGCAGGACCAATGACACCTTGGGGTAAACCAGCTCTTGGATATAAGACAAGAAATAAAAAGAAATTATCTAATAAATTTATTGTAAAGAGAAGAAACAGTAAATAGGAAGGAGGACATTTTAATATGTCAAGATCAAGCAAGAAGAAACCATTTGTAGAAGAAAAATTATTAAAAAGAGTAGAAGCTATGAATGAAACAGGAAAAAAAGAAGTTTTAAAAACATGGTCAAGAGCTTCAACAATATATCCACAAATGGTTGGTCATACAATTGCTGTACATGATGGAAGAAAACATGTTCCAATCTATATAGCAGAAGAAATGATAGGTCATAAATTAGGTGAATTTGCTCCTACAAGAACATACAAAGGTCATGCAGGAGAAAAGACAACTAAGGTTAATAATTAACAACTAAGAAATTAGTTAAGGAGGGAAAATAAAGTGCAAGAGCAAGAAACAGTAGTAAAAAACGAAGCGAAAGCAACTCTTAAATTTGCAAGAATTTCAAGTAGAAAAGTAAAAATAGTAGCAGATTTAATTAGAGGAAAAGATGTTGATGAAGCTTTAGCAATCGTGAAATTTACACCAAAAGCATCATCAGAAATAATTGAAAAATTATTAAAATCAGCTATAGCAAATGCTGAAAATAATCATGATATGAAACATGAAAATTTATATGTTGCTGAAATCTATGCTAACCAAGGTCCAACTTTAAAGAGAATAAGACCAGCTGCAAAAGGTTCAGCAGTAAGAATTAGAAAAAGAACAAGTCATATAACAATAGTTTTAAAAGAAAAGGAGGCATAATAAAACCATGGGACAAAAAGTACATCCAACAGGTGTAAGAGTTGGGATAATTAAAGATTGGAATTCTAAATGGTATGCAAATTCTAATGATTTTGCAGATTACTTAGTAGAAGACCAAAAAATCCGTAAGTTTTTAAAGAAAAAATTATATCTTGCTGGAATTTCTAAAATAGAGATAGAAAGAACAGCAAAAGCAATAAAAGTAAACTTATATACTGCTAAGCCAGGAATTGTTATTGGAAAAGGTGGAGCAGGAGTAGAAAGCGTAAAAGCTGAGCTTACAAAATTAATAGGAAAAGATGTTAATTTAAACATTGTAGAAGTAAAAAATGTTGATACAGATGCTCAATTAGTAGCAGAAAATATCGCAGGACAATTGGAAAGAAGAATTTCATTCAGAAGAGCTATGAAACAATGTATGCAAAAAACTATGAAATCAGGTGCTTTAGGAATAAAAACTTCAGTATCTGGAAGATTAGGTGGAGCTGACATGGCTAGAACTGAATTTTATAAAGAAGGAAATATACCATTACAAACTTTAAGAGCTGATATTGATTATGGATTTGCAGAAGCAGATACAACATATGGAAAAATCGGTGTAAAAGTTTGGATATATAAAGGAGAAGTTCTTCCAGAAAGACCAGTGGAAGGAGGAGACCAATAATGCCATTAATGCCAAAAAGAACAAAACATAGAAAAATGCAAAAAGGTAGAATGAGAGGAAAAGCAACAAGAGGAAATAAAGTTACAGATGGAGAATATGGAATACAAGCTGTAACAGGTGCTTTAGTTACAGGAAATCAAATTGAAGCAGCCAGAATTGCTATGACTCGTTATATAAAAAGAGGTGGAAAAGTTTGGATTAAAATATTTCCAGACAAACCAATAACTGCAAAACCAATCGGTACTCGTATGGGTAAAGGTAAAGGTGCTCCAGAATATTGGGTAGCAGTAGTAAAACCAGGTAGAGTTATGTTTGAGATATCTGGTGTACCTGAAGAAACTGCAAGAGAAGCCTTAAGACTTGCTATGAACAAACTACCTAACAAAACAAAATTTGTAGCAAGAGAAACAGAAAAGGTAGGTGAAAATGATGAAGATAAATAAAATAAGAGAAATGTCTTCACCAGATTTAGAGAAAGAATTAGGTGAACTAAAAACAGAATTATTTAAATTAAAATTTAGTTTAGCTACCAACGGATTAGATAATCCAATGAAAATAAAAGAAGTAAAAAAAGACATTGCTAAAATAAATACAGTATTAACAGAAAGAAAAATAGCTGAATCTAAAAATGCATAATATAAGAAAACAATTGAAAGGAGAAATCTAAATGGAGGAAAGAAATCTTCGTAAAGTTATGGTTGGAACAGTTCTATCAAATAAGATGGATAAGACAGTTGTAGTAGCTGTTGAAACAAGCGTAAGCCATAAAGTATATGGAAAAACAGTAAAAAGAACATATAAATTAAAAGCTCATGATGAAGAAAATGTTTGCCAAATAGGTGATAAAGTAAAAGTAATGGAAACAAGACCACTTTCTAAAGATAAAAGATGGAGAGTAGTTGAAGTTGTAGAAAAAGCAATCGTTAAATAGGAAAGGAGGAACCATAAATGATCCAACAACAAACAAGATTAAAAGTAGCAGACAATACAGGAGCAAGAGAACTTATGTGTATTAGATGTTTAGGTGGTTCATATAGAAAAACATCTAATATAGGAGATGTAATAGTTGCTTCAGTTAAATCAGCAACACCAGGTGGAGTTGTAAAAAAAGGTGATGTAGTAAAAGCTGTTATTGTAAGATCTAAAAAAGGATTAAGAAGACCAGATGGTTCATATATAAAATTTGATGAAAATGCAGCTGTAATAATTAAAGATGATGGTACACCAAAAGGAACACGTATCTTTGGACCAGTTGCAAGAGAACTAAGAGAAAAGGACTATATGAAAATATTGTCATTAGCACCAGAAGTTCTTTAAGACAAAATATAATAAATATCTTGCATTGCTAAATTTTATCATTAAACCTTTGAGATACACAAAGCATATATCTGATGTCTATGATGAAATTTTCTTAGCAATATATTATTTCTATTTTGTTTTGGTAAATAGAAAATGAAAAAAGGAGGTAAACTCTCAATGAGAATAAAAAAAGGAGACAATGTACAAGTTTTATCAGGAAACGATAAAGGTAAAACAGGAGAAGTTCTAGAAGTTATACCAAAGCTTGACAAAGTCGTTGTTAAAGGCATAAACATTAGAAAAAAACATGTTAAAGCTAGAAAACAAGGAGAGGAAAGCGGAATTATATCAGTAGAATGTAGTATACCAGCTGCAAAAGTAAATGTAGTATGTCCTAAATGTGGAAAAACTACAAAAGTTGGATATAGTGTAGAAAAAGATGAAAAAGTTCGTATTTGTAAAAAATGCGGAGCAAAATTAAAATAAGAAAGGAGGATTAATAAAAAATGGAAAAATTAAGAGAGCAATATGAAAAAGAAGTAATCCCAGCATTAATGAAAAAATTTGAATATAAATCAGTTATGCAAGTTCCAAAACTTGACAAAGTAGTTATTAATATAGGATTAGGTGATTTAAAAGAAAATCCTAAAGCTTTAGAAAATGCAATGAATGATTTAACAATTATTACAGGTCAAAGACCAGTAGTAACAAAAGCTAAAAAATCAATTGCAGCATTTAAATTAAGAGAAGGTGCAAACATTGGATGTAAAGTAACATTAAGATCAGACAAAATGTATGATTTTGTTTACAAATTATTCAATGTAGCATTACCAAGAGTAAGAGATTTTAGAGGAGTTTCAAAAGATTCTTTTGATGGAAGAGGAAATTATTCTATGGGAATAAAAGAACAATTAATATTCCCTGAAATTGAATATGATAAAGTAGATAAATTAAGAGGTATGGACATCATATTTGTAACAACAGCTGAAAAAGATGAAGAAGCTAGAGAATTATTAAAACTTTTAGGAATGCCTTTTAAAAATTAATTAGTCAAAGGAAAGGAGTAAAACTATGGCTAAAAAGTCAATGAAAATAAAACAAGCTAGACCACAAAAATATAAAACAAGAGAATACAACAGATGTAAACTATGTGGTAGACCACATGCTTATATAAGAAAATATGGAATATGCCGTGTATGTTTTAGAGAATTAGCTCATAAGGGAGAAATTCCAGGAGTTAAAAAAGCTAGCTGGTAATAAAATCGATAAAAACATAGATAGAAAAAAAGAAAAGGAGGTAAGTAATTAATGAACATTACAGATCCAATAGCAGATATGTTAACAAGAATTAGAAATGCAAATAGTTCAAAACATAAAACAGTTGATATTCCAGCTTCTAATATGAAATTAGGAATTGCTGAAATATTATTTAAAGAAGGATATATAAAATCTTTTGAAGAAATAAAAGATGATGCACAAGGAATCATAAGAATTACTTTAAAATATGATGAAAAAGGAACAAGAGTAATTGATGGTTTAAAAAGAATTAGTAAACCAGGATTAAGAGTATATGCATCTAAAGAAGAATTACCAAAAGTATTAAATGGATTAGGAATTGCTATTATTTCTACTTCAAAAGGATTAAAAACAGATAAAGAAGCAAGAGAGTTAGGAATTGGCGGAGAAGTATTAGCATATGTTTGGTAATTAAAGTAGTTGTTAAAAAGCAAGTTACGGAAAATTATGCAACTAAATAAACAGCAAAGTTGCAATCATAAAAGAAGGAGGGAAAACTAACATGTCAAGAATAGGAAATAAACCTATTACAGTACCAGAAGGTGTTGAAGTTAAAATAGATGGAAAACATATTACTGTAAAAGGACCAAAAGGTACATTAGAAAGAGAAATACATAGAAATATTTCTTTAGAAATGGATGGAAATATAATTAAAGTTGCAAGAAAAAATGATGAGGCAGAAAATAGAAGTTTACATGGTTTAACAAGAACTTTAATTAATAACATGATAACAGGTGTAACTCATGAATATAGTAAAGAATTACAAATTAATGGAGTTGGATACAGAGTTGCAAAACAAGGAAATAATTTAAATTTAACATTAGGATATTCACATCCAGTAATTTTTGAAGCACCTGCTGGAATTACTTTTGATGTTCCAAACCCTAATACAATTATAGTAAAAGGAATTGATAAAGAATTAGTAGGTCAAACAGCAGCAGTTATAAGAACAAAAAGACCACCAGAAGTATATAGAGGTAAAGGTATTAAATATGCTGATGAAGTTATTAGACGTAAAGAAGGTAAAACTGGTAAATAGATAAATAATTGATATTATTTAAATTTATAAACTATAATCTAAATTGAAATCAGAAACTTTATAAATTGAATTCTAAAAATTTAATTTATAGAAAGGAGTAAAAAATGGTTAAAAAGACAGATAGAAAAATGGAAAGAAGAAGAAGACACATTAGAGTTAGAAGAAAAGTATCTGGAACAGCTGAAAGACCAAGATTATGTGTATATAGAAGTAATGCAAATATATATGCACAAATCATTGATGATGTTGCAGGAAATACTTTAGTGCAAGCTTCAACATTAGATAAAGAAATAAAAATAAAACATGCCAATAAAGAAGCTGCTAAAGAATTAGGAACATTAATAGCAAAAAGAGCAGCAGATAAAAAGATAAAAACAGTAGTTTTTGATCGTGGTGGATATATTTATCATGGTGTTGTAAAAGAATTAGCAGAAGCTGCAAGAGAAGGCGGTTTAGAATTCTAATGACAACATAAGTTATTACTTGAAATATGGATTACATAAATAGATACAAATTAAAAGTAAGGAGGAAAAACTAAAACCTATGGAAGAAAAAAATGAATTAAAAGAAAAAGTTGTTGCTATCAATAGAGTTGCTAAAGTTGTTAAAGGTGGTAGAACTTTTAGATTTAGTGCAGTTGTAGTTGTTGGTGACGAAAATGGTCATGTTGGTGTTGGAAATGGTAAAGCAGCTGAAGTTCCAGATGCTATAAAAAAGGCAATACAAGAAGCTAAAAAGAATTTAGTAGAAGTTCCAATTGTTGAAACTACAGTACCACATGAATATGTTGGAACTTTTGGTAGTGCAAAAGTAATGCTAAAACCAGCAGTAATAGGTACTGGAGTTATCGCAGGAGGAAGCGTTAGACCAGTATTAGAATTAGCAGGATATAAAAACATCAGAACAAAGGTAATTGGAACAAACAATCCAAGAAACGTTGTTTATGCTACAATTGAAGGATTAAAATCAATGCAAACAATTGAATCAGTAGCTAAAAAAAGAGGTAAAAAAGTAGAAGAAATTTTATAATTTGAAAAGGGGACTTATAACCCGGTTATTAATTGAAGGAGGTGCAAGGCATAAATGAAACTAGACGAATTAAAACCAGCTGCAAAAAAAGTAAAAAGAAATAGAGTAGGTCGTGGTATGGCTTCTGGAAACGGAAAAACTTCAGGAAGAGGTCATAAAGGACAAAAAGCAAGAAGTGGTGGAGGAGTTAGAAGAGGATTCGAAGGTGGTCAAACACCATTATATAGAAGATTACCAAAAAGAGGATTCACTAATATTCATGCCAACACATATACAGAAGTAACATTTAAAATGTTAAATAAAGTAAAAAATACAGATGTTACAGCTGAAAGCTTATTAGAAGAAGGAATTATTGGAAAAATCAATGATGGAATTGTAATATTAGCAACAGGTAAATTAGAGAAAAAATTAAACATTAAAGCTAAAAGATTCACAGCAAAAGCAAAAGAACAAATTGAAGCTTTAGGTGGAAAGGCTGAGGTGATTTAATTGTTTAAAACAATAAAAAATGCATTAAAAACACCTGATGTTAGAAAAAGATTATTATATACATTATTGTTAATAGTGGTATTTAGATTAGGATGTTATATCACTGTTCCAGGAGTTAACAGTGTAGCACTAAATGAAGCTATGCAAAATACAACAGGAATAGCAGGACTAATTGATATGATTTCAGGAGGAGCGTTTTCTAGATTTTCTCTTTTTGCAATGTCAATCAGTCCATATATAACAGCTTCTATTGTCATTCAATTATTAGGAATGATTATTCCATCTTTAGAAAAATTAACTAAAGAAGGTGGAGAAGAAGGTAGAAAGAAAATAAATAGATATACAAAGATGTTAACAATAGTATTAGCTTTAGTTGAAGGAATTGGTATTTATTTATCATATAAATCAGCTGGAATATTTGTAGACAATAGCTTTTTAACAGGATTATTAGTTGTAACAGGATTAGTTGCAGGAACATCAATGTTAATGTGGTTAGGAGAACAAATAACAGCAAAAGGAATTGGAAATGGAATATCATTGTTAATTTTTATTGGTATTATATCTAGATTACCAAGTGGAATAACAACTTTATGGAATTTAATTATGACTGGTTCTGGATTTAGTACAATCGGATTATTAACAGCAATAGCAATTGTTGTTGGAGCAATTCTATTAGTAGCAGGAGTTGTGTTTGTACAACAAGCTGAAAGAAGAGTTCCAGTACAATATTCTAAAAAAGTAGTAGGAAGAAAAATGGTTGGAGCACAAAGTACACATATTCCGCTAAAACTTGCTATGGCAGGTGTTATGCCAGTAATTTTTGCTTCATCTTTCATGACATTCCCAGCTATGATAATTCAAATTTTTGTACAAGATATAGCAAATCAAACAGGATTTTTAGCAGGACTATATAAATTTTCAATTGCTACATCAACATCAAATGTGGAAATTGGATATTCAATAGCTAATGCATTAGTTTATTTACTATTAATTATAGGATTTACATTTTTCTATACTTATGCTACATTTAATCCAGCAGAAGTATCAAATAATATTAAGAAAAATGGTGGATTCATTCCTGGAATAAGAGCAGGAAAACCAACAACAGAATATTTATCATCAATAATATCAAAACTTACATGGTTTGGTGGATTTTTCTTAGCATTAATAGCTATTTTACCAATGTTATTAAGATTTACAAATCTAAATATAGCATTTGGTGGTACATCAATATTAATTGTTGTAGGTGTTGCATTAGAAACTGTTCAACAATTAGAATCACAATTGGCAATGAGACATTATAAAGGATTTTTAGAATAATATAAAAACAAAAAGAGGAAAGGCAAGAAAGTAAATTTGCCTTTCCAAATTGCTTTTTATATATTTAGTAATTTTTATCATGTTTATTAAATAAAAGTAAATATGATAAAGATTATTGCAAAATAATAAAAATAATCTTAAAATAAATAAAGAGGAAGTGTTTTATATGATAATTATAATGTTAGGTGCACAAGGGACAGGAAAAGGAACTGTTGCAGGTTTAATAAGTGAAAAAACAAAATGGCCACAAATTTCAACAGGAGATATTTTTAGAAAGAATATAAGTGAAAAAACAGAGTTAGGGATAGAAGCAGATAAATATATATCACAGGGAAATTTAGTACCAGATGAAATAACAGTTCCTATGGTAGCAAATAGATTAAAACAAGAAGATGCTAAAGATGGAGCGATTTTAGATGGATTTCCAAGAACAATAGAACAAGCAGAAAAATTAGATGAAATTTTAAGTGGGTTAGGAAAAAAAGTTGATTTAGTAATCAATTTAGTAACACCAAAAGAAGAGATAATAGATAGAATGTTAACCAGAAGAGTTTGTACAAATCAAGAATGTAAAGCTACTTATAATACAAAATTACATCCACCAAAAGTAGAAGGAATATGTGATAAATGTGGATCACCTTTAAAACAAAGAGATGATGATTCTAATCCAGAAGCAATTAAAAGAAGATTAGAAATATATGAAGAAAAAACAGCTCCATTAGTTGAATATTATCAAGAAAAAGGCGTACTAAAGACAGAAACTGTAAGTATTTCAATTAATAGAATGGGAAAAGATGTAGCAGAAGAAGTTGTTGAATCATTTAAAAATAAGTAACAGAAAAGGGAGACGATAAAATTGGTAACAATCAAATCAAAAAAAGAAGTTGAATGTATGAAAGAAGCATGCAAAGTAGTTGCTATATTATATGATAAATTAGAAAAAGAAATAAAAGTAGGAATGTCAACATGGGAAGTTGACCAAATTGCTGAAAAAATAATAAGAAGTTTAGGTGCTATTCCAGCAGAAAAAGGATATGATGTTGGAATAAGAGGAATTCCACCATATCCAGCTTCTATATGTATTTCTATAAATGATGAAGTTATTCATGGTGTTCCATCAAAACATAAAATTATAAAAGATGGTGATATTGTAAGTGTTGATACAGTAGCATTAAAAAAAGGATTTAATGGAGATGCAGCAAGAACTTTTATGATAGGAAATGTATCAAAAGAAGCCAAAAGATTGGTAGATGTAACAAGGCAGGCATTTTTTGAAGGAATAAAATATGCTAAACCAGGATATAGAATTGGAGATGTTTGCCATGCAATAGGAGAATATGTACATTCACAAGGATATTCAGTTGTAAGAGAATTTCAAGGACATGGAATTGGTAGAGAAATGCATGAAGATCCAGGTATTCCTAACTATGGAAAAGCAGGAAAAGGAATTAGATTAGAACCAGGAATGACATTAGCAATAGAACCAATGGTAATTCAAGGAAAACCTAATATTTTAGAATTGGATGATGGATGGACAATTATAACAGAAGATGGAAGTTTAGCAGCTCATTATGAAAATACAATATTAATTACAGAAAAAGAGCCAGAAATATTGACAATACTTTAAGGATGATGTATAATATAGTAGTTATTATGCACAATAGCCAAATTGTGTGGCAAAATATAGAAAACTCTTTAATAGGAGGGGAATGAATTGGCAAAAGAAGATGTTATAGAGGTAGAAGGAACAGTAGTGGAAGCACTACCAAATACTAATTTTAAAGTAGAACTTGAAAATGGACATCAAATATTAGCTCATATATCAGGTAAATTAAGAATGAACTATATAAAAATATTACCTGGAGATAAAGTAAAAGTAGAACTTTCACCTTATGATTTGACAAGAGGTAGAATTACATGGAGAGCTAAATAAAAAGATTTAACTAATAAAAAATTAACCCAAATATATTATTAAAAAGCAAGCCAAGGAGGTGCAAATAAATGAAAGTAAGACCATCAGTAAAACCAATGTGTGACAAATGCAAAGTAATAAAAAGAAAAGGTGTAATTAGAGTTATTTGTGAAAACCCTAAACACAAACAAAGACAAGGTTAATCCTTATATTCGTTAATAACACAAATGAGGTAGCGGCTGTGACTCCTTATTTTAGGAGGTACATATCGAATTTGTGTTTATATATATGTCTTAGAGAACTTAAAGAGGCTAGAGTAAACGCTAGTGCATTTCACCTTTGAGTATTTTTAGGACAAACAAAACAAAAAATTTGGAGGTGCAAAAAAATATGGCTCGTATAGCAGGAGTAGATTTACCTAAAGAAAAAAGAGTAGAAATAGGACTTACATATATTTATGGAATAGGAGTAGCAAGTTCTAGAAAAATTCTTGAAAAAGCTGGTATAAATCCAGATACTAGAATTAAAGATTTAACAGATGACCAAGTAAATGATATTAGAAAAGTTATTGATGAATCTTATACAGTTGAAGGAGACTTAAGAAGAGAAGTAGCATTAAACATAAAGAGACTTACAGAAATAGGATGCTACAGAGGATTAAGACATAGAAAAGGATTACCAGTAAGAGGTCAAAGAACAAAAACTAATGCTAGAACTAGAAAAGGTCCTAGAAAATTAGTTAGTAAAAGCAAAAAATAATAAAAATTAATCATAAATATTAATTGATTAATCTTAAATAAAGAGTATAAAATCTTTGTAGAGGAGGAAAAAGCAAAATGGCTAAAAATGTAACAACAAAAAAAGTAGCTAGAAGAAATAGAAAAAACATTGAAAAAGGTGCAGCACATATTCACTCTAGTTTTAACAATACAATAGTTACAATTACAGATACACAAGGAAATGCAATATCATGGGGAAGTGCTGGAGAATTAGGATATAAAGGTTCTAGAAAAAGCACACCATTTGCAGCAGGTCAAGTTGCAGAAACAGCTGCTAAAGCTGCTATGGAACATGGATTAAAATCTGTTGAAGTATTTGTTAAAGGACCAGGTTCAGGAAGAGAAGCAGCAATTAGAGCACTTCAAACAGCTGGTTTAGAAATAAGTGCTATCAAAGATGTAACACCAATACCACATAATGGTTGTAGACCACCAAAAAGAAGAAGAGTATAATTTGAAATGAATGATAAAGCAAAATTAAAAGGGAAATTATTAATTAGAAAATGAGTAGATTAAATAGACTAAATTAAGATATCCCTTGTCATTAGTAGAAAGGAGTATAAAGATGGCAAGATATAAAGATGAACAATGTCGTAGATGCCGTAGAGAAGGACAAAAATTGTTCTTAAAAGGTGAAAGATGTTATTCTGATAAATGTAGTATTTCAAGAAGAAATTATGCACCAGGACAACATGGACAAAAAAGAGCAAAACTTTCTGAATACGGAACTCAATTAAGAGAAAAACAAAAAACAAAAGCATATTATGGAGTGGGAGAAAAACAATTTAGAAAATACTTTGAAATGGCTTCTAATAAAAAAGGTGTAACAGGTGAAAACTTATTACAAATTTTAGAAAGCAGATTAGATAATGTAGTATATAGATTAGGATTTGGAACATCTAGAGCTCAAGCAAGACAATTTGTAAACCATGCACAATTTGAAGTAAATGGTAAAAGAGTAGATATTCCATCATACTTAGTAAAACCAGGAGATATTATCACTGTTAGAGAAAGTAAAAAAGATAACAGTACTATTAAAGTAAATGTGGAAGAATCTGCTAAAAGACCAATTCCAGCATGGCTTGAAAAAGATAGTGAAAAATTAAGTGGTAAAGTAATTAGATTAGCATCTAGAGAAGATGTTGATATTCCAATTGAAGAGCATTTAATAGTAGAGCTTTACTCAAAATAATAGTTAAAAATAATATGAAAGGTTTAGTCAAAACCTTACAATTTTACTTAAGGAACCTATATAGTTTAAAGAGTTTGAGATATATTCTCGAATATTAGGAGGTAAAAATGATTGAATTTGAAAAGCCAAATATTGAATGTCTAGAGGTTGATGATGAAAACAACTACGCAAAATTTGTATGTGAACCATTAGAAAGAGGATATGGAGTAACAATAGGAAATTCACTAAGAAGAATTTTGCTTTCATCACTTCCAGGTTGTAGTATTACAAGTGTAAAAATAGATGGAGTATTACATGAATTTTCAGGTATACCAAATGTTGTAGAAGATGTACCAGAAATAATTGTTAACTTGAAAAATGTAAGATTAAAATTTGAAGAAAATGAAGAAAAGATTTTAAGAATTGATTTCAAAGGAGAAGGCGAAGTTACAGCAGCTGACATAATAACAGATGGAACAGTTGAAATATTAAATCCAGAATTACATATAGCTACAGTTTCTGAAGGTGGAAATCTAAAAATAGAAATGACAGCTGATAGAGGTAGAGGATATAACTCATCTGAAAAAAATAAAAAACCAAACCAAGATATATCAGTTCTTCCAATTGATTCTATTTATACACCTGTAAAAAAAGTAAATTATCAAGTTGAAAACACAAGAGTTGGACAAATGGTTGATTATGATAAATTGATAATTGAAGTATGGACAGATGGAAGCTTAAAGGCACATGAAGCATTAAGTTTGGCAGCAAAAGTAATGACAGGACATTTAGAATTATTTATAGATTTATCAGAAGCTACAAAAAATACACAAGTTATGATAGAAAAAGAAGAATCTAAAAAAGAAAAAGTTTTAGAAATGTCAATTGAGGAATTGGAACTATCTGTAAGATCATTTAACTGTTTAAAAAGAGCAGGTATTGCTACAGTTGAAGATTTAACAAATAAATCAGAAACAGATATGATGAAAGTAAGAAATTTAGGTAAAAAATCATTTGATGAAGTAACAGCAAAATTACATTCATTAGGATTAGATTTTGCCAAGGAAGAAGAGTAAAAATAGTTAAAGGAAGGTGAAATAAATTGGCTACTAATAGAAAATTAGGAAGAACAACAGACATAAGAATGGCAATGTTAAAAACTTTAACAACAGATCTTATTATGCATGGAAAAGTTGAAACAACATTAGCTAGAGCTAAAGAAGTAAAATCAATAGCTGATAGCATAATAGCACTTGCTATTAAAGAAAAAGATAACTTTGAAATGGTAGATGTTAAAGTTGTAAAAGCTAAATTAGATTCAAAAGGTAATAAAGAAACTGAATTAGTAAAAAGCAAAAATGGTAAAGAATATCTAAAAGTAGTAAAAGAAGAAACTACAGAAAAAAGACAAAAAGACATGCCAACAAGATTAAATGCTAGAAGAAAAATGATGAGAAAATTAAATAAAGTTAAAGATAGTGAAGGTAATAATGTAGATTTACCATCAAAATTATTTAATGAAATAGCTCCAAAATATGCTGATAAAAACGTAGGAGGATATACACGTATTATTAAAGCAGGTCCTAGAAGAGGAGACGGAGCAGAAGTTGCAATATTACAACTTATATAATTAAAATGAATATAAATAAAGATAAATAGGGGATTTTTAACTAAATTCTCTATTTTTATTTAAATATGTTTTATAAAATCTAAATTAAGTTTCAGTATTTTTTGTATACAGATGAGGAGAAAATATGGAATATAAAATACAATACTCAAAAATAAAAAATATTTATATACAGATAAAAGAAGGCAAAGTAATAGTAAAGGCACCAAAAAGAGTAACAAGGGAAGAGATAGAAAAAATCTTAAAAAATAAAGAAAAATGGATAAATAAAAGTTTAGATAAAGATAGAAAAAAAGAACAAAAAGAAAATTTATATACAAAAGATGAATTTATTAAAATAGTTGAAAGTACTACAAAGGAACTAATAGAACTTACCAATTTAAAGCCAAATAATATCAGAATAAGAGATATAAGTTATGCATGGGGGTCATGTTCAACAAATAAAAATATAACAATAAGTTTAAAATTAATAAAATATAGTAAAGAAGCAATAAAATATGTTATTTTGCATGAACTTTGTCATCTAAAATATATGAATCACTCAAAAAATTTTTGGAATTTAGTTGAAAAATATATGCCTGATTATAAAGAAATAAAAAAGAGTTTAAATAATATGTAACGATAGAAAAAAATATTACATATAATAAACCATAGGAGGCTAAAAAAATGGAATTTATATTAAATACCATATTTTGGACACTAGCCCTTTATGGTTTATTTGAAATTATAAAAAATATAATATATATAAGTACATATACTAAATTTAAATCTGATGGAATATATTTAATAATAGCGGTAAAAAATCAAGAAGAGAAAATAGAAGGATTTTTAAGGTCAGTTATATTTAAAATATTATACGGAAAAGATGAATATTTAAAAAATATAATAGTTGCTGACTTGAAATCAACAGACAAGACAAAAGAAATTGTAAAAAAATTAGCGGAAGAATACCAAACAATAAAACCACTTTCTTGGAAAGAATGTAAAGATATAATGGATAATATTGATGACACATAGTTACAGTTCAGTAAGAAATGATTATGGTGTCCAAGCTTTGGTTCCCACTATAACACTTGAATTTTATTTAATGTCTTTTCATTTCATTCAAAAAGAA
>OHUS01000007.1_pt1 | contig 154979 bp, 152 predicted proteins | sample 1579311 | NCBI WGS metagenome assembly OHUS01 (sample SAMEA3882538, study PRJEB24775) | human gut metagenome | biome: human-associated habitat; feature: intestine environment; material: feces | place: Netherlands | collected 2009/2010
GTGACTAAATGTCACGTTTTGTGAGAGGTAATTTAGGTGGGTGCTATCCCGTAATTTACTGTTTTAATACGCAAGATTCTATGTTATATTGCTTATATTATGCGCCAACTAGTTATTATCCAAATTCTAATTTTGCTTCTCCTGGTGGAAACAGTACAATGAATTTATTTGTTGATATAAATGGATTGAGAAAACCTAATGTGTTGGGGCGCGATATGTTTGTGTTTGCAGTTGGATATCATACTGGAATTGTTGTTCCGACTGATGGACAAGCTGTTTATAAAGATTATGCGGAAAATGGAGTTTGTAGAGGTGTCCCTGCTCAATATAAAGAAAATTGTGTAAGTTCTTATATGGCTTCTTATGAAACAAATAAAACAAATCCAAGTTATTATTATTGTTTTAATAAAAAAGATAGCAAAGATAATGTATTTTGTGCGGATAAGATAATTACAGAAGGTTGGAAGATGAATTATTGATGATTTGTTGTAATATATTTCAGATAAAAAAAGAACCGGATGAAATTATAACCGGTTCTTTTTTTTATATTGTTTTTATAAATTATATTCCTGTTTGGACAAATAAACTAATTATTTCATTCAACGCAGCATATTGCTTTTGGAATTTTTGTGATTGTTTTTCCAAAACATTAATCTGTTTTTTATATTCCATAATAGATGCTTGGCATTCCCTTGCAGAATTGTTTAAGCTTTCTTGAACTTGTTGAGCTTCTTGCAAAACACTTTTCATTGAAATTCCCAAAGCTTCCATAGTTTGTTTGATGATTTGTGCGCCTGTTTGCCTTGAAACACCTGCAGGAAGTTGGTTGATGAGTTGTTTTAGGACCGCAATATTTGCAGGAATATCAAATCCGTCAAGTTCATTTGCAAAATTTTCTTTTTCAATCATTTGTGAAATTGGCGCAGCTTGAGTGAAATTCATAACGTGTGGAGATGTGAATTTGCTTGAAAAATCAGGGGCAGGGTTTTCAAAAGAAGTTAAGTTGATTGAATTAAAAGGTTTTTCAACCGGAGTTTCTTGTTCAACCGGTTCTTCTTTTACAGGTTCTTCTTCTGTATTTTCCTGATTAACAACAACTTCTTCATTTGTTGTTTCATATATTGGTTCTTCTTCATTATAAATAATTTCGTCTTCTGCCGGTGCCGGATGTTCCTCTGCAACCGGAACAGGGTTTTCAACAACATTTTGAATTTCAATATCTGATTGTTGTTTTAATGCTTCAACAATTTTCTTTCCTACGCCTTCTGTAATTCTGTTACTTACCATCAATAAACCTCTTTCTCAGAATTATTATAATATATTAATTAAATTATATCAAGAAAAACGAAAAATAGTTACAAAATGCTAAGAAAATATGATATTTTCTATTCCGGTGTTATAATAATAAAGAAAAATACTAGAATATGGGGAATAAAATGAAAAGACGTGCGTTTTTAAGTGTATATGACAAAGTAGGTTTGATTGATTTTGCAAAAAATTTGACAGAAAAGTTTGATTATGAAATTGTTGCAGGTGGAGATACCTACGAATTGCTTCGTAGTGCAGAAATTGATGTGATTAATCTTTCGGAGTTTTCTAATACTGCCGGATTTTTGATGAAAGATTATGAAGCTTTGAATGAAACTATTTTGGCTGGGATTTTAGCTAACAGTTCTGATACTAGAGAAATGAATGAGTTAGAACGTTTTGCAGTAAAATCTTTTGATATGGTCGTCGTAAATATTTGCCCATTTGAAAAACTTGTGCTTGAGAATAGCAATATTGATGATGTAATTAAAAATATTGATGTTGTCGGAATGACATTGTTAAGGGCTGGTGCGAAAAATTATAGAAATGTAACTGTTATTATTGATAAAGTTGATTATTATGTTGCTTTGAATGCTAACGAATTTGGAAGGTTAAAGCTTGCGGCAAAAGCGTTTAACTTTGCTGCTAATTATGATAGGGCTATATCTTCTTTATTGGCAGAGCAAACCGGAGAAAAACCTTTTAAAACATTGAGTTTTGAAAAAGTTCGTGATTTGAAATACGGTGAAAATCCTCACCAAAAAGGTGCTATTTACAAAACTGAAAGAATGGTTGACTACGAAGTATTGGATGGCAAAGAGTTGTCTTTTAACGATATTTTGAACGTTACTGAGGCTGCTAATATTGTGAGCGAATTTTTTGATGTGAATGCTGTTTCTATTATAAGGCATACAAAGCCTTGTGGAGTTGCTTTGGGACGTTCAATTTATGATGCTTATACAAAAGCTTTTGATTGCGATCCTATCAGTTCTTTTTATGGAACAGTTGGTTTTTCAAAAACAGTTGATAGTGAAGTCGCAAAACACTTAAATTCTATGGCCGTTGAGGTTATTGTAGCTCCAGATTATTCAAAAGAGGCAATTGAAATATTTAATGATAACCCTGATATCAAGTTGGTTAAATTAAATACGCCTTTGAAAGAATATAGACAATTAGCCAGAGAAGATGTTATTATGTCCCCATTTGGCGCACTTGTTCAAGATAGCGATAGTAGCGAACTAGATAAAGATATGTTTAAAGTTGTTACAAGAGAAAAGCCGACAAAAGAACAAATTGAAGATGCAATTTTCGCTTGGAAAGTTGTAAAATACGCTAAAACAAATTCTGCGGTTATTGCAAGAGATTTTAAAACAGTTGCGATTTCTCAAGGACAGACAAATGCGATTGTTGCAGTTGAACAAGCCCTGAACTATGCTTGCGACAACTCAAAAGAGGCTGTTTTGGCATCCGATGCAACAATTCATGCTGAGGACTGTATTTATTCTGCGGTACAAGGTAGAATTAGTTTGATTATTCAACCGGGTGGTTCTGTGAAAGATCAAAAAATTATCGAAACTTGTGATAAATATGGTATTGCGATGATTACAACCGGTATAAGAAATTATAAACAATAGTTGTTGTGGAGGAAATTTTTATGGAAATAAAGTCTTGGGAAGACTATTTTTTAGATTTAGCAAAAACTTGTGCAAGTCGTTCAAATTGCTTGAGGGCGCAAGTTGGAGCAGTTATTGTTGGTGAAGATAAAAAGATTAAGGCAACAGGATATAACGGAACGCCTTCTAAAGTTGAATCTTGTTATGAAAGAGGAGAATGTTATCGTATAAAAAATAATATTCAATCAGGAACGAGATATGAAACTTGTCGTTCAATTCATGCTGAGCAAAATGCTATTATTCAAGCCGGTCAGGATAGATGTAAAGGATCTACAATGTATATTTGGGGACATAATTTTATTTGTATTTTATGTAAGAGGTTTATTGTTCAGTCTGGTATAAAAAATGTTGTTTTGCGTAAAGATGCAAATTCTCCAATTGTTCATGTAACAGTTGATGATATTCGACGTGAGCTTGAAGAAGCTTAGATTAAAACTTGCTTTTTTTTATAAAATCATTAAAATCATGCAAAGTCAGGTAGTAAAAAGGATTGAAATTTAGTGTTTTTTCTACTGAATTTGGATGATTTTTGTTTGCCTGCTATATAAATTTAAGAAAATATACGCTATTATAAATGTAGAAAGGTAGGCATATATGAGCAGTTTTTATCCACAATATGATTTGGCAGGAAGAATACAGCACACAAAACTCGACACAGGGTTTTCTGATATGCCTTCTGCAAGAATGACGAGGGTTGAAAATCAAGCCTCTCCGGATTTTAAACAGGTTATGTCTGGTTTGGTTGAAAACTTGAATACAGAGTTGAATGCTCCGGATGATTTGTTAAAAGATGTGATGTCAGGTAGTAAAAATGTTGATATTCACGATGTTATGACTGCAATGGCAAAATCAGAAATTAGTATTAACGTTGCAACTCAACTTACTGGAAAAGTCATTCAAGCGTATGATAAAGTTATGCAAATTCAGGTGTAGAATAACTTTAGATTAGGAATAATTTAACAGACTTGGGAAAAGCTTGTATTTAAAAACAATTGCAGGCGGTTACAAAGAGGGCAGAAGATGGATTTTAAAGAACTATTAGAGAATAAACCTTTATTATATGGGATTATTGGCGCAGTGGTGCTGTTTTTGGCATTGATTGTAACCGTTAGTATTATTGGTGGCTCTAAAAAGTCCGCAAACGGAACTGAGATTACCGGTGAACCGTTAAAAGAAAATGTTGATTTGTTAACAACTGACAATGCCGGAAAAGCTATTGAAATTCAGGCACTTCTTGCCAAATACGATATTGTTGTTAGTAGACGACTTGATGGTACAAAATCTATTCTTTACTTGAAAAAAGGTGATTGCAAAACAGGTAGAAAAGCTTGTTATACAACAGATAGAGATCAAGCATTAATTCAAATTGTTCAAAGCGGTTTGATGGATCAAAACGTCGGCTTGGAAATTTTTGATAAGGGTGATTTTACATCAACTAAAGAAGATAAAAAAATCAGATTATCAAGAGCAATTAACGGTGAATTATCAAGACTAATCAGAAGAATTGATGGTGTTGATAACGCATCTGTTTTTATTTCTATTCCGGAACAAACAATGTTTACATCTATGCAGAAGCCTGTTACTGCAACAGTGCAGATTACTTTAGCAAAAGATGCAACAAAATTGGATCAATTGAAAGTTAAAGCTATTACAAATCTTTTGTTGGGCAGTGTAACTGGTTTGACAGCAGAAAATATTGCTATTACTGACACAAATGGCAATACTTATCACAGTATTATGGATGCAGAAGATGAGATGTTACAGCGTTTGGAAGAAAATGATAAATATATGACAACAAAGGTTAATCAACAATTGGATAGATTAATCGGTCAAGGAAACTATGTTGCGACAGTTAGTACGTTCTTACGTCAAGCTCCGGTTGAAAAGTTCACAATTGATTACGATCCGAACAGAAAAGCTTCAGTAAGTGAACAGTCTTTCAGAGAAGGATTGGGAGATCAAACCAGTGATTCTAATAAGAATTTGAATGCAGTAAGTGTATATCTTCCAAATGGTTTGCCTAATGGTACTGCAAACTCAAATCAAAACAGAAACTATTCAAGAACTGCAACAGAAACTCAATATGGTGTTACAAAAACTCAAACAAATGAGTATATTAAACCAGGAGTTGTTGAAGATATTTCAATTGCGGTTACGTTGGATAAAAATGCGCTTCCGGCAAATACAACATTGGAAGAGTTAAAAGAGTTGATAGCAAAAGCAGCAAGTCCAAAAGTTAGTGCAGATAATGTTTCTATTGCATTTTCAGATTCTACAGATCCGTATTTGGCAAGTGACAAACCGTCTAACCTTCCAAAACCAGATGAAACAGGTAACCCATGGTGGCTTGCGGTAGCATTGAGTGCAATCGGTTTGATTATTGTATTCAAAGCTATTTCTAACAGAGTTCAACAAATTCAAGAGGCAAATAGACGTGAAGTTGAACTACTTAGACAAAAAACTGCACAACAAGAACAACAATTGTCAGATATTAATCAAAGAGCTGCACAATTGACTGAAAGACAATCCGAATTGGCTCAAGGACTTGTTGAACAACAACAAAGAGGTGCAATTCCTCAACAAAATCCAGCACAATTAGCTGATACATTATCTAATTTGTCAGCAGAACTTGCAAATACGGATGATGAAGAAGCCGGTGAAAAAATTAAAAGCTGGATTGAACAAGGGTAGATTAGTGAATAGTGAATGGTGAGTTGTGAATAGACCATTTCGTTATTCAAGCCAGGTAGGTCGGATTTACTAATCCGACAAAAAGTTAAGTAGGGCGGGATACCTATTCCGCCATCAAGACAGAGGAAAGGGAAGTTTACAAAGCAAAACAGATGCGAAGAAGACAAGTTGATTAGTGCTTGGAGTTATTTTAAGAAATACTTCGAGTGCATGAGTAATGTAAAGCGGTACTACAGAGCTTGTTAAAATAGTTTGAAAGTTTTTAAAAGCGCATTTTAGGCAGTTGTAAGCTATATTGAAAAAAATGGCAATACAGGGTTTTGATTATAAAGGTTTTGCACAAAATTTGGCACAACAGGCTTTGGAGCTAATTCCTCCTGATTTTAATGACAATCAGAAGAATTATGTTGCTAATACATTGTTAAATTTCGCGACTGTTGCCGGTCAGGCTTTATATGATGATGAATCTTTAGGTTTTAATCTCGATCAGGCGGTAATGATTACTCAAATTATTGCTGAATGGTCATTTCACAAGTCTGTTGACTTGGTTCGTTCGGGTATTCCGCAACAGTATTGGGATCCTGTTATGCAAAAAATTGCATATACGATTTTTGAGATTGCTAAAAATGCTTTTCATCAAGGGTTACCGCAGGATCAGTGTTTGCAATTGATAGAACACCATGTTAAAAAGACTTGGATTGATTGTATTGAAGAATTAAAAGATAAAAATTTGATTGATGAAGGTTTGAAAGAGCAAGCTGAAAGTCAATCAAATATTGATGCAATGATGCAACAAGCACAGGCAGAACAACAACAAGCCGCACAGGTTCAAAGTCCTCAAATGCAACAAGGAGTTCCAGCTCAAAGCGGAGCATCTGTTCCTATGCCGTCAAATCTTGGAGCTAATGCAAAAGTGTTGAAATTGGCAACTTTGGCAATGTTGTTCCAAAAAATGAAACAGGAAAGAGTTCAAACTATTTTGAACAAATTTAATCCTGATGATGCTGGTTCTGTAATCAAGTTTATGGAAATGCCTGATTTGCAATCAAAGGTTGATCCTTATTCTGCGATGAGATGTTTGCAAGAAATAAAAGCAAATCTACCTGCTGTTGGACAAAATTTGACACCTTCAACAATTATTTCAAAAATTCAAAATGTTTCGCAATATTTAGATAGATCACAACTTGAACAAACATTAAGGATGGAACGTGGTAAGGTGAAAAAGTTCGTATTCAGTGCTTTAGAGGGAGAATATTACGAAATTCCGCCAAAAGTTGCAAATATTATTGCCACACACCTAGAAGATAGTGTATAATATAATTAATCATGATTATTAAAAAGAATGCCGGTAAAAAGGCGGAGGATATTGTAGTAGAAAATCCGGTTGAAAAAGAACCGGAAGTTAAGGTTGAAGAAGAAAAAATAGACTTGTTTAACCTTGATAACATAGATTTTAAGCAGCGTCAGGAGCGCAGACGAGGCGACAGACGCAGAGGTTTCAGGAGAATTGATGACCGAAACCTTATTTCTCGTGCAAGGGAAGAAGCACAAAGTATTAAGGAAGCAGCAGCAAAAGAAGGATATCAAGAAGGTTTGGAACAAGCAAAAGCAGATATTCTTGATGTAAAAAATGCTATAACTGCTTTTTTAGGCGCAAAACAAGCAGTTTTCGACTATATTGCTCCTGATATTTTAGAAATAAGCGTTGAAATTGCTCAAAAAATTATTAAAAAAGAATTACAACAAGATCCGAATGCAATATTAGATAACATTTTAGCTTTGTTAAAAACGTTATCTAAAGAGGAAACTAAAATTACATTAAGGGTAAATCCGGCACAAGTATCTTTGTTAAAATCAGAAGTTCCGTCATTGTTGAATGAAGCGGGACTGGATGCAAAAGTTCTGGTTGTTCCAGATGAAACAATTATGGAAGGTGGTTGTGTAGTTACAACCAATAATGGCGTGATAGATGCAACAATTGAAACTCAATTGGCAGTAATAAGTGAGGCTCTAAGAGAAATTTAATGGCACAAGAACAAGCCCAACAAGGGGGCGGAGGAACAAATTTAAGTGAAATTTTTATGGCAATATTTGTATTATTGCTAATTGTTCTTTTGCTGTGCGAACTTCCAAACTGGATTGTTAACATATGTATCTGTTTGAATATTACGTTGGGTGTTGTTTTGTTGATGATTTCTCTGTATGTAAAGAAAACATTAGAATTGGCATCTTTCCCGTCAATTATTCTTATTGGTACAATGTTCAGGCTTGTACTTTCAATTGCATCAACAAGATTAATTTTGTCAAAAGGAGAGGCTGGTGAAGTTATTCACGCATTCGGTACGTTTGTAACCGGTGGTAATATGATAGTTGGTGGGGTAATCTTCCTTATTATTACGGTCGTTCAGTTTATGGTAATTACAAAAGGTGCTGAACGTATTGCCGAAGTTGCTGCCAGATTTGCTTTGGATGCGATGCCGGGTAAACAGATGACAATTGATGCGGATTTTAATGCAGGGTTGATTTCACCGGAAGAGGCAACTAAAAAACGTGAAGACTTGCAGAGAGAATCAAACCTTTTTGGTAGCATGGATGGTGCTATGAAGTTTGTAAAAGGGGATACAATTGCTGGTATTATTATTGTTTTGATTAACATTATCGGTGGTTTGTGTATCGGTTGTATTATGAACCAAATGCCTATTGCAGATGCGGTTTCTAAATATACAATCCTAACAATTGGTGACGGTTTGGCTTCTCAGTTACCTTCTCTTTTGATGTCAATTGCAGCCGGTGTATTTATGACACGTTCTTCTGCCGCAAACTCTTTAGGTACAGATGTTACGTCGCAGATTGTTAGTAAGCCGAACGCTTTATTCTTAGCTGCAAGTTTCTTGATATTGTTGGCTTTGACTGGTCACTGGACAGGATTACCTTGGTTACCGTTTACGTTATTTGCGGTGGGATTGTTTGTTGCTGGTTTCTCTACATTGATTAACGCAGATGTTCAATCTCAATTAGGACAATTAGAAAATGTTCGTCAGAATATGCAAGATTTGGTTAACCCAAATAGAATGTATGAACGTTTGGGGGTTGATGTTTTAAGTTTGCAAGTCGGCTCTAACTTGCTTGTAATTGCAGATCCTGATCAGGAAGGTCAATTGCTTGCTAAAATTGCTGCTTTACGTCAGAGAGTTACTGATGAATTAGGTTACATTTTGCCAAATATAAGAATTATGGATTCATCTGCTCTTGATGCGAATGAATATATGATTTCTATTCGTGGAAATACTGTTGCTACGGGGTATGTTTATCCTGGTAAATTGATGGTTATTGCGGATCAATGGGATGCTATGAAAAAAGATGTCCCTCAAGATGCGATTATCGGTATTGACCCTACTTACCAAACTCAGGCATATTGGATTTCGCCTGAAGATGCTAAAACTGCTCGTTCTGTTACGGCGGTAGATTCAACAGATGTAATTGTTACACACTTGCAAGAATGTGTAAGAAAACACGTAGATGAGGTTATGACAAAAACTGATGTTCTTAAACTTATGGAACTTGTTAGATCTCAAGACCCTACGCTCGTTAACGACCTTGTTCCGACAATTATTTCTACAAGTGATTTGAGAAAAATCTTTGTTAACCTTATCAGAGAAAAAGTTTCTATCAAGGATATTATTTTTGTGTTTGAAAGACTTTGCGATTATGCAAGATTTTCGAAAGAACCTGATATTTTGTCAGAACGTTTGAGGGCTGCTTTAGGGCGTCAAATTTGTTTGTCAAATGTTGGGGATGATAAAGTTTTGTATGCGTTGACGCTTTCTCCTGAATGGGAAAAAACGCTTGATGACAGTTGCCAGAGAACCGAGCTTGGCACAATGTTCTTGCTTAATCCAATGCAGGTACAGGAATTGATTGAAACAACAGCTACAACATTGATGAGAGCGCATCAGGCATGTGGTCAACAACCAGTAATTTTGTGTTCTCCTAGAATTAGATTGCCACTATATCAATTGTTAGAACGACATATTCCAACGATTGTTGTAATTTCTTATTCAGAATTGATTACGGATATTAAGGTTGAGGCAATTGATACAATTGGCGAATCTTATCAGATGGAACAATAGTTTCCACTCTCTCTATGTGAGAGGGAGCAATTCTTTACGAACATAAGTGAGTATTAGAAATGCGGGAGAGGGTTAATTTATGAAAAAAATAATCTTATTTTTAATCTCAATATACCAAAAGATTTCTCGTCATACTCCGCCTGTATGTCGCTTTTATCCGACGTGTTCCGAGTACACAAGGCAAGCGATAGAAAAATATGGAGTGTTAAAAGGTGGTTGGTTGGGGATAAAACGAATTTGTAAATGCCATCCGTTTCACGAAGGTGGTAATGATCCAGTGCCATAAAAAGTGAGAAGTGAAACGAGAGAAGCGAAAAAAACATTTTGCTTTAGTAACTGAGTTTATCCTATTTAACCCATTTGAAGCTTCTAACGTAATTTTCGCCGTTGATATCACCATTAATATCAACAAAGAATATTCTATAAATATCTGTTGCGTTTTTGATGTTAGGAATTTTGGCTATATCTTCTTGTAATAACAATTTTTCTGTCGAATCATTTATACCGGGAATTGTGTTGAACAGTGTATTAAGCGATGCGTTTTTAATTTTGCCAAACACTGTTGTTATATTTTTTGTTAAACTTCCATATATATTCATATCTGCAACAGAGGTAATTATGTTATAAGAGCCTGTCATATACATATTCAGCTCGTTTCCGTTTGAATAAATATTGACTTTATTTACAATTCCATTTGTAATATGCAAGTTGCCGGAAATACTTTCAAAATTACCTGTTTTAAGCGGAGTAACCAAGTCTATTAAACTATTTATTGAAAGCCCTGTAAATCCGCCTTTTAATAAGTTCCCAGCTTTTAAAAGATATTCAAGAGAACCGAGTTTTGGCATTCTTCCGTCTGCAATTTTGAAAGTTCCGTTTCCGCCTAATGTTTTGAAACAATCATCTTGTGTGTCGCCTTTACAACTTAGAGCAAAATGTCCGTTTACATTCCCATAAACTTGACCTTTTAAATCGAACAATGCTTCAGACATAATTGCAGCATTCGCTTTATCTAATGTAATATCAAGGTTTGTGTGATGATTAGTTAAATTGTGCTTGAATTGACCGAAAACAGAGCCTTGTGCTATTTCGAATTTGAAATTGTTTACATCTAACAAACCGCTTTTGTTTAAGTTGAGTTGTGCAGTGAAATTGTCTGCATTAATGTTTCTAATTTTTACTTTGTCAGCTTCAATATTTGCTTTTTGTATAATAATTTGTGAAATATCAAGGTTTTGGTTTTGTGTTGAAGTTGATGTGTGCGTATTGTTTCTAATAGATTCAGCTTCCATATCACGCATTGTATCTGTAATTTTATTGATGTTCAAATCAGGAAGTTTAAGTGTTGCGTTTTCAATTATATATGGTGGAATTAATTTATTTTTGATAACGGCATTTAGGTTAATGTCGTTGGTTAAAACAGTTCCTCTACTTTTTGCATAAATCTTATCGTTTTTGAAATCAAGGTTAACATCTCTAATTGTTGAATCAAAAAATGGAATATCAATACTTGTAACATCAAGTTTCCCCTTGATTTTAGGATTTAAAGATGTTCCGTTGAGAACAAGATCTGACGTAAATACGCCTTGTTTCATAAACGGTTTTCTGAAAATTACGTTAAAAATTCTTGCATCAGTCGGGTTTTGTGTTTTTATTTTAAAATTATTGAACCCGATTATGTTATTTTTTTGTAAATTAAGTGTGCCTGACGCATTAAGTTGAGTTTTTGCGTAAGGTTTGTTGTTTTGTGAGGTAATAATTCTGTCATATTGTAGGTTGTTAATTCTGATTTTGTTTGGAGAAAGAGTGTTGTTGATTGTTATTTTAACAGGATTTTCTGTATCTCCTATTGACGCTCCCATATAATATAGGCTGGAATTTTCAAGTATATTGAGAGTAGAATTTGTGTTAAGGTTGTTTAAATCTCCGTTTACCTTTGTTGTTAAAATTGCATCGCCCTTCAGTTTGATTGGATAAAGCGCATTGTAATTGAAGAATTGATCAAAAAATTCTTGTGTAGGTTTTGCGTTTATGTATAAATTTAGGTTTGGATTTATTTGAGCATTTGCAATTTTACCATTAACAAATATTGGCATTTGTCCTAATTGAGAATTGATTTTGTTAAGATGGAGTGTATTATTTCTTAACAGAATACTTCCGCTTTTTAAAATTAATTTTGCTTGTTTAGGCTTATACAACAAGCTTACATTATCAAGGATTGAAAAGGCATTAAGGTTGTTATTTACAATTTTTGCAGATATATCAACATTCCCGTTTAAAAATTCAATATCTTTGAGAGTGTTTGCCGTTTTGGGCGGAAGAATATACTGTAGAGCGTTGTCATTAATTAGGTTCAAATCAAGTGATTTGATTTTGCAATTACCATTTACAAGTCTGTTTTTTTCAAACATTTTATTAATGTTCAAAGAAATAAAATATGGACTTTTTTTGAAAGTTCCTTGTAATTTATGTAATTTGAAATTAGAGTTTTTAAGTTCAAAAGAACTATTGTCATTAATGATAATTGCGCTTTTAGCACCTTTGTTGGAATAAATATTTCCTTTTAAATAAATGTTGTCATAATCTATGTTTTCAACGTCACCTTTATATTTGCCGACAAAACTAGTGTTAATCGTTGCTAAATCGTGTTTATAAGGTAGTTTAATATTGTTTGGTAAAGTTTTTACTGCATCTCCGAGATTAAAACTATGGCTGACAACTTGGGCATCGCAATTATTGTCTTTTATTTTGCCGTTTACCTTGATTTGCGATTTATTAAGTTTCGTTTTTAGGTCAAAATTCGCATCCATATTGTTGAATTTGATTGTACCTGATGTTTGAGAAATTGCAATTGGAGCGTTTTTAAGTTTAATTGTGTCTGACAAAAGTTCAATAGAGCCTTTCGCAAATAAGTTTTTGTTGAAAATGATGTCGTGCGGATCTTTGACTTTGCCTGTCAAATTGATAGATGCGTTAGCATTTCCTCTAACATAATCAATAGGAGTAGTTAGTTTTTGGATATCAGTAAGCATTGGAGAAGTTTTGATAGTGTTTAAAAGTTTTCCGATATCTTGTCCGTTAGTTACTACATTAAAATTAAGTACTCCCAACAAAGAGCAAGTTCCTTTAACAGAAATAGGTTTACCGTTAAGGTTTGCAGTTTTACTTTGGAATAGAGTATTTTGGTTGTCAAAATCAAGTGTTCCGGATGCGTTGTTAATTGTCATATTGTGAATATCAAGGAATGACACTATTGCATCTCTAAAATAAAATTGTCCCCAACCGTGCGGATTTTCTTTAGTTCCGATGATTTTTAGGTCAATCCCGCCTTTCCCTTTGATATCCATAATTGGAACAGGGCCTAGTTCAAAATGGAGGATTTTGTGTAGCGGATTAAGTACAATTTGTGCAGTTTTAAGGTCTACGCTATCTGTACTTGTAATCATTAATTCTGAATATTTGGTGTATAAGTTAATTGGCCCTTTTACCCAAACGGTTTGAGTTGGGCTGGTTGGAACTTTTACATCAAGATTTAATTTGTCTCCAAGAAATGCAAGTTTGATTGTAGCTTTTTCAGTATTCGGAATTGGTTGAACCATGTAAGCATTAGATACCATCACATTCCCTCTAACATCAGGGGTAGTGGCTTTCCCTTTAATTTCCAAATTGCCGATTACATCTCCTTTAAACACTGTTTGTTTTAGTAAATATAAATTCATATCCGGACATAAATCAGGTTCTCCCGGTAGAAGTGGAATTATATCCTCTGCTTTGGAATTATTTATTGTAACTTTTAAATTTAGGTTTGGAATTTTGTTGTTTAATTTTGTAATTTCCCCTGTAGTAAAAGCACTTATGTTTGGAGCAGAAACACTTGCGTCATTGATTTGTAACCCGTTTTTAATTGTTGTTATATTTGATTTTAATGCAATTTTTCCGACATGATGAATTGACTTTGCGTTATCTTCTCCGAATATTCCTAAATCTTTGATATATAAATTTGTTTGAATTTTCTTGTGATTATCGAGAGTTTCGGTTGTTTGAGCAGTAAAATTAATTATACCTGATAGAGCTTTTATTTTGTTTTTTGATAATGCTTTTGCGTAAATTGAAAAATCTGACAGATCTAAATTCGCAATATGTCCTGAAATATCGCATTGATCATTAGAAATTTTGTTGATAGGAAGTTTTAAATCAATATCAGACTTAATAAAAGCTTTTTTCTTGCCGGTTTGAATTTCTGCAATAGTTGAAAAATTAATATGTTTATTGTTTTCAAAATTGTCTATAGTTAAATATTGACCATTCATACTTATTTTTTTTGTTTGAACTTTATCATTAAGATTTATTTCGTATGAATTAAGGTGTATTCTGGCATGAGATAGTTTTAGCGTCGCTTTTTCTTTTGGTAGCTCAATAACATATTGACCTAATTTTAATTTATTATCTTTGTCAAAAACTAGGTTGGTTTGAATATTTTCTGCTGAAAAATCGTGGATATCAATTTCTTTAAAAATCAGTGGTAAAAGTCTGATGCTAATATAAGGTTTTTCGACATCAAAAGCTTTTGAATTGTCATCGTTAAGTATCGCAAAATCATCTGCTTTAATCTTAATTGCCGGAATCAACCCCATTTTTAAAGACGGGTTTTGTATTGATATTTTATAACCACTCTTTTTTAAAACTGTCTGTTCAATTAAATCAATATTGTTTGGCAGGTCAATAATTGCAGGAATTCCCCAGTAGTAAACTCCATATAGAGCTGTCATAGAAAATAATGTTATTAATACCTTTAAATTCCTGCTCATAACCTGATTATACGATTAAAAAGAACAAATGTAAATGTTATTACAAGAGAAAAATGTGTGGTGTTGCTACGTTTTTTTTGATTTGTAGAATGATAAAATCGAGAGTTTTTTATTAATATTCTTCACACAATACTTGAAAATAGGCTTGCGGGTGATGACAATTAGGACATTTTTTGGGCGCAGATTTACCGTGATGAATATAACCACATTCTCTACACATCCAGTTGGTTTCTTCTGGTTTTGAAAAAACTGTGTTATTTTTTACATTTTCTAATAATTTTGAATATCTTTTTTCATGGTGTTTTTCGGCTTCCACTACATGATGAAATGTTTCGGCAATTTCATCAAAACCCTCTTCTCGTGCCACTTTTTCTCCCTCCGGATAAAGAATAGACCATTCTTCTTTTTCTCCATTAATAGCACTTTCAAGGTTTTCTTTTGTAGTCCCTAATTCAAATGGATAACTTGAATTAACCTGACCGATTGTGTTGCCAATATGTTCATAAAACAGTTTTGCATGTTCTTTTTCGTTCTCTGCGGTAATAAGAAAAATTTCTGCAATTTGTTCGTATCCATCTTTTTTAGCTTGTTTGGCAAAGAAACTGTATCGATTTCTGGCTTGCGATTCCCCTGCAAATGCGTTTATTAAATTTTGTTCAGTTTTTGAGCCTTTTAATATCTTTTCTGTCATAAAAATTCCCTCCGTTTTTATTTTTGCAAAACGGAATGATGTTTAAATTAGCCGATTGGGTTATTACGAGAGGCTAAATATACTACTTTATTCGGATTATATAACTGAAAAATAAATTCATAATAAATGAGAAGAAGTAGGAAATAGAATTATGGATTTGTTAAATTACACAAAAAAATTATATGATAAAATAAAATTTTACGACTCGGTTGCGCAAAGCTCATTTTCAGGTTTGCGCACCACAAACCCGTTTGCCAAACCCATAAATATAACTATTGTTTGGGTCGAAGAAGATAGAGAAAATTAATTTAAACTCTAGCTCCTGTTTCTTTGTCAAAATAATAGATGTCTGTAGGGTTAATACTCAATTTAAGAGTTTTGCCGATGTCATAGTCAGCAGAAAGTTTTGCAGAACATTTCTTGTCACCGATATTAAAATATGCGATTTTTTCACTGCCTAAAAGTTCTGTTATTTCGACATCTACAGTTAATTTTAAATCCCCGCCCGTAACCATTTTTTCAGGCCTTATCCCTAAAATAACATTTTCTTTACTGATATTTGGAAAATGTTCACTATTAATAAAATTCATTTGAGGAGAACCTACAAAACCTGCAACAAATGTGTTTGACGGATTGTTATAAATTTCTTCAGGGTTTGCTGCTTGTTGTATTTTTCCTTTATCCAAAACAACGACTCTATCACCCATTGTCAAAGCTTCTGTTTGATCGTGAGTTACGTAAATAAACGTCGTTTGAAGTTTTTCGTGTAATTTTTTGATTTCTGAACGCATTTGAACTCTTAATTTTGCATCAAGGTTTGATAGCGGTTCATCCATTAAAAAAACTTTTGGGTTTCTAACAATAGCACGCCCAAGAGCTACACGTTGTCTTTGCCCGCCTGACAATTGTTTTGGCTTTCTGTCTAAATACTCGCCCAAATCCAAGATTTCTGCAGCCTCTTGAACTTTTTTCTCAATTGTAGCTTTGTCTATTTTTCGCATTTTTAATCCAAAAGCTATATTTTCTCTTACTGTCATGTGTGGATATAGTGCATAACTTTGGAAAACAAATGCAATATCTCTATCTTTTGGGTGAACATCATTAACCTTTTTGTCTCCGATGTAAATCTCTCCGGATGTAATATCTTCAAGTCCGGCAATCATTCTTAAAAGAGTTGATTTCCCACAGCCGGAAGCTCCTACAAGAACAACAAATTCTTTGTCATTGATATTTAGGTCGATATTATCTATAACTTTTTTCTTATCATAAATTTTAGTTACGTTTCTTAAAATAACATTGCTCATCTTTATTCCCTTTATTACGCTCCCACTTGCTTTTAAGTTCTAATTAGCTTTTTCAATTGGCAAAATTATATTAAAAGTAGAACCTTTCATTACTTCTGAATTAATCCAGACTGCGCCACCCATTCGTTTAAGCATAGTGTATGCAGTGCCTAAAGTTATTGAGCGAACTATAGTCTTTTTGTGAGTTTTATCTAATTGTGTGTAAGGCTCAAAAATTCCGTCAAGTTCTGCTTCAGCAAGTCCCATTCCAGTGTCAGAAATTGATATTTGTACGTATGAAAGGCTACTTGAGGCTTTCCCAATTTTAGCTCCTGATTTTTTTACGACATCCATATCTGGATGGGTTACTTTGATAAAAATAGTGCCGACATCTGTCAATTTTATAGATGTTTCTATAATGTTTTGCAAAATTATTTTTACGGCATTTTCGTCGTTATGAATAGCCTTTTTGTTAAAATCTTCTGTATCATACTCTACTGTTAAATTCTTTGCATTTAATATGTTTTCATTATTTTTAACAATAGTTTGAATTGTGTTAATAAGATCAAAAGTTTGGTTTTCGCAGTTGAACAAAGAAGATTCAGCTTGCGCAAATTCTAAAAATTTGTCTATAAAATATAACAATTCAGACGAATTTTTATGAATAATTTTTACATATTTTTCTTGTTTGTCATTGATTTTACCTCCCATTCCATCCATCAAGGCTTGAGAAAAACCTATAATTGATTGGATAGGAGATTTAAACTCATTGGATAGTTTGACAAACATAACATTTTTTTCTTTGTTAAGTCGCCCTGTTCTTTCGGCAATGGTCAAAACATTTGTCATTGCAGTAACATCACGAACCGTAATAAAAAATTGTTCAACATATTTTTTAGCATTCATTTCTACAAAAAACTCTTTTCCGTCGGGAGTAAAAGCTCCGGTTACGATAGAATTTTTTTTAGAATACGATTTTTGTGCTAATTCAGTACCATTTGCAACGAACTCATCAAAATTTCTGTTTTTTAGTTCAGAATTTTTTGTCTCGAAAATTATTGCTGCTTTGTCATTTGTCCAAACAATTCTACCGTCTAAATCTATTACAAACACTGCGTCTGGTAGGTTTGACAAAACTTCTTTAGGATTTATGTTGCTAAACAAATTTGTAAAATTCATGGTTGCAATACTTTCAATAATGTTGTATAGTTTATATAACCTTTATATACTAAAAATCGACTACATTGTACTTTAAATATAGCATAAACAGTTTGTAATAAAAGATTATATATTAATTTTTGTAATTTTTTTTTTACATACTAGCAAAAATTTTTATTTTTGTGTTTTAAAACAACAAACGAGAATATAGAGTTATAAAATAAGTTGCGGCACAGTGCTGTAACCCCGAACAAAGAAAAGAGGATGTGACTATGAACGAAATTCCTAAAAACGCGCAAGGTCCAAGCATTCCACAACCAACATCTAAAATTGAACAGGTTAAACCAGAAGCTGTTGATGCTCAAACTCAAAAGCCGGTTGATGTTCAACCTAAAGAAATTAATGAAATTCCTGAAAATCCGGCAGATCGTTCAGCAGTAAAAGTTGATAACCTTGAAAACGATTTGAAAATTTTCGCAGCAAATCCTGATTTGGCTCAGAAGGCTCTTGAAGTTGCAGAATTAGCTGAAAAACGCTATGCAGCAGCAGGTGTTGAACAACCTGAGTTAAAAGCATTAGCGGTTGGCAAAACTTTCGTTGAAGAATTTCAAAAATAGTTATTTTTTGAAATTTATAAGGTCTATTATCGCAAATAGGAATTTGTTTTGCGGTACGTTTTGTAGTCGTTTAGGAGTTTAGCTTACTGGTTTGGTAATTAGATTTTCTGAACCGGCAATTGGTTAATTCTCTATTTATTTAGGTAATCAATAACAGCTTTTAGTCCTAATTTGTAACTATTTGCTCCAAAGCCTGAAATTTGTCCTATGCAAACAGGTGCAAGGTATGAATGATGTCTAAATTCTTCTCTCTTATAAATATTTGTCATATGTACTTCTATTGTCGGGATATTGACTGCGGAAATAGCATCTCTTATGGCAATACTTGTATGAGTGTATGCTCCGGCATTTATTATTATTCCATCAATTCCATCTTTTGCTGAATGGATTTTTTCAACAATTTTGCCCTCAATATTACTTTGATATGTTTCTAAATCAATTCCGAGTTCAAATGAGAATGCGTATAAATCTTTTTCTAAATCTTTTAATGTCATGGTCCCGTACTTTTCTGTTTCTCGAAAACCAAGCATATTCATATTTACGCCGTTTATTACAAGTATTTTCATGTTCTTACCTCTAACTACTATTGTACTATAAAATCAACGCTTTGTAAAGAATTGTTAAAATTTTGACAACATGTATGCTCAAAAAATCATGCTTGAATTATCATGCATGTACAACTATCCCCAAATCTCCTCCCAAGATTATTGTTCAAAGCTGTACCAAGAGTACAGCTTCTTTTTTTGTATAATTAATTAAAATAATTGACTTATAAAAATAAATCACTACAATATAATATGTAAGACATTTTACGGGGATGTAGGATGAGATTAGTGGAAAAGCTGAAAGAATATGAAAATCAGTACATGTTTATCAAGTGGGCAACCGGTGGTGAATATGGAAAATTGATATATGCTGGCGAAGATTTTATTGAATTTAATGTTATAGATGTTGATACAATGGACTATTCAGAAACTGTGTTAATTCACAGTCCGTTGATTTTGGAAGTTGCTATTGGTGGAGCGGATGTGCAACGTATTGTTGCAGAAGTTTCATCTAAAATTTCTATTGATGAAGGTTAAATTCCCCCCTAAATAAAATTATTAAATATTGAAACTTTTTCTAGCACCTTCTTCATGGTAGAAACCGCCACCACAGATTGTTTCTACAACTTTTAGAACAAATTCTCTAGGTGCATCAACTTGGTTTAGGTAAAATTCTCTATTTGGAAGGTGTCTAATTTTCATAATAGAATTTTGCGTTGATTCTGGTGGAATAAATAGTGAGGCAACTTCGTTATCAAGGAGTTTGCCCATTTCTTCATCGTGATCGGTAACACCTTTCATTAACTCGTAATAATTACCTTTGATAGCCATAATTCTGCTTGAAAATAGATGTTGACCGTCTTCTCTGTAAAGAGCTTGCGGTTGGTAATTGCATCTTGTTGTAAAACTCATTTTGTGCCAAAGAATGTTGACGATGACAACCGACTTTTGCGGGTCTGTGTCAACATAAATATTTTGAGTTGTTATGTTGCGAGAAGAAAAAGCCTCTTTTAGTGTGTCAACAACGATTTGCAAGTTGTCAATCATTCTTAAAAAAATCTCGTTTGTATTGACATTTGCATGTTGATAATCCAAGAATTGCTTGTACATATGAGTAGATACAAGCCCTACTCTTTCTTGAATTAGAGCAGATTTTCTTGCTGATGTTTCAGAATTATCAAAGCTTTCAAAGTTATTTAACAATTGATTTTCCATCCTTTTAACCACATGTAATAATAAACATGAAATTATGTAAAGATTATATTTTTTTTCTTTACAAACATGAATACGTAATTTGGTTTATTTATTCCTTTTTAAATCTTATAAGGAAGTTGAAGGCATTTTGCAGATTATGACTACTGGGGAATATGTTAATGTGATTTGCGGAAATTCCTTTTTATATTTATCACAAAATTCTTTTACTTCTTTAAATGTCCAGTGCTGGGTTGTGAGAGAGTTTACACCTGTATTTTTCATGTGTGCCAATAATTCAAGCGGAGTATTAAATGATAAAATGTGATCAAATTCTTCTGCATAAAGAATTTCAAACTCTTTGCTTACTACGTTTTTTATTTCGTCGAAAGTCTTATAGTCTAAAGAAAGTCCTGTTAAATTTTTTATTTCTTTAAAATTTTTGTCAGAAAAAGTTGAAAAAGCTAAAATCCCATCTGAATTTAATTGTTTTTTGCAGTGAAAACAAATATTTTCAAGTTTGTTGAACCATTGAAACATGGCATTTGAAATAATTAAATCACTTTTTGGTGTTTTGACTTTCAGAGCGTTTCCACAGTAAAATTGTACATTAGGAATAATTTCTGATACATATTTTTTTGATTTTTCGACTAAATCGTTTGCGCTATAGGTTTTAAACTTAATAGCTTTTACAATTTCTTTTGTCAAAATTCCGGTGCCACAACCTAGCTCCAAAATTGAATTGAAATCCGTTTTTATTAAGGAAAGATTTTTGACCAATTTTTCAGCCATAAGTCTTTGTACTATTGCGTTTTGATTATAAGAATTAAAACTTTTTTCAAATTGCTTTTTTATTAATTTTGGGTTTATTTGCATAATATTTCTTTCCAACTTTTAAAATTATAGTATGGAAAGTGTCCGCTTTCAAGTATTTCGATTTTGGCATTATTTTGCCAAAAGTTTATTTGATTTTTTGTTGGAATGATTTTGTCAAATTTGCTTATATATGCTTTGTCATAAAAATGTACATAATTTATTGTCGTATTTTTAATTTGGGTGTAAAGCGATTTTAATTCGTTTTCTCTGTTTTCAATTGAACGTGTAACAGGAGTTTGAGTGTATTTTTCAAATTCTTCCGGTTTATCAAAAATGTTTTGGTAAAACTTCCCTTCCAAACCTGTTTTTGCGTGGCGAAGGGTTAGTAAAAACGATTTTGTCGGAATTCCGTATTTGTCATCGACTGGAAGCGGAGTTCCATTTATTGCAATTTTTTTATTGAATTTTGGTAAGTTATCTTTTAGTAAATATGCGGCAAAAACTCCCATTGACCACGCAATAAGGTTGATTTCTCCGTATTGAGAAAAATCCTCTATTTCACAATCTAACGATGTGTAATCATACATTATTAAAACATCATAATTGTCACAAGCCAAAAATTTGAATGGTTGTTCGTCAAAACTCCAGCCAGCAAAGAATATTATGAGTTTGTCGTTATTTTGTTTGTTTAACCAATGAAATTGCATCAAAAATTTCCTTTTCAGTAATATCTGTTGTTAACGATAATCTTAATCTTGATGTACCTTCAGGTACGGTTGGAGGTCTTATCGGAAGTGTAAAAAATCCGTTATGGAATAATATTTCGCAAGTATCTACAGTTTCTTTGTTTCCACCGATAATTACAGGGATAATATGACTTTCATTACCGGCTTTTCTGCCTATTGAAAGCATTTTTTCTCTTTTTTCAAATGTATAAGGTAATTTGTTTTCAATAATCCATTTTGAAAAAGCTATATTAATCGGGGGTAGTGCAGTTGAAAATATGAAGGAACGAGCTTTGTTAGTAAGATATTCGATTAAAGTTTTGCTTCCTGTTGCAAAAGCTCCCATTGAGCCGATTGCTTTGCCGAAAGTTCCGACAATCAAATCAACTTTGTCTGTAATTCCTAATGTTTCAGTTACGCCAAGTCCATTTCTGCCAAAAACTCCAAATGCGTGTGCTTCATCAAGAATTAGAATACAATTATATTTTTCTTTAAGTTCAACAAGTTTTTCAAGATCTGCAATGTCACCATCCATTGAAAATACGCTTTCAGAAACTATAATAGCGTTGTTGAAATTCTTTCTTTCTCTTTCTAAAAGTTTTTCAAGAGCTTCTGTGTTCTTGTGTGGATATCTAAAAAATTTTCCTTCAGACAATCTCATACCGTCGATAATGCTTGCATGATTAAGTTTGTCAGAAAAAATAACATCTCCCTTGCCGGCAATAGAACTGTTTATTCCAACATTTGCATGGTAACCGCTATTGAATAACAAAGTTTTTTCTTTGTGGAAGATTGAAGATATCAAATCTTCAAGTTCTTTATATACTGGGAGAGTTCCGGTTAAAAGTCTTGCGGATGCACTGCCAAAAGAATATTTATCCCCTGCATAATCTAAAAATTCTTTCGTAATTTTTTTGTTATCAGCAAATCCTAAATAATTGTTGGATGAAAGATTAAGAAGTTTTTTCCCTTTGTAGTAAATATATTTTTCGTCTTTGCCATCAAAGTCTTTTATATCCCTAAAATGAGAATGGTGTTTCAAATTATCTAGTAGTTCGGTATAATTTTCTAACATACTTGTAATTTATGATAAACAATGAAAAAAGTCTATATAAAAATATTAAAAAATCTTAATATTAGGTTAGTGAAATTTTGGATTTGGGTATATATAAAGTATATGTATTGTTAAAGGTCTTTTGTCAAAAGATGAAAGGCGGTTGGTCTTATGGATTATAAATTTCTGCTAAAAAAACGTTCAGGATTAACTATGTCAGAGGCGTTATTCACTCTGGCAATAATTGGCGTGATTGCATCACTGACAATGTTTGGTTTGTTGGCCAAAATTAACGATACAAAAAATATTGCTGCATTGAAAAAATTCTATTCGGCAATCAATCAAGTTACAATGTTTGTAATTTTAGATAGAGCTTCTCCAAACTATTGGGGATTGGATGAGTATTCTCAAGATTCTTCAGCACTTGCATTTTCATATTACCGCCCTTATTTTAAGGTTGTTAGAGAATGTTCAAATGCTACAGGTTGTTGGCAGTATCCGACTAGATTTTTGAGTGGTAAAGTATATTTGAAAAATGCAAAACTTTATCAATATATGTTTACTCTTGTTGATGGAATGAATGTTATTATGAATGTTTATCCTAAAGATATTGTAAAATCAGAATTTGGGGTAGATGTCGAAAAGGATTCTGTCGTATTTATAATTGATGTAAACGGAAATACTTATCCTAATCAACTGGGACGTGATATTTTTGCCTTTGTACTAAAGGGAAAAGATATAGTTCCGGGCGGGTATGATAATACGTATAACTGTAACAAAGCGGCATCGGGTTTGACATGTGCTGCAAGAGTTATTAATGATGGTTGGAAAATTACGTATTACTAAAGATTTCAGCTCCTTTCATCTTTCATAAAAAGACCGATTTATATCGGTCTTTTCTTTTGGAAATGATAAAAAACAGATGGTATTAATATAAACAAAAACGACCGTAATATTACTACAGTCGTTTTTGTTTATATGCTCCACATCGCAGTGGGTTTAGTCTTTTGCTTTCATTGTTGGGAATGCGATAACGTCACGAATTGATGGAGAGTTTGTCAATAACATTACAAGTCTGTCAATTCCCATTCCCATACCGCCTGTAGGTGGCATACCGTATTCAAGTGCGTTGATGAAGTCTTCATCAATTTCCATTGCTTCTTCATCTCCTGCTGCTTTTGCTTGAGCTTGTGCTTCAAATCTCATTCTTTGATCGATTGGATCTGTAAGTTCTGAGAATGCGTTTGCAATTTCCCATCCATTTACACGAGTTTCGAAACGTTCGGTTAATCTGTCGTTATCTCTGTGAACTTTTGCAAGTGGAGAAATTTCTCTTGGGTAATCAATGATGTGGCAAGGTTGAATTAAAGATGGTTCAATCTTTTCTTCAAAGACTGCTTCAACAACTTGTCCCCAGTTCATGCCGTCTTCAACTTGAACGTGAAGGCTTCTTGCGGTTTCGATAGCTTGTTGCGCACTGTAAATTTCCATAAAATCAACGCCTGTAGCTTCTTTGATAGAACCTAACATTGTTTTTCTATCCCATGGTGGAGTTAGGTCGATTTCATTTTCGCCATATTTGATTTTTGTTGTTCCCAAAACTTCTTGAGCAACGTATGCAACCATATTTTCTGTCAAAGTCATCATGTCGTTGTAATCTGCGTATGCTTGGTACAATTCAATCATAGTAAATTCTGGATTGTGACGAGTGTCGATGCCTTCGTTTCTGAAACATTTTCCGATTTCAAAAACTTTTTCTGAAATTCCACCAACGATTAATCTTTTTAAATATAATTCAAGAGCAATTCTCAAAGTTAAATCCATTTCAAGCGCATTGTGGTGAGTTGTGAAAGGTCTTGCATTAGCACCTGATGCCATTGTTTGCAAAATTGGAGTTTCAACTTCCATATAACCTTGTTTTGCCAAAAATTCTCTAACTTTTTGAACAATCATACTTCTTTTTCTGAAAGTATCTCTGCTTTCTTCGTTAACGATTAAGTCAACATATCTTTGACGGTATTTAAGCTCAACATCAGTAAGACCGTGATAGTGGCTTAATGTTTCTGCTTTTTCTTTGCTGATTTGTTTATTTGGCAAAGGCAAAAGAGCTTTTGACAACAGAGTTAATTCTGTTGATTTGATAGAAAGTTCTCCTCGTGGAGTTCTTCTTATTGTACCTGTAAAACCAACAATATCACCGATATCAACGAGTTTTAAAATTTTGATTTGTTCTTCTGATAAATTTTCTTTGTGAGAGAAAATTTGGATTTTGCCTGAAGCATCCATAAGGTCGATAAACATACCTGTGTTACGGATAGCCATTACACGACCGGCAACAGAGTATTTATCTTCTGTTTCAACGCCTGCTTCAAGGTCTTTGTATTTTTCTTGTAATTCAGCTGCATCTGCAGTTTTTTCAAATTTATAAGGGTATGGATTTACGCCTTTGTCAGCCAAATCTGCAAGTTTTTGTATTCTTGTTTGTCTTATTTGTTCTTTAGTAGAACTTGGTTCATGTGTTTGTTGTGCCATTTTATACTTCCTCTTTGTTTATAAAGTCTTTATGATTTAATCTTAACACAAACAATTTAATATTGAAAAATTCAGAAAAATTTATTATAACAAATAATAAGTTAAACATTTGGAAGATATTTATGGAGTTGATTAATTTGGGTGAAAGTTCTCATATGTGTGCAGTATTAATTATGTATGATGGATGGCAGATTGCAAAGGATTATCCTTGGTAGGATTTAAAACGAACAAAAAGCCGAACTAAAGAAATGTTCGGCTTTTTTATTAATTGCATTTTTATTTATTTATTTATTTATTAAACGCCACTCATTAAGCGTTTTAATTCATCAGGTCTTGAAGTTCTTGAAAGTGCATCTTCAATTGTAATAACACCTTGTTTGTATAGATTAGAAAGTGCCATTTCAAGAGTTTGCATTCCCAAACCTTGATTCATTTGTATTGTTGAATAGATTTGAGCCGCTTTTGCCTCTCTGATAAGGTTGGCAATTGCCGGAGTTACAAGCATGATTTCTTGAGCCATTACACGACCTTTTTTAGTTCCGTCTGGTTGTATTTTTGGTAACAAAGTTTGTGCAAATACTGCAACAAGTGAGTTCGCAAGTTGTACACGAATTTGTTGTTGTTGACCTTCTGGAAATACGTCGATGATACGGTCAATTGTTTGTGCAGCTGAAGATGTGTGTAATGTTCCGAATACCAAGTGACCAGTTTCTGCCGCTGTCAGTGCTAAAGCGATAGTTTCGTGGTCACGCATTTCACCTACCAGAATAATATCAGGGTCTTCACGAAGTGCGGATTTCAATGCGTTTGCAAATGATCTTGTATCCATTCCGAGTTCACGTTGGTGAATGATACTTTGTTTTGATGTGTGAACAAATTCTATCGGGTCTTCGATTGTAAGAATGTGTTCTGCTCTGTTTGAGTTGATATAATCAATCATTGTCGCCAATGTTGTAGATTTACCTGAACCGGTAGGTCCTGTTACAAGGATCAAACCTCTTGGTTTATCTGCTGTTTTTCTAACAACTTCCGGCAAACCTAATTTGTCGAAGGATGGAACAATTGATGTAATTGTTCTGAATGCAGCAGCATAATTCCCTTTGTCTTTGTAAAAGTTAACCCTGAAACGGCTTAAACCTTCAATACCATATGAAAAGTCAAGTTCCCAGTTTTGTTCAAGAGTACGTCTTTGTTCGTTTGATAACATTGGGAACAAAAGAGTTTCAACGTCATCTGGACTAAGCGGCGGGTAATCATATCTTCTTAGTTTCCCGTCGATACGTGCTGCTGGTGGAAGGTTTGCTGAAATATGTAAGTCAGAACCGCCATCAGCTACGAGTTTTTCTAGTAATTCTTCAATTAACATAATTATTCTCCCTGAAAATTCATTATATCTTCATTATCTTTTATTGCAAGCTCAATTAAGGCGTATGTCATATATGCACCGAGAGCAACAGCTTTCGGGTCAAGAGAAGTTCGATTTGCAGCTTCAATGATTGCGGTATTTATCTCAGGATTTTCATCTTTGAGATAGTGGATCATTTTTTTACGCCATGTTGGCATATCTTTAAAAATCTCACTAAAAGCCGTAGCCGCATTTTCTTCTGATATAATTGGTAACATAGTTATTCCTTATATTGCAAGTTGCGTACCTATTATATAAAAAATTTTAATATTAGTCTATAATAAATTAAGAAATCATATATTTGGGGTATAATTTTATTATGAGATTGAGGGATTTGAAACTTACTAATTATAGAAATTGCAAGGATTTGGAACTAGATTTGAGTTCTAAAAAAATTCTTATAATTGGTAAAAATGCGCAAGGAAAAACAAATATTCTTGAAAGTATTTATTTTCTTTCAACTCTAAAATCTCCTCGAACTTCCAATAATATTGAATTGATTAATTTTGAGGCAGAAAAGGCTGAGATTAATTGTAATATGATTAAGGCAGAAACCGATGTTGAGCTTGATTTTACTTATTCAAGGGAGAAAAAACGAGAGCTTGCGCTGAATAAGGTCAAGACAACTCCTAAAAATTTTAAATCAGTTTTGAAAACAGTTCTTTTTTCAACTGCGGATTTGTTGTTGCTGAGAGGAAATCCTTCTGATAGAAGGGATTGGTTGGATAGAGCGATTTCTCAGGTTTATCCCGCTTATGATGACAGACTTTCAAAATATGACAAAATTAGGATTCAAAAAAATAATTTATTGAAGGATTATTTGAAAACTGGAAATTCAAATGACACTTTACTGGATGTTTATAATGAACAACTTGTGGTTACAGGTAGCAATATAATTTTTTTAAGAAAAAAATATTTAAAAGAAATTGAACGAATTGCACAAGAAAAACATCGTATAATTAGTGAAACAGAAAATTTGAAAATAAGCTATGATTGCTCATTTCTGGCTGATGAAAACGAATTAAAAGACATTGCAGCAGCTTTTCATAAATCTCTTGAAGAACGTAGAGTTGAAGAAATGCGCAGAGGACAAGCTTGTGTTGGTCCGCATAGGGATGATGTGATTTTTTATATAAATAATAACGAAGCGACAAAATTTGCATCTCAAGGTCAACAAAGAACAATTGTTTTGGCGTTGAAATTATCTGAATTAGATATTATTGCGGCAAAAACTGGTGATGAACCTGTATTGTTGTTGGATGATGTTTTGGCAGAACTTGATGATTTAAGACAAAATTATCTTTTGAAGTCAATAAATGAAAATACTCAAACTGTTATAACATCAGTAGATACAATTCTTTTTGAAGATGAGTTTTTGAAAGATGTAAGAATTTATAAAATCGAAAATGGGGAGTTGCGTAATTAATTATAGTTAGAATTGGTTTAGGTATTAGTATTTATAATTGTTATAATTTCTCTTTATATCTGGGTGTTTTTACATTTCTTCATTCTTAGGCAATTTAGAATTATGTTTTGTTTTATAAACAGTATGGATAATAGTGTTAGTGTAAATCCGAATATGAAAAATTCGCCTTTAAATGTAGGTGTTATTGTACCGCCAAATGACCATTACAAGCCGGTATTGTATTCGCATGTACAAGCATCAAGAGATTTTCAGGTTCTTAATCATGATATTTATGTAGGAATGAAGAACGCTGAAAGCATTGAAAAAAGAAAAACTCCAACATCTGTTTTGGTAGCGTTAGGCGCAGGTGCGCTTGCATTATGCTATCCGCTGATAAGAAAAGTTTTTAAACATTAATCTTTAAAATCAAAAAATCTTATAGATGCAATATTAAGAGCGTTGGCAATTTTATTAACTGTTTTCAACGTTATATTGCACTTCCCTCTTTCAATTTCACTCAAACGATGTTCCGAAATATCAATTTTTTCGCCCAATTCAGCTTGAGTTAACCCTCTTTTCAATCTACACATTTTCAAATTGAACCCAAAACTTTTAAGAAATTCTTCATCTAGCATTCTATTATGTTAGCAATACTATATTGATAAATAAATTATCATATGTTATTATAAATATAATAATATATTGTTATATGGAGGTTTTATGCGAAAATATATAGGATTTACTTTAGCAGAGGTATTAGTTACTCTCGGTATCATTGGAGTTGTAGCGGCTATGACTATGCCTGCGTTAATACAAAATTATCGTAATCAGGTTGTTGAAACAAGGCTGAAAAAATTCTATTCAACAATGAACCAAGCAATTGCAATGTCTATAAAAGATAATGATGATGTGGAAACTTGGACTTATTTTAATGATGATCAAAAAGACGAAGATGGAAATACTATAAATAGAACAGACGATAATGATAAGTCTTTCAATAATTATCTTGCACCATATTTAAAAATTATTGATAAAAAGGATGTAACGGATTTTAGTGGACAAAGAAGGATGTTATATTTCTTTGAAGATGGTAGTGCTTTTGCATTTGCAGGGCATGAAAATCGAGATATTACATTTTTCCCTAAAAATGCAGAAAAATGTATTGCTAAAGAAAATATTGCCGGAAATTGTGCATTTGGGTTTGAATTTTATCCTATTGCTAATAATTGGATGTGGAAGTATTTGTATGGAAAAAGGATGGAAGCTGTTATGTATAAGTGGGATGGAAATGAGCCTTCGTTATATAATGATTCAACTTATGGTTGCAAGAATGGTAGTGGTGCTTATTGTACTGCAATAATTCAACGAAACGGTTGGAAAGTGCCTAAAGATTATCCAAAAAGAATTGCTTTTTAATTAATCTATTTTCTAATTTAAAAATTTATTGTATTATGTTTACATAGATAATAATAAATTTTTGAAGGGGATAATATGAAGAAATTGTTAGTTCTTTTGGCAGTATTTATTTGTGCAGGTTGTGCTTTTGCTGCGGATTTTAATGTATATAAACTTGATAACGGTCAAACTGTTGTCATTCAAGAGGTTAAGTCTAATCCGATTGTAACAATTGATACGTGGATAAAAACAGGGTCAATTAACGAAAATGACGAAAACAATGGGGTTTCGCACTTTTTGGAACACCTGTTTTTCAAAGGTTCTACTAATCACGCTCCCGGAGAATTTGATAAAATCCTAGAAACAAAAGGGGCGATTACAAATGCTGCTACAAGTAAAGATTTTACGCACTATTATGTAACTATTCCATCAAAAGATTTTGATTTAGCATTAGAAATGCACTCTGATATGTTACTTCATCCTCTAGTTCCGAGAAAAGAACTTGAGAAGGAAAGAAAAGTTGTTATTGAAGAAATTATGAAGGATGCAAATTCTCCAAATACTCTTGTATATGACAATTTGGTTAATATGCTTTATTCTGATCATCCGTATAAAAGAAAAGTTATCGGGAAGGCTGATATTATAAGTTCTATCCACAGGGATGAAATAATGGGGTATTATAATAAATATTATAATCCTTCCAATATGGTTACTGTAATTGTTGGAGATGTAGATGCAAATTCTGCAATAGAAAAAGTTAAGAGTGATTTCAATTCTGAATACAAAAAACCTATTAAAAATGTTTACCCAAAAGAAAAAATCTTGACTGCTCAACAAAAAAAGGTTGCCTATTTTGATACTCAATCCGGTTATATGTTGATTGGTTTCAGAGGCACTAAAATAGATGACAAAGATTCTTATGCGTTAGATGTTTTGTCTACGATTTTGGGAGATGGAAGATCTTCCGTGTTTTATAGAAATATAAAAGAGAACAAACAACTTGCAAACACGATTGGTGCGGCAAATACAGGTTTTAAAGATGATGGAATTTTTTATATTTCTACAACTTTTGACCCTGAAAAATGTGAAAAATTGCAGGATAGTATTTTTGAAGAAATAAAAAATGTTCAGAAAAATGGAGTTACTCAATCTCAACTTCAGCTTGCAAAGAATGTGATAGAAAGAGATACATATTATGAAAGAGAATCTATCTCAAATATTGCAAGTGAAATCGGTTATACGTTTGTAACCACAGATGATACAAAGTATTATGAAACATATTTGGATAATGTAAAAAAAGTTACAGTACAAGATGTGAAAGATGTTGCAAACAAATATTTAGGTAGGGAAAAAAGTGCAGTATCAATAGTTTTGCCTGAAAATTGTAAAGAAGTAAAAGTTTCTAATATTACGCAGAAAACAGAACCGGCAAAATTGGTTAGTGAAAATTCCAATACCCAAAAATATCAACTTTCAAATGGAGCAACACTATTATTAACTCCAAATAGGGTTAACGACATTATTGCAATAAGTATTTTTGCTAAAGGTGGAGAGTTTATTGAACATATTCCCGGAACTGCTGATTTGACGGCTGTAGTTTTGACAAAAGGTTCAAAAAAATATTCATCAGTTGAATTTGCTCAAACAATGGAAGATAACGGGATAAAAATCGTTCCGTCAGCTAAGGCTGATAGTTTTAATATGACAGTTCTTACGACTAAAAATGATTACGAAAAAACATTGGAGCTTTTGAATGAAATTATAAATAATGCGACACTAGATGAATTTGAGATAGAAAAAGCGAAAAATGATGAACTAAATTCTATAAAAAAGAGTAAAGATGTTCCGCTAAATCTTGCGGTAGATAACTATAAAGCTTTGATTTTTGAGGGTTCGCCATATTCTTATTCTAATAATATTTTAGAAAAGAATTTGCCGAGAGTTACAAAAAACGATGTGAAAAATTATTATGACAAAGTTTTTTACCCGCAAAATGTTGTGATTTCAATTAATGGTAATGTTGATAAAGAAACAACGATTGCAGAATTGACAAATATATTCAATAATAAAAAAGGTGAAAAGTTTGATTATAACAAACATTTAGTACAATCGTTGACTACAGAAAAGCAAGCTTGTTCCAAAGTAAAAGATCTTAAAACTGATTGGATAATAATGGGTTGGCAGACTTCTGGAGTTTTAAATCGTAAGGATTATGCAACTTTACAGGTCATAGATTCTTTGTTAGGTTCAGGCATGAGTTCTCGTTTGTTCAAAAATTTGAGAGATAGAGATGGTTTGGCGTATCAATTGGGTTCTCAATTCTCTCCGCATATTTTGAAAGGTTCTTTTATTACTTATATAGGTACAAATCCTGAAAACCTTGATTATGCGCAGAAAAGAATGAAAGAAGAAGTGTTTAGATTGAAAACTGAATTTGTGGGTTCAAAAGAATTGCAAGAGGCTAAAGACAAACTATTAGGACACTATATTATCGGTCAGGAAACTAATCTTGATAAAGCAACAACTATTGGTTGGTTTGAGGTGTCAGGCAGAGGCTATGAATTTGATGAACAGTATTCTCAGTTGATAAATAGCGTGACAGAAAGTGATATTATTGAAGTTGCTAATAAAGTGTTTACAAATAACTATGTATTATCTATTGTAAAACCTCAGTAATATTTTAAAATACATAAAGGCGGGATAAGCATCCCGCCTTTGTGCATTTGTTTCTACCTTATATCCTTACCAATTTGTTCTAGTAAGAATTTGTTTTGCGTGGCGATCATACATTTTGTCTTTATACCAAGCTCCTTGAAATTCGGCGTTGTGATTGTACATATATTGCATATCATGTGACATAAAATATATTGCGCTAACCAGCACTCCGTTTGCTCTATATTGTTTTGACATGTATGGGAAATTTGGGTAGTTTTCAGAAAATTTGTCTACATAACGAAGGTTTCCAAGTGCATCATAGTAATATACCGAACGCAAATTGTTTTTATATTGAACGGCATAACTTATTAAAAGATTTCTCTTATAAAAACCGCAAAGATTTTCGTCATCGGTTTCTTTTACGTTGTTTTTTACAAGCATGTAGTGACGCTTGTAATCTGCATCTTTCAAAAAGTCTTTATACTCTTTTTTGAACTCTTTTTTATTGTATTTAAAAACTGTATCGTTTCCAAAAAGTTCTGATTTGTATTTTTCGATTGCAGTATCTCTATCAATTTGAGCGATGTCAAGCCAATCAAAAACAAGGTTGCCTGTCAAAACTACAGAAGTTGGTTTTTTGTCTTGAATATTTGTAACTTGAATATCCGCTGATATTGCAGTTTTTCCTAACATTAAAACACATATCAAAATTGCTATTTTTTTCATGTTTTTCCCTCTAATGTATTTAATAATACAATGAATAAGTTTTATTTGTAGTCTTGACACTGTATTGCAAGTATAATCAAGCTTTCAGACCTCTAAAATCAATAGTCTAACATATTGTAACAAAAATTTAACATATTTTTTTAAAATAACCGATATTTTCTTGACGTAAAATATTGATGTATTATTATTTAAGAACATGTAATTTTAAAGTCGGGTGAACTATGCCTAATTTTAGAAGAAACATAGAAGTTCATTTAGCTGAAGTTCAGTAGAATGAAAGGTTTACAGCCTCAAGTTAGATTTCTTAATTGTAAATTATTTTCAAACAGATTGCTCCAAAGAGGGCATGGATAAGAATAAAAATAATACAATTTTTTATATAGTACGTACACATAGACGAGGTGAATTAATGTCTAACACAAAATATGCAGAAAGAGTAACACCAATGGGTATTCCACATACTCGTTTGGATGATTTACCGGACCTTATTGAAGTGCAGAAAAAATCGTTTGAATGGTTTTTAAAAGAAGGTTTGAAAGAAGAATTGCTTTCTTTCTCTCCTATTAAAGACTATACAGGCAGATTAGAATTACACTTCTTACCAAATTATACTTTCGACAATGCGAAATATACCATTGAAGAAGCTAGAATCCATGACGCAACTTATGCAAAACAATTGCGTGTAATGGTAAGATTGGTTAACCGTGATAGCGGTGAAATTAAAGAACAAGAAGTTTACATCGGCGATATTCCGACAATGACAGACAAAGGTACTTTCATTGTAAACGGCGCAGAACGTGTAATCGTTTCTCAAATCGTTCGTTCTCCTGGTGTTTACTTCAAACGTGATATTTCCCCTGCCGGAAAACGTTTATATAACGCAACTATGATTCCTAATCGTGGTGCATGGTTGAAAATTGAAACAGATTCTAACGATATTATTTACGTTAAAATCGATAAAAACAGAAAAATCTTGGCTACAACATTGTTGAAAGCTATGGGTATCACTGTTTCAGAAATGGAATCTTTATTTACTCACTTTGATTTCTTAAAGAAAACATTGGATAAAGATACTGCAGAAACTACTGATGATGCTTTAATTGAAGTTTATAAAAAATTAAGACCTGGCGATCCTGCATCTGCAGCAGGTGGCCGTTCTATTTTGGAATCACGTTTCTTTGATGAAAAGAAATACGATATCGGTCGTGTAGGTCGTTATAAATTAAACAAAAAATTGAACTTGAACATTCCTAAAAACCAAAGAACATTGACAGTTCAAGACATCGTTGCATCAATTGAATATTTGATTAATTTGACATACGATGAAGGAACTGTTGATGATATCGATCACTTAGGAAACAGAAGAATTCGTTCAGTTGGTGAATTGTTGCAAAACCAATTCAGAGTTGGTCTTTCAAGAATTGAAAGAATTGTTAAAGAAAGAATGACTTTGCAAGATTCTGAAACATTGACACCATTGAACTTGTTGAACACAAAACCACTTGTTGCATCTTTGAAAGAATTCTTTGGTAGTTCTCAGTTGTCACAGTTCATGGACCAAATTAACCCATTGGCTGAATTAACTCACAAAAGACGTATTTCAGCTTTAGGACCTGGTGGTTTGATGAGAGAAAGAGCTGGTTTTGCAGTTCGTGATATTCACCCTTCTCACTACGGTCGTATTTGTCCGATTGAAACACCGGAAGGTCCGAACGCAGGTTTGATTGGTTCATTAGCTACTCACGCAAAAGTTAATGATTACGGTTTCGTTGAAGCTCCGTTCTTTGTAGTAAAAGACGGTAAGGTTACAGACGAAGTTGTTTATATGACAGCAGACGAAGACGAAGAATATAGATGCGCTCCTGCTGACGTACAATTAAATCCTGATAATACATTTAAAGATGAATATGTTCCTATCAGATACAGATCTGAATTTACAATGGGCGAATCAAGCAAAGTTGACTTTGTCGGTGTTTCTCCTATTCAGATTATCTCAGTTGCGACATCATTAATTCCGTTCATTGAACACGATGATGCTAACCGTGCATTGATGGGTTCAAACATGCAACGTCAATCAGTACCTCTTTTGATTACTCAAAGACCGGTTGTTGGTACAGGTATGGAAAAAAGAGCTGCTAAAGACTCTGGTATGGTAGAAGTTGCAGATTGTGACGGTGTTGTTGAAAGAGTTGTGGGTGAAGAAATTATCATCCGTGATATTCATAACAAACCTCACGTTCATACATTGATGAAATATGTAAGAAGTAACCAAGATACTTGTATTAACCAAAAACCTTTGGTTCACGAAGGTGACAAGGTTAAAGAAGGTGATGTAATTGCGGATGGTGCTTCTACAAACTGTGGTGAACTTTCATTAGGTAAAAACGTAATTGTTGCGTATATGCCTTGGGAAGGTTATAACTACGAAGATGCTATCTTACTTTCTGAAAGATGTGTACACGATGACATCTTCACATCAGTTCACATTGAGAAACTAGAAATAGATGCTCGTCAAACTAAATTAGGACCAGAAGAAATTACTCGTGAAATTCCTAACGTTTCAGAAGATGCTTTGAGACATTTGGATGAACGTGGTATCGTTCGTATCGGTGCTAGAGTTTATGCTGACGATATTCTAGTTGGTAAAGTTACTCCAAAAGGAGAATCTGAACATCCACCTGAAGAAAAATTGTTAAGAGCAATTTTCGCAGAAAAAGCAAGAGATGTAAAAGATAACTCACTAAGAGTTCCACACGGCGAAGGCGGTAGAGTTCTCGACGTTAAGGTATTCGATAGAGAAAAAGGTGATGAATTGCCTCCTGGAGCAAATACTGTAATTAGAGTTTACATTGCTCAAAAACGTAAAGTTTCTGTAGGTGATAAACTTTCAGGTCGTCACGGTAACAAAGGTATTGTTTCAAGAATTTTACCTAAAGAAGATATGCCATTCTTGCCAGACGGTACTCCTGTTGATATCGTATTAAACCCATTAGGTGTACCTTCTCGTATGAACGTTGGTCAGACTTACGAATTGTTGTTAGGTTTGGCTGCATACTTGACAGGCAACTATTATGAAACTCCTTCATTCGACGAAAGATATGGTGATAATCAATCAGAAAGAGCTACAAAGGCTGAACTTTTGAAAGGTATCAAAGAATCTGGATGCGATTGGGTTAACGAAGACGGTAAAGTAAGATTGATTGACGGTAGAACTGGTGAACCGTTTGATGAACCGGTTGCTGTAGGTCTATCTTATATTCTTAAACTTGTCCACCTTGTAGATGATAAAATTCACGCTCGTTCTACAGGTCCTTATTCACTTGTTACTCAACAACCATTGGGTGGTAAAGCTCAATTCGGTGGTCAGAGATTTGGTGAAATGGAAGTTTGGGCATTGGAAGCTTACGGTGCTGCATATACTCTACAAGAAATGTTAACAATTAAATCAGATGATGTTAACGGAAGAAATAGAGCTTATGAAGCAATCGTTAAAGGTGATAACATCCCAAGACCGGGTATTCCAGAATCATTCAAAGTACTTGTAAGAGAATTGCAAAGTATCGGTTTGGATATTACGGTAGCGAAAAAAGACGGTCAAGAAGTTGATTTAATGACAGACATGGATGATTTGAGAAAATCAGCTCCACGTAGAGTTCTTTCAGATATGGATTCTGAGTTGTTAAACATCAATTTCTTTGAAACACCAACTACATTCGGAGATATATAATTAAGTGAATAGTGAATGGTGAGTAGTGAATAGATTATTTATGAAAAGAACTATTCACAACTCACTCCTCACCACTCACTAAAATATAAAAAGGAGAAAGACAAACAATGTCAACAAGCATAGATTATTTTGACTATATACGAATTAGTATCGCTTCACCGGAAAGAATACTTAAATGGTCTTACGGCGAAGTTACTAAACCGGAAACAATCAACTACCGTACATTGAAACCGGAAAGAGATGGTTTATTTTGCGAAAGAATTTTCGGGCCATCAAAAGACTGGGAATGCTATTGCGGTAAATATAAAAGAGTAAGACACAAAGGTATCATTTGCGAACGATGCGGTGTAGAAGTTACAGATTCAAAAGTAAGAAGACAAAGAATGGGTCACATTAAACTTGCAGCCCCTGTTTCTCACATTTGGTTCTTAAAAGGTATTCCTTCTTATTTAGGTTTACTTCTTGATATGACTTTGAAAGATTTAGAACAAGTTATCTACTTCAACAATTATGTAGTTCTTGATGCCGGAGAAAGTGATTTCAAAAAACTTCAACTATTATCAGAAGAAGAATATGAAGATTATATGGCTGAACACGAAGATTCTGAATTGAAAGTAGGTATCGGTGCAGAAGCTATTAAAGAACTTCTTGCTGAAGTTGATGTAAAAGGACTTGCAGAAGAAATCAGAACTGAACTTGCAGGTACTGTAAACTCAGTTCAAAAGAAAAGTAAACTTATCAAACGTTTGAGATTATTGGATTCATTGATTTCATCAGAAACAGATCCGACTTGGATGATTATGGATGTACTTCCTGTTACTCCTCCTGATTTAAGACCAATGGTTCAATTGGATGGTGGTCGTTTTGCGACATCTGACTTGAATGATTTGTACAGACGTGTAATAAACAGAAACAACCGTTTACAAAGATTGTTAGAAATGGGTGCTCCTGAAATTATTGTACGAAATGAAAAACGTATGTTACAAGAAGCAGTGGATGCTTTGATTGATAACGGTAGACGTGGTAGAACAGTTGTTGGTCCAAACAACAGAGCGTTGAAGTCATTATCTAATATTATTGAAGGTAAACAAGGTCGTTTCCGTCAAAACTTGTTAGGTAAACGTGTTGACTATTCAGGCCGTTCAGTTATCGTTGTTGGTCCTCAATTGAAATTGAACCAATGCGGTTTGCCAAAAGAAATGGCAATTGAATTATTTAAACCATTTGTTGTAAACAAATTGATTGAAAGAGGATATGTTCAAAACATAAAATCTGCAAAGAAAAAGATTGAACGTTCCGAAGCAGTAGTTTGGGATATATTGGAAGAAGTAATTGATGGACACCCAGTTTTATTGAACCGTGCCCCGACACTTCACAGATTAGGTATTCAGGCTTTTGAACCGAAATTGGTAGAAGGTCGTGCAATCCAACTTCACCCTCTAGTATGTACAGCGTTTAACGCCGACTTCGATGGTGACCAGATGGCAGTTCACGTTCCATTATCAATTGAGGCTCAAACAGAAGCAAGAATGTTAATGTTAGCTACAAACAACATTTTAGCTCCTGCAACGGGTAAACCAATTATCACTCCTACTCAGGATATGGTCTTAGGTATGTATTACTTGACTATTTTGAAAAATCCTGAAATGGAACCTAAAGGATATTTCTACAACTTCCAAGATGCTATTTCCGCTCTAGAAGTAGGTGTAATTGACCTTCACGACAAAATTATCGTAAGAGATGAACACGGCGAAAGATTGGAAACAACAGCAGGAAGAATTATCTTCAACGAAGCTGTAAGAAATGCTTTGGCGTAAATAAGTCTTTAGGGTAGAAATGCCCTAAGACATTAAGAAAAAATGCAATTATTTATTAAAAAAGGATATAAGTATAATGGAAACAACATACACACATGCTAAAAAAACTGTAGATTTCATTAACAAGCAAATGGACAAAAAAGGTTTGAACAATTTGCTTTCACAAATGTATCTTGAGTTTGGCGGAGCAAAAACCGCAGAATTGGCTAACAGCCTTAAAAATCTCGGCTACAGGTATGCTACAAAATCCGGAACAACTATTTCTATTGCAGACTTACAAGTTCCGGCAATTAAAAAAGAGTTGCTACAAGAAGCTGAATCTGAAATTGAAAAATCAACAAACAGATATTTAAAAGGTGAAATCACCGAAGTAGAAAGATATACAAAGGTTATCGATACTTGGTCCGAAACAACTGCGAAGTTGACTTCTCAGGTAGTTGAAAACTTTGATAGATTGAACCCGGTATATATGATGGCGTTCTCAGGTGCCAGAGGTAACTTGTCACAGGTATCTCAGTTGGTAGGTATGAGAGGTTTGATGGCTGACGCACAAGGTCAAATCATCGACTTGCCGATTAAATCTAACTTTAAAGAAGGCTTATCCGTTACAGAGTACATCATTTCTTCTTATGGTGCAAGAAAAGGGCTTGTAGATACAGCGTTGAAAACAGCCGATTCAGGTTATTTGACAAGACGTTTGGTTGATGTTGCACAGGATGTAATTATTCGTGCTGACGATTGCCACACTACAAAATCAATTAACATGAAACCAATTACAGATGGTGATAACGTAATTGTTCCATTAATTGACAGATTGTTAGGTAGAACAATTGCAGAAGACATTAAAGATACAGACGGAACAGTTCTTGTTTCTGCAGGAACTACAATGAACAGAGATGATATTAAGAAAGTTTCTCATTTGAAACTTCAAGAATTGAAAGTTCGTTCTGGTTTGACTTGCGGTCTTGAATATGGTATTTGCCAAAAATGTTATGGTTGGGCAATGACAACTCAAAAACTTGTTGATATTGGTGAAGCAATCGGTATTATTGCAGCTCAATCAATTGGTGAACCTGGTACTCAGTTAACAATGAGAACATTCCACACAGGTGGTGCGGTTGGCGTTAAAGATGCAATTAAAGAAGTTATTGCAAAACAAGACGGTGAAGTTATTTCAAGCGTTAAAACAAGAGAATTGAGAACTCGTCACGGTGATATCGTAAATATTTCTAACTACGAAACAGATATCGAGTTGAAGGGTGCTAAAAGAACTGAAAAATATCACATTCCTGCTGGCTCAACAGTATTCTTTACAAATGGAATGAAAGTTAAAAAAGGTTTCAAATTGGCTCAATTTGAACCTGCAGCTCAGGGTTCTGGTTCTCGTTTAACAGAAAAAGCTACAAAAGATATTACATCTGACTTGTCAGGTGAAGTATTGTACGAAGATTTTGTAGCTGATGAAAAGAAAGACAGACAAGGTAACATTTCAAGAACAACAAATAAACAAGGTATTATTTGGGTTCTTGGTGGTGATGTTTATAACCTTCCGGGTGGTTCAAAAGTTCTAGTAAAAGATGGTCAAGCTATCAAAGAAGGTGAAAAACTTGCTGAAACATTAACTATTTCTGAACACGGCGGAGAAGTTCGTTTTGGTGAAGATTTAGTTATTGAAGATGTTAAATTTGAAGGTAAAAATATTAAGAAGATTGTTCAAGGTAAAGAGTTAACAATTGTAATCGCTTCATTGATGCCTGAAAATGCGACATTTGAACAAACTAAAAAAGAACAATTATGGACAGTAGACAAGACTGGTGAAAAATATATCGTAAAAGCTCCAGTTGATACAACCGTTGAAAACGGTATGATTATTGCCGAACTTATCGATGATGATTGTGCAGTTGCTTCTTCTGGTGAAATTAGATACGTTGATGTTGAAGTTGACGAAAATCAAATTATTACAAAACCTGGTTCTGTAGTATTTATTCCAGAAGAAATTCACCAAATTAATAAAGATTCTTCATTGAAGATGGTTGAAAACGGAACTCACGTTACTGCTGGTACAGAAGTTGTAAAAGACGTATATTGTCACATTGATGGTATTGTTGAATTTAAAGAATACAACGATATTATTCACGAAATTACAATTCGTCCTGGCGAAGTTCATACACTTTCAAGTGTTTCAGAACTTAAAGTTGATGAAGGTGAAGTTGTTAAGAAAGGAACAGTAATTGCTGATGGAATTAAAGCTAAAGAAACTTCTATCATTACAATTATGGATTCTTCAATGGATGACATTGATATTGATGACTTGGACGAAGAATTGGATACTAACCTTTCATTAGATGAAGATAGCATTTCTAACCAACCAATTCAAATTCTTGTAAGACCGGTTCAAGTATTGGATGTTCAACAGAAAAATGTTTCAATCAAATTCAACACATCAGATGAATTAATTGATATCGTTCCTGTTACTCAATTGCAATACAAAGATGGTGCAAGAGTTAGAAATTTGGATGGTGCAACAATTACAAGAACAAGTTTGGTTCTTCAAATGCAAGGTTACTTGTCACACCTTAAAGGTATGGTTGAACTTGACGAAAAAGACAACTTGAGAATTGTTGTTCTTGAAAACTTGATTGTTCGTCGTGAATTTGAAGGTAATGCTAAGACTATGTCTTCTCTTCAAACAGAACTTCTTGTAAAAGACGGTCAAACAATTGATCCTAAAACACCGGTTGCAAAAACTCAAGTTCTTGCTATTAATGATGGTGTTGCATCTATTAAAGGTAATAAAGAAGATGCAAGAAGATTATTGTTAACAAGTACTACTTATGAAACAAAAATTTCTGTTAAAGGTAAAGCAAGTGTTAAGAAAGGCGATTTCGTTAGACTTGATGGTGTGTTAGCTGATAGCGGAGAAACATCAACTGTTTCAGGTATGGTAATTGCAATTAATAAAGGCGAAATTACAATCAGAAACGGTCGTCCTTACTTGATTAGTCCTGGTACAATGTTGCAGGTAGAAGCAGGAGCTTTGGTTCTACGTGGTGATAACATTGCGACATTGGTATTTGAAAGACAAAAAACAGGTGATATCGTTCAAGGTCTTCCTAGAGTAGAAGAACTTCTTGAAGGACGTAAACCTAAGGATTGTGCTATTTTGGCTGAAGAAGACGGTATTGCAGAAATTGAAACTGATGATGATTTGCCAAGATTGTTCTTAGTAACAGAAAATGGTAGAACTGAAATCAAATATGCAATTGATGCTAATATTGTTGTTCAGAACAAACAAAAAATCACAAAAGGTCAACCTTTAACAAGTGGTCCTTTGAATCCACACGACGTAATCAGACTTTGCGGTCCAGAAGCCGCTCAACAATACTTAGTAGACGAAGTACAAAGAGTATATCGCTCTCAAGGTGTAGAAATTGCCGATAAACACGTTGAAATCATCGTAAGACAAATGACTAAGAAAGTTAAGATTGTTGATGCTGGTGATACAACATTGTTACCTGGTGAACTTGTTGAAATGCAAACATTCGAAAAAGAAAACAAAGAAGTTGAAGAAAAAGGTGGAACACCTGCAACTTGTGAATACATGTTGTTAGGTATTACAAAAGCATCTTTGAATACTGAAAGCTTCATTTCAGCAGCATCATTCCAAGAAACAACAAGAATCTTGACAGAAGCTGCGGTAGATGGAAAGAAAGACTTATTGAGAGGTTTGAAAGAAAACGTTATCATTGGTCGTTTAATTCCAGCTGGTACTGGTTTCCATCACCTATCTAATGCTAATGAAGAAAAAGAACGTGAAGAAAGAAAGCGTGCAGTTGCTCAAAGAAATCAAGCTCGTAAACCATCTGCGATTTTGGAAGAAATCGAAGGTATGTTTGGCGCACCTGATTTTCAATTAGGTAACGAAAACGAAGAAAAATAATGCGTTAGAAAACATAAAAAAGCTCCTCTATTAAAGAGGAGCTTTTTTTATATGAAATTTCATAAATTTTTATTATTTGAAAATAGTTTTCTAAATAGGTTAATGGATTTGTCAAAAGTATTCTCGGATTATTCCGTAGATAATTTTGAAAGGAATTTAGAATATGGCTAGAATTATTGAAGGTGAAAGAAGGATTATAAAAATGTCGGTTGACGACGTTTTGAGTATTGTGAGGGAATATCAGGAAATTTGTCACAATTCTTGTTGTTATGAACATACAAGAGAATTATTAGCAAAAGCGGATTTTTATGTGCCGGAAGATGTGTAATTGTTGCTCATTTATGTGTTTTTATCCTAAAGTATTCCCCATTTGGGGTTAGAAAAATTTTCTTTTTATTTTATGCTAAAATTACATAGAAAGGAGCTTTTCATGAAAAAGAATATTATTATTATTTCTTTAATTTTTGCAATTCCAATTATGCTTTATATGGCTTTGACAGCATCAAATTCAACAACTGCAAAGACAACTGAAAATGGCAAACCCCAAGTTGTAAAATTTACATCGGCAATGTGTTTGGATTGTCAAACTATGAATAAAGTTTTTAAAGAAATTTTTCCTAAATATAATAACGAAATTATTTTGACAGAAATTCAAGTTCAAGATAGAAATTCTTTCAGTGACGAACAAATTAAAAAATATAATGTCACTCTAGTTCCAACAATTATTTTGCTAAATTCAAATGGTCAACAGGTCAGAAGAATTGAGGGAGCTATCTCAAAAGAGCAAATGGATAAATATTTGCAGGAGCTAAAGTAAATGGAAAATTATATCAGTCTTTTTACTCAAAACGGTAGTTTATTAGTATTGTTTGCGCTTTCATTTTTAGGTGGTTTGGTGGCATCAATTTCTCCTTGCTCACTTGCAATGTTGCCAATAATTATTGGTTATATTGGCGGTTATTCCAAAGAAAAACCGCTTAAAACATTTGTACAATTATTGTTTTTTGTATTGGGAACGGCAATTGTGTTTTCAATAATCGGTATAATTTGTGCTATTACTGGTAAGGTTTTTATTTCGTTTGCAGGTGGATATTTTGGAATATTTCTTGCGGGTATCATTATGGTTATGGGTTTAAAACTGATGGGGGTATTGGATTTTGAACTTCCTGTGATGATTAAGGAAATGCCGAAAAACGAAGGTACTAACATGTATTTGTACCCGATTTTGTTAGGAGGTGTTTTTGCTTTAGCCGGAACTCCATGCTCTACTCCGATTTTGGCAGGTATAATGGCGTTTGCATCACTTTCTGCGAGTATTTGGCATGCAATAATAATGTTGTTTTTGTTCTCTTTAGGACAGGGTTTAATTTTAATTTTTGCAGGTTTTTTAACATCTCATTTGAAAAATTGGAAAGGTTTTTACAAGTTTTCAGACTGGCTTTTAAAAATTAGTGGTGGATTATTGGTAATTGCTGCGATTTACATCTTTTACAAGATTTTTGCTCCGTTAATTATCGGATAATTTCCATGTGATATATCTTTACGTACAGTTGAAAAAAACGCCTGTATATCGTATAATATGCTCAAAGGAGAGAAAAAATGAAAACTTTTGAAGGGCAGTTAGTCGCAGGTAATGAGAAATTTTGTATAATTTTATCAAGATTTAATGATTTCATCGGGGCAAAACTTTTGTCAGGAGCTATTGATGAGCTTAGACGACATGGCGTTGATGAAAATAATATTGATGTTGTCAGAGTTCCGGGTGCTTTTGAAATTCCTATTGCAGCCTTAAAATTTGCAAAAACTGGTAAATATAATGCAGTTATTACATTAGGTGCAGTAATTAAAGGCTCTACTTCTCACTATGATTATGTTTGTGCAGAAGTTTCTAAAGGTGTTGCGCAAGTTAGTCTGCAAACAGAAGTCCCTGTGATATTTGGGGTTCTAACTACTGATAATATCGAACAAGCTATTGAAAGAGCAGGTACAAAAGCCGGAAACAAAGGTTCTGATGCTGCAAAAGCTGCTATAGAAATGGCAAATTTGCTAAAATTAGTGTAGTGTTATTATAATAAAGGGTTTTCCCTTTTGTGGAGTGGAAAAATGAGTGAAGTAATTACCGAGTACAGAAACGAAAATACGAAGGATATTGATATTCTTTCTACTGTTGAGATGGTTCAAAAAATGAACGAGGAAGATAAATTGGTTGCACTTGCGGTAGAAGAAGAAACTGATCACATTGCAGAGGCAATTGATGTTATTGCAAAACAGTTTTTGAAAGGTGGAAGATTGTTCTATTTTGGAGCTGGAACATCAGGTAGACTCGGGGTATTAGATGCTTCAGAATGCCCTCCAACTTTTAGCGTTTCGCCTGATATGGTTCAAGGTATAATTGCCGGTGGTGATAGTGCTTTTAGAACTGCAGTTGAAGGCGCAGAAGATAATTTTGAACTTGGCTACAAAGATGCAGAAATTTTGACAGAAAATGATGTTGCGGTTGTGATTTCTGCTAGTGGAAATCCAAAATATTTATTAGGAGTTTTGCAAAGAGCAGAAGATGTTAATTGTAAAACGATTGGTATTACTTGCAATTCAAAAGGAAAAATCGCAGAAGAAGCAGGACTTGTTATTTGTGCAGAAGTTGGACCGGAAGTTATTGCGGGTTCTTCAAGATTGAAAGCAGGTACTGCAACAAAAATGATTTTGAATATGCTTACAACAGGTTCAATGATAAAGATTGGTAAAACTTATGAAAACTTTATGATTGACTTGAAGGCAACAAACGAAAAACTAAAAGACAGAGCAATAAGAATTGTTGCTGAAATCGCTGCAACTCCTCATAGTGTGGCACTTGCAACATTGTTGAAGTGTGACTGGGAGATTAAAACGGCAATTGTTTCAATTCTTATGAAAATAGAACCCGACAAGGCAAGATTGGAATTGAAAAAACATGGCGGAGTTCTTCGTAAATTATTAAAAACTTATCAGACGGTATAAAGGAGAGATTATGAAATTAACAGTTCTTGGAGCAGGATGTTGGGGGTTGACTTTAGCTTGGCTTTTAACAAACAATTTTGAAAAAATAACTGTCTGGGGCAGAGAACAAGATATCTCAGATGATTTAAGAATAAATAAACATACTTCAAAACCTCTTGAAGTACAATTGGATAAAAAAGTGGAAATTTCATCAAATTTGAAAGATGCAATTTCCGGAGCTGATATAATTTTGTCAGTTATTGCAACATCTGGAACTAGAGATGTTTGCGAAAAATTAAAAGCGGCAGGAATTAAATCTGAACAAATTTTGGTAAACGCATCAAAAGGTATTGAAGTTCCTTCTTTGATGAGAATGTCAGAAGTTATTAAAGATGTTTTACCGGAACAAAAGCTTGCAATTCTTTCGGGTCCAACACTTGCAAAAGAAGTTTTGGCAGGTTTGCCGACAGCAGCATCTGTAGCTTGTGAAGATATAAAAGTTGCTGAATTTGTTCAAAAAGCAATGAATGTTCCTTCAAAATTTAGACTTTATACAAACACTGACGTTATAGGTGTAGAACTTGGAGGTTCGTTGAAAAACGTAATTGCGATTGCATCAGGTTTTGCTCATACTATGGGGTTGGGTGATAACTGTGCAGGAACTCTTTTGACAAGAGGTATGGCTGAAATTGTTCGTGTAAGTATTAATTTAGGTGCAAATCCTTCAACTTTGTACGGTTTGTCTGGAATGGGTGACTTGATCGCAACTTGTTCAAGTCCGATGTCAAGAAACTATACAGTTGGTTCAATGCTTGCCAGAGGTAAAAAAATTAATGATATTTTGGCTGAATTGGGTTCTGTTGCAGAAGGTGTAAAAACTTCAAAAGCGATTTGTGAATTAGCTAAAAAATTAAATATTGAAGTACCTGTTTCAAATGCTATTTATGAGGCGGTTTACACAGATATTACTCCGCAAGCATTACTAGAAAAATTAATGAATAGAAAGTTAAAAGAAGAAGAAAGATATGTTTAAGTATGCAGTAAAATACCTCAAAAACACTTTTTATCCGCTCAATGTGCCTGAAACAATTCATATTGAAGACGGGCAAATGGTGCTTGTAAGAACTGAAAAAGGTGAAGAAGCTTTAAAAGCTTTTATTGTAAATTCTCAAATTGAAAAATTATGGGAACACGCAAAAAATAAGCCGGAAGCTTTTCATGTTATCAGAACTCTTTCACAGAGGGATTTACAAACTCTTGAAGATATAAAAAAAGAAGAAGTTCAGTCTTTTTTCAAATGTCAGGTACTTGTTCAACAACACAAATTGAATATGAATTTGGTTCAATGCCGAATTACGTTTGATAGAAGAAAAATAACTTTTTACTACACTGCTCCTGAAAGAGTTGATTTTAGAGCGTTATTAAAAGATTTAACACAAGTTTTTACGAGAGTAAGAATTGATTTGAGGCATATTGGTGTAAGAGATGAAACTTCTATTTTAGAAGGTGCAGGAGTTTGTGGTCGACCATTCTGCTGTTCAAGCTTTTTGAGAAAATTTGCAACAATAAATGTGAAATTAGCAAAGGATCAAGGGATGCCGATTGCTCCCGGAAAAATTTCCGGTACTTGCGGAAGATTGTTGTGTTGCTTAACTTATGAGTATTCTAATTATATCAATGCAGCCAAAGGTATGCCGCCGGTTGGTTCATCTGTAATGACACCAGACGGTTTAGGCAAAGTTTGCTATCTTCAATTTATGAGTGGAAAAGTTGCTGTTAAAATGGAAGATGGTAAGACCAAAGAATTTGCGAAAAATGACATTGAAATGGTTGATGCAGACGTTAATGTTGAAATTGATGTCCCAATGATGAATACTTATGCAGATGATAATAATATTGACATAAGACAACTTGAAGATGATAGAAACAGTTCAACAGGAAACGTATAGAGTTTAAATCTCTCTGTTACTAGCGAGAGTAAGTATTTCGAAAATGGATTTTTTCAAGAATACGTAATACAATTCCCCATTTTCAAGGCGAACATCATACTTGTGATAAAGAATTTTGTCAGATTTTGAAGGAGAAATTGTTGTTACTAATTCATTGTTAGTCAATTCTCTTAACTCTTTGATTGAAATTTTTTCTTTGTCTAAAATTTTGTATAATTGATCATAATTGCTCATATATCAATTATAACAAATATTTCAGAGTATTTCAAGGGTATATGTTGAAAATAATTCAAATGTTGTATTAAAGTATTATAAATGTGTTTGCTAATTAATCAACAGAGAAGATTTCTCTAATATCATCCATTGTTAGAGATTTAACTATATTTCTATCGACAGAAATTACGCTATCGACCAAGTTACGTTTAACTGTTTTTAATTTTTGGATTTTTTCTTCTACAGTATTTTTAGTAATCAATCTATACACAAAAACTTTTTTAGTTTGACCGATACGGTAAGCTCTATCAGTTGCCTGATCTTCAACTGCAGGGTTCCACCATGGGTCGTAATGAATTACGTAATCTGCACCGGTCAAGTTCAAACCAGTACCGCCGGCTTTCAAACTGATTAGAAAAATTGGAATATGCGGGTTTGAATTAAATCTTTCAACTGCCCCTTGTCTGTCTTTGGTTTTGCCGGTCAAATATTCATATGGAATACCTTCACGTTCCAACCAGGCTTTTACAATATCAAGCATATTTACAAACTGGCTAAATAGCAAAATTCTATGCCCTTCATCAATAATTTCTTCAAGCATTGATTTCAATTTTTCAAACTTGCCTGACTTCATAATGTGTTTAACATTTTCTTTGTCGTAAAGTCTTGGATGACAACATATTTGGCGTAATCTTAGCAACGCAGAGAAAATTGATAATCTACTTTTTTCAAGACCATTTTGTTCAATAGATTTAAACAATTCTTCTTTTGTACTATCAAGAACTTGTAAATAAAAATCTCTTTGTTCATCTGTAAGTTCGCAGTATGCAATATTTTCAACTTTATCCGGCAAATCTTTTGCTACATCTCGTTTCATACGACGTAAAATGAATGGATAAATCTGTAGTTTTAAACGTTTCTCAACTGTTTTATCCTGACGTTCCATAATTGGGTTAACATAGCGAGAATTAAATTCTGCCATACTAAACAAAAATCCAGGCATAAGAAAATCAAAAACAGACCACAATTCTTCAAGTTTGTTTTCAATTGGAGTCCCTGATAGTGCAAGTTTGTGTGATGCCTGTAATTTTTTTACCGCTTGAGCTGTTTGCGACATTGCGTTTTTAATATTTTGTGATTCATCTAAAATTACGTATCTGAAATTGTATTCTTTTAATTTGTTAATATCACGTCTAACAAGAGCGTAACTTGTGATAACAACATCGTAATTTGGAATTTCTTTAAAAAATTGTTTTCTTTCAACTCCAGCAAGTTTTAGAGTTGTAAGTGTTGGTGCAAACTTTTGAATTTCGGATTCCCAATTGAAAACAACTGTTGTTGGACAAATTACAAGAACCGGCATTGGCCCGTCTTCTTCTTTGGCTTTTTGTACAACGGCAAGAGCTTGGAGGGTTTTTCCTAACCCCATATCATCCGCCAAAATTCCGTTCAGTCCGTACTTATACATAAACCAAAGCCAACCAAAACCTTTTGTTTGATACTCTCTAAATTCTGCGTTAATACCTTCTGGAAGTTTCAAATCTTCTGATGTTGAAAAGTTTGACATCTGTTTCCAGAAGTTTTCAAATTTTTCGCTTAAAACAAGTTCTACATTAAGGTTTTTAAGTTCGTTAATTAATCCTGCTCGATATGTTTTTACAATATATTTGTTGTCGTTGTTTCTGTAAACATCAAATGAGTTGAAAGCACGCATAATAGAATAAATATCTTGAGCCGGATATTCTACAAAGCCTAAACTTCTTATTCTGCTATATTTTTCGCCACTTTGAATAGTATCATAAACTTCATCAAAGTTAATAATTTCTTCTCCGACTTGACCGTACAAAAAGATTTCAAAACTATCTTCTGCTTCTTCTGAAAAGTCGATTTTGGCGCAAAGTTTGAATGGATCAGCCATAAGTTTGAAGAAATTCATATCATCTTTTTCTACAAATTTCCAACCTTCGCCGGCCTGTTTTATGTAATAGTTGTAAAAATCAATTGCATTTTCTTTTTCTAAAGCAAGGTTATTAGTCTGCATCGGAACGAAACGACAAGCCAATAGCATTTGATACGCTTCTTGTTCATGTTTAAGATTTCGTTTTATCCAATAAACAAGGTCTTCTCCAGGTTTTTTAATTGTAATATAAGGAGCTTTTTCTGCTGTTGTTTTAGAATATGGAACAACAACTCCATCATATTCAAAATCTAATGAAGCCTTCAAAGATTGATCGTAGTCAATTCCCATTGTTACAATGTTTAAAGGAGGGCGTTCGGTCAACATTAATTGGCTGATATTATCGGCAATTTCAACATCCATAATTTCTTGAAGTTTTGGAAGTTCTTCGTAGATAAATTTCCCGCCATCTGCATCTTTCAAATCCGTGAATGATGATTTCAAAATATTTTGAGGTAAAGAGTTCATTGCAATATTTGTAGGGAAAATTATGTTTTTATATCTTCCCCATTTCAAATGTCTTGAAAAATAACGAACTTCTTCAAACGGATAAACATCATCTTTATCCGGTCTTTTCCACTCTAATGACAAAAGAATTGTTCCTTGCGCACCCGTGTTTACATTTAGAACAAGTTTCCATTCTTCATCAGTAAATTTTAATCTTTCTTTTGTTTTTTCGTCAAGAACCTCATCAGCCTTAGACAACAATGTGAACATAGGTCCGAATTTTGTAATCGGAATATCATACCAACCGGCTTTTTTGTCTTGTCTTGAAACAGTTAGCAATTGTTGGAATATTGCCACTTCAACTTTTTGAGAATTGTTTAATTCAAAATCCGGATTTTGTTTTTGAGCTTCAATCAATGCTCTCAAGATTGGTTCAATTTGTCTTACAACTTTACCTGTTTCTCTTGAACGAACCAAAACTGAAAAAAAGTTAGCTTTTCTTTTAGAATTAAAATGAAATAAATAACTTCCCTGCGGTTCTTCTGTTAAAGCTGTATTTTCGTCAGGAAATTCAAATTCCATACCATATTTTGTTTCTAACCAATCTTCGTAAGCGTGTTCATCAATCGCTTTTAAAGCAACGGCTACTGCGTGTTTACACCATTCTTCTTTCAGCGGGCAATTACATCTTGCTTCAACTTTGTTCTTTTTGAAAATTAAATCTGTATTATAATGATCTTGAAAATTCCCTTTTACTTTTGCCATGTAAAAGTTTTTTTCAGGATACGAGTCAAATACCATATCTTTTAAATGGTATTCATAACCTCTGCGCCAACTTCCGGCACTTGCATTTTCTTTTATAAATTTGTAATTAAATTCCTGTTGCTTAACACTCATTAACGAGTATCTCTTTCTTTTCCACTAAGGGTACAAACTTCCGGATATAGATTTCTCTATAAGCCCTTATACCGAGATTATTACACAAATAACAAAAAAAGGCAATACTATTTACAAATTTTTATTATCCTAATAAAAAGTAATAATGGTAGCAATATGAAAATACTATCCCAAAAAGTGCGCCCATAATAACTTCGAAAGGGGTATGCCCTAAAAGTTCTTTTAATTTTCCGCCGATGGCTTGAACATCATGTTTGTAAAAATCATCCATCATTCTATTTAAACAAGCTGCTGTTTTGCCGGCAGCACGTCTAACACCTGCAGCATCGTACATTGTTATTAATGCAAAACCGATTGCTATTGCGAAAAATACAGAACCAAAGCCTTCAATAATTCCAACTGAGGTAGCTAGTCCCATAACTCCTGCAGAGTGAGAACTCGGCATTCCACCTGTTGTTGTGAAAATTTTGAAATTAACTTTTTTTGCCTTAATTGTAAAAATAAAAAACTTTATTACCTGTGCAAAAAACGCAGCCAAAATTCCGGCTGAAAGTGCTTCGTATCCAGTATTTGTAATACTTGTTGTCATTAAAATCCTACTCTCTTTTTTTGTGTATGTGTTCAGTATAACACAAGCTTTTTAAAAATGGAATAATATTTATTTAATTCTGATTTTTTCCAATATTTGTTCAAAAACTTCTGATTTTAAATTATTTCTGTTCAAGATGTCATAACATTTGTCGATTAATTCGTTCAAATCTTTTTTAGCTTTTTCTAATCCATAAAGAGATGTGTATGTCAATTTCCCTTCTTCTTTATCTTTACCCATAGTTTTGCCCATTTCTTCAAATGTAGAGGTTTCATCTAAAATATCATCTGCGATTTGAAAAGCTACGCCTAAAACTTGACCAAATTCAGTTATGTCTTCAATCTGTTTTTCTGTTGCATTTGCTATTATAGCCCCAGTTCTCAATGCTAATTTGAATAAATCTGCAGTTTTGTGTGTGTGAATATAATCAAGAATTTCTGGTAATTGTTCATCATCTTTTCCGTATTCAAAAGCTTGCATTAATTTTTCGCTCTCAATATCAACGACCTGACCGGCGATTACTCCATAAGCTCCGGCAGCTTGAAAATATTCTTCCATAATTTTTATTAATTTTTCAGCTCCTAATTTTTTTGAGTTTTTTAATATAACTTGTGGAGCAAAAGTTAAAAGCGCATCACCTGCCAAAACCGCATGAGCTTCTCCAAAAACCATGTGGTTTGTTAATTGTCCACGTCTGTACATATCGTTATCCATACAAGGTAAATCGTCGTGGATAAGAGTTTGCGAATGAAGCATCTCGATAGCACATGCTGTTGGGATTGCATCCTCATAATTTCCGCCAAACATTCTGCAAGTTTCAAGACACATAACAGGGCGAAGTCTTTTGCCTGGAAGTGTTACAGTGTATTTCATTGATTTGAAAATTTTTTGTGGATAACAAATAGGCATAAATTCGTCAATTTTTTTGTTTATTAAATCTATGTATTCAGTCATTTTCATAATTCTTGTCCTTCGTCTATTTCTTTATAAATCTGTTGTTTAAGTGTATTTCTTGCACTTTGGCGTTTCTTTTCACTGATTTTGGCAATTTGTCTGTTGTGGACAATTTTTTTAGAGTGTTCTTGTTTTTTGCCTTCGTATTTAATTCTCTCTTTATATTCTTTTGCTTCGTCAACAAATGCAAGATAACTTTCATATCTTGTCGGAGCAATTTTCTCTATATTGTTTAAAACATTGCAACCATCTTCGTTTATGTGAAGGCAGTCAGAATACTTACATTCATCTCTGAATTGCGCAATCTCAGGAAATAATAAGTCAACATCTGCAGGAAGCAGAAAATCAAATCTCGCATTGCTAAAACCGGGTGTATCAACAATTCGAGATGTATCATTAAGTTTGATAATTTCACAATGTCGTGTTGTGTGTGTTCCTCGTTGAGTTTTTTCGCTAACCTGTTTGGTTCTTAAATTAAGGTTAGGATTGATTGCGTTGACTAGGCTTGATTTCCCGACACCTGAATTTCCGCAAAGAACACTCGTTTTGCCTTCTAAAAGTTTTTCAAAATTCTTTAATCCTTTGTGTTCTGTTGCAGATGTATAAACAATTTTGTACCCGAGTGGTTCATAGATGCTTTTAATACTTGAGCTTAAGTGTTTTTCCCATTTAAGATCGTCTTTGTTAAAACAAAGAACAGTTGGAATGTTAAAATATTTTGCAAGTGAAATATATCTGTTTAACTGATGTAAATCTAAATCAGGTTCTTTCAAGGCAGAAACTATTATAATTTGGTCGATATTGGCTACACTAGGGCGTTTTATATAATTTTTTCTTTTAATTATATTTTTAATAACGTTATTTTCAAACTCTACAAAATCACCAACGAGAATTTTTTCACGTTGCTTTTTTAGAACTTCCCTAATTTTGCATTCATGAAAAGAATTTCCGTCATCGACATAATAAAAATCAGAGTGAATTTTGTATATTTGTCCTTCTGCCATAAAAAGATTTTAGCACAAAAAGAATTTATTCTTCACCTTCTTGGTAATTTTCGTAACTCAAATTGTCATTATATGGAAAACTATCAATTGTAATTTTGTCTTGATAAATTCTAAGGCTCCATGTATCAGCACCTATTTGATTAGGTTTTTTAGCACCGTTAGTATCAATTATAATTTCCCCACATCTGGTTTCTTTTGAATTAATAATGATGTCATTTCCGTTTTCATCTTTTATAATGTTGCCCTTAGAATCTCTTTTAGGATAACTGTTGAACCAGACACAACCACCATTCCCTTTGTCTGTGTCATTGAAATTATCAAGCATAATAACACTTCCATCATTTAAAATAGCGCTAGTAGTATTACGCAAATCTCTATATACGGTTTGCCCGTTATAGTATGTTTTTTTTTCGTATTTTGTTTTCCAAGTCCAACAACCTCCTCTATACGCATTACAAATTTTGGTCATTTGTAACGATTTGGATAGCTCTTGCATTAATTCATCGTTTGTTGTGTTTGGTCTAAAAAAATCTGCATAAGAATCATAGCCGTTTTGGGTTTTAACTAAAAGCAAAGCATTAGAGATTTTTGAATAAGAATTTTTAGCTTGATTTAGTAAGACTTTGTTTTTGTAGTTTGCAATTAAAGTTGGCAATGTCATAGCTGCAACAATACCTATAACCCCTAATGTTATTAAAACTTCTGCTAATGTGAATGCGGGTTTTATTTTTGACATAATTTAAAGCTCCTATTATGTATAAAATTCAACATAATAAATATTATATTGATATATGCAATAAATATTACAATATTTGAAATAGTTTGTCAATATTAGGTATTCTTAATATATGAATATTACAGATTGGAATAACGATGAAATAATGCGTCTGGTTATGGCAAAGGGGCATATTACGCAAAAAGTTTTGTTAGATATGTTGAGAGAGAAAAATGGAATAGAAATTCCACAAAGTACGTTTTCTTGTAAAATAAGCCGTAATGGTCTAAAGCTTTCTGAATTTCAACAAATTTGTAATATTTTAGGATACGATATTTCTTTGCAGTTGAAAAAGAGATAAGTTTTTATATAATTTTTTCTTTTAATTATATTTTTAATAACGTTATCTTTCAAATTCTACAAAATCGCCAACGAGAATTTTTTCACGTTGTACAAAATTGAAAGAGTAATAGAATAAATCTGTTTTGTTATTTTAATTTTATAAAATCTGGCACTTTATTTTTAGCCATTTGCATTTGCATATATTGCGTTTTTAGTTTTGCTTTCTCTTCGTCGTTTGCATTTTTAGCTTTTTCGTTCATTTGTGTGTATAATTCTTTTTCGGTGTCATTGCCCTTTATGTACACATCCATTTCTTTATTTTTTTTATGAGCGTTTATGTTTCCCTCATAATTTATTTTAGGAGCTTTGAAAAGAGTGTATAAAAATGCAAAACCGGCAACAAATGTTGCAGTCAAACCAACCCAAGCTCCGAGAGAAAGCCACATTTTCTTTTTAGCAGTTGCGTTTTTGTGCTGTTTGTTGACAATATCATCTGCTTTTTTGCTAATTTTTTCGCCAACAAGGTCGAAGTCATCAACAAGTTCAAACAATAGTTTTGTTCCAACACCAAGCCCCGCAACAAAAGTAGCTTTTGCAAGTTTCGCCTTTTCTCCGGTTTTAGAAATCGGATTTTTGTCTTGTTGAGATGATTGAGGTTGATTATTTGCTCTAAAGGAATATGTGCTGACAGAACTAATTTGCATTATGCTCCTTTAATCATCATTCCATTTCCGTTGTTAGCCATTTGAACAGATGTGTAATGGTTAATTTTTTGGTCTAAATCAACGTCTTCATCTTTAACTTCTTTGTTAACTTCTTCCATAATATTTGATTTTAAATCTTTGTCGCGGCTATATACATCCATTTCTTTTTCTCTAGCAAACGCATTAACTTTAGTATTGTATAATTTTGACGGAAGAGTTAATGCCAATGTAATCAAACCTGCAGCTGCACCAATTCCGCCTAATTTCAAACCTCTGCTTTTTGCCCCTTTGCCAATTAGACAAGATCCTAGTGCTGCAGCAGTTCCTCCAACAAGTGTACTACCTCCAATAGAACCCCAAATTGCCAAATTCCTTTCTGTTTTTCGATTAATTGGGTTTTCATAATTATTTCTTTTTCCTGTAAATTGTGGCTTTGGGCAACAAGTATTTATTGCTGAAATTGACATAAGACTACTCCTTTGTTTGAACATTACTACTTAATCCTTCTTACATAATAGTTAAACAGAATTAAAATTGCTACTATGTTAATATTTTTAGTCTAATTGTTACAATTATTTGAAGTTTTACATGTTTATGATATTATCGACATATAAAAATAGATTATTATACTAATAAGGGGAAAAATATGATTTCAGTAAACGATTTAAAAACAGGCTTGACGCTACAATTGGACAACGGTTTATGGTCTGTTGTTGAATTTTTACACGTAAAACCTGGTAAAGGTGCTGCGTTCGTTCGTTCAAAACTTAAAAACGTTGAAACTGGTCAAGTTGTTGAAAAAACATTCCGTGCTGGTGAAAAAGTTGCTAAAGCTATGCTTGATAGACGAGAAATGCAATATCTTTACAAAGAAGGTAAAGAATATGTTATGATGGATAACGAAACTTATGAACAACTTCAATTGACTGAAGACCAAATTGGAGATGGCATTAAATATTTGAAAGAAAACATGGTTGTTCAAGTTCTTATGCACGATGCAAGAATTATAGGTGTTGATCTTCCTGCTCATGTTATTCTTGAAGTAACTGATACTCCACCTTCTGAAAAGGGCAATACTGCTCAAGGCGGTACAAAACCTGCTACTCTTGAAACAGGTGCAGTAGTTAACGTTCCGTTCTTTATCTCTAATGGAGATAAAATTAGAGTTGATACAAGAACTAACGAGTATCTTGATAGAGCATAGTGCGAGCGAAAAGTTGGGCGTGAAATGTGAAAACTTTAGCTTAGAAGCTTAAATGTTTATCATATATTCGGACTTTTCACTTCTCATTCTCCTCGTTTCACTTAAAATGAAAGGCAAAAAATAATGAAATTTGATATAGATTACGTAGAAAAATTAGCAAAAGTTTTAGCTGATAATTCTTTGACAGAAATTTCTCTTGAAGATGGCGAACAAGCTATTACTTTGAGAAACGAAGTTATGGGCGTAGCTGCTGCTCCTGTTGCAGTTGCAGCTCCTCAAGCTCCTGCAAATGTGCCTGCTCCGACTGTAGCTCCTGCAGCTCAAGAAGCAGCTCATAAAGGAAAAGCTTTAACTTCTCCAATGGTAGGAACATTCTATTCAGCTCCATCTCCAGATGCTGATGCTTTCGTAAAAGTTGGTCAAACAATTAAAGAAGGAGATGTTGTTTGTATCGTTGAAGCTATGAAACTTATGAACGAAATTGAATCAGATTTTTCAGGAAAAATTACCGAAATATGCGTAGAAGACGGTCAACCTGTAGAATTTGGTCAAGTTTTGATGTATATAGAATAATTAAGTAAGAATTTTAAGTGAAAGGTGGATTTTTAATTCACTTTTCACTTTTTATAGGGATAGGAAAAATGTTTAGAAAAGTATTGATTGCAAATCGTGGTGAGATTGCGGTAAGAATTATAAGAGCTTGCAGAGAGATTGGTATTCCGACTGTTGCGATTTATTCTCAAGCTGATGCCAACTCACTTCACGTAAGGTTAGCTACTGAGGCGTATTGTATTGGACCTGCTCAAAGTGCTAAAAGTTATTTGAGTATTCCTGCAATTATTTCAGCTGCAATCGTTTCGGGTGCTGATGCAATTCATCCGGGATATGGTTTTATGTCAGAAAGAGCGGATTTCGCTGAAATTTGTGCAAAACACGGGATTAAATTCATTGGACCGACTGCTGAAGCTATGAGAAAAATGGGTGATAAAGCTACTGCTCGTAAAACAATGATTGAAAACAATGTTCCTGTTACTCCGGGTACTGGAATTTTGAAAACTCCTGAAGAAGTAAAAGAATTTGCACATAAAGTTGGCTATCCAATTATCTTGAAGGCTACTGCTGGTGGTGGTGGTAAAGGTATGAGGATTTGTAGATCTGATGAAGAAGTTGATGTAAATATGAGCCTTTGCCAATCAGAAGCTCAAAACTTCTTTGGTAATCCTGATGTTTATGCTGAAAAATTCTTGGAAAACCCTCGTCATATTGAAGTTCAAATTCTTGCCGATCAATTTGGTAATGTTGTTCATTTGGGTGAAAGGGATTGCTCTATTCAAAGAAGACATCAAAAATTGTTGGAAGAAGCTCCGTCACCTGCTATTGATGAAGCTACTCGTAAAGAAATGGGCGCAGCAGCAGTAAGAGCTGCAAAAGCAATAAATTATGAAAGCGCAGGTACTTGCGAATTTTTGCTTGACCACGATGGAAAATGGTACTTCATGGAAATGAATACAAGAATACAAGTTGAACACTGTGTAACTGAAATGATTTCTAATGTTGATTTGGTTAGAGAACAAATTATGGTTGCGGCAGGTGAAAAACTTGATTTTACTCAAGATGATATTATGTTGAGAGGTCATGCTATTGAATGTCGTATCAACGCTGAAAATCCAGAAAAAGACTTTATGCCAAATCCTGGAACAATTACTGGGTATGTTACTCCGGGTGGATTTGGAGTAAGAGTTGATTCTCACGCATATCAAGATTATTCAATTCCGCCATATTATGATTCAATGATTGGAAAATTGATTTGTTGGGGTAGAACAAGGAATGAAGCTCGTCGCAGAATGTATAGAGCATTAAAAGAATATGTTATTACTGGTGTAGAAACTACAGTTCCGTTTCACCAAGCTATTATTGAAGACCCTGTGTTTATCAGTGGAAAATTCAATACAGGATTTATAGAAGATTTCTATGAAAGAACCGGTAAGAATAAAAAATAGTTAAATAAAAAGCCCGAATATTTCGGGCTTTTTTAATATTAAAATGATTTAAAAATCAAAAAAATCTTTTATTGGGACATCTAACTTTTCTGCGATATCAAATAACAAGCCTAAACTAACGCATCTTTTTGCTGTTTCAATTTTTGCAAGATGTTCTCTTGAGATTTCTAACATTTCGGCAAGAGTGTTTTGAGAAAAGCCTTTTTCTTTTCTGAATTTATAAATATTTCTACCTAATTGTAAAATTTTTGTAGCCTTATTGTTCACAAAATTATTTTATATGTTATTATATAAAATGTATGTAGTCTTAAAGAGAACAAAAGGAGCTGATATGTTTATAAAACCTAAATTTGAGAAATTTAAAAGTAAAAAAGCCTTCACCCTTGCGGAAGTCTTAATTACTCTTGGAATTATAGGAGTTGTTGTGGCGATGACAATGCCTACACTAATAAATAATTATCAAAAAAAGTTAGCAGTAACGAGATTAGAACATTTCAGCAGTATGATGCAACAGGCTGCAAAAATGCGTAGCAAAGATATTATTGAAGGCGATTTTGTCGAAATGCAAATAAAGGAAGTAAGAGCATATAATCCTGATGATATAGAAAAATTCTACAAACAATACTGGTTGCCTTATGTAAAAACTGTAAATATGACAAAGCTAACTAAGGGGTTGTTGGTTGAATATGCAAATGGTTCGGGAGCTTATTTTCAAAAAGTGTATCTCGCTCCAGATGAAAAAGATGTAACTAATAATTCCTATATTATTTTTTGCCCAGAATATAAATATTGTAAAGATATTGATGTTACAAATGCAAAAAGTGCAGTTGACGCTAGGCATACTTTTTCTTTATGGAATGGAGGTACTGTTCCTCTTGAATTTACTTATATTCCTTATAGTAGAGAGCAACTTGTTGATAAATGCAAAACTAATAAATATTACTGCGCATCACTGATTTATTTTGATGGATGGCAGATTAGTAAAGATTATCCGTGGTAAATAAGAACCCCCTTGCAATATCTTGAAAAATGTGCTACAATTATAGCAGGTAATGTGTATGAGGGTATAAATATGGCTGGAATTAACTTATTTTACCAATTTTCTAATCCTATAGAAAAGCAAAAAGAGCAACAAAAAGCTCAAAAAGATGCTTTGATTAGAAAAAATTATGATCAAATTTATGCACATGAAGCTGCGCACAAAGCTGCAGGGGGTTCGTTAGCAGGTTCTATTGTTATTGAAAAGAATAATGATGGTATTCCGGTTGGCGGTCATGTTGATATTAAGATGCCTGCGCTTAATCCGAATAATCCGCAAAAAACGATTAATGATGCAAATACTGTAATAAGAGCGGCTATGGCTCCATCTGATCCATCAAGTCAGGATTATAAAGTTGCATCAAAAGCTGAAAGTTTAAGAATGCAAGCGCAAGCTATTAAAAATAAAAATGTTGGAAATAAATTAGATTATAATGCTTAATTTTTTATAATTCATATTGAAGTCTTAATAAAAATATGTTATAATAAAATCTATAACACGTTATTTTGGAGATTTTTGGTATGAAAAATATTTTTTGCCGTTTGTTTAAAAATAAATATTCACGTAAAATAGCTTTTACGTTGGCAGAGGTTTTAGTTACTCTCGGTATTATTGGTGTTGTAGCTGCTATTACTATGCCGACTTTAATTGATAACCATCAGAAAAAAGTTGCTGCAACAAGGTTGGAAAAATTTTATTCAATGATGAGCCAAGCTGTATATCAATGGGTTGGTGATACCGGTTTTATTCCTGGTACTACTTATAATTTTCCTGAAAATACAAAATATAATGGCAAGGGGCTGGAACAGTGGTATAATGCTAACTTAGGCAAATATATTAAATCGACTAGTCAAGTTAGTACTGATAGTGGTATGTTTGTTGCGTTTGCGGATGGTTCCGGTTTTAATGCTTATCAAACCGGTGGAAATATGTACTTTTTCTTTTGTATAGAGGCTAAATATTGTAATACGCAAGCATCTTCTGCGGAAGGTTATTTTGATGGAAAAAGGACATTCCTATTTGATTTTGCAAACGGAGATTTCTATGCTTCACTTCCGGGACAACAAAATATGTCTAGAGAAGAACTTTTAAGGGCTTGTAAGTATGGAAATTCTGATAATTCAGAAGTCAGTTCAAAAGGTAGGCGACATACTTGTACAAGGTTAATTCAAATTGACGGATGGCAGATAAAAGATGATTATCCGTGGTCACAGATTATGCTTGAAAAAAAATAAAGTACACAGTGATGTTTTGATTATAAAAATGTTTGTGTTAGAATTATGTTCGTATGAGTACACAATTTAAACACTATGCCAAAGAATTATTAAATATTGCCCTGCCTATTATTATGGGAAACTTAGGTTTCATCTTGATTGGTGCGGGTGATGTATTGATTGCCGGACATCATTCTACGGATACTCTTGCCGCAATTAGTATTGCGACTGCTATTACCAATTGTATTCAAACTTTTGGTATTGGTTTGATTTCTAGTGTTTCTCCTTTACTTTCAAATTTTAGGGGAGAGAAAAAATCAGCCAAAAAATATTTTTATCCGACATTGAGATTTGCGATGCTTTTGTCGGTAATTGTAATGTTTGCAGTTTTGGCGTTTATTCCTGTAATTGATTATTTAAAATTTGATCCAAAATTAGTGCCAATGATTAAACAATATATGTTTGTAACTGCATTTGCTACTTTTGGAGCTTATTTACACGCTGCTTTGAAAGAATTTTTACAGGCTTTTGAGGTTGTGGTTTTCCCTAACCTTGTTACTGCAATAGCTGTATTTTTAAATATTGCAGTAAATGTTCTTTTGGTATTTGGTTGGGGAATAATCCCATCGCTTGGTGCGTTAGGATTAGCGATTGCAAGTTTTGTTGTAAGATATTTTATGGGCTTTGCGTTGTTAATTTATTGCTTTAGAATGATGAATTTCAACGATTACAAAGATTTTGAATATTATAAGAATTTAATAAAAATCGGAATTCCGATATCATGTGCAATTCTTGTTGAATTTATTGCATTTAATAGTATTGCAATTATTATGGGAAGAGTTTCTGGAGTGTATGCTGCGGCACAAAACCTTGTATGCACCTTGACAACAATTTCGTTTATGGTTCCGTTAGCAATATCAAATGCTATTGCAGTAAAAGTCGGATTTGCTAATGGTGCTGAAAATGTTACAGATTTGAAACGTTATTCGTTTGTCGGAATTGTTATGTGCGTAGGCTTTATGATGTGCAGTGCGTTTGTTTTTGCTACATTTCCACATTTTCTTGTCGGATTATTTACGCAGGACAATACTCTTGTTAAAATTTCCGTTCCTATTTTATATGTACTTGCGGTATTCCAAGTATTTGACGGATTGCAGGTTGCACTTGCTGGTATTTTCAAAGGAATGAAAAGAACCGGAATTGTTTTGCTATCAAACTTTATCGCTTATTGGTTGATAGCTATTCCTTTAGGATACACGCTTGCGTTCAAATACAATTTGAATATTAGAGGATTTTGGTATGGGCTGGCTTGTGCTGCAATTATGCTTTGCTCAATTATGCTGACTATGTTGTTTAAGAGTATTAAAAAACTCGGAAAATGTTAAACAACTTATGTTTATGCTATTATGATTATACGAATTGGAGGAATTATGCACGAAGAAGAAAGAACATTTGTGGCTATCAAGCCTGACGGAGTAAAAAGAGGTTTTGTTGGAGAGATTATTAGCCGTTTTGAAAAAAAAGGTTATAAATTAATCGGTATGAAGTTACTTCAAGTAACAGAAGAAATTGCAGCAAAACATTATGCTGAACATATTGGAAAACCTTTTTATCCAAATCTTGTAAAATATATTACAAGTGGACCGATTGTTGCTATGGTATTTCAAGGTTATCAAGCGGTTCAAGGTATTCGTCATGTATTGGGTGCAACTGATCCTTGCGAAGCTGATGTTGGTTCAATTAGAGCAGATTACGCTCAATTAAAAGCGTATAACACTGTTCACGGTTCAGATAGTATTGAAAGTGCTGAAAGAGAAATCAATATTTACTTTAAACCGGAAGAACTTTGTCCAAATTACAAAAATATGATGGAATTAATTACAGAAAGCGTAGATGAAGATTAATGCGAGATAATGCTCACGAAAATTTTTCATACGAATTAGTACACGAATGTAAGCAAACAGGTGCAAGAGCCGGAATTTTAAATACTCCGCATGGAGCTGTTTTAACTCCAATTTTTATGCCTGTCGGTACTAATTCTGCTGTAAAAACACTTACTGCCGATCAAATTGTTGATACAGGCGCACAAATAATGTTGTCCAACTCTTACCATTTGTATTTGAGAGCCGGAACCAAGCTAATTAAACAGTTTGGTGGTATTCATAGTTGGATGAATTGGCACAAACCTGTATTAACAGATTCCGGCGGATTTCAGGTGTTTTCACTTTCTCATTTGAATAAAATTGGAGAAGATGGCGTTGAATTTCGTGATCCAAAAGATGGTAAAAAACATTTTATAAACCCTGAAGTTTCTATGGAAATTCAACAAGATATCGGGGCTGATATAATTATGGCATTTGACCAATGCGCACCTTTTCCTTGCGATTATGACACAGCTAAAAAAGCAATGGAAAGAACTCACAGATGGTTAGAAAGGTGTTTTAAAGCCAAAACTAACCCTCGTCAAGCTTTGTTCCCGATTGTTCAGGGTGCTTTTTATGATGATTTGCGCAGAGAAAGTGCGGCTATAATTTCATCTTACGATGCGGTAGGTTACGCAATCGGTGGTTTGAGTGTTGGTGAAACAAAAGACATAATGAACCATTTTGTTGAATTTACTGCACCATTATTGCCTAATAATAAACCTAGATATTTGATGGGAGTTGGAACACCGGAAGATTTGTTAGACGGAATTAAGCGTGGAATTGATATGTTTGATTGCGTGCTTCCGACAAGAAACGCTCGTCACGGTTCGTTCTTTACTTGGGAAGGCAAGTCAAATATTAAAATTCAAAAATATCATGATGATGACCGACCTTTGGTTGAGGGTTGCAATTGTTATGCTTGTAAGAACCACTCAAGAGCTTATATTAGACATTTGTGGAGATGTGGCGAAAGCACTGCGTCGACATTGTTGTCAATTCATAATATCAAATTTTTGGTTGACTTTTCTCAAAAATGTAGGCAAGCGATTTTGGAAGATCGATTTGGAGATTTTTATAACGAACATTATAAAATGTTGATAAAATAATTGTCATATTGAGGACTTTAGTCTGAAGTATCACATGGTTGTGAATGATTTTGCTAGTATTGTGAGCTTTCTCTTATGCTCAAGATGACGATTTGATTTAAAATCTTGACAAAATAAAAAACATTATTATTAATAAGATAATAAGGAGTTTTTTATGAGTAACATTGTATTTGAAGGTCTTGATATCATTTACCCGGCAGCAGAAGGTGTTGAAAAGTATGAAACTTACAACCTTGATGATCCGTTTATCTTGAATATTTTGAGTAGTTTTGAAAATAAAGAATTGATGAACCAAGACTTTTTAGAATTTTTTACAATCTAAAATTTCCCAATAGTTGTTAGAACTCTTAATAAAATTGCTCAAGCTTTGAATATTAATATAATTAGGTTGTTAGAGGACAAAAATACTTAGTTAAACAAATTCAATTGAGGAACTTCGACTGTCGGAACATCCCCACTCTTTTTACGAGTTGAAAGGTTGTTTGAATAATCCTTTTGCATCCTTGTCATAAGTTCCTGTGAACGTTTCACAACACTAGATGGTAATCCTGCCATTTTAGCAACTTGAATACCGTAACTCTTGCTTGCACCACCTTGTACAATTTTTCTTAAAAACTCGATTTCGCCATTTTCTTCCGTAATCGTAATTCTATAGTTTTTGATTTGTGGATAAGTTTTTGTCATTACGTTCAATTCGTGATAGTGGGTTGCAAATATACATCTTGCCTTGATTTTTGTCGCAATATATTCTGCAACTGACCACGCAATTGCAACACCATCATAAGTGCTTGTGCCACGTCCGATTTCGTCAAGCAATATGAAACTTCTATCTGTTGCCGAATTTAAAATACAAGCAGTTTCAATCATTTCAACCATAAATGTTGACTGACCTAAAGTCAAATCGTCAGATGCTCCAACTCGGGTAAAGATTTTGTCTATAACACCGATTTTAGCATAATCTGCCGGAACCCAAGAACCGATTTGTGCTAGTATTGCAATTAATGCGTTTTGTCGCATATATGTAGATTTGCCGGCCATGTTTGGACCTGTTAAAATCATAAATTGTGTAGTATCTGTTGAATTGCACTTTAATTCTAAATCATTTGGAACATATTCTCCAAGAGGTAAAATCTTTTCCAAAACCGGATGACGTCCGTTTTTAACGATAAAATCATCTGAATTGTCAATTATTGGTTTGCAGAAATTGTTTTCTGCTGCAACATCGGCAAGCGCAGTGAAAACATCACATCTTGCGATACATTCGGCTATTTCTCTAATCTTTGAAACAAATTCTTTTGAATATTCTCGAAAATCGCAGAATAATTTGTATTCCAATTCAGTTGATTTGAATTTAGCGGAAAGAACATCATCTTCGTGTTTTTTGAGTTCTTCTGTGATAAATCGTTCTCCACTAGTTAGTGTTTGTTTTCTTATATATCCGTTTGGAATTTGGTTTAGATACGAATTTGATATTTCAATAAAGTATCCAAAAACCTTGTTAAAACCGATTTTTAAAGTTTTTATTCCGGTTCTGTCTTTTTCTTTTTCTTCAAATTCTTTTAACCAATTTTCGCCTCCGGTCAGAAGTTCTCTGAAATAGTCGAGTTCGCCAGATACTCCATCCTTTAATATTCCGCCTTCTTTGATTAAAACAGGTGCGTTATCAGAAATAGTTCTGTCGATTAATGCAGTGTATTCAGCGATTTCATCTCTGTATTGATTGATTGATGCAAGGGGGTTGTATTCAAGATTATTAGTTGCATCCAACAAATCAGGTAGCATCATAAGGGAGGTTTTCAAGCTCAAAAAATCTTTTGGATTTGCAGAACTATTTGACATCCTTGTTGCTAAACGCTGAATATCATAGATTTTTTCTAGCATATTTCCGATTTCTAATCTGTAGTTTGTTTTTTCAACAAGTTCGGAAATTGAATTTTGACGAGTTAAAATATCTTCTACTCTTTTTAATGGCTGACAAACCCAATTTTTTAGCAATCTTGCGCCCATATTGGTTTTTGTTTTATCAATAGCCCAAAGAAGTGATCCAAATTTGTTTTTGTCACGTAAAGTTTCTGTTAATTCAAGATTTTTTCTTGTACTGCCGTCTAAAATCATATATTCAGAAAGTTCATACGGTTCAATTCTTTCAAATTTAGGAACATTGTCTTTTAATGTTTCCCAAACATAAGCCAATAAAGCTCCTGCAGCTCTAAATCCTATTTTGTATCTGTCATATCCGAAAGATTCTAAACTATTAGCTTGAAAAACTGCTTTTAAGTTGTTTTCGGCAAAATTTGCATCAAAAACTGATGCAGGAATTTTTGAGCAGTTATATATTTTGGTAATTTCTTCAGGTAAATCAATTTTTTCATCAGGTACAATCTGAAACGGCATGATTTTTTGTTTGATAGATGGTCCGACAACTTCTGCCGGAGCAATTCTTGTTAATTCTGCTAAAATCAATTCAAACGGAGCTTGAGTGACTTTAAATTCTCCTGTTGAAATATCAGCGTAAGAAAATCCCCAAATTCCGCTTTTTTCTTCTTTGAATAAAGCACAAATATAGTTGTTAGAATTTTGTTGTAAGAAGTCACTTTCTGTTAAAGTTCCAGAGGTGATAATTCTTGTTACGCCACGTTTTACAAGACCTTTCGCAAATTTTGGATCTTCCAATTGGTCGCAAATTATTACTTTATAATTTTTTTGAACCAATTTTTCGATATATGGATTAACTGCTTTTGCAGGAATTCCGGCAAGAGGTATTCTTCCGAATTTTCCTTGTTCACGACCGGTAAGAGTTAATTCTAATTCTTTTGACATAATAACGGCATCTTCAAAAAAGGTTTCATAAAAGTCACCTAACCTGTATAATAAGATTTTATCTGGGTTTTGGTGCTTGATTTTTAAGTACTCCTGCATTGCCGGAGTAAGGTCTTCGACTTTAATATCTGCCGTATTAATAAGATTGATTTCTGCTTTTTTCATAGTTATAATGATAGTATAACATGATAAGGATTTCAATATGGGTTGTTTAAAAAATTTTTTGAGAGCTATTATTATAACCCTTGCGGTTGTCGGTTTTATGGCAATTGGAGGGAAAGATTTGGTTAGTAGATATATAAACAATTATTTCAATCCGACCAAAGATGAAATGTTGGAACGAGCTAAAAAGGTTGGAGATTTTTCTCATATTAATGATGAGTTTGAAATAGAAAAAGCTGCCGGAATTTTGGGCTATAACGCAGTTGTAGCGGAACACAAAGCAAGCGGGCAAAAAATGTTTGTTGTAGATTCCGGTGATAAGCAAATTTTGACAGAAGAAGATTTGAAATCGGATAATGTTGAAGAAAAATTATATAAAGCGGTTAGCAAAATCAAGTATCAAGCAATTTCTATTGATGACTTGAGAGTTACTAAAAAAGGAACAATGCACTCTTATGGTAAAGATGTTCCTTATGTTAAATTTGAAGCAAGAGTAAAAAAACTTCCGATTGGTGATGTTGGTGGAATTGTATCGGTTGCGCAAACTAAAGATGGCAGTCCAAGATTGTTAATTTCTGCTAACGAAAAAAACAAATATTCCCAATTGATTTCGGATGAGTTTTTCAAGAAAATTAAATAATGTTTTAACTTAATGTCCTGGTGGTGGAATGGTAGACACGTACGTTTCAGGTGCGTATGGAGAAATCCGTGTGGGTTCAAGTCCCATTCAGGACATTATTTATTTGTCGGAAAAATCTGACAAAAAATATACTGTTTATAGTATATCGCAAAAGCTTGCTCGAAACTCAATAAGATATGATGAATTGAAGTATTTGGCAGGAGTTTTAGGTTACAATATAAAGTTTGAAAAACAAATAAATGAATAATAAAAAATGCACCTTCTTTTTAGAAAGTGCATTTTAATTTTTTTCTCAATTCAAGAAACTATTTGTTAACAGCATCTTTGAATTTTTTACCTGCTGAGAAAGCTGGAACTGTTGTAGCAGGGATTTTCAATTCTTTACCAGTTTGTGGGTTACGGCCAATTCTAGCAGCTCTTTTTCTAGCTTCGAATGTACCAAAACCAACTAAAGTAACTTTTTTACCTTTAGAAACTGTTTTTTGAACTGTTTCAATCAAAGCAGCCAATACTTCAGCAGCTTCTTTTTGAGTTACACTTGCTTTTTTAGCGATTTCTTGTACTAATTCTTCTTTGTTCATTATTAAACTCCTTCTTCTCTTTGTACAAGTTTTATTATAGCTGAATAGTTTTTAAAATCAAGTGTTTTAACGATTTTTAACACTTTTTTACATTTAAAACATACATTTGTAGGAAATTAAAATAGTTTTTGCTATAATATTAAAGGATTGGAGTGTGTGAATGAAAGAAAGAATTTTATTATTTTGTATAGTTTTTGGTCTGGGAGTTTTTATATATATATTTCAAAGTTATTTTAATACGGTATGGGGACTTGCAATACTTTGCTTTTTAATGTCCTTGTACGTAGGGTTTATGAATCTTTCTTATAAGCTCCAAAAACGTAAGCTTCAAAAATATCCGCAGGTTATAAATGAAAATTACAAACCTTTTGTATCTGTTTTAATTCCTGCGCATGACGAAGAATGCGTTATTGCGAACACTGTTCAAAATATTTTGGATATGGATTATGAAAATTTTGAAGTAATCGTAATAGATGACAGAAGTGTTGATAATACTGCATCTGTTATAAAAGATTTGGAACAAAAATATGATAAAGTTACTGCTCTTATCAGACCCAAAGATGCTTTTCCCGGTAAATCAGCTGTATTGAATGATGCTTTTAAAATTGCTAAAGGTGAAGCCATTTTGGTTTTTGATGCAGATGCGACAGTTGATGCTGATTTCTTAACAACTTTGATACCTCATCTTGAACCAAAAGATGTTGGAGCAGTTCAAGCTAGAAAAGTTATCAGAAACAAAAATACAAATCTTTTAACTCGTTGCCAAAATAACGAATACACTCTTGATACATACTTTCAAGTTGGAAGAGATTCTGTAAAAGGTGCAGTAGAATTAAGAGGTAATGGAGAATTGATTAAACGCCAAGCTATTGAGGATATTGGCGGATGGAACAATTATACGATTGTAGATGATTTGGATATGTCTACAAGAATGCACATAAAAGGCTGGGATATCAGATTTTGCCCTGATGCTATTGTTTATGAAGAAGGTATTATTTACGTAAAACCTTTGTATAGACAGAGAAGAAGATGGTTGGAAGGAACAATCAGGCGTTATCTTGAATATTCAGGAGCTGCTCTTTGTTCAAAAGATATGTCACTTCGTGCAGGGCTTGATATGATGGCATATATTTCAGAATTTATTATGCCGGGTTGGTTTTTAATGGAAATCTTAATCAGGGGATTTAAAGTTTTGGCAAAACAAGCTCCTCCTCACATGCTTTATTCTTCAATAATCATCGGTTGTTTAATCGGTTTTGGATTTTTCTTTGCAGCAAGATATGCTTTGAGAAGATATGATTACATGCCAAGATTGGATGCGACTTTTGAGGCTTTGGAAACTTCGGTTTACTTATTGATAATTTGGTTTCCGTTAGTGCTTTATATCTGTTTTAAAATTTTGTTTATGAAAAAAGATATGAATTGGGGAAAAACTGCTCACGGTTTGGTTCGTGAAGAAGAAGCAAGTATAAAGGATTTAATTTTAAATGAATTGGGAAAAACTAAAGCTTTCACAAAAGAATATACAGAAAAATTAAAACAGTTGTTATTGGAAAAGAGTTTTCATGGTGATATAAATTTTAAGGATTTTAACATAAAAGATTTCAAATTGTTGGAAAAATTAATCAAAGATGATAAATTAAAAAAGTAATAAAAGGAGAAAAATAAATGGCAACACAAACAATAGTCGATGTAAAAAGCAAAATCAGAGATATAAAAGATTTTCCGAAAGAAGGAATTATCTTTCGTGATATCACAACTGCTCTAAAGGATGCAGAAACTTTAAGGGTAATTGTTGATTACCTTTGTGAGCAATTTAAGGATGAAAAAATCGATTATATCGCTGGTATTGAAAGTCGTGGCTTTATTTTAGGTATGCCAATGGCTTATAAAATGGGGATTGGATTTGTTCCGGTTAGAAAACCAAATAAATTGCCTGCAGCAACTTATTCTCAAGAATATTCTCTTGAATATGGCACAGATAAAATCGAAATTCACCAAGACGCATTTCCACAGGGTGCAAATGTGTTGGTTGTAGACGATTTGTTAGCAACAGGCGGAACAGCAGAGGCTGCTTGTAAACTTGTTAAAAAAGCCGGTGCAAATCTTGTAGGTACTGCTTTTTTAATTGAATTGACCGCATTAAAAGGTAGAGAAAAATTGGTTGATTCCCCTAAAAATGTTTCAATGCTTCAATATTAGTCCGCAAAATAAGAAAAAGAGAGCAAGTGTGACTAATAAAGAAAAGGAAATAAAAAAATGAACGTACAATCAATTAGTTTAGCAACTCCACAACACAATTCACAACCAACTTTTAACGGCTATGTCGATAAACCTGTTATAAAGCTTGTTAGAGGATTAACTCAAATGGGTATGGATAGAGTTGTAAATGAAGCAAATTTATCTTATCAAAAAGTTGATATTAGAAAATTGCATGATGTAAGAACAATGGGCGAAGCTGTTTTAGCCAAATTTAACCATTTTGTGGAAAATTTACATCCAAAAACTACTTTAACTTTTGATAAGTCAAGAACTCAATTAGTAGTAAAAAATAAAGAATTGGGAACCGATGTAGGTTTTGCTTTTTATAAAGATGTGACAGGTAATACAGGCAGATTAGAAGCTGATTATCGTAGGATAGATGCTTATGCTCCTGGTTTAGTTGGTTTATCTGGAGAAAACCTTAAAGAATTTAACAATTTGGCTGATACTCTTGTAAAAGCTCCTCATAAAGAAGAAATAGACGAATATTTGTATAAAAATTTTACTCAAAAAATTGAAAAACAAGCTAACAATTCATCTTTCTTTGCAGGGTTGAAAACAAAAAGAAATGGTAAAAAAGCTGACAAATTAGCTCCTGAATTTGGGCAACCAACCGGTTGGTTAAACAAATTGTTAGAAATAAGAAATAACGCAATTCAAAAGAAAGAAGAAGCAAAACGACTTGCTAAAGAACAAAAAAAACTTAAAAAAGTTAATATGAAAATAGCAAAAGAGATATAAAAAATAGAGCCAATTGGCTCTATTTTTTTATCTTTTATAAAGTTCTTCTTTTGTGACATTTATATCTGTATAATTATATTTTTTTAGGTATTCAATTGCTTCTGATGGAGTTTTTGCTACAAAAAAAATCTTCCTACTTTTTTCTGAGGCGAATTTCTGAGAAATAATTTCTTCAAAAAATTCTATCAATTTGTCGTAAAAACCATTTGTATTTAGAATTATAATTGGTTTGTTGTTGTAGCCGAGTTGCTTTTGAACAATCATTTCAGACAATTCTTCAAGTGTTCCAAAACCTCCGGCAAGTGCGACTACAGCATCTGATAGTTCATCCATTTTGGCTTTTCTGGAACGCATACAAGGTGTTACAGTAAGGTTTACACAACTATCGGTGAAAACTCCCATGTTGTACAATTTTTCAGGCATTACTCCGATTATTTGTTTACCATTTAACTTAACTTGTTCTGCACAAGCCCACATCAATCCTAGCGAACTTCCTCCATAAACCATATCAAACCCAGATTTCGCAAGTAATTTACCAAATTCTGCAGCCGTTTTGTAGTAAGATTTGTCAAGATAATTGCAAGAAGATGCGAATACGCAAACTCTTTTTATATTATTCATCAAATCCACCACCAATCTTGTAATAGTAAGAGCAAGTAACTCCTGTTCCCGTTTCGGAACAATCTTTTTTGAGTGCTGGCATGTCCATATCAAATCCGAAAGGTTGTATTTCTCCGCCATCATAAATATTTATACCGAAAATATCTTTTCCCCATTTATTTGGAGGTAAGATTCCGTTCATATCAAACATCATTAAGAATAAAACATCATCAGTTTTGTTAGATTGAATATCTTTTATTCCAACAATTGAATTGTTTTCTGCGAAATAAAATTCGTCAAAAAAGTACGTTTGTCCTCTATATACCTTTGCACCATTCATATATTTTGGATGGTAATGTTTTACAGGCATTCCATCAATATCAATTCTCAAGTATGGTTTGATAAGTGTAAGAAGGAGTTTTTCTCTTTCTTGCGGTGTTTTAGCTCTGTTCAGGCTTTTGAGCATATCATCTGTAATGTGCGCATTCATTACAGAAAACATGTATTCAATACGGTTAAATTTTTCATTCCACTTAGAAATAAAGCCTGCTTGACGAGTGTTTTCAATAGAAAACGGCATTATTAAAAGCAAAACTCCTAAAAACACAAATAAAGCAATAGAATATTCAAGTTTCCAATAATGTTTTTTCGTCATAATACCTCTTTAATTATGCCATATCAATACGTTTTTTTTCTGCAATAAGTTTTTCGTAAACCCATTCAGGTACGAAGTTTTTACCCAAAACAATTTGACCATTCATAATATTTGGTGCGTGGAAATCGGAGCCACCCGTTACGATTAAACCTAATTCTTCTGCCATAGACGAAAAATATTCAACGCAAGCCGGCGAGTGCTTTCTGTGGTAAGCTTCAATTCCTCTCAATCCATATTGCATTAATTCTTTAACCAATTCTTCTGCGATATCCAAATCATGAGGGTGGGCTATTACAGGAATTCCACCTGCATCATAGATGATTTCAACTGCATCTTGTGGAGTAACAGTTTTTCTCTGAACATAAACTGGAGAATCATCATGTATATATTTTGCATAAGCCTCAATAACACTTGACGTTCCACCTGCATTTGTAATCGCTTTTGCAATATGAGGACGACCGATACTTCCGCCTTCTGCAACTTGTTTTTTTATATCTTCAAATTTTATGCGAATACCTTCTTTTTTAGCTAATAAATTGATAATTTCTTTAGTTTGTTTAACACGAGCTTGTTGCTGCATTTTTAGCATATTTTGAAAATCACTGTTATTAACATCCATAAAATATCCCAAAATATGAACTTCGTAATTTTTGTAAAGTGTGTTAACCTCAATACCTTGAATGATTTCAAGTTTATTTTCTCTACCTGTTTTTTTTAAATATTCTTTGGCGACCGGATAGGACAAAACGTTATCGTGGTCTGTCAAAGCAATTGCTTGTAATCCGACATCAATTGCGGTGTCGACAATCTTTTCCGGCGAAAACACTCCGTCGGAATAAAGGGTGTGAATATGCAAATCACTTTTCATTTTCCGCTTCCTTTTTTTCTTTATCTACGTAACAAAAAATTCTTCTTATAGCTACAGTATGCCCGCTTGTTGGATTAATTTCAACTTCAACAGCATTAACTTGGACAGCATTACCGTCAGCTACGTCATAGCGTTCTGGGACTACAGTTGTAAATCTGTGTAATGAGGTTTCGTATTCCATTCCGATTACACTTTCTTTTGTACCGCAAAAGCCGGCATCTGTTATGTAGCCCATATTGTTAATAATTTGTTCATCAGCAGTTTGAACATGTGTATGTGTGCCGAAAAAAGCACTTACTCCTAATTCTGAGCAAAATCTTGCAAAACATATTTTTTCTGCAGTTGCCTCAGCGTGAAAATCAACAATTACAATAGGAGTAACCTTTTTAATACGTTCAATTTCGTCTTTCACAACAACCCATTGTGAATCGACCGGAGCCATAAATACTCGCCCCAAAACATTTATAACACCTATTTTTACACCATTTGCAAGTTCAAAAATGCGACTTCCGCAACCGGCAGTTCCATTAGGATAATTAATAGGGCGGATTAGTTTGTCTGCCCTATCGATGTAGTTAAAAATCTCTTTTTTATCCCAAATATGGTTGCCTGAAGTCATACAATTTACGCCATATTCGGATATTTCATTATAATTTTTTTCTGTTAAACCAAAACCGTGAGATGCGTTTTCAACATTTGCGATGATAAAGGAAGGTGCAGTATTTTTGGTGTTTTGCAAGAAATCTCTTAGCGCAAATCTTCCCGGTCTGCCAACCATATCTCCGAAAAATATAACTTTTATTGTTTTATCATCACTCATCATTTTAGCATTCCATTTTTATATAAAAGGTTTTTGGCGTTAAGAATTTATTGCCTTAACGCCATATCGCCTTATTAATTTTATTTAGCTATTTCTGTAGTTCGAAATTCTCGAACTACTGTTACTCTAATTTGTCCAGGGTAATCAAGTTCTGTTTCAATGCGTTTTGCAACATCTCTGGCAAGTTTTTGTGATGCAAGATCGTCGAATTTTTCAGATTCAACGATAATTCTAACTTCACGACCAGCTTGAACTGCAAAAGATTGTTTAATACCATCAAAACTATTTACGATTTCTTCAATTTTTTGTAAACGTTTGATGTAAATTTCCAATGTATCACGTCTAGCTCCCGGTCTGCCTGCTGAAATTGCGTCAGCAACTTTTACAAGAACTGCTTCAATTGTGTTTGCAACAACATCATCGTGGTGAGCTTCAATTGCGTGAATTACTTCTGGTCTTTCACCATATCTTGATGCTATTTCAACACCAAGTTGGATATGTGTACCTTCCTGAGTTTGGTCTACGGCTTTTCCGATATCGTGCAAAAGTCCTGCTCGTTTTGCGATTTTTTCGTTTGCACCGATTTCAGCTGCAAGCATGCCTGCGATATGACCAACTTCAAGAGAGTGTTTCAAAACGTTCTGACCATAACTTGTTCTGTAATATAGGCGACCTAGTGTTTTGATTAACTCTTTGTTTAAGCCCATAACGCCCATTTCAAGAGCCGCATTTTCGCCTTCTTCCCATATCTTTTTGTCAATTTCTTCTTGAGCTTTTTCAACCATTTCTTCAATACGAACCGGATGAATACGCCCGTCAACGATTAATTTTTCAAGTGCAAGTTTCGCAATTTCACGTCTAACAGGATCAAAACTTGATAATACAACGGCTTCAGGTGTATCATCAATGATTAAATCAACTCCTGTAAGAGTTTCTAAAGCACGAATGTTACGACCTTCACGACCGATTATGCGACCTTTCATTTCGTCATTTGGTAATGCTACAACAGAAACTGTTGTTTCTACAACTTGCTCAATCATACATCTTTGCATAGTTGTAGAAAGAATTTCTTTTGCTTTTTCCAAAGAAGTTTCTTTAATTTTAGCTTCATTTTCTCTAACAAGTTGCATTTGCTCTTGTGCTAAATCGTGTTTTAGCTGGTCTAAAAGCATGTTTTTAGCATCTTCAGCTGACATGCCGGAAATTCTTTCTAATTCAGTTGTTTGTTTTTGAACAATTTCCGCCAAATAATCTTCTTTTTCAAGAAGTTCATCTATCTTTCTTTGTGCTTGAAGGTCTTTTTCAGTGTATTCTTGAATTTTATCTTCAAGCATGTCTTCACGTTTTGCTAATTTTTGTTCTTGTCTTGCAAGCTCCTGTCTTCTTTCTCTTTCTTCTTCATTAAGTTTTTCTCTGTCATCTTGAAGTTCTTCAATAGCTTTGATACGAGCTTCTTTTAGGAGCAGTTTTTCTTTTTCTTCCAGAGCTTGTCTGTCTTTTTCTACAGACAAAAGCACGGATTTAGTTTTGCTTTGCTGGACAAACAGCACGGCGATTAGAGCTATTACTGCAATAACCGCAATAATCAATAAAAAGTCCATAAAGTTTTATACCTTATCCTTTTCTATTTTTTAATAATACACGCAATGCCCGATACATATATCCTATCGGGTCACAAATTACTTATAGATTAACTTGATTTTATCGCATATATTTCCAAAAAATATTTACCTACTACATCTGTACATATCTTAACATAATTATGAGTTTTTGTATAGTAGATATTTAAAAAATGATACATATATACCAATTTACAAAACTTTCTTAAAGTGATATACTTTTCATAGTAAAAAGGAGAGAAAGATTATGGAAATTAAAGTTTCACAAGACGTTAAGTCTACTCCTGTAGAAGTTTTGGTTATTAATAAATTTGAAGGTGAAAAAACTTCTGTGGAGCTTGCTAATACTTATGCTGTTGAAAAAGACGGCTTTGAAGGTAAATTTGGTCAGACTTATTTGATGCACACTTTAGGACAAATTCCTGCTGATAAGATTTTGATTATCGGTTTTGGTAAAAAGGAGGAATTTGACCATAACAAAATGAGAGAAGCAGTTGCAAAATCTATTAAAAAATTGCAACAAATCAAAGCTAAAAAAGCTGCATTTGATTTTGATGTAAACGCAGATTATGGTAAATCTGCTGCGATTGGCGCTATGATTGCTGATTATGCTTATGATAAATATAAATCAGAAAAAGCTCATCATTTAGATGAAATAACTTTTGCTAACTTCTCACAAAAAGATGTTGAAGAAGGAATTGTTTTTGGAGAAGCAATGAAATTTACTAGAGATTTAGCAAATACTCCTGCCCAAATTGCTACTCCTCAAAAACTTGCTCAAATTGCATCTGAATTAGAAGGTGTTGAAACAAAAGTTTTTGATAAAGAAGAAATTCAAAGAATGGGTATGGGTGCATATTTGGCAGTAGGTCAAGGTAGTGTTAATCCTCCTGAATTTATTCATATTAAATATACTGGTAAGAACGTTAAGAAAAAAATTGCTCTTATCGGTAAAGGTATTTGTTTTGATTCTGGCGGACTTGATATTAAACCGGCATCTTCTATGTTGACAATGAAAGATGATATGTCAGGTGCAGCATGTATTTTAGGCGTAATGCGTGCTTTGGCAAAACTTCAGCCGGATGTAGAAGTTCACGGATTGATTGCTGCTTGTGAAAATATGCCTTCTGGTTCTTCTTACAAACCTGGTGATATTTTGACTGCTAAAAACGGAAAGACAATTGAAGTTGATAATACTGATGCAGAGGGAAGATTAACTCTTGCTGATGCTTTGTGTTATGCTTGTGAACTTAATGTAGATGAAGTTATTGATATTGCTACATTGACAGGAGCTTGTGTAGTTGCTCTTGGTTCTCATATTTCAGGAATTATGGGAAATGATGACAACTTTATTGAAAGTTTGATTGAAACAGGAAAAGATGCAGGTGAAAAGCTTTGGAAACTTCCTATGGATAGAGAATATTTCGATAGCTTGAAATCAGAAATTGCGGATATGAAAAATACAGGTTCAAGAATGGGCGGAGCTTCTGCAGCGGGAGTATTCTTGCAGGAATTTGTTGAAGGTCCAAAATGGGCGCATATTGATATTGCAGGTACTGCATATATTGAAAAACCTCAAAAAGAATTTATTGCAGGTGCAACTGGTGCAGGTGTAAGAACTCTTTTGAGCTATGTAACAAAATAATTCACAGATATACAGTATAAAAGACGGGGCTTTTCATCCCGTCTTTTTATTCTTGAATATATTTTTCTAAAGCATCTGTTATTGCTTTTGCGTATTGTTCTTGAAAATCAAGATTAATTAAATTTGCATTGTCTTGCGGATTTATGAGGTATGAAGTTTCGATTAACAAACTCAAAGCGTTTGTGTTTCTTACAACGGCAAGACTTCCTTGACGGACTTTGTCATTATTTATTCCGAGTTCTGAAACGACAGAATTTATAATCTCGTCAGCAAGAGGTTTTGCTTGATTGTAATAGTAATAAATACTTGTTCCCGTATTTTTATTTGGATCAGCTCCGTCAGGCAAGGCATTACAATGAATACTTATAAAAATTGCAGCATCTTCTCGGTTCGCAATATCCACACGATCTTTTAATCCTATATAAATATCATCATCTCTTGTCATAATGACCTTTGCGCCTTTTTTTGTCAAATCTTTTTCCAAAAATTTTGCGATAGATAAATTAATATCTTTTTCTTTGTCGCCAAGACAACCTATTGCGCCAGTTTCGTTTCCTCCGTGTCCTGCATCAATTGCAATTTTAATGTTTTTTAAAGGTTTTTTAGTATGTATTTGTAATGGTTTTCTGATTTTTAAAACAAAATCATTTCCTTGATATTCTCCACTATAACCAATGAGTTTTTTGCCATCCATCATTTCGTCAAGTGGCAAATCCATTGTATAAATATTGTTTTCAGTATCTTTTACGTTAAAAAATTTGATTAAAAGAGGATTATTTTCAATTATTTCGAATGGAACTTTTTTGTCTAAATGAAAAATGAATGTAAAAAATTCATCACTGTCAATATAATCATAGCCATTCATCGTGGCAGGTGTTATTTCAAAGTTTGAGAATTGTTTTACGTTAGTTTTAGCAATCCATCCGTGTTGATTGTCACCTAAAATAACTCTATAAAATCCACCTTTTTCTCCATCAATAAGTAAATTTATGTTCCTTTGCAGATGAGCCATTCTGTTAATTCCGGCATCAATTGGAGTTGAGCGCAGTGGTGAGCCTTCTGTTGTTACGTAAAAATATTTTATTTCCGGATATTTGAAAAACTGTAGTGGAAGATTACATTCTGTTTTGATTATTGGTTTGTTTATTACAAAAATTTGCCTTTCATCATCGGTTTGAAGCGTGAAGGTGTTTGAACCATTTTGAAGTTTTACAACATAAGCAAAAGCTCCTGTTTCGTGTAGTGGAATATCTTGCCCGTTGATTTTTAGGGGTTTGTCAGACGAGCCGATAAAAAATGTGGAATTTGAATTTATTATTGTTTCATTCCTTTTCGGATAAACAACATCAAAAGCCAAACAACTGTTAACAGATAATACTAAACCCAATAATAAAACATATTTTTTCATACTGCTATTATAGCATAGCTTATTTAAAATAGCGTACCATTTTTTCATTTAGAAATTTACTTATATTATCAGCAACAAATTTGTTAATTTTGGTTTTATTTTGAGTAGAAGTTTGGCTTATTTTTTGTTTTATTTCATTTTTCATTTCTGGGCTCATTGGTGGAACACTGCTTAAATATTCTGCAGTCGCATCAATACTTTTTACATAATTCGCAGTTTGATTAGTATTTGTCGTCATAGAAATTCGATTTAATAAATCAAGTAAATTTTGAACAAGTGGAAATGATTTTTTTTCTATTTGTTTTAATTCTTCATGCGAAAAAATATTTAAAATTTCCGAATCAATTTCTAAAGGACAACCATTAATTTCAAATATAGAAGTTCCTTCTGGAAGAAATTTATAACGACCTGATGGAACATTCTTATTACTAACAGTTAATATATTATCTTTTGACAAATATTTTTTAAATCTATCCAAATCAGGACTATCATTGTTATTGAGTTCTGCTGATAAAACTAAATAGCTATCATTAATTGTTCTATTCATATTACCACCAGAAGTCACATTTTGAAATCCGGTAAAAGCAAATGTTGGTTTGTTATTTGTAATTTTCATGTTTTTCCCTCTTGTTTTTCTAAAAAGCCAAAATAAAAATTTTTGTTAATTATTAAATAATATTTAATAATCTTTAATATTTTCATTTTTTCAGATTACTTATGCTAAAATTAAAAAGGATAGTTTTAGGGATAAAATAATGAGAGATAGATTGCGAAGACGTGAGCCGGAAAATGAAATAGAAAAACGTAGCAAGAGTTTTGATCAAATTTTGGGCTTTTTGCATATCTTTTTTGCCGGTTTTATGACGTTGTTGATTATATATCTGTTTTTTATACAAGTCGTAGATGTCGGTAAATATAGAGCTAGAGCAAGAAGTCAGCGTGTTGGTAGAATTTTTTCTATGCGTGGTGATATTTATGATAGAAACGGAATTAAACTTGCGACAGACAAGGTTTATTCAGATGTTTATGCACACCCTGCAGATTATGATCATTCACCGGAAGAACTTGCTAAAATGCTTGCTCCTATCTTGAAAATGCCTAAAGATACTTTGTTGCAAAAGCTTAAAAAACCTGGCCCTGTAATTACATTAAAAAAAGATATTGATAGAAGTACTACAAAACAGATTGCAAAACTTCACCTAAGAGAAATAAGTTTAGGAAAGAAAAACACAAGAGAATATCCGCAAGGAACTCTCGCTGCACATGTCTTAGGGTATTATAATTTTGATGCAGATATTGCAAATGGCATTGAATATACCGCAAAAGATAGGCTTGAACATGTCATTAATACTGTAAAATATCAAAGAACCAGAGATGGAAAAATTATTTATGACTTTACAACTGATCCGGTTGCGACAACAACTAACCCTAAAGGTGAAAATGTTACATTGACAATTGATGCGGCAATTCAGCATGTTTGCGAAAAAGAAATTCAAAAAATGGTTGATGAAAAGCATGCAGAACGTGGAACCGTAATTGTAATGAACCCTAAAAACGGCGAAATCTTGGCTTATGCTGTTTATCCGACTTTTGACCCTAACAATTACCGTAAAGCTACTCCTCAACAGTTGAAAAACTGGACACTTACAGATGTATTCCCTCCAGGTTCTACATTCAAAACTATTACTGTTGCAAGTGCAATGGATTTGGGTAAAATTGGAGAACATTCGACTGTTCTTGATACGGGTAAAACGACAATTGGAAAATGGGAAATTAAAAACTATGACTATGCAGTTCATCCATATCCAGGAAATATTACGTTGGAATATTTGTTTGAACATTCAAGCAACATCGGATCTATAAATGTCGCTAAAACGATGTCACCGGCAGAGTTTTACGGAGTTTTGAAAAAATTCGGTTTTGGCTCAAAAACAGGAATAGATTTACCTGGAGAATCAGTTGGTTTGTTGCCATATTGGGCGCATTGGGATCAAGGTATTCATGCTACAATGGCGTACGGATATGGTACTTCTGTTACAGCAATTCAGATGATTTCTGCGGTTCAGGCTTTGGCTAACAATGGGGTTAGAGTTACTCCGCATGTAATTAAGTATTCGCAAGAAGAATATGATAACAAAATTCATCATACGCAGGTTATAAAACCGGAAACAGCACAAGCAGTAACCAGATTGTTGGCAGCAAGTGTTAATAATGGTAAATCTGTTATTAAGATGGATAGTTATAATGTTGCAGCGAAAACAGGTACTTCAAGAAAACCTAAAGAAGGTGGTGCTGGTTATACACCTTACACATACACTTCTACAATCGGTTATTTACCGGCATCAGATCCGCAAGTGTTGATTTACGTAATGGTAGATAGTGCAAAAGTTGGTGCTATTTGGGGGAATACAGTTGCAGGTCCTGTTTTCCATGAGGTGTCAACACAGATTGCAAGAATTATGAACTTAAAACCTGATAAGATTACACCTGTCGGAAAAAATTAATTAAAATATAAATACTAAAGGAGATATAAATGAAACTTGACGAATTAATTGAATATTTAGACTACAAAGACTTAATCAATTTTAAAAATATTGATATAACCGGAATTTCATACAATTCTAAAACAACTAAAAAAGGTGATATCTTTGTTTGTTTGGTTGGAGAGCATACTGACGGGCATGAGTTTGCACAAGATGCAATAAATTCAGGAGCTGCAGCTCTTTTGGTTGAAAGAAAAGTAGAAGGTACTAAAATTCCTCAAGTTGTTGTTTCTTCAACTCGTCACAAAATTGCTGATATTGCAGACAGATTTTATTCTTGTCCTTCAAAAGGGATTAATTTGATTGGAGTTACAGGCACAAATGGGAAAACGACAGTTACTCACTTAATTCAAAAAATATTTGAAGAAAATAACCAAAAATGCGCATTAATTGGAACTTTAGGTTATAAGCTTTCATCTAATGGCGAATATCGGGATGCAAAACATACTACTCCGCAAGCTCCTGAATTGCAGGCTACATTGAGAATGATTAAGGATGTAGAAAAAATAGACAATGTTGTAATGGAAGTAAGTTCACACGCATTAGATCAAAACCGTGTTGGTGGTTGCAGATTTAATGGTGCTGTTTTTACAAATCTAACTCAAGATCATTTGGATTATCATATCACAATGGATAATTATTTTAAGGCAAAAGCTTTGTTATTCCAGTCTTTGGAAGCTCCTTTGGAAGATGCGGAAGAAATTCCTGAAGAAAAAACTGCGTTTGCGGTAATTAATGCGGATGATGAATATGGTGACAGATTTATCAGTGTTGTACCAAAAGGTGTAAGGGTTTTCACTTACGGAGTAAGACAACAGAGTGATGTTATGGCAAAAGACATTAACTTCTCATTGAGTGGTGCAGAATTTACTCTTGTTACAGGAGATCACGTAAATAATGGCGGAAAACTAGAACATAAAGTAAACCTTCATATGAACGGAATGTTTAGTGTTTATAATGTTCTTGCTGCAGTAACTTCAGCTCTTGCAATGGGAATTGATATTGAAGTTGCGTTAAAAGCTCTCCAAAATGTTAAAGGTGTTGCAGGCAGATTTGAAGTTGTAGTTAAAAAACCGTTGGTAATTGTGGATTACGCTCACACTCCAGACGGATTGGAAAATGTTTTGAAATCAGCAAGAGAGATTACTCCTGCCGATGGCAAATTGATTTGTTTGTTTGGTTGTGGTGGTGATAGAGATGCTACAAAACGACCAAAAATGGGCGCTATTGCGGAAAAATTAGCAGATAAAATTGTTATTACGAGTGACAATCCTCGTTCCGAAGATCCGCAGGTTATTATTACTGATATCATTGCAGGTTTGAAATCTGTTAATACTGAAAATGTAATTGTTGAACCTGATAGAGGAACTGCAATTGCTCTATTGAAAACAATTGCAAATAATAATGACGTTGTATTGATTGCCGGAAAAGGACACGAAAATTATCAAATTTTGAAAGATAAAACAATTCACTTTGATGATAGAGAAGAAGCTCATAAAGTCTTTGAAGGTAGTGTAATTTAATAACCTTTACCCTCGCCCATTTGGGGAGAGGGTAGGGTGAGGGGCTAACATGCAAACCAAACTTATAATAGAACAACATTTTCATGGATGTTTTGGAATTGATTTTAACAAAGCGTCTGTTGATGACGTTTTGTATTTGTCAAAAGAAATTTTGAAATATGGGATTGGTGGAATTTTTCCAACCCTTGTTACTGATAGTGTTGAAAATATAAAAAAAGCGACTAAGGTAATTAAAGAGGCAAGTCAAAAACAAACCTCTGATATGGCAAAAATTTTAGGTATTCATTTGGAAGGAATATTTATTAATCCTGAAAAAAAAGGAATACATAATCCAAAACACTTTTTAGCTCCGACGATTGAAAATTATAAATTAGTAGAAGACGATTTTATAAAAATAGTTACTCTTGCGCCGGAAAAAGTTATAGATGCGCAGAAGCAAAGAGATACAGAGGCAAAGTCTGTTTCGTCAAATGAAAACTTAATATTATACCTTCGCTCTAAAAATATAAAAGTTCAGGCAGGGCATTGTGTTGGTGGTGATTTGACTGGATGTACAGGTGTTACACATTTGTTTAATGCGATGTCTGGTGTTGCTCATAGAGGAGAAACAACTGCACTTTCTGCGCTTGTGGATGATAATATTTATACTGAAATTATAGGTGATGGAATACACGTTTCTGACAAAGCATTGGAACTCGTTTTTAAATCAAAACCTTTGGATAAAATAATCTTGATAAGTGATAGTTTACCTTGCACTAACTATCCACTCCACTTGCGTGAGGGGAAACAGCTCTTGGCGAGCGATAGAGATGTAGGGGCGGGGTATTATGAATTTACTTTCGCTGATGAAAAAGTTTACTATGACGGAATTAAGGCGACTTCTAAAGAAGGAACAATTGCCGGCAGTACAACAATGATACCGAAAATTATAAAAAGGTTGATGAATACGATATTTCGCACTTCAACTCTTTCCACAACCGATCGAGAGAAAATGCTTTCTCAGTTAGTTTTAACCCCATATAGTTACCACAATATAGATTTAGATGGTTCTATTGAGTGGGATGAAGATTTTAATATTGCAAAGGTGAATAAAAAATGAAAAGTGACAATATAAAAGCAGGAATAGCAAGAACTCCTCATAGAGGGCTTTTGATGGCTACAGGAGTAAGCAGAAAAAATATGAAAGCTCCTTTTATCGGAATTGCAAGCTCTTTTTCGGATCTTGTTCCGGGACATATTGGGATGAGAGATTTGGAAAGACAAATTGAAAAAGGTATTCATTCCGGTGGTGGACAAGCTTTTATTTTTGGAGTTCCTGCAATATGTGATGGTATTGCTATGGGACATAGCGGAATGCGATATTCTTTACCTTCTCGTGACTTAATCGCTGATTGCGTAGAGAGTGTTGCGGCTGCTCATCAGCTTGATGGGATTGTGCTTTTGTCTAATTGCGACAAAATTACTCCGGGTATGTTAATCGGTGCTTTGAGATTGAATATTCCGGCAATCATTGTTACTGCAGGTCCGATGTTGGATGGCGAGTGCGGAAATCATCATAAATTAACTATGGTTACAGGTTCTTTTGAGGCGGTTGGGAAATATAGAAATGGAGAAATTCCTGAAGAAGAATTGTTGGCGTTAGAAGAAGCTTCTTGCCCGTCAGCAGGAGCTTGTCAAGGAATGTACACCGCAAACACAATGGCTTGTTTGACAGAAGTTATGGGAATGAGTTTACCATATTGTGCATCTGCTTCAGCAGTTTCTTCTCAAAAACGTCGTTTGGCTTTTGAAAGTGGTATGCAAATTGTTGAACTAGTAAAACAGGATATCAAGCCATCAGATATTATTACAAGAGAAAGCTTAAGAAATGCAATTGTTGCGGATTTAGCACTTGGTGGTTCTACAAATACTTTCTTGCATATTCTTGCGATTGCTAATGCTGGTAGTATTGATATTACTTTGAATGATTTTGAAGAATTGAGCGGAAAAATTCACCAGATAGTGAAAATTAATCCATCATCAACTTTGACAATGGCGGATTTTCATAACGCTGGCGGAGTTCCTGCTCTTATGCAGTCAATTGGCGAACATTGTGAACAAAAAGATGAAGATAAACAATTTTATGGAAAAGTTTATAGAAATAAAGAAATTATTCCTGATTATGATAAATCAACATATACTCAAGCTGGTTTGGCGGTTTTGTACGGAAATTTGGCAAAAGACGGTTGTGTAATCAAAACATCAGGTGTTGCTCCTGAGTGTTATACTTTTGAAGGTACTGCGAAAACTTTTGATAGTGAAGAAGATGCGATGAAAGCTCTTGAAAATGATGAAATCAAAGAGGGAGATGTTATCGTAATTCGTTATGAAGGACCAAAGGGTGGGCCTGGTATGAGAGAAATGTTAGCTCCAACATCACTTTTGGTAGGCAAAGGTTTGGGTAAAAAATGCGCACTTATTACCGATGGCAGATTTTCCGGTGCAACAAGGGGAATTTGTGTTGGTCATATTTGCCCTGAAGCTGCTAATGGCGGAGTTATTGCGTTGGTAGAAGATGGTGATAAGATAAAAATTGATATTCCTAATAGAACAATGGAATTGTTGGTTGCAGAAAACATTTTGGAAGAAAGACGAAAATGTATGAAGCCGTTTGAACCAAAGGTTAAGTCAGGATATTTGTATAAATATGCTAAAAATGTTCAAGATGCTTCTCATGGTGCGATAGTTTAGTGCTTTTCGGTGCGTCTGACAAACTTTAAATCATATCCCAAAATGTCTGCAATAATTAACATTTCTCTGTGAGATATTGTTTCATTGCGGAGTTTGTTAGATAAATTGTTAAGAGAATAAGGTTTGTTCAACCGTTTGCTTAGTGCTGCGGCTAATTCGGTTAGTGATACGTTAACGTCTAATAAAATCTTTTTTAAATCATTTATGATCATTTTGTTCAATACTCCATTTATACGTTTAATATTTTACTTGTAGATTAAGTTATACTTAAATAAATTCAGCTCTTCATTGACAATTGAATGAATACGTGTAATAATGAATATATACGTTATTAATCTTTAATAAAGTTAAGGGGCTGTTGTTATGAAAAATATTAGAGAGTTTTTTAAAGTTGGATTTGTGAAAAATCGATTTTGCAACAAGTACCGGTAAACTTATGCCTTATGGTTGGGAAGATGGTTTGACCAGAGAAATGATATTAAATGGATATTCTCATAATGGGCAGACATATACTTGTAAAACTGCGAGAAGTGAAAATGATGATGCTACAATGCTTGCTCGTCACGCCTGTACTTCTTTATTAATGATTGATGGATGGGAATTTAAAAAGGATTATCCTTGGAAATATACAAATAGTGGTGCATATTAATTTCGTGATATCATGATGTCATGAAAAAGTTGGAAGATTTTAAAGTAGAAATAAACAAATGCTCCAAATGTGGTTTATGTCAATCTGTTTGCCCGATTTATAAGTTGACGGGTAACGATTGTGCGGTTTCTCGTGGAAAATTTGTGATGCTTGATGGGGTTTTGAAAGGGGATTTAAAGCTCAACAGGAATATCAACAAATATTTAGATTTGTGCTTAAAATGCGACAAATGTTCTAATTTTTGTCCGAGTTCAATAGATGTTTGCAAAATATTGGAAACCGCAAAATACAATTATGAAAAAAATACATTATGGGGCAAATTTATTTTCTTTTTTGAATCAAAATATGTTTTCGGAAATCTTTTGAAATTATTTAAAACAATAATAAAGTTACAAAAAACATCCCCTCGCCCCTTGTGGGAGACAAAGGGAATCGCAGAGTTTGGCTATACGTGTGATCCTGTCTGCCTTGTGCTGAGGGATAGGGTGAGGAGTTCAGGTATGAAACTCCTTTATTTTAAAGGTTGTGTAAACAATATTTTCCCTCAAACAGATAAGTTTCTACATAAATTGTTTGATAATTCAGACGTTGAAATTATTGAAAAAGATTTTGATTGTTGTGGATTGCCATTTTTGTCAAGCGGAAATTTGGAAAGATTTGAAGAAGTTAAAAAGCATAATTTAGAGCTGATGAATTGTGATTTTGATTATATATTGACGGATTGTGCGAGTTGTGAAAGTACGTTGAAAGGGTATTTTCAACCGACAAGAAACGATGTTGGACAAGAAAGCCCAACCTACGATTTGTCATTGCGAGCGAATGAAAAGAGCGTCGCAATCCCATCATTTATTTCTTTAGGAGAATTAATCGCAAATCAGAATATAAAATTTAAGTTTGAAAAACCTATTAAAGTTACGTTTCACAAACCTTGTCACCTTGAAAACGATGATTTTTGGTTAAAAATTATTGAAAATTGCGAAAATGTTGAATATGTAAAAATGAAAGATTACGATGAATGTTGTGGTTTTTCCGGAGAATTTGCAATAAAAAATCATAAAATTTCTATGCAAATATCAAAACAAAAGGCTCAAAATGCAATCAATACAGGCGCAGATTATGTCATAACAACTTGTCCTGCATGTGTTTTGGGGTTGAAACAAGGAATGTTAGGGATAAAAAAATCGCCTAAAGTTTTATCCTTAAGCGACTTTTTAAATTTAGCTATAAATATTTAATTATATATGTGATTTTAGATTGTGCAACAAGTGCGTAATGACATGTGACTTAAATTCGCATCTAAAAAGTATCTATTTTCCCAATTCACTAGCTTTTTTAGTTGTTTGGTCAATTACATCATAGAATAATTTATCCGAATGCTCATTATTCATTACAGAAATTCCAACGAATGTACAACCGCCCTTTGTTGCAACATTATCAATTAAGGTTTGAACCGGAACTTCTCCTCTTTGCATAACCATTTTTGCTGAACCGATTGCGGTTTGCGTTGCAAGTTCAAGTGATTTTTCATAATCAAGTCCCAATTTTTCGCCTGCACGAGCCATATCTTCGATAACTTTATAGAAAAATGCAGGGCCGGAACCAGAAATTGCAGTTACGATATCCATTTGTGTTTCTGTTACTTCAACGGCTTTTCCGATATTTGAAAGAAGTTCAATTACAAATTCTGCATCTTCTTCATTTGCATAAGCTCCTTTGCAAACTCCGCTCATCCCTTCCAAAACAAGTGCCGGTGTATTTGGCATTACTCTGACAACTCTTTGCATTCCGATAATTTTTTCGATTTTAGAAGTTGAAACACCTGCGCAAATAGACACAAGAAGTTTGTCAGGAGTTAGTTCATCTTTAATTTCTTCTAAAACAGATGCTGCATAGTTTGGTTTTGTTGCGATAAATATGATATCGCTTTCCATAACTAAGGCACGATTATCAGTGATGACTTCAATTCCTAACCTTTGTGATGCAAGTTCTGCAATTTCGCAATTAACTTCAGAACCCTTAATATTTTCTTTTGGTAAAAATTTTGATAAAATCGTGCCTTTAATGATAGCACTAGCCATTTTGCCACATCCGATAAATCCAATTTTACATTTTTTGTTCATATTATTTAACCTGCCCCTCTTTTGTAGTTGACTAAATAGTTTTTTTAATTTACATTGGAATTATACGACAAATATAAATTAAAAGGAATAAAGAAAAATGAAACGTACACTAGAAGGAACAAAAATTAAAAGACAACACGTAAGCGGTTTTAGAGCTAGAATGGCAACTCCGGGCGGACAAGAAGTATTGAACAGAAGACGCGCTAAAGGTCGTCATAAATTAGCTATCTCTGCTAAAAAACGTGCTTAATCATCCTTGTTACTTTATTTTTTGTGAAGGGATGAAATTGAAAAATACTTCAAATGCAGCAGGTCTTAATGTTAGACATGCTGTATTGTTGTGAGTGAAAATATTATATGTTACCAAAACAATTTAGATTAAAAAATAAAGCAGCTTTTTCTGCAACATACAGGGTAAAAAACTCTTTCCATAAGGGAGGAGTAACTTTGTTTGCAGGAATTAAAAAGAAAGATAATGAAACTCTAACACGTGTAGGGTTTGTTGTTTCTAAAAAAACTCATAAGAGGGCGGTTAAACGTAATAGGTTAAAACGCTTGATGAGAGAAAGCTACAGACTTGCTTTAAAAAGTAATAATATGGGCAATTCGCAAAATTATATGTCTTTAATTTTTGTCGGAACAGAGCATGCTTTAGGTAAAAATTTTGCCGAAATTCAAAATATAATTAATAATCTTATACAAAGGTTAAAATAATGCTTGAAGGTATTTTTGCAGAAAATGTTTTAAAACATCCGAATGTTAGACCATATCCGCAACAACCGCAGGAAACTTCCGGATATTACGTCGGTACTCAAGCAATTTACAGGTATTCATTAAAAGATTCTGATTATCCGACATTGATTATATCTGACCCGATTTATGATAATGCAGGAGGAGTTATTACTCCCGGATATTATGAGCTTGCATTATCTGATATGAGAGATTTTTTAATCCTTATTCAATCTAAAAATCCTGTTGCAGTTATTCCTGTTATTAAAATTGAAGAAGATGCGACAGAGCAAGATAGGCTTAATAATAAAGTAGTAAAAAAAGAGTTGAAGAAAGAAGAAAAAGCACGAAAAGATACAAACGAAAAACGTGCTAAAGTTGGTATGTCACCTGATGTTCCACAAGTTTACATGGAAGCTTCTATTGAGTATGAACCAAAAGGTCAATACTACTTAATTAAATATCAGCGTGGAACAATTAAGGCGTGGGGTGCTTTTAAGGGGTAAATAAAATTTAAGTTAATATTTCTTAAAATTTTTTAAAGTTCTGCAATTTTTGTTCCGTAAATTACTTTATATAAATATGTGCAATCATGGAGATTTTTAATTAAATAAGAAAAGGAGTATAGCTTATGGTATAGAAGTTGATAGTGATGAAAAAAGTTGATTTAATATTTTGTTACAAATACGCAAATAAATATTTTTTCAGACTTAATATTTAGTATAGTAATGTGCAAAAAATTTGACTAACAAACAATAAGGAGTATTACTTATGAACAAAAAGCAATTAATTATTGCAGCGATTGCCGCAACTCTTTCTGTTTCCGGTGCTTTTGCAGCAACGGATATTACGGGAGTTAACGGTAATAATGGTGTCTTCAATATTACCCCAGACAAATTAAATGGCGAAGTTGGTTATAGAAAATATGACAACTTCAATCTTTCTGCCGGTGATATTGCAAACTTGATTTACAAATATGGTAATAGCAGGGATATTAATACTTTCATTAACCTTGTTCAAAACGGGGTTAAAATTGATGGTATTTTGAATACTATGCGTGATGGCAACTTCTATAATGGACAGGCAGTATTTATTACTCCTGGCGGAATGACAGTTGGTGCATCAGGTGTTTTGAACGTAGGCTCTTTGTCAGTTATTACACCGACAAATGATGCTTATAATAGTTTGAAAGGTGAATATGCAAGCAACAATTTTGCAAACATTAATAACATTTCTTCATTGTTGAATAAATCAAGCAATGTCGGAAATATTTCTATTGATGGTAAAATTCTTGCAAGAGAAGGTGTTCAACTTAGAGGCGGACAAATTAATGTTGGTGCTAATGGTGCAATTGTAAACGGTATTACATCTACACAAGCATTTACAGATAGAGCTACAGCAGCAACTCGAGCTGAAGCTTTGTTTAACAACTTAGTAAATACTAATGGTATTAAAACTGCATCAGCATTTACAAAAAATGGTTCTAACATACAAATCAAATCATCAACCGGTGTTGATATTGCAGGTAAAGTAATTAACGGTGCAGCTGACGCATCAGGTATTACATCCGCTCAAGGCAATAGCGGTGTATTTATTACAAATAGCGGTTCTAACGGAACAAAAATTTCAGGTTTAGTTCAATCTACACACGAATTAAACGTATTTAACAAAGCCGGCGATATGACAATTAACGGAACTCTTAAAAACGAGGGTGCAAACCTTAATGTTTCAAACAAGGGTGGAAATGTTGCTATCGGTGGTACTCTTTCATCTGATCGTGATATCGCAGTTACAAATAATAGTTCTACAGGAAGTTTAGCTTTCTCTGGAACTGCAAAAGGTGCTAACGCGAACTTCGTAAATGAAGGTGCTGGCGGTATGAATGTTACTGGCGCAGTTTCTGGTACAAAAGCCAGATTTATTAACCGTGGCGGTAAATTAGTAATTGCTAATACTGCTGATAAAGTTGCAGCTGACAGAGTTGATGTCGTAAACTACGGTGACGGCGGTGCTTCTATCGGTGGTATAAATGCTGAAAACGGTTTATATGTTGTAAACCATAAAGGTAATTTATCAGTTGATGGACATGTAACAACTGGTGATGATGCAACAATCAGTATTAGAAATGCTGAAACAGCTGGAAAATTAGCAGTTGGCTCAAATGGTCATATTGATGGTCAAGGCAAAGTTGCACTTAGAAATCAAGGTGCAAATGGTATGACTATAGATGGTAAAGTAACCAATGATAACGCTTTAGGTAATGCTGAAACATCAATTATCAACGAAAATGGCGCATTGCTAGTTAATGGTAAAATTAACAACAATGGTAATATGGCTATTAAAAATACTGGTTCAGGTATGACAATCTCTAAAAATGCAGTTGTTACAAACGAAGGTCAATTGAAAGTTAAAAACTATGGTGCTGGCGGTATGACAATTGTTGGTGATGTCAATAATACAGGCAATGTTACATTCTATAACGATGCAGGTAAAATGAAACTTGCAACAACAGAAGATGGAACAAAAGCCGGTAATATTACAAATGAAGATGGTAGATTAATTATCTGGTCAAGAAATAACTCAACAGGTATTTCAGCAGCATCTTCTAGTAAAATTATTAACAATGGTAACGGTAATAGCTTAGCTATTAAACATACAGGTACAACTGCTGCAGGTGCAAAAGGTCTTGACCTTCAAGGAACAATTAGAAATGATGGCGAAACTGCAATTAACAACTACAGTGGAGATATGTACATCTCTGGTAATATTCAATCAGACGGTTCTTTAGGTATTATCAACAGAGCTGGTGCTGGTAAAGCTGATTTCGCAAGCGCAGGTTCAATTACAAGTGATAAGAATATCAATATTAAAAACTACGGTTCAGGCGATATGACTGTAAATAACACAATCACAAACAACGGTAGATTGAACGTCATTGCAAACACTGGAAAATTGAATTTAGGTGGTACTGTTCACAACGATAGCAATGGTGCTTTAGATGATAATAACGGTTTCTATGCAGTTTCAAGAGATCAAGGTACAGGTATCAATCTATCAAGTGGATTTAAAGCAGATGGTGCAGGTCAAAACCTAATTAAAAACATTTCAGGCTCTGAAGGCTTGAGATATGAAGGTAATATCAACGCATCAGGCAGCCAAACTGAATTGTATAACCAAAAAGGTAATATGACAGTTGGTGGAACACTTGCAACGACTGGTGACGGTAAAGTTGTAGTCTTGAACAAAGGTGATGGTATGAAATTAGATGGTATCATTACAAGTGAAAAAGATGCTAAGATTGTAAACAAAGGCTTAGAACACGCTGAAAATAATGCCAAAGTAACTACTCCAAATAAAATTTGGTTCTATGAAAAACTAAAATAATAAGAACTAAATAAATATAAACCAACAATGGAACTTCTTCAAAAGAAGTTCCATTGTTGTATCTAATGACTAAATTTATATTTAAAATCTTATCTAATTTTGTTATCTTTGTTCAAATCTAAAATCAATTTAATCTTTTCTGTATTTCCAAAAATAACAGGCGAATCATATCGTCTGGAAGGAAATGCGCCATAGTCTAACTTTATATCTAATCCGTTATCAGCAATAAAACTTTCAACAACATCTTTTATTGGTTTTGGTTCTCCGGAACATAAATTTATTATTCCACTAACTTTATCTTGAATACTTGCTTGGACGACCATTTTAGATAATTCGTTTAACTCTATAAAATCAAACTGATTTGTGCCATCTGTAAACGGAAATACTTTTTCTCCTTTTTGAGCAGCTTCAAGAATTTTAGTTAATACTGAGTTGTTAAATTTATCATCTCCGGTGATATAAAATGCTCGCAACCACTTTAGACTAATATTTTTATCTTTAGTATATGTAAACAATAATTGCCTAAGCATATTTTTTGCCATTCCGTAGTAAGAAAGCGGGTTGCAAGGAGTTTCGTCATTAACTTCTCCTTCGTAATAACCAATTTCGTGAGCCGTTCCCATAACAGAAATAGATTTAACACCAGAATTAATCATATTTTTAAGAAAATTAAAATGATAGCTAAGTTCTTGAATATGGCTTTCTGCAAAATGATTAAATCCATCTTTCCAAGCAAGATGAATTATTTTATCAGGAGAACCTAGTATTTCAAATAAGTTTGGATTGTTAGCTTCTTTTAAAATATCCAAATTAATAAAATTAATAGATTTTGGGAGATTTGAATTACTAATATCAGATGCAATAACTTCAATATTTGGAATACTTGCTAATAATTGAACAACATTTCTTCCAATATAACCGTTAGCACCTGTAACAAGTACTTTCATAACCCCTCCTTATAACTCATTAATCCCACTATCTTGCGTTTCAAGGTAACATAAAATTATCGGAGTTTAAATAGAATTTTGTAGATTTTGTTATAATTTGTTACATTTAATGCTAAAAATAGGGTTTATGTGTTGTTTGATTTTATCGGAAAACTTTAAACTTTCTTTTAGTATCTGCTCCAATTGATTGGTTTGGAGTATAAATCAACTTAACACTCTTTTTATTATTTTTCTTTGTATCAATATCTGCAATTAATGATGGAAGAGTGTATTTACAAGTTTCTTTAGCTTTATCTAAATAATTCTAATTTGTGTGTTTGAAAACTTATAATTACCCCTCACCACATATCCCAATTTTACCTCGCCGAGTTTACCAAATTTTGCGTTAAAACCATGCTTGTATATTGCAAAAGAATAGCTCAAAAATCAAAAAAGCCCTTATAACAAGGGCTTTTTAAGTGGTCGGGATGACAAGATTTGAACTTGCGACCCCCGCGACCCGAACACGGTGCGCTACCAGACTGCGCTACATCCCGACATTTACTTGTAATCGCAAAACATTTGTTTTGCTCAGGTGCGCTACCCCTCTCACAAATCGATACTTAATCGATTTGTTCGGCAGAGTGCTACATCCCGAAGTTTTTTATTTGTTTTGCAAATAAATTATAACTCTTGAAAATTTTTTGTAAATTACAATTGCAAAATTTATAGAAAAATGTTAAAATAAACATTATGGATATTATGGAAATTTTTAAAACAGTAAAAAAAACTGTAAACATTGACATTTTTAGAAAAAGTGTATTTATTAATTCTCAATATTGTAATTGGTACAATGTTGGAAATAATACAATTTTAGCCGGAATTATGCGGAATATCGGCTATTTTTACAAAGACAAACTTTCTGCTGAAGATATTCAATCAGCCGGTAAAATTTATCGTAAATATACTACGATTATGAATTGTGTTGTCGGAGTGGAAATCTTATTATATATCTATTTGGTAATTTTCCCATTCTTTCTTCAATTTATGAAGCAGCAGTTTATTATTTCTGTTTTGGCATTATCCATAATTCCTTTACTTGCCTTGTATTTGTCATATATCGTAGTTAATAAATTATATGAAAATGAAATTTTTAAAACAATTGGTGAAGCTAAAAAAACTGTGTTTAAACCAACTTTGAAAAATATTGATGAACAGGCTTTTCAAACATATTTGAAAACTCCTAAAAAAAGTATTTATGTTGTTTTGCTATTGGCGATTATTTTTCTAGGTTATGTTTTAACTCCATTAACTATTCAAAATTTGAATCGTTCTGAAAAATATAATTCAGTTATTCGTCTTTCTAATATTTATTTGAAGATAGTTCCGATTGCCTCAAATGTTTATCCGCAAAGAGCTTATGCAAAATTGAAATTAGGTCAATATGAAGCAGCAGTTGCAGACTACAAATTAGCGAATGAATATTCTCTGTCAGATACCTATTCAAGTGACATAGTTGGCGTAAAAACATATTATATGCCTTACAAAAAAATGCTTGGTGAATTTGATCGCGCAATGAATGAAGAAAATATTGAGGCTGCTAAATATTTGTTAAGATATGAAAAAGCTGTTTATCAATTGAAAAATAAGGATTACAAGACTGCATACGCAGAATTAAATAATTTGGTAAATGCGTATAGTCAAAACAAAGACGTATTTTTCTCACCAGCTTACGCATATTACAACAGAGGTGTTGCAAGAGCAGCATTAGGCGATGGTGTTGGGGCGAAAGCAGATAAAGCAAAAGCTAAATCAATGTGTCCAGAATGCAAATTTAATCAAGAAACAACACTTATTCATATTCCGTAATGAATATTAACCTGTTATAGTATTGAGTTTTTAATTCTTTTAAGGTATTCTCTTTTTATATAAGAGGGAGAGAAATATGCTTATTTTAGAAGACTTAAAAGAAATTAACGACGTAATAAAAGAGTTGGCGGAATTTATTCAAAATGATGAGTTTGTAAAACCGGATTTTGAAGAATATATTAGGACTGTCAATGGTATGAATTTGCAGTCTGCGTGCTTTAATTATATATTTGAAAGGAATTTAGATAATAAGAGTATTTTGACTTTGTATTTGGAAAATACTAAAAAAGTTCCCGCATCTACTAAAAAAATTGTAAAAGCGTTGATGACTTCGATGTCTTCAATTTTTGAAGTAAAAAGAGTTTTGCAGAACGGTTTTGATCTAAACAATATTATTAATGAAAAAAATTACAGTGTTGTTTCTCTTGTAAAAATGACAAGCTTCAGAGGTATTGGGGCTGGGCAATATGTTGTTGCTCGAATTTTTAAGTTTGAAAAAGCGTATTATTTGCTAGAAATTTCAGGTGTTTTGCCGTCATCAAGAAAAGATGATGCTTTAAGATATTCGGTTGCTAAAATTATACAAAACCCTGAGTTGGTATATTTTGACAATCCTGAAAAACAAAAAGAAATTGAAAAAAATGTAAAAGAAATTTATGACAAGTTTATTAAGTTTTTTGGAAAAGATGAAGTTGTTACAACAAACAAATTTGCAGATGATCTAATAGGTGCATTTAATGATTTTGCAGAAGGTGGCGAAAAAATAGATATTCAAGATAAAATTCAGTTACCTGAAACATATAAATTCTTTGATGTTTCTGAGTTTAATAACTCGTATGACAATTTCTTGGAAAACTCTTTGGGTGGATTTTCTTCGCACAAAGAAACTTATGACGTAGGTATTATTTTTGATAAAGAATTGGGCTTATATGCAGTGCCGTTTTTTGAAACATTCAACAAGGTTTTCGAAAACTTTGAAAGTGTTGAAAACGCAAAGGCTTGCGTTGAATTTTTCTTACAAAATGATAAATTTTCTGCAAATATTATCAAAAGGGTTGCAGAATGTCATGAAAACTTTATGGATGTTGTAAATAAATTGCTTAATGCAAATTATACATTGGAAGAGCTTTTGCAACATTACAAATCAAGATATTTGGAAAATAAAATCTTTTCTTCAACTACTGTTTTGTATAAATCAAAAGCGTTTTCAAAGACATTAGGTATTATAGAAGAAGATATCGAAAAACCGTCATTGGAAGGAATTGATTTGAGTAAGATTGGCAGAAATGATCCTTGTCCTTGCGGAAGCGGTAAAAAGTTCAAAAAATGCTGCGGAGCTAATTTGTAGGAATTAGATTGGTTTGTTGCGCAATCTCAATAGAGTAAAATAAGAAATAATACAGTCATGTTGAGGCAAAGCCGAAACATCGCATAGTTAAAAATATTAGTATTGCGATCCTTCGCTTTGCTCAGGATGACACCTACAAACTAAGCATTTCCAACAATGTTTTTGAGCTAATTCCGATAATATTTTCAAGATCACCAGTGTAAGATTTGATATATCCTTTTGGCATTTCTTGTATTCCGTATGAACCTGCTTTATCAAACGGTTTGAAATTATCTATATAATATTTTATTTGTTCGTCGGTTAGGTTTTCAAATGTAACTTCGCTTGTTGTGGATTGTTTTTTGTAGTTTTGGGTGTCAGAATCCATTACTACAATTGCAGTTACAACGTGATGAGTTTTGCCGGACAAATTTTTTAGCATTTCAAAAGCTCCATCATACCCGTTCGGTTTGCCGAGAATTTTTCCATCAAGTACTACGATTGTATCTGCTCCGACTATTAAAGACTGTTCATTCACTAAAGGAACAACCGCTTTTGCCTTGTTGTACGCTAAATTTTCAATAAAATCATAAGAAAAATCCGTCGTCGAGTGGTCTTCCACATACGGTGACGGAATGATTTTAAATTCAATATTATGTTTTTTCAGAATATCCGCTCTCCTTGGAGAAGAAGAAGCAAGGATAATTTTTCCCACCATTTTGTTCTCACTTTCTTTACCTGCAATTATACAGGAAAAAAATAAGAACAGAAACTTTTTATTGATACTGGGAAGTTTTGTTGTATCTTGCGGTTCTCGCATTAATTGCATAGCACGCAATGTTTAACCTTTGTTTAAGGTTCATCATATTGCGGTACATGCTGGCGTAATCATTCATTGCGCCCATCATTTTTTCAGGATCAACCATAGATTCCATGCCATCATGGTTGTCAACTTTTTCTTCTGCATATTTTTTGACCAAAAGTTGGTCGATATAGTCCTCAGCACCTATTGCCATTGGTGTCCTCCCTGTGATATTAATTCCTATTGTGTGTGAGAAAGAGTTTTAAAAAACTTTTAAACTATTCCTTATTGATATTCCTTATGTATATACTAAGTATTTCTTTCCCAAAAAATTGCTTAATTTGACAGAAATTGTTAAGATTCGTTTACAATTGTTATAGTTGTGGTGTCCTCTCTCCCTAGGAGAGAGGATAGATATAAAAACGAGCGACCTTGAATATTCAAAGTCGCTCGTTAATCTTTTTATCCTAACTTGTTACTATTTGCTATACAATACTGCTTTAGCTGGAATAGAGTTTGGAAGAACTGTTGAATCATAGAATACTACAGGATAGATATCTGTAGGGTTTTTGATTTCACATTTTTCTGCTGATGCATCAGAGTTGTCACATTGTACAATTCTGTTAGGAGCTTTTACACCGTTAACGTCGATTACACCTTTACATACTTTTTCAGTTGCGCCTTCTGCTTTTGTACAGTTCTTTTGAGTTGTTGGGTCAAATGAGAACATAATACCGTCGTTGAAGAACAATGTTACGTTGTTTGTTCCGATATCAGTTGCTTTTGTAATACCTTGTTTTTGACCAGCAGCGCTATAACCGATTTTGTAAGTATTACCTTTAGCATCTTTAAGGTTAGTGTTACCAGTTTCAGTTCTTACAACGTTCATTCTGCTAGAAAGCATGTCTTGAATTTTGTAAGTAGAGTTATCAGCATCAGCGAAGTTCCATTCATCCAAAGCAACGTTCAATGTTACTGCTTGAGACAAAGCTGATAATGCTTTTTTGTAAGCAGTTTTGTATTGCGCACCTTGTGTTTGGTTCATCAAAGTAGGCATTGTCATAGCAGCTACAACACCGATGATACCTAATGTGATCAACACTTCTGCAAGTGTAAAACCGAATCTTTTTGTCATAATCTTTTCACCTTTCTTGTTTGTAAAACTCTCTGATTTCTCAAATTGTCTTACGCTCTTATCTCTCTATATCATTAAATCCATTAAAATAGACTGCATAAAAACTATTCTTCGAAATCTTTTTGTATTCACATTTTAAAGTATTTTATAGAAAAAGTCAATAGCTTTACAATAATTATTAATTAATTTTAACTAATTCTAAAGTATTAGTTTGAGGGAAATTCATGTATTTGGAGGAGAGTTTTGTTATTAAACCCTCACCCTAGCCATCTCTCTATAGGGAGGAATGTTGAACTTGAAAAATTTTATCCCTCATGATACGATTTTTTACACAAAGAGAGATATGTTATAGTTAATATTTTTATAAGAAGGGGTAAAAATGGCTTGTACTTTAGAAAACAAATCTAATGTTTTGACAGATGATGCGAAAAAAACTATTCGCAAAGCTTTAAAAGTTTTAGGAAAGAAAAATCTTGCATTTATTATGCACAATGGTAGTTTTCCTTCTGTTCAAGGACAAAATACCGGTTTTGGTAGCATAAATACAGATGCCGGAAAAGAATTCATTGAATATGTTTCAGGGCTGTTTGATGCAATTCAGCTTGGACCTGCAGGTAAGACAAAATCTTGCGATTCTTCTCCATACACTGGAACAATATTTTCTGACAATCCGTTGTTTATAAACTTAAAAGAGTTGACAACAAAGGCTTGGAAAAATATTCTTTCAGAAGAAACTTACAATGACATTGTAAGTAACAATCCGAACAAAGATACAAACAAAACTGCTTATTCATACATTTACAAAAGACAAAATGAAGCTTTACAAGAGGCTTTTGGTAATTTCAAAGCTAATCCTGACAAAAAATTACAAAAAGAATTTGAACATTTTAAAAGAGAAAATGATTTTTGGTTAGACAAGGATAGTTTGTATGAAGCTCTTTCTGTTGAATATAACAATGATTACTGGCCATTATGGACATCAGAAACAGATAAAAATTTATTTAATCCGCAATCTAACGAAGAAAGAATGCAGTTTGGTGAGAGAATTAAAGAAATAGAAAACAAATACGCAGATGTAATTGAACTTTATAAATTCACTCAATTTGTAATCGCTAAACAAAACGAAGAAACTCGTAAATTCGCTAAAAAACACGGAATTAAAATGATTGCCGACAGACAAGTTGCTTTTTCAGATCGTGATTGCTGGGCTTATCAATCATTGTTCTTAAAAGGCTGGTGCTTGGGATGTCCTCCAGATTATTTTTCAAAAGATGGTCAAGCTTGGGGATTTCCTGTAATGGATCCAGAAAGAATGTATAATGCTGATGGTTCATTGGATGACGGCGGACAATTATTGAAAAACTTGTACAAAAAAATGTTCCGTGAAAATCCGGGTGGTGTAAGAATTGACCACATTGTTGGCTTGATTGATCCTTGGGTTTATAAACAAGGTAAAAAACCGAAAATTGAACAAGGGGCAGGCAGATTGTATTCATCTCCAGAACATCCTGAACTTTCAAAATATGCAATTGCAAGAATGGAAGATTTAGATACTGAATTAACTGCTGACAAAGAAAAAAGAGTTAAAACTTTAGACAAGCAACAAATCAAAGATTATGGCAGATTGATTGAAAAAATTGTTATTGCAGCTGCTAAAGAAGAAGGTTTGGACAAAGATTCAATTGTTTGCGAGGACTTGGGAACTCTTACAAATCCTGTAGCTGCAGTTATGAAAGAATTTGGTTTGCAGGGTATGAAATTAACTCAATTTGTTGAGGCGGACAAACCGAAAGATCCATACAGATGTTGTAATATTGACGAACGTTGCTGGGCAATGGTCGGAACTCATGATAATGAACCTATCAAGATGTGGGCTGACCAAAATATTCACAGTCACATCGGATATTTGCATGCTAAAAACCTTGTAGATGATTTATTTGCAGAGGCAGAAAACAAAGATGATATTATTGTTCATTTGACAGATGATGCAGAATTTTTGGCTCAAACAAAATTGGTTGAATTATTTGCATCTAAGGCTGAAAATATTCAAATTTTCTTCACAGATTACTTTAATATCTACGATGTTTACAACAGACCTGGAACATCAGGCGATGCAAACTGGAGCTTGAGATTGCCTGACAATTACAAGGAACTAAATGCTATTAATCTTGCAAATATCTTGAAATTAGCTATAATTGCAAGAGGGCATGAATTTGCGGACAAAAACAAGAAAATAGTTGAAAAATTAGAAGAAATAATATAGAAGGATTTGATGGGAAGAATTTCTTCCCATCAAACCTTTTAATTTAAAGGCAGGTGCTATTTGATGAAAAAGTTGCTTATAACATTATGTATATTGTCTTTAACAGGTTTTGGAATTGCCAAAGCTGACGATTTTTACGAACCTTCTACGGAAGCAAAACTACAATATAATCAGGGGGTTGATTATTATAAAATCGGACAGTATGACAGGGCTATGGCTTCTTTTAGGCAGGCAATTGCAATTGATCCGAATTATATAGATGCGTATTACAATTTGGGTTTAATTCTTGAGTATTTGAAACAAAATGATACTGCACTTGCGATATTCAAGCAAATTATTGTAAGAAATCCGACTGATTATGAATCTGTTTATAAAGCAGCGGATTTGAGTGTTAAATTAAATGAATTAGATAAAGCAAAATCTTATTTATCATTAATTCCGCCAGAAAGTACGGTTTATTCAAAGGCGCAAAGTCTAGCAAATTCGATGAATACGGATATGCAAACGATTAAGACGCAAGAGGATAAAGTCGCAAAAACAGATGTTCATCAAATTGACCAGTCAAACGGAATGTATAACAATATCGCAAGTCCGACCGGTGTAACTACAGATAAAAATGGAAATTTATATGTTGCTTGTTTTTCTGACAACATGATTTACAAAATTACTCCTGATGGAAAGAGAATTTTATTTGTAAAAGATGCAAAAATTAATGGTCCAATCGCATTAGCAAACGATAATTCTGGGAATATTTATGTTTCCAATTATAACAGTAATAATGTTGTAAAAATTTCTCCTGCCGGAGCGATTTCAATACAGATTTCTAATGTCCAAAAACCTTATGGATTGCATGTTGCTGATGGAATGTTGTTTGTTTCATCACAAGGTAGTAATTCTGTTTTGAGATATAAGCTGTAGTAGAAAGGGCGATAAGGGTTTATTCAATGACACGGACTTTGCCTCTAGGCATCTTTGCATCTAATTTACTCTTTTACTCCGCCTTGAAGAATGTCTGAAATAAAGTATTTTTTCCCTAGTAAGAACACTCCAATTACAGGCACTGTACAAATTACAGAGCATGCTAAAAGGTTACCCCATAGCGTAAGTTCTCTAAAGCTTCCCTTGTAAATTGCAAGTCCTACAGGTAATGTGCGCATGTTTTCAGAATTTGTGACAATTAAAGGCCACATAAAACTATTCCAGGTGGTTACAAATGTGAAAATAGCAAGAGTTGCCACTGTTGGAAGTGCTAATGGTAGAGCTATTTTAAAAAATGTTTGAAATAAATTACAACCGTCGATTTTAGCTGCTTCTTCCAAATCTTTTGGTAAGCCTAAAAAATATTGACGCATTAAAAATATCCCAAAACCGCCGAATAATGCAGGTAAAATAAGTGCTTGATATGTGTCAATCAGATGTAATTCCCGCATAAGAAAAAATAATGGTATGATATTTACTTGTGGTGGGATTAGCATTGTTATTAGGATTAATAAAAAAAGAGCGTTTTTGTATTTGAAATTAAGTCTTGCGAATGCGTAGCCTGCAAGTGCTGCAAAAATTACTTGACCAATAGTTGTGATAGCAGCTACAACAAGACTGTTAAAAAAATACAACGCAATTGGAATTTCTGTGAAAACATTTTTGTAATTATTCAGGGTAAGATTCTGGTGAAAAATTCTGCCGGCATGGGCAAATATTTCGTTATTATCGACAAAAGACAGGCTTATCATTGCAAAAAACGGGTAAAGCATGCTGATTGCAATTAGAATTAACGTTAAATAACCTAAAAATATCCTGAATTTTTTCATAAAATTATTATATTACAAAATATAACAATGCGAACATAGCGCATAAGGATAATGAACTTAAAACAAACCAAGTGTGCATTACAGGGTGTTGATATGCCCAAATTTCTTTTATTGTAGTTGCTGCGTTTTCGATTGTTTGCATCTTTCTTCTCCTATAAACTATAAGACTTTTTGCAGATACTGAAATTTATTCAGTTCAACCTTTACATTATTATCATATTCATTAATCGTTTTTGGTCATCACCTAATCGGTTGATTATTTATAATCTTTAGGATAATATACAGATATGCGAGATGTAGAACTTTTGATGCCTGCGGGCAATTTGGAAAAATTAGAATATGCCGTAAGATACGGCGCAGATGCAGTTTACTTAGGTGTAGTAGACTTTAGCTTACGTGCAATGAGAAAAGGTCAACTTATTACAATGGATAACCTTAAACAAGCGGTTGATTTAGCTCATTCGCTCGGCGCAAAGGCTTACGTAACTATTAATATTTTTGCGTTTAATAACGATATTAAGCAATTAGAAGCTTGTATTGACAGATTTAAAGATGCTAAACCGGATGCGTTTATTATTAGCGATTACGGTATTTTTAATCTTATTAGGAAACATATTCCAGAAGTACCTGTTCATGTAAGTACTCAGACTAATACTTTGAATTATGAAAGTGTTAAATTTTGGAGAGATTTAGGCGCAACAAGATGTATTTTGGCTAGAGAATTGCCGATTGCAGATGTAGCAGAAATAAGAAAACACGTTCCAGATATTGAATTAGAAACTTTTATTCATGGTGCGCAATGTGTATCTTTCTCAGGAAGATGTTTATTGAGTGATTATTTCTCAAAAGGTGAAAGAAAGGCAAATCACGGAAATTGTTCTCAACCTTGCAGATGGAGCTATAGACTTGTTGAAGAAACAAGACCTAATGAGTATTTAGAAATTAACCAAGATGGCAGAGGCTCTCATATTTTAAGTCCAAAAGATTTATGCCTTGTAAAACAATTACCTCAATTGATTGATGCCGGAATTGACTCTTTTAAAGTCGAAGGCAGAACAAAGAGCTTGTATTATGTTTCTGCAGTTGCTAAAACGTATAGACAAGCAATTGATGAGGTAATGCAAAACCCTTCCACAGATATGGAAAAATATTTCTTAGAACTTAAAAAAGTTGGAAATAGAGGTTATACAACAGGTTTTGCATTAGGTGATAATAATAGCGACAGTTATAGTTATGATATTTCAAAAGGTTTGGCAGGAGCTGATTTCTTGTGCGAATTTAGGTCGGAAGAACGAAATATCACTATTCCATCAGAATATCATTTGGTAAAAGTAAAAAATAAGATGCTTGTAGGTGATGATGTAGAAATTATCACTCCAAAAGAACAATTTGTTACAAAAGTTGAAGGCATAAAAGATGAAAATGGAGAAGATTTAGACTTAGGTAATACAAATGCTGATGTTTATATCAAATTTTCTCAAAGCCCTCAAGATCCTAAATTCGCTCTTGTGAGAACGGTTGGGATAAAGTAAAATTAGAGTAGGTCGGGGGCTACCCTGACGTGATAATGCCAAAGGGAATACAATGTTTTTAAAACCTGATTATGATTTAAAAAATATTTATGAAATAGATTTAGAAGATTTGAAAAATCAAGGCATAAAAGCTTTATTATTTGATCTTGATAGTACTTTGATGGGGTCTAAAAGAGGGTATTATACGGAAGATACTCTAAGATGGCTTGATAAAGTTAAACAAGATTTTTTTGTAGGAATTGTTTCTAACAATAACAATCCAGTTTATATAGAAAAGGTGCGAGCGTGTACAGATGTCCCTATCGTTTTTGAGGCGCATAAACCAGATAAAAAAGTTGCCGAAAATTTTATGAAAGAACATAATCTTATTTCTGAAACAACTTGTTTTGTTGGCGATAGACCTTTAACAGACGTTATGTGCGGTAAAAATTTGGGTTGCAAAACAATTCTTGTTGATTCAATAACAGCAGATATTGAAAAGCCAATTGTTCGTTTTGTCCGCAAACTTGAAAGATGTACTATAAAGAAGTAAAGTTTTGTTAATTAAATATTGATAAAAAGACAAATGTTTATATTTACAGATTTTATTCAATTCGAATAAATAGTGTAAACAAGGAATGTTTGGAATGTCAATTATTACAACGAATGACGATAGAAGTTATCAAACTGCAAGTAGGATTAAAACTGCCGGAGCAGTATTGGCAGGTTGTGGCGCTTATACTGCTACTTGTTTAGCGCAATCTTCGTTGGCACAATATGTTCCAGATAAAATATCAAAAATATCACAATCCTGTGATAATGCCGCTTTAAATAAAGGTATAGATGAAGCATTTGATAATTTTAAATTAAAAACTAAAGATGTAAAAATTAAAGGAGTAAATGAAAATACTCGTATAGATAATCCGTTTGAAAATTTACCTAAATGGTTGCAACGACAATTAAGTCCGATTGTAGATACGAAAGAAGGGAAAAATGCTTTTTATGCGCCATTAGCAAAAGAAATATATATAAACAAAGAAAAATGCGGAGCATTAGCTTTTCATGAGATGGGGCATGCCGTAAATCATAATTTTAGCAAATTTGGGAAAGTTCTTCAACAACTTAGATTTCCTTGTATGACTTTAGGTGGCTTATTTGGAACGGTTGCACTGTTAAAACGTAAAAAAGTTGAAGGAGAAGAACCAAATGGAATACTTGATAAAACTACGACATTTATTAAAAATAACGTTGGTAAATTAACTTTTGGAATTTTTGTACCAATTGTTGCAGAGGAATTGATGGCAACTTATAGAGGTAACAAAATGGCTAAAAAAGTTCTATCTCCTGAAATGTTTAAGAAAATTCAACTTGCAAATAAATTTGGCGCAATTTCGTACGTCACAACAGCGTTAGCAATGCCTCTAGCCGCAGTTGCAGCTTCAAAAGTTCGTGATGCAATTGCTAAACCTAAAGAAATTGTAGATTAATTAGTAAAGTATTTGAATTAACAAACCAGATACAATACTTATTCCAAGAAGAATTCCGATTACTTTTAAAGTATCTTTAAAATTCTCGTTATGTCTGCATAATACAAGTATTCCTAATCCGGCGTTTGACAGCAATCCTGACATTACCGCTCCAAAGCTTATCGAACCTTTGATTAAAAGCATCGTTAATGCAATTGATATGGCACAATTTGGAATTAATCCTACAAATGCGGTTATTACAGGTTCTAAAAATTTAACTTTTCCTAATAAAAGATGAAGAATAGAATGCTCTGCATATACTGCTAAAACAAAGTTTAAAATGACTGTGATGATTAAAATAAATACAAAAATGTTTAAAGTGTGTTTTATAGGATGGTAAATTAATTCTCTTTTTCTTCTATGAGAAACGCTATGATGACAACAACCTTCATGGATATCTTCATCAGTTTCTTCTACGATAGGAATATATTTATTATCTTTTAAAATTAAATCAATCAAATATCCTGCACAAATTCCGATAAGTAATTTAATTCCTATAATTGGAAATATATAATGAGTTTGTGTTGGTTGCGCCAACAATATAGGAATTGCTTCATCAGAAGTTGCTAGGTAAATTCCGATTAAAGTACCTTTTGTGATAAATCTTCTTATGTATAATGTACTTGCAATTACAGAAAAACCGCATTGAGGGATAATTGCGGCTAAACTTCCAATTAATGGAGCTGATTTTTCGGATTTTTTCATAAAAAAATTGATTTTTTCAGAATAAAAAAATTCAACAAATTCAATTACTAGAAATACTATAAATAATAAAGGTAGAACGTGAAAACTGTCTACAATAGCATCACATAACCAATCCGGCATTCCAAAGCCTTCTATTAAGCTGTCAAATCCGGCAAATAAATTTTCATTTAATTCGTTTAATCTATTCAAAAATCCAATAAGCATAATTTAATTTTAATACAAACAGAAAATTATAAATCTTGTTTGCCCTTTCTTGTTCTAATCTTCTTCTCCTCATGTTCATCACAACCGAGAACTTTGTTCAAATGTTCAATAAGTTCTGCTGAGTGGTAGTGCATTGCATGTTCTGATTTGTGGTGAATATCAACAATATGATAGTGCATTGCCATTTCAACTTGAATTAATGCAATATTGTAATTGTATAAACTTTCTACATACGTAGTCATTGCAGAGGTATAATCCCTTCTTGCATTAAGCATTGCAAGATAATTCACTTCTCCTGCAATATATTTTTTTTCAACAATGTCAAAGTTTTTTAAGGATTGCAAAATTTCTGTTTTAGCAATAGGTATTTCTTTTTCGGTTTTTTCTACGTTGTTAAAAGCTCTTTTTACCTCAAAATACAAATCTTTTTTAAATAAAGCAATTTCGTTATCAGCAAGGTTAACTTGAGCATCAGCCCCTTTTATACTGTGTTTTAATTCCATAATGTTAACCGAAGAATTAAGGTTTACGCCAACATGAAAACCATTATTAGTTGTTTGGTTTGTGTTGTAAAAATTATAACCGGCATTTGCAATTAAATCAGGGAAATAAGCTTTTTTTATATATAAAAGAGATTGTTCCATTGCATGTTTTGTAGAAATTAATACGTTCAAATCGGGGCTATTGTCGTATGCAATTTGCACAGCTTCGTCCATTGGAAAATTAAATTCTTGAGGCGAAAAAGGAGCAATATTATTTGTGGAAGGTATTTGGTAAACAAAATTATTGTCGAATGCAAATGTTGGTGTATTTTTGATTGTGTAATTTGGTTGCCCATCAAGATACATTGAGTTGTCAAGATCTATTTTTGCGTTATTAAAAGCTTTTTGTGCATCTATCAGTTGAATTTTAGCTTCACTCAAATGAGTTTTAGCAGTTGTGATATCTGGGTTTTTCTTTGCAAGTTTTACAATGTGTTCGTTGATTACAACATTGTTTTCTGCAATTTGTAATAAAGCCTTTGCTCTCAACAGTGCGTAATATTTGGCTTTTACATCAAAAAGAGTTGAACATAAGCTATCCATAAACTCATATTCAGCACCGATTTTGTAAAATTCTTCCATTTTTATGTATGCGGTTGTTTTTCCGAAATTCCAAACAAGTTTGTTAACAGTTACACCGACAGTTGGCAGTTCTCTGTAGTGTGAGTTGTAGTATATGTTGTCAGAATTGTTTTCGTTATAAAATCCTGCTCCAGCATTAATTACTGGGAAATATTGCGATTTAGCTATTCCAAGATTGCTTTTTGCGATATCAAGATTATATTTTTGTTTTCTTATTCGGGGGCTGTTTTTGAAGGCTGATGCAACGCAGTCAAAAATTGATACAGAAATTCCATCTTGAATAGTAACAGGATTGTTGAACAATTCGTCTTCGTCATTTTCTATAGCTAGTGTGTTTATGTTACCTGCAAGTAAAAATAAAAAAATTAATAATACTGTGCAGAATATCTTTTTCATGCCCATATTATAATTATACTATACTTGTCAAGAGGGTGGATTTGTTCATATATTATTTTAAATTTTATTAAATAAAAAGCTTCCTTTAATGGAAGCTTTTTATTTTGGGCTCAGAGGGGCTCGAACCCTCGACCAATTGATTAAGAGTCAACTGCTCTACCAACTGAGCTATAAGCCCTTATCATTACCACTCTATTATACATCAGGATTTTTAATTTGCAATATTATTCTTTTTAATGTACAATTAAAGTTATGGTTAAGGATGTTAAAGCAATGATTATGGCTGCAGGGGTTGGCTCAAGACTTGAACCGTTGACAAAATTGGTTCCAAAACCGCTTGTGCCTGTTGCTAACAAGCCTGTTATGGATATTTTATTCGAAAATTTGGCAGAACTTGGTATTACTGATGTGATTTGTAATACCTATTATTTGGCGGAACAAATTATTAGCCGATATAAAAACAACAATTTAGGTATAAATTTTAATTATGTTAAAGAAGAAACTTTGTCGGGAACGGCAGGCGGGGTAAAAAAATGCCAATTCTTTTTTGATAAAAATTCTACATTCGTTGTTTTATCTGCAGATGGTTTATCGAATGCAGACTTGGAGCATGGTATAGAAGTTCATAAAAAATCAAATGCGATTGCAACAATTGGAATAAAACAAATTCCGATGAAAGATGTTCCGCATTTTGGCGTTGTTGTAGCAGATAATGAAGGTTTTATCACAGAGTTTCAGGAAAAACCATCAATAGAACAAGCAAAATCAAATTTTATAAATACAGGTATTTATATTTTTAATTATAAAATTTTTGATTATATTCCAGAAAATACATTTTATGATTTTGCAAAGAATGTTTTTCCAAAATTGTTAACAGAGCATGCTATAAATACGTTTGAGGTTAAAGAATATTGGAGTGACATTGGTACAATTTCACAATATATCCAATCTATGCATGACTTATTTGATGAAAAATGCTTTTTCAAGCATGCTCAAATTAATAAGCAAAAAGATGGCGCATATATTTCAGAAAGTAGTTCAAAAATTGATGAAACAGTACAATTTAAGGGAAATTCTACTATTGGAAATAATTGTGTAATTGGAAAAAATTGTATGATTGAAAATTGTATAATTTGGGATAATGTTGAAATTGCTGATGGGGTAAAGCTTTCTGACTGTGTAATTGCTTCAAATTGTGTGATAAAAGCGGATTTGTGTTCACAAATTGTCGGGGCGAACGAAATAATTGAAACAAAAGCAGTAGAAATATAAAGCTTGATTTTTTTATAATTTAATGTTAAGTTGTAAAAGAAACAATGCGCTTGTTCTTGAGGGACTATGGCGCAGCGGTAGCGCAGGGGACTCATAATCCCTTGGTCGTGGGTTCGAATCCCTCTGGTCCCAAATAAAAAAGCTCCTTTTATAGGAGCTTTTTTATTATAAATTTATTTAGGGATTGATTTCAAATGTTTTAAAACTGGATATTAATGAGTTTTTGAAAGAATTTGTTGATAAATAAATTTCCTATTGATTATACTGAGTTATAATTTGCGAAATGTTAAGCTCTTTTAGGGGAAAAGTAGCAAAATTTATTTTTATTTGTTTTGTATTAATGGAGGTACAAATGAGTATTATAATAAATGGAATTCGAGCTATTTCTGGTAGAAGGATTTCTCCGCAAAAGAGAATATTTCAACGTGAAGTTTCGAATTTGCTTAATCAAGATATAAATGACATTGTTGAATTAACAAAAAATTCTTCTAAAAAACAATTATCGCTATTGAGTGAATTAGCTACTAATTTTAATAGATTTAATTTTTACAGAGAGCCTGTAAAGAAAGATAACCCAAAACTTGTGAATGTGATTGTTGGAAAAATTAAAAAGCCGACTAAAATGCACTCATATATTTGTAACAAGTTTTCGGATTCATTAGAAAGTTTGAACACTATTATTGATTGGGCAGGAAATAACAAAAAAAGATTGAATTTTGTTGCTCAATTGAATGAAGATCTATTTAAGTATGAAAGACCGGATGGAAATACATTGATTCCTGATTTATTAAAATCAGAACATGCCGATGAATATATGAAAAAGTATGACGAAATAAGGTCTTATTTGAAATTAAATAAAGATAATCCGAATGTAGTTTCTGAACTTGATAAAAAATTTGCAGGAAAACAATTTGATGGACAATATTTTAATAAAGAATTGAATACGGATAAAAACCGAGCAAAATATCCTTTGTTGGATAGAGCTATTGTTAACGGTGAAAGTAGTTTGAATTTATTGACACAAGAAAATCATAAATTGGCAAGAATGATGTCAAAAGTATTCTTTCCTACTGATGAAATGATGAAAAATGGTGCAGCAGAAGACGTTGCCAATATTTTAATTTCTACAAATAAGAAAAATGCTCCGTTAAGAGAAGAATTGTTAGGAAGGTTTACTCCGACTATTCGTGGAATTGATAGTGATTTTAGTTATGAGCAAGATAAAAAATTGAAATTGTTGGCAAGATTATATGATACTATTGATGCGGATAAAAATGCCAAAAATTTTGTTAGAAAATCGTTGCCCAAACTAGATGGAAACTTCCAATTAGATGAATTTGTAGATATTTTGGATAATGTTTCAACTAAAAAATTAAACATTTTTAGAGATAATGCTTGGAATATTATTTCAAAAACTACCGGAAAAGAAAGAATAGATGCGCTAAACAATAATATAACAGATGCTTTTTTCGAAACAGAGAGTACTAGACTTTCAAATCGACAAAAAATTCAATATGGATATATAAAAAGACGTTCTTTGTTTAAGAATATGTCAATTAGAATTAAAAATAGTATAAATAAATTAAGAGATGCGGTTACATCTGATACTCAACCAAAAATATCTACGACAACGGAAGTAGTAATTCCAAAAAATATTGAAAAAATTGAACCAAAACCGCTTGTTCAGCCAGAAAAATTTGTTAAAAAGTCAATTTATGCTAAACCAGAAATTTTACCTATTAGTAGAACCGCAAAACGTGAAATTTTGAAAGAAAAAGTAATTTCTTTTGTAAAAAATAAATTGGGTGAAAAAACATTTAGTCGCCAAAGCGATGATTTTGGTAAAAATGCAACACAAATCAGGTTGAAAATGTTACCAGAAATCTTTGCATCAATTGCAGATACAAGAAAAGTCGATAGAATGATTGGTAAAACCAAAAATCAATCTTCAAATAAAGATGTTTTAACTTTGTATTCAAAAATCAACGGACAGAATAAAAAGTTTGTAAATTACATGTTGAAGAAACGTAATGCAGATAATTCTCGTATGTTTGAGGTTCGTGATATTATTGCAATTCTTGATAAGGCGGAAAATAAAATTGCAAATAATAAAAAATTAAATTCAGATTATCGAGCAAAGGATGCAAAAGCTTATTATAATCACTTGTTTGATGCAAAAGTTGATCAGTATGGGAAATTGCAAAGATCAAAGAAAACAAAATAGATAATATGAAAATTGCTGAAAAGACATGTATATTACATACATGTCTTTTTCTTGTTAAATATTGTTAATATTTTGCAAAAAACAAAAAAACTTTTTAGGATACTTATAGGTATGCTAAAGTGAGATAAGTTTTTAAAAAATCTATTTTGCTAATATTTTAGACTGTTGGGTAATATTAAATGCAAATTGTCCGTAGTATAAAATAATCATGAAGGCAACTGCATGGAGTTTTGCAAATGTTGAAAGAGAAAAAAGCAATTATTTTGGTGTTAATGGATATCGCAATATTTTATATGTTGATATCTCCCAAAATACTTCCAACTGTACTTCTTTCTGTGAGCGATGCTTGTATAATTACTGCTATTATAGCCATAGTTACTTTGTTTATGCGATATCTTTATAAAGTTGAAATGGCAAATTTGGAAAAGAAATTGGAAAGACAACATTCTCAATTAACTGCAATTATTAACAACTCTCCATTTGTTGTTTTCTTAAAATCTGTGGATGGAAAAATAATTCTTGCGAATGAAGTTTTGGCAAATTTATTTTCAGCAAGCAGAGAACAGTTGGTTGGTCGAAATTCTTATGAATTTGTTTCTAACCCTGAAAATTGTATGGAAGAAGACAAGCATCTTTTAGCTACTAAAGAAATCATTACTTGTGAAAGATATGAAAGTTTGATAAATGGTCAGGGACATTGGTTTAGAATTGTAAAAGTTCCAGTTCTTGATGAAAATGATGATATTTCAAGTATTGTAGTAATCTTTAGGATTATAGATGATGTAAAAGAGTTGGAAGAAAGAAAAAATACATTTATTGCTACATTAACACATGACTTGAAAACTCCGACAATTGCTCAAATCAGGGCATTAGATTTACTTTTAGGAGAAGCTTTTGGGTCATTAGTAGATGAGCAAAAAGAAATGCTTGAACAGATTAAAAGTTCTTGCAAATATATGTATGATTTGATTTTCACGATCTTGGATACTTATTTATATGATAATGGTTTGACAAAAATAAATGCAGAAAAATTTGATATTTTAGCATTGCTAAATGAAACAACTCGTAGTATGTCAAATCTTTTAAGAGAAAGAAATCAAAAATTGATTATTAACACCGATTTGACATCAAATATTGTCATTGCTGACAAAGTTCAGATAAAAAGGGTTATTATTAATCTTCTTGCAAATGCAGTTAAGCACGGATTCAAAAATTCTGACATAGAAGTTTTTGTTACTGAAAATGATGAAAATATAAAAATGGAAGTAAAAAATAAATCTGAATATATTAACAAAGAACAGATGAAAGAAATTTTTGAGAAGTATAAGCATTCGCGAAATGCAAAATCTATTAAGACAGGTACTGGATTGGGTTTGTATTTATCAAAACAAATTATTGATGCTCATAATGGTCAAGTTTATGCGCATAGCGATGAGAATAAGAATTGTACATTTGGATTTGAAATTCCGAAAAAACTTGTTTCAAATCCAACAAATAAACAAGAAATTCATTAATTTAAAAAGCCATTCGTAGAGCTACGGATGGCTTTTTAAGTTCGGTTTTTTGTAAGGGGTGGGGGGAGATTAAGGTTAAAATGTTCTGTGGTTATGATTTGTTTCCGAATAATGCACCAAATACAAGACCAATTCCGGCTGCGATTGCTCCGAATTTGCCGGCCTTATTCCATTTTACGTTTTTATATGCTTTGGTTAATGCTTCCGGTGCATCTTTTTTGAAAGCTTTTGTACTTTCATCCCAATAATCAAAAGCTTTAGTATTTAAGTCTTTTCTGGCCGCATTTACGACTTCTTGTTGTTGTTTGATTAAAGAATCGTATTTTTTGATTGCACCATCTTTAGTTTTATATTGTTTTGCAAGTTTTTCTGCTTCTTTTTCAATTTTAGCTTCGTCGCCTTCTAGTCCAAAGGTCTTGGCGTTATTTTGGAAGAATTTTTTTAAATCAACATTATCTGAAAGAGCTGCAATTTGAGCTTTTTGAGATTGAAGGTTGGCAAGTTTCTCTGTTTTAAATTCCAAAGTACTTTCTAGTGCTGTTTTAACTGCCTTGCTTGAGATAGCATTAATATCGATTGCTTTTATTTTTGGCTCAACTTTTGATAAAAGTTCTTGAGCTTTAGCTTGTGACAAATTTTTGCTTATGTTAGAAAAAGTTGATGGATTTTGTGTTTCGCTATAGGCCTTAAGTTGTTCATAGTTGATGCCTTTGGGAACACCAGCTTTTTTCAAAATTTTGTTTTGTTCATTTTCAATAAGAGTTTTAGCATTTGCTTCTGCGAGTTTTAGTGGCGTTTCTTCAAGAGATTTTAGTACGCTATCTGCAAAAACTCCATTTACAGGTTTGTTGTCTGTCAATAAATAGGCTGCAGTACCAGTCCCTAAACCAGCTACACTTGCGTAAGAGAGGGCTGAATTAATAGTGCTACCCTGTTTTTGGAAAGTATCAACTTGTGGTTGTTGCTGCATTTGCAAAGCTGCTTGTTGAATAGATTGTTGTTGTCCTGCTCCTAACATAGCTTGAGCCATAAAATCGTTATTTATTGCTGATGAATACGAATTTTGTGCATATGGATTATTAATTCCATACAAATAATTTGCGCCGATTTCTCCTGCCATAATCTAACCTTTCAAATATAACCTAACCTTGTTTATATAAAAAATTTTTGGCATGAAAAATTGCTAATATTGAAAAATTTTTGTTAACAATTCGTAATTATATTTCTATTGAATTAATGAATTAAATAATTTGTCAAACTCTGGAAAAGAAATGTCAACCCATTCAAAACCGTTGATATTGATAGCTTTTTCGCAAATCAGTCCTGCAACAAATAAGCTCATAGCTAACCTATGATCGTGGTACGTTTCAACTTCACAATCTCCTTTTAGAGAGGTTTTCCCGTTGATAATAAATCCATCTGGAGTTTCTTCTATATCTGCTCCGAGTTTTTTTAGTTCTGTTACAACTGCTTTTATTCTGTCAGATTCTTTGTTGCGCAAATCCTGAGCATCTTTAATTATTGTAGTTCCTTCGGCTTGTGTTGCCAATACTGCAATTACAGGTAATTCATCTATTAGGCGAGGAATTATATCTCCTTTGATTGTGCAAGATTTTAAATTTGAATAAGAAATTTGAATATCTCCAATAATTTCGCCTGAAATTATTTTTTCGTCAAGAATTTTTATATTTGCTCCCATTTTTTGAGCAACTTCAAGAATACCTGTTCTCGTAGGGTTTAAGCCTACATTCGTTAAAATGATTTTAGAATTAGGGACTATTAAACCTGCAACAACAAAGTATGCTGCAGATGAAATATCTCCGCAAATTTCGATAGTTTTGGGTTCAAGTACGGATTTTTCTATCGTTACAGTGTTTCCCGTTGTTGAAATATTTGCTCCCATATATTTAAGCATGATTTCTGTGTGGTTACGTGAAATATAAGGCTCTGTAAAACTTGTTTTGCCGTCAGTATTCAAACCTGCCAGTAATATACACGATTTTACTTGAGCGGAAGCAAGTTTTGAGGTGTAATTTATTGGGTGTAAATTTTTTCCATTGATTTTTAATGGAGCTTTGAAGTCATTTGAAATTATTTCTGCTCCCATAAGAGAAAGAGGTTCAATTACTCGTTTCATAGGGCGTTTAGAAAGACTTTCATCTCCGATTAGAACAGATGAAAAATCTCTACTAGCCAAAATGCCAGACATTAATCTTATAGTTGTGCCTGAATTTCCGCAATCGAGGTTTGAAGTTGGAGCTGATAATTTTCCATTAGATGAGATTATTAAATCTCCATTAAATTCAGCATTAATTCCCAAAGCTTGGCAAACTTTGAGGGAAGAAAGCGGATCCTGTCCTTTTGAAAAGTTTTTAATTGTTGATTTTCCTTTTGCAAGTGATGAAAACATAACTGCTCTGTGGGAAATTGATTTGTCTGCGGGGATTGTTATTGTGCCTTTAAGGCTTGTAGAAATTTTGTTTACTATTTTTTGCATAGATTTATTCTAACATAAAATAAATGTTTATGATAAAATTGCAGTACACAACAAAGAGAGGTGTCCGAGCGGTTTAAGGTGCAATCTTGGAAAGGTTGTGTGGGAGCAATTCCACCGAGGGTTCGAATCCCTTCCTCTCTGATTTGAAAATAGAATAGTTTCGGTAAAAATCAAGTGGGGTTAAATATGAATGTATTTGTATTTTAACGACCAATTTGGTTTGAACGGATAAAATGATTATTTCGACAAAGTTCATTTTAAGAATTTTAGTTTTTGGAAAAATTTTTCAATTGATACAATACGGACACAATGCTCGGAAGTGATTATTGGTGTAGAGGATAGAGTTTGTTATGGTTGTCATTTGAGTAATATTTTTATTAACTTTAGGCACATGGCTAATAAACAAATTTTATATTTTAATTATTATAGGAGTAAAAATATGAAAAATTTGTTATAATGATAAAAATTTAATGTGAACTAATAGATTTTAGCATGAATTAAGTTTTTGTAATACAAATTTCAATAGGGTTAGAGGAAGTGATGAGAAAAGTTATAAAAAAATTAATATTATCAATCCTAATTTACAGTATTTTTACAACAATTTCTACTTATGCAAAAGGTGATTTTGAAATTGTTGGTAATGCAACAATGCCTCACGGACAAAACTATGAATTAACAAAACTAAATGATGGTCGCATTTTAATTTCTGAGTATACACAGGTAAATTATTATACTAATAGTCCAATTCCGGGAAAAAATAGATTTATAACTCGATTTGAAATATACAACCCTAAGATAAAGAAGTTTGAAAAAATCACACAACCCAGAATTTGGCACTATTACCATACAAAACCTATTGTTTTAGATGATGGTAAAGTTTTATTGGTCGGCTCATTCTGCTCAATGAGCCAGTTAGAAAAGGATGTAACTCCTTTTCAACTAAAACAATGCACAGAATCACAATATGCAGAAGCATATGATCCGAAAAATGACACTTACAAAACAGTTGGAAAATTACAAGTTCCTCGTAGCTATTTTGGTATTACAAAATTAAATAACGGAAAAGTTTTAATTACAAATGGAATATCTGACTATATTTATAAATATGATAAAAATGGGAAAGTTGATTATTATAAAACCAATGAAAACAAGCCGACAACAAGATTTTCAGAAATATATGACCCTAAAACGGAAACATTTACACTAAATTCAAAAACCTCTGTGGATATAAGACGTAAATATGTAAAAGTTGGAAATTCAAGATATGAATATGATTATTATATAAATAATATAAAGAGTAAACCAAAACCGGTATATTCGCATGGAGATCTTCGAAACAAACTGCCTATACAGCAAGAAACAATTTACGAAGTTTCACAAAATGACATTAGTAAACAAACAGTAATACTGGATAATAGTGAAGTATTAGTTTTATGGCTGCACCTAAGTGCTGCTGAAATATATAATCCTGTAACAAATACTTTCAAAAGACTTCCTAATTTTCAACTCAAATTTAGAGATTCTAGAAATCCTGAGATAGTACATAAAATACCTGATGGAAGAATTGTTATTATAGGTGGTCAGTCAACAAGAGCATCATATAATGCGATTGAAATACTCGATCCTGAAGCAGAAACCGTCGAATATGTCGGTACGATCCCTATAACGGGTGACGGCATTTATCATTCATTACTCTTACCAAGTGGAAAAATTTTGATTTATGGTGGAGTATTAAGAAATAATGCTATTTGGAAAGGTTATGACCCAATACATTCAATGTTGTTATACGATCCGATAACAAATACAACAGAAATTATTGATGAAAGTCCTAAAGATTTCATATTGGGTAAATCTATAATATTAGATGACGGAAGCATATTTTTTATAGCAAACATAAAAGGAAAAGGATACGGAGTTATATATAAAAATAAAGAATTACAAGGAGGGAATTTATGACAACTACTGTTAATGCGACGTTACCACAAGATGATACTTATGTTAAAATGGTAGAATATGCAACAAATCTTAAATTAACAGCCGGTAGGGTGGGAAAAGTCGGTAGCGGTTCCCACCCTACATTCTAACGAAATTATAGGTGTAAAATATGGAAAATGATTTTTTAAAATAAAATTTCGATGGGGTTAATGAATAAGTGATGATAAATTTTTCAGATTTTAAAATTAATTATTGTCTTGCTTCAAAAGAGGAATTGGAATGTTTGATTAATATTGGAGGTTTTATAACAGGAATATTAATTGTTAGTATTTTCCTACCATTTTTTGTAAATTCTAGCAAATCAGCCATTGCAAGGTGTAAATTTTTATATCCAAATGAAACGCCAATATATTGTATTAAAAGTGGTATTATATCAAGTATAATTGTAACCTACTTGGTAGGAGCTTTTTTAGGGACATTCATTTTACCTTTTTTTATATTTAATAATCTAACTTATATAAGACAAGTTACATATACAACTTTATGGATTTATTTAATTGCTTTTGTTATTGGATTGTACGGAGTATTTTTTAGATTCAATATAATATATATATTGACTGATAAAGGTATCAGGTTAATTTGTCCATATAAAATATTGAGGTGTATGTTTAAGGGAACCTTTTTTATTAAATATGAAACTATAAAATCAATAAAATTGTGTAAATCGTTGTTTATGCCAGAACTGTTAATAGCATTAAAAGACAATAAAACATTTCATAGGCTTATAGGGTTCAAAAACTTAAATAAAGCTAAAATTGTGGTAGAAAATTATATAAAATAAGGAGATAGCCGGTAGGGTGGGAAAAGCCAGTAGCGGTTCCCACCTTCACAAGTTTTCATCTTATAAATGTTATATATTTAAATCATCTATTCTAAATTTAAATCATTAATATTATTAACATTACTCGAAATAATCAAACTATGTGTTACAAATAATCATTTCATGTGTTCTTTTACAGTTTGATTATTTCGGGGAGTTCATTTTGAAATTTTGCTCCGAAAGAGTGCGAAAAATTAGGAAAAATTTTTTTTAAATTTCCTGTGACATAAGTTACAAGTTCTTGAAATAGAATAAGAACAATTAATAGAAATTGAACCAATTATTGAAGAAAAGCCAAAACTTCACCATCTGCAGGTATCAGTAAATTATCTATATTATTATTGTTTTTAAAATGTTCTAAATCTTTTCTTGTAACGGTTAAATGGCTTACAGTATCCATGTGGCTTGCAATTACGGTTGCATTTTTAGAATTTTTTAAAACTTCTTTTAAATCATCAATGTTCATAATTAAGCGTTCACCATTTAATATAGTTGCGGCACAAGCATTGACTACAACTATATCTGGAGAATATTTATTCAAAGCTTCTTTTACTTCTTCGCACCAAATCGTATCCCCTGCAATATAAAGTGTTTTTTCTTGTTCAGCATTGAAAACAATACCCATTGCATCGTAAGGCATTCCAATTGAATCACATAAAGGTTTTAAAATTTCTCGTTTTCCATGTTGTGTATGAGTTTTGTATAAAGTTATATTTCTAAAGCTTGTACCTTGTTCTGCTAAAATTTCAACATCTTTAAAACCTTTTGATAATATAAAGTTTTTATCAAATTCTGATTGAACAAATATTTTAAGATTTTTATCTATTGCATGTTCTGCATATTCGTCCCAATGATCCGGGTGAATATGAGTGATGATAACAGAATCTACATTTACAATTTTATCAATAGAAAAAGGTAATTCTACTCTCGGTTGTCGAATTTCAGAATTAACTGCTGTTTCAAAACCCGGCATATAACCTTTTGGTCCAAGCCAAGGATCTATTAAAAATCTTGTATTGTCGTATTCTATAATTAATGTAGCATTTCTAATTTGAGTAATTTTCATATAATCATCTCCTTTTATTACAATATTAAATTATTATTTACTTTTTTTCAAGAATGCACTATTTTGTATAATATATACATTAAAGTATAATAGTTACAAAAAGGTTAGTTTGGAGTTTTAAATGAGTAAACAAAGACAAGATGAATATAAATGTCCACTTGAAGTTACAATGGAAATTATCGGAGGAAAATACAAGGGGGTTATAATTGGTCATCTTATTGATAAAACCCTGAGATACAACGAATTACAAAAATTAATTTCTCACGCAACTCCTAAAATGCTAATACAGCAATTAAAGGAATTGGAAGCAGACGGAATTATTCAAAGAAAATTGTATCCTGTTGTTCCACCTAAAACAGAATATTCATTGACTGAACGTGGAAAGAGATTAATCCCATCCATTATTGAATTAAACAAATGGGGACTTACTTACTTAAAAGAAATGGATATTCCTTGTAAATATAAAGAAGAATAATTGAACTTGGGACTTTCTTTTGAAACAGCCGGTAGGGTGGGAAAAGCCGGTAGCGGTTCCAACCTTCACAAGTTTTCATCTTATAAATGTTGAATATTTCCAATTTCTTGGAAAAATTTGATAATGCTTCATAGAATTGTAATGAATATAATCAAGATGTGTATATAAATCCTGCACGATTTCTTAGTAAAATACGTGTGTGGGTGGAGGTAAGTGCTACTACCCTTATGACTATCATATTACAAACTTGCAAGCATGAATATATGAGGTATTGCAAAGATGTTAGTACATTAAAATATCAATAGAAAAAATTCATGGAGGTCAGAGTGTTAGTATTCATGCTCAATTTGTTTAATCCGTTGGGTTCGAATCCCTTCCTCTCTGATTTGAAAATGGTTTTTGCAAGATTGTAGAATAATCTATACTTTTGATTTATGTACTGCTTTTAAAAGTTTACGAGAGTTCAAACCATCAAGTATTCTAAAGTTTAATAGGTTTCTGAAATCAAACATTGCAGGAGTAAAGTGTGAAAACATTTCTCGTTTCGCTTTCTTTTCTTTTACAAGTGTTTTGATTTTCTTCAAATCTTTTACAAGGCCGGTTTTAAACCTATCAGGTTTGTACATTGCCCATGCTTGGTGAGGGTAATATGTTGAGCGACATTCGTTTGTGTTTTGGTTTAATAACATTTCTCTAAACATGCAATAATCAATGTCATAAAATTCTTGTTTTACATTTTTGTAATAAGGTTGCATTTTTTCAGGCATAAATACTTCCGGATCTGGAATATATTCTTCATACGGATTGCGTTCTTCCATATACTCTTTGCTGCCAATTCCCACAATTTGTATCGCTTTAGAGAACTTTTCTAAAATTCCTAAATCGTCTGCATAATTTCCCATTACATCTAAGAAAGATGCAACTCCTTTACCTGTAGAAATGTAGTCTGTGATGACAGTCTTTTTACCTGTTTTTTCAAAGTTATCAACAATTGTTTTTGGGTCTGCTTTAATTCTGTTTAAATATTTGCGGTATTCTGCAACTTCTTTGTCTGTCGGGCAGAATTGAGGTGACATTTTCTTCATCCCTTCAACTTTATCAGGCCAATACCAGTATTTAGAAAACGCAACGAATTTGTAATCGTCAATACCGTCTTTCATCCATAATGCAGCGTTCAAAAACCATTTAGGACTTCTACCTAAGCAAATAATAGGTTGATCCTTATATTTTGAATATATCTTTGCCGTCTTGATAAATTCATCCATTGTGTGTTCCCTTTTTAGAGGAAGATTAATATCTTTTTGGTCGAATAATTCATTTTTATTAATTGAGTTATCTTTTTCAAAATTTTCATAACGTTTTCTGAAAAATAATTTGCGGTGTGGCTTCATTGCCATGTATTCTTCATAATCAATATGTGGAACGGTTCTATTAGGGTCAAAATACTCTCCAAAATGAATATTTGCACCATAAGTATGTCCAATTGGAACTTTGGCATAAGTTGCACGAGTATCATTATTTGTTGGTGCTTTTTTTGAAGAAGGGTTTGTGCGTAAAGTATTGTTAAAATTTGTAAGATATTGTCCCTGTACTCTTTGTATAATCATGTATTTTTCCCTAAATTTATTTCACTACTTATAGATTAAAACTCGTAAAATAAATTTTTGCTAGTAAAAAAAATATGTGTAAATTTTGTTAATAGTTACTACTTTATCAAATCTTTTATGACTTCGCCTGCGATAATCATACCGACAACCGGAGGAACAAATGCGTTACTTCCTGGGATTTGGTGTTTAACAGTACATTTTCTTGTGCCTGGCGGACAAACACAATGCGCTTTACAACTAATTGACATATCTTCTTTCGGTTTGATTGGAGTTTCTTTAGAATAAACAACTTTAACCCTTTTAATTCTGCGTTTTCTAAGCTCGGTTCTTATAACTTTTGCAAGCGGACAAACAGAAGTTTTGGAGATATCTGCAACTTCAAATTTTGTCGGATCCATTTTGTTGCCTGCTCCCATTGCACAAATGATTGGAGTATTAGCAGCTTTTGCTTTTTCTATTAAAGAAAGTTTGCCAACAACTGTATCTATTGCATCAATAACATAATCATATTGAGAAAAATCAAATTGATTTTCGGTTTCAGGAGTGTAGAATGTTTGATGAGTATTTACAACACAATCAGGATTAATGTCTAAAATCCGTTCTTTTGCAACGTCAACTTTGTATTTCCCAACAGTTTTTCGAGTGGCATATAGTTGTCTGTTTAGGTTTGTGATACAAACTTTGTCATCATCAATTATGTCGATTGTGCCTAAACCGCTTCTGACAAGAGCTTCTACTGCATAAGCTCCGACACCGCCTATTCCAAATACAGCAACTCTAGCCTTTGCTAACTTTTCTATTCCTTCATGTCCTATTAATAATTCCGTTCTAGAAAATTGATTTAACATTTTACCTCTTTAAATTATTTGCTTTATTATAATTATATCGCAAAATTTTTATGATATTATTTGTTTATGGGTAAGATATTTTCAGATGAAATAAATATATTAAAAGCATTAGCTATAATGCTTGTTGTTTCAGGGCATTTGGAGTTTTCTTTATTGGGGATATTCCCGCCTTATTCTTTTCAAATAGCTTTGTTCTTCTTTATTTCCGGTTGTTTATTTAAGGATAAATATTTGGATAATGTCGCTTTGTTTTTTGAACGAAGGATAAAAAGTCTTTTAGTACCATACTTTTGGTACAATTTATTTTATATGTGTGTGACAATTGTGATAGCAAAATTAACCGGAAAATTCTGGGGAATGTCTTTGAGTTTTAAAAATTTTTTTGTAACTCCGTTTTTAAATGGGCATCAATTTGATTTGTCTTGTCCTTTATGGTTTGTAACTCAATTGTTTATGACATTGATAACATTTTTATTTGTGTTTAGAATTTTGAAAAAGACAACACAAAATAAATATATTCATTTAGCAATTTTTACTTTATTAGGAGTTTTAGCAATTCCATTTGATAAAATTTTTTCAATAACTCCTGTGATGTTAGTTGTTATAAGAACAATGATGTCACTGTTTTTTGTATATATCGGTTATTTTTACACTCATTATATTAAGGATAATTATGATATTTTTACACCAAAATGGTTTGGAGGAGTTGTAATATTGCAATCAATTTTGTGGTTGTTTAATCGAGATTTTACTCCTGAACATGGAATTGGTTTGAGCTATGTTCTTGTTTGGGGTAGATTTGATAATCAGTTAATAGTTCCTGTTTTGACCAGTTTGACTGGAATTTGGGCTTCTTTATTTGTTGTAAAAATATTGTATCCTTATTTTAAAAATGTGAAATTTATTCAAGATATGGGAAATGTTACTTATCATATTATGGCAAATCACTTGTTGGTAATGTACATAATAACAGTGATATTTTTGAAAATTCATGGAATACCGATTACAGAGCGAGCAAATCACAATATATATTGGATTTATAATCCTGTTCAAACAACATATTTATATTTTGTCGTAACAATGATTGTTACAACATATATTGGAGTTGGATTGAAGAAATTGCATAGTTTGTTATTTGTAGAGAAGGAGAAAAAATGAAGAAATTAGCTATTCTGTTGGGCTTAATATTGTTGTCTGTAAATTGTTGTTTGGCAAAGTCGCCGGAATATGAATTAGAGTTAGGAAGATTGAAAAATGCGAAATCTGCTAAATACAAAGTTATAGATGCTCAAATTAGGGCAATTTCAGATAAAGTAGTAGATTTAACAAATGATACAACAATTTCTTCTGATGAAAAACAAAAGTTGTTTGAACAATGTGCTACTGAAATTCAAGAATTAAAAGATCAAAAAACATTGATAAATTATAAATATGTGAAAGCAAAGAAAAATTTAAGAAAAAGATATTAAAAAGTAAAAATTTTCTTTTTAACACTTGAAAAATCTGAAAAATAGTTTATAATAAAAACAGAGGGTGGAGATGTTTATCATCTCCTTTAATGTCCCCCTATTTTGTTGATTTAAGAGTTAATACGATTGCTAATATAAGTATTAACTCTTTTGCGCTTGTTGCAAATATCAACTTTACCACCTCCTTCCTCTATCGGTTTAGCAAATTTTGAGTTTGAGCCGCAGAGATATGGATTATGATAAATTTGGTGGACATTTGTCCTCTGTAATATTAATAATATTGCAAAATATGAAAAGATAAATCCCCTAGATTTAGGATTTTGGGAAATCAAAAAATATTCCCCATTTGTTGTTATACTGCTTGCTAATACGTATATTTATCTTTTTTGTTAAAACATAAATATGGCGATAATATTGAAAGTTTTTAATTATTTGATGTTATATGTTTTACAACTTTTTCAGGTGCATAATTTGGAAGGGTTGTGTAATTTGTTTAAAAATTTTTTTGTAGGGTAATAGAGGGTTTTATTGATGAGTAGTTTTTATAAATCACTGGTTATAATTTTATTTTTATGTGCTATCGGTTGGGGATATGTAAATTATCGTACAAATACCTATGTTACCGCTGAATTTTCTAACTTACGCCCGTTTCATAGTTTTGCACCAATATATTATAATGGGTTTAAAATTGGCAGAGTTGTAAAAGTTAGACCTAATAAAACTTATACATCCACAATTGTAACAATGGAATTTCATCCATATGATTTGAAGTTGCCTGTGAATATTTCAGCTAGTTTGAAAAAAGAGAAAAACAGATGGGGTAGAAAATTTGATTATATAGATATAATGTACCCTAAAGATCCTTCGATTTATTATCTTAAGGATGGTGATAGGATTTCTGGTAAAACAACCGTTGATGTAGAATCTTTCTTTGCAAATCAGGATCCGGAAACATTAGAGCAAATAAAATTGGATATGGCAGAAAGTGCAAAAAATTTGAATATAACATTGCAAACTATAGGAGATTTGTTTTCAACTTTAAACGATATGGCAGTTGGAGTAAGTCCCAATATGGTAAAAGCTTCAAAAGATTTTAGTGAAACAACAGGGAATTTTGTTAAGGTTTCAGAAAGTGCTACAGATATTGCAGATAATATGACAGGGCTTTCAAATAGCGTCAGTGGAGCTATGTCATCAGAAAGAATGAATACTACTGCCCAAAATGTTCAAACCGTTTCTGATAATATAAAACAACTTTCAAAAGAAATGAATAACGCATTCCCACAAGTTAATTGTTCATTACAACAGATAAATGGGATTTTGTATAATTTAAACGAAATGACTGCAGGCATGAACTGTACTATGAAGAAACCTTTTGGAGGTGTGCGAATGATTTTTGGCAGCCCTGTCAGCAAGAAAAAATGTGATTGTAGATAGCACAAATATATAGCCAATGTGGGGAATGTTTTTTTTATAATCTTAATTTAAGATTTAAATGTAATTAGAAGTAGAGGAAAGTATGCACAAAGTTTCAACTCTTAAAATCTCAACATACTTAATTTTTATGACAACATTTTTGATTGTATCTTTATGTTGCTTTTTAGATTTTAAATATTCTACAAATATATTTGTATTTGCGTTAATTCTTAGTGCAATAAATTCATTTTTGTTTTTTTATATCTGTAAAAATAAAGTTTTTGCAGAAAAAGAAAAAACAGAAAAAGATTTGAAAAATGAAATTCAAAACAATGCAAAAAATTTAACAACAATGCTAAATAATATGCCTGTTATTGCATACATTGTTGATACGGATTTTAATATTAAAGCTTGTAATACAGAAACATTAAATTATTTTGATATTGAGTTAGGGAGTAATGGACAAATTCAACAATTGTCCACAGATATTTTTGAGGGGGAAACTATGGAGCAGATGAAGACAGAAAATGAACACATTATCAAAACTAAAAAAACTGTAGTTACAGAAAGACCAATTAAACTAAAAAATGGAAAACAAAATTGGTTTATTATTAGAAAAGTCCCAATTTTGGATACAAATAATAATGTTTCAAAGTTTGTTGTCTTTGGCAGAAATATTGATAGTGAAAGGGCCGCTCAACGTCAAAGAGAAACTTATATTTCAACTTTAAGTCATGATTTGAAAATTCCAACAATTGCACAAATCAGAGCATTGGAATTGTTGGTAAACGGGAATTTAGGTGAAATTAATAATGAGCAAAAAGAAATTCTCAACTTAACTCTTGATTCTTGCTACAGTATGTATGATATGCTATCTACGATTTTATCTACATACAAATATGAAAACAATGATGTAATCTTAAATTATGAAAAAATTTCAATGCAAGAATTGTTGGATGATGCGTTTTCAAAGACAGGAAAAACTTTAAGAAATAAAAATATTCAGGTAAAAGTGTCATCAAAAGATAAATTTGTGTCAGTATATGCGGATAAAATGCAGATGAAAAAGGCGTTTGAAAACTTGATAGATTTTTGCGTGGCAAACGCTTACAATGATACCGTAATTTGTTGTGAGATAGATAAAGATATTGTATCAAATTCGGTAAGTATATCTTTGTTGTATGAAAGCCCTTATGTAAATCCAAAATCAATAAATAACATGTTTGAGATGTACACAACGTCAGCAGAAAAGTTTAATAAAGTCGGAAGTAGTTTAAATTTGTATTTGGCAAAACAGATTATTACGGCTCATAATGGAATAATAAATATAGAAACCAAGCAATCAAGCTATAGTAGATGTAATATTGATTTGCCTTGTATAAATGAATGTGCCGTTGCATGTTAAATTAGGCAAATAGGCAGTTCTTGGATGTAAAGTCTGTATCAAAAGTGTGTGCTTTAAGTGAAAAGTGAGAAGTGAAATGTGAAAGGTCCGTATCGTTAAATATAAGTGAATGGTGAGTGGTGAATAGTGAGTAGACCGTATCAAGGAAATTGTTTTCTTTTTTTTTCAATTGACAATTCTTTTATATTCGTTATAATAAATTCGTAAATTAAGGAGAATGTGTATGTTTTTTGAGAAAATGGAAAAATTTCAACTTGTTTGGTTAGCTATTATTCTTGCTTTGGGGCTAGTTTTAGCAGTTAAAACCGCAACTGGAACTTTATCTAATGATAAAATTACGGTCACCGGTTCTGCATATAAAATTGTTAAATCTGATTCTGCAAGAATGGAATTTGAGATTACCAACAGAAGTGCAAATCGTCAAACTGCGTATAATAAGGTCAAAGCGCAATTACCTATTGTAAAACAATATCTGCAAGATAAAGGAATTACTGATATTGATGTGAGTGCATCAAATGGATACAATTCTTATAAGTACCTGCCAAATGGGACTATGACTAATGATGTAGCTTATTATAATTTATCTCAACCAATTGTTATAAAATCAAATGATGTTCAAAAGATTAAAGAAGTTTCTACAGATATTCAAAGTCTTTTAGATAAAGGTATTGATATAAATGTTACTAGTACGCAGTATTTTTATTCAAAATTGGCAGATTTGAAAGTTGATTTGTTGAAAGATGCTACAAAAGATGCAAAAGATAGGGCAACAGGGATGTTGAAGGCAACTCATAACAGACCAGGTAAAATTCAATCCGTAAATATGGGTGTATTTCAAATTACTCCGTTGGATTCAACAGATGTCTCTGATATGGGCATAAATGACACTTCAACAATTGATAAAAAAGTTACAGCAGTTGCGAATGTTGTATTTCGTATAAAATAGGAGAATTTAAAAATGTACATAATTTTATTGTTATTTGCTTTTTTGACTAATCCCTCTTTTGCTTATCCATCTACTGCAGACGTTATCATGGTTCATGATATGGAGATGATAAACCAACAACGTTTTAGGATGGAAGAAATAAATGATTATAATGACGTTAAAACAGAAAAAGAACGTTATCAAAAACGTAACGCTCCATCAGAACCTTTGGTAAACAAACTTTTTAACAAAAAACAGTTTGTCAAAGAAGATGGAAAAATTAAGATAGAAAGTCAAAATTAGTAAAAATTTAATGACCAAATATCAATATTGCTGCTGAGCCGATGAGAATAATCAAAGAGCCTAGCAGCTTTTTGATTAATTTTTTTTCATTGAACAATTTGTATCCCAAAATGACATTAAGGATTATAGATAGTTGGAACAAAGATAGAGCGTAACCAACATTCATATATTTGAAAACGTATGCGGTTGTAAATGTCATTATAGCAAAACAAAGAGTTGTTGAGATATACATAATGCTATTCTTTTTAGTTGGAATATGTAATTTTTCGTTTTCTAGTATTCGCATAATTAAGTACGAAAATATTGCGCCAAGAAAACTTGATATTATAAAAGAACTTGCGATTGAACTTAATATAATTACTTTTTTGATAAATACTGCCTCAATTGCGGTGAAAATAAGTGCATAAATTCGGTATTGAATATCTTTTCTTAATAATGCTTTGGGGCTTTCTAATATAAAGTATGACCCTATGATTATTAAACCAATGCCTAATAGTCCATAAATATTTGGATATTCGTGTAACAAAAATATGCCAAAAATCATTCCAACAATTGCTTTGTATGAATTTATCGGGCCTAAAACTGACAATTCTCCTTGCTTGAGTGCTAATACCATAAAGCAATTCCCAATAGCTCCGGTTATTCCGCCAGCGATTGCGTATAGCCAAAATTCAGGTGTAATTAGAGAAAAATTTACTAATAGAAGGAGTGGAATAGATATTAAACTCATTAATATATAGTTGATGCAATTTATACAAGTCGCTGCTTCTCCGCTCTTTGTCAACTTTTTTTGAAAAACATTACTAAATGAGTTTGAAAAAATTCTAAATAAAATTGCGATTATGTTTAATAAAATTTGCATAAATCAATTAAATCATAAAAGTGTAAAGAAAAGTAACGAGTTTTAAAAAGTGTAAATATTACAATTATAGCCTGATTTGTTTTATAAAAATATAGTCACAAAATGATAATTTTAATAAAAATGGTATAAAAAACATAAAACTTTACTAAATAACGAAATTTTTCTCAAATTGTCATAGAATTTCAGTTTTAGTAAAGTGCGCAATAATCAAACTACCTATTGACTTAATACTACAATTGTAGTAGATTAGTGAAACAAGGAGGTGTATTAATGAGAATACCAGCTATACAAAATTATTATCGTACAAACAACACTTATTCAAACAACCAAAAAATTAATGCAGTACAAACATCAAAACCACAAAATGTGGTTAATATGTCTGTGCCAAACATGAATACATCTTCTAAAGTTAATTTTGCCGGATTGCAATATTCACCACTTGCGATTGTTAAAAAATTTCCCCTAGAAGATAGATTGGCAGATTTGTTTAAGATATCAACTGCAGGTGATATGATTATTGCCGGAAAGGATTTGAAAACCGCACAAAAAGTTCTAAAAGAGTCTGTAAGAGATTTAGGGCATGTTATTAAAAGATTTTTCTTTGTTCCGGAAGATGGAATTGAAGGAGCGGCAATTTTTACAAGAACTCCGCAAGATACATTAGAAGCATTTAATCCGAACAAAGCTAATATGTATTTACGTGAAACTAGTGGAAATAAAACTCCAATAAAAACAGGTGAAAGTTTTTACGTGGTTGCCGGAGATGTTGTTGAGATAGGGAATAAAAGGATTCGCATAAAAACTGCTCCGAAAACTGATTTGAGTGTAAGCAGACCGATATTTTCACAAGTTTTTGATAAATCTAAAGAAGCTAAACAAGCAATTGAGAGTGCTAATACAAAATCTGTATCAGCATTGTTCAATAACGTTAAAGCCGGTGAAAGAACCATAACTTTTGCAGATATTGGTGGGCAAGATGGAGTAATCAAAGATTTGAAAAAAGGAATTTTATACCCGATAAAATATCCCGAAGCTTATAAAAATTCAATAGTAAATCATGGCTTTTTGATGTATGGACCTCCGGGTACAGGCAAAACATTGATTGCGCAAGCATTGGCAAACGAAACAAAATCAAATTTCATCAAACTGAACGGACTTGAAATGGAGTCAAAGTGGGTAGGTGAATCTGAAAAGAATTGGCGTGAATTGTTTGATGCTGCAAGAGAAAATCAGCCTTCAATTATTTTTATTGACGAGTTTGATGCGGTAGCTAAAAAACGTGGCGGTGCAGATGTTTATGGTGACAAAGTAGTAAATCAAATTTTGACATTGATGAGTGATGTTGAAAAGAATGGCGATGATATCTATGTTGTAGCTGCTACAAACAACCAAAATGCTCTTGATGCTGCGATTACAAGATCTGGACGTTTTGGAAAACATATTGAAGTAAAAGCTCCTGACACTCAAGAAGCGATTACGCAGATTTTCAATATTCATACCAAAAATAAGGCTCTTGCAGATGATTTAGATAAAGATGCTTTGACTAAAAAACTTCTTGCACAAAAAACGACAGGTGCTGATATCGCACACATTGTAAATACTGCGCACGAAAACGCTTTTGAAAGGGCTGGAATTTACGAAAAAATGGAAAACGGAACATTTGAAAATGCAGATATTGAAAAATTACGCATAACAGATGCCGATTTTAACAAGGCAATTGATAGCTTTACTAATAAAGAAAACAAGCGTCAGCCAATAGGTTTTAAAAAATAATTAAAATAAAAACGATGAAACAAACCTTTACAAGTACAGTTTTGAACTGTACTTTTTTTTGTTAAATTATTTACCTATAAAAAGTAGCGCAATTATTGCAATAGCTTCAATTACGACTAAGCTTGCAAAAACAATCCAAAGTACAAAAAATAATTTGTATCTGCTTTTAATTTTTCGGATACGTTTAGGGCTGCTGAAAAACATCCAAATATTAGATTTTTTTAGATATAAATTTGGGTGTAGTGTGATTAATTGCTTTTTGATTAAAAAGGTATTTTTTAATTGTGCATGAGTTCGACAGTTTTCAGTATTTTGTCTGTAATTAAAAAGGTGTTCGTTAATTTTGTAGAATTTCAAACCATTTTCTATAAACGATAAGAAAAGCTCTAAATCTTCACAACCCAATTTATCCATACATTCTTTGTAGCCGCCTGTTTTAAGAAAATCAGTTTTTCTAAACATAACAGTGCAAACAAAAAGTTCTTCCAAATACATTATTTTTGAATTTTTAATTAAACCTTTTGAGGATGTGTCTTTGTTATCAAATTCAAAACGGCAGCCTACAACACCGATTTCAGGATGTTTGTCTAAGATTTTGACTGCTTTTTCAACAAAAGTATTTTCGATTGTGTCATCAGCATCAAGCGGAAGAACATACTCGCCTGTGGCTATGTTAATGGCGGTATTTCTTGTTTTAACTACCCCTTGATTGGTTTTGTTATTTATGAATAAGATATTGTCATATTTTTCTTTAAGTTCTTTAATTATTTCTGCGCTGTTATCTGTTGAGGCATCGTTAACTACAATAATTTCAATATCAGAAAATGTTTGATTAATAACAGATTCAATCGCCTCTTTTACATAAGGAGCTTTGTTGTAACAAGGGATAATAACAGAAACTTTATTCATAAAACAACTCACTTTTCTAATCTAATATATTGCCATATTATAGTTGCTAAAACTTTATTTGCAATTATCTTTGTGTTATAAATTAATGAGATTTAAGGTTTATTTTATTGGAGGTTTATATGAATTTAATTAAAGATGGTCAACATTTGAAGGAAATACATAATTTATACTCAAAAGCAGATGAATTAATAATTGTTTCTCCTTTCTTATCAATTAATTCTAAATTAAAGTTAGATAAAAATAAGAAATTAATAATTATTACAAAAGATGTAAATGGTATAAATTCAATAGATAATGAAAGGCAAAATTTTATAAAATTTTTACTTGATAAAAATTTTGAATTTAAGTTGTATGACGTTGAAAATTTACATTCAAAAATATATTTATTTAAAAATAAAGGAAAATGTTTTGCTGCAATTGTTTCTTCTGCAAATTTTACTAGTAAGGGGTTGTCTGGTAATAAAGAGTATGGTGTTTTAATTTCCGAAAATGAAAATTTGAAAAAAATTGAAAGTTATGTTGTTGATTTGATGAAAACAAGAGCAATTGAACTTAAAGAATTAAAAAACAAAATCCTTGATTTTATTGAAAAAAGTAAATCTAAAAAAGATAGTAGTAAGCTTGAGGTGGATAGGGATGAATTAGAAAGAGAGAAGTGGTATTGGTTGAAACCGTTAGGAGATTCTGAGAAAAATAAACAAAAAGATTTTGATTTACAAAATTTATTTGATGACTGTATTAATTCAGATGTCTGTCTTTTTAAAAACAGTATGGGAGAAATTAAAAAAGGAGATGTGCTTATATGTTATTTAACAGGGGCTATGCAAGTAGTTTACAAATGTGTTGTAAATGCAGATAAGTTTACTGCTTCTACAGATAAAAGATGGGATAAACAAGTTGATATAAATGATAAAAAAGTGGTAAAAAAGCTAGGAAATCCAATCACTAAAGAACGAAAATATAATTTAAAAGATTTGCAAGAAAATTATTTTAAATTAAAACAAGAAAATGCGTTTATAGATGCCAAAGGAAGAAAAGATTTTGTTGGTGTTTGCAGACGAGATAGGTTATTATTAGATAAAGACTTTGCAGAATATATAATTAAAGAATGCTTCCCTAATTAATACAATGTCATAATCCCGTTTGCATAACCGCCAATGATTTTGTTTTGCCCGCTTTGAACAATTTTCAACGGATGATAATATGAGCTGGAAGCATCCGTGTGTGTTGGTTTGCCTATTGCTGGTTTGTCTTTGGGGATTAGGTGTTTCATTGATTTTGGAGTTGTTTCACAACAATTTACCAAAACTTTTTCGCCTATTGGAATATTTTTGTTTATATATTCAAAAATTCCGACATTTGGGTCTGCCAAAATGTGCCATTTGTCTTTACCGGATTGAATTAAAGATGTTCCTTCTCCGTGTCCGAAAACAACATATTTTAAATCTTTTGGTAAACTGCCATTTTTTATATCGTGTAAAAGAACATTTGCGAAATCACCAAAACAAAAAGCATCATGCGGATTTGTCATAAGCATTTTTATTCCGGTAGCTTTTTCAAATTTGTCACAAACAGTTTTAACCTTTTGTGCATCCGGTTTTGACCACATGACATTACTAAACTCTTTTCCGAGTTTGTTTGGTTTTATAAAATCTTTTACGGAATTTGATATGATATTAAAAGCTGAACCAAACCAACTTGTACGCCAAGATAGTGGAGGAGCTTTTATTCCTTTGTTCAACAAAATATTTATAAATTTTGACATAACCGAATTTTTCCAATATTTTTCCTATATATATAAAAGAAAATTTCTATAAAAAATTGCTTTTTACATTTATACATACTTTATTCTTTTTTTGTGTATTTTTGGTAACATATTATAAAGCAGTTGGCAAATTTTTTTTTGTTCAATTTTTATTGTATGAGAAATAAGGATTTATAAATTGCAAAATACTTTAACTAAAAATTTTACAGAAACTCAAACTCAATCACAATCAGGTTTTCTTCGTTCTAACAACAATCTTTTTCTCTATGTAGAAAAAAGATTAAATCAAATTTTTTTAGATGAAATGAATCATAAAAATTCAATATTCCGTAAGGTTAAAAGTTCTGCCATTCAAAAAATGGCATTATTTTTATCAAATAATATTACTAGATCTTGTTCAATTGGGATTGCCGGTGAAACAGCGAGTGGTAAATCTACTATTGCTCTTGATATAATTAATACAATCCAAAGTTTTGCCGAAGAATATTGTATTGAAAACGCAATCACGAGAATTAATACAGACGATTATTATTATGATCGTTCTGATATGGTTAAAAAGGCCGGAAGTTTTGCGGAATTTGCAAAACATTATGATTTGGATGTGCCGGAAGCTTTGGAATTGGAATTGATGAAAAAACATATTAAATCATTACTTTTTGGAAACAAAGTTTATCTTCCGGAATATGATATGTCAGGAACTGCAATTCGCAAAGATAATGTAAAACTTGCTTTGCCTTCAAAAATTATTATTTCAGAAGGTTTATTTACATTAACCGACAAGGTTGTTGATGCTTTTGATTTTAAAATTTTTGTTGCGGTTTCTCACAATATTCAAAAAGAGAGATTTTATAAACGTGCTGCTGAAAGAGATTTAGGTGATTCTGCTGATGAAGTTTATGAAAACGCATCAACAAAGGCTAAAACTCATATTCATCCAACGGCGGCAAAAGCAGATATTATTTTGTCAGGAGAAGCTGATAGAGCTGCATACAGAAAATTTATTAATCAAGTTTTAATGTTGGTAAAAGAAGTTTATTATAACGCTTAGCTAGTCGTATATATTACAATATATTTACAAAATATCGAAAAATAGCAAGAAAAAATTTTTTCAAGTATTATATATATACTAATATTACTTGTGTGGAGATGGCAGACTTGATTAGATTAAACAATTACAGATTTACCTCAAACGTTAACTTTTCAGCGAAGGAAAATAGTGACGCACAAAAAAAAACTAATGATAAAAAATATTCAGATCCTTTGATGAAATGGCCTGCCAGAGGATTGGCTTATACCAATGAATTGGGAGCTGCAATAAGTGAAGTTGCACCAAAATTAGGTACATTATTGTGGTTTCCTGCAATGTTATACTTCGGAGCAGATATTTATGACAAGTATAAAAACGCCAAAACATCGTACGATCCGAATGCAAAAAGAGGTACAGAACAAGCAATATTCCAACTTCTTGCAAGTGTTCTTCTCCCGACAGGAGCTGTAATTGCAGGTCAAAAAACTGCGTCAGTATTGGGTGTTGCTGGCAAAAACGGTATGTCACTTCAATCTCAAGAAGAAGTAATTAATTTCTTGCAAAATTTTACAAGCAGACGGCATCTTGACTCATTTGCCGGAAATGTTGACGGATTTAAGGATTTGTTTAAGGAATCAATCTCTATCAAGCGTGAAAAATTAATTAGAGAAACAAAATTGAAAAATCCGATAAAAATGTTGGGAGATGCTATATTTAATAGTAGACATCCTGAATCATTAGCAATGTCGCAAAAAGATAGAGTTTTGGCATTTGCCAATAAACATATTGATGAAATGTTCAAAATTTATGGAAGTCTTGCAGCAGAACAAAAACCGGAAGAATTTTCGGATAAATTGTTTAAGAAATTTAATAAATTGAAAAATAAATATGCTAAAGACCCTGATTATAAAGCAACTGCATTGAGAGATGCTGCAGAAGATATTATCAAAAAATATCAGAAAAGCAAAATCATGAAAACAAAAATGTTGAAAACATTGGGTGGTTTTGTTGCTTTAGGTATTGCGATTGAACCGATAGACAAGTTTGTTGAAAATGTTGTTATCAAAAAGTTTGTAGAACCTAATTTGAGTGCAGTTTTTCCAAACGAAGATGTGAAAAATTATAAAGAAAAAGTTTTAAAATAAAAAAGAAAAATCCCTGATTACACAGGGATTTTTACTACTACTTTTTTTACATCTGTTTGAATGTTATTTATTGCCATTTGTGGTTTGTGCGCCTCATGAGGATATATAAATGCAAACTTGTTGTTTCCCAAAATAACGCTATCAGGAACAGTTGTAGGATTTTCAAAAAACATAACATCTCGATTTTGGTCGTATTCTTCGCCAACTGCTAGACCTTCAATATTTATGTAATCAAGTTGTTCTGTTCCTGTTGTTAGAATTTGAATGTCAATATATTTCTTGTGAGCTTCAAATTTGCAATTTTCAAATAACTTTGTTGTGTATTTGTCAATATTTGCAAATATTCCATTTTCTAGCTCGTAGTGTCCGACAGGTGTTTCTGGAGTTAAGTTTTTTATGAATTTAATAACACTTATCGGAATTTGGGAATATTTTTCAATATTTTCAATTTTATCTATAATCATTTTTAACTCAATTCTGCAATAGCTGCTTCAAATTGTTCCTTGTTTGGAGCTTTCCCGTGCCAACCGGCGTTATTTTCCATAAATGAAACTCCTTTGCCTTTTGTTGTATTTGCAATTATCGCAAAAGGTTTGTCTGATTTTTTAGCGGTTTCAAAAGCTTCATATACTTCTTTTACGTTGTTACCGTTTATTTCCAAAACATCCCAATTGAAGGCTTTGATTTTTTCTGGTAGCGGGTCTAACCCTTTTACATTTTCTGTACAACCGTCAATTTGAAGTCTGTTTCTGTCAATTATTGCAATGATATTGTCTAATTTTTGATGTGTGCAGTGCATAAATGCTTCCCATACGCTGCCTTCTTGAAGTTCGCCATCTCCCATTAAACAATATACTTTTGCATTTTTTTTGTCGAGTTTCAATCCCATAGCCATTCCGCAAGCAATTGATAAGCCTTGTCCTAAAGAACCACTTGCAACTTCAACTCCATCACAAATCGGGCATGGATGACCTTGCAAACGAGAACCGAAAATTCTAAATCCCATAAGTTCATCTTTTTTTATATAGCCAACTTGTGACAAAACTGAGTATAGGATAGCAGAAGCGTGACCTTTCGATAAGACAAACCTATCTCTGTTTTCAAAATCTTCACCTTCGCCCCATTTTTTGCAAGTTTTCATGATTTTATTGTATAAAACTGTCATGATTTCAACAGCAGACAACGCACCGCCAAGATGTCCTGATTGCGCATTGTAAACCATTTTCAAAACATTGAGCCTATTTTCTTTGCAAAGATCTTCCAAATTTTTAATTTCAATATCATTTAACATACTAAACTCCTTTCGGAATGAATTTTTCACGTAAAACTTTTAGCACAAATAACGGCAAGGTTGGGAAAATTCTCTTAAATCTTTTCGGTTCTTTTACCGTTCTATATAGCCATTCAAGTCCTAATTTTTGATAAATTTCTGGCGCTCTTTCTACAACGCCTGACCAAACATCAAAACTTCCCCCAACACCGACAAAGAGTGCGTTTGGCAAAACTTGTTTAGCTTTGATTATAAATTCTTCTTGTTTTGGCGAGCCTAATGCACATAAAACAAGTCGAGGTTGTCTTATTTTTAATTCATTTATAATTTCTTCATCATTAGAAAAATAACCGTCATGTGCGTATGTTATGTATAAGCCGGAAATCTCTTTTTCAAGATTTTCTTTTGCTTTTTCCACGATTTGCGGTTTTGCGCCGACTAATGCAACGGATTGACTGTTTTTTGCGCATTCTTCAATCATTCTGTGCGAAAACTCAATTCCTGCAATTCTTCTAACATTATATCCTAATATTTTTAACCCTATTTCAACACCTATTCCATCAGGAATAACAAGTTCTGCCGAATTTATAATTTCGGCAAAGTCAGGGTTTTGGCTTGCATTTTCAATCATTTCAGGGTTAATTGTGATAACTTGTCCTGAGATTGTGTTAGCATATTTAATAGCTTCATCAATAGTGAAGGTATCAACATTTAGCCTTTGAATTTTTACTAAATTTCTTTCCATAAGATAATTATAAACTAATAATAATTTTTGGTAAAGAGGAAATGTTTCAAATATTTTCAATAAATAACTTAATATTTTATGTATTTTTTACCCTTTTGTTTTATACTATAACGATAAGTAGGGATAGACTTGAAAGGGAAAGAGGTTTATATGGCATTAAGATATGATGCAGGTGAAGTTATAACCGCAATGGTTACGCCGTTTAATTCTAGGAGAGAAATTGATTATAACAAGGCTGAAGAACTTACAAAACATTTGATTACTAATGGTAGTGATGCAGTTTTGGTTGCCGGAACAACCGGCGAAGGTCCTACTCTTTCTCATGAAGAAGAATTTGAATTGTTAAGTACTGTAAAAAGAGCAGTTGCAAATAAGGCAAAAGTTATTATGAATGCAGGTTCTAATTCGACAGAAACTGCGATTAAATCAGCAAAGTGGGCGCAAAAAGAAGATGTTGATGCAATACTTTCTGTAGTACCTTATTATAACAAACCTTCTCAAAAAGGGATGTTTGAACATTTTTCTGCGGTTGCGGAAAGTGTTGATTTGCCTATTATTTTGTATAATATTCCGGGAAGAACCGGTGTAAATATGCTGCCGGAAACAGTTGCTGCGTTAGCGGAAAAATATCAAAATATTGTCGCTATTAAACAAAGTTGCGGTGATATGGATATGATTACTGAGATGAAATTATGTTGTCCTGAAGATTTTTCAGTATATTCAGGGGATGATAGTTTGACACTTCCTATGATGTCATTGGGTGCAAGGGGTGTTATTTCCGTTGCATCTCATATTTTTGGCAAAGAAGTTAAATCAATGATTAGAAATTATAAGTCAGGAGAATTTTTGGCAGCAGTAAATATGCACAAAAAATTATACCCTGCATTTAGAAAATTATTTATGGCTCCAAATCCGGTTCCGGTAAAAGCAGCTCTTGCTCATAACGGAATTATTGAAGATTTTGTAAGACGACCTTTAGTTGAACTTACTCAAATTGAGAAAAAAGATTTATTCATGGTTCTTGACGAAATTAAAATTAGCCAAGAAGAATAATAAAATAATTTTTATATTTATTATAAATATAATAATTGTAAATTGAAAATAATATCAGATTATATAGAAAAGGATAGAAAAATGAAAAACAAAATTTTGATGTTTTGGTTTATCGTGGCGATAGTAATTATTTCATCAATTCTTATCGTTATTAAGCCAACAAAATTAGGATTGGATTTGGTTGGAGGTTCAAGACTTGTTCTTGAAGCAGAAACAACTGATTCGATTGCCAAAATTACGCCAGAAGTAATGAACAGATTGCAATTTGCAATTGAGCAACGTGTAAACAAATTGGGTGTTGCAGAAACTGTAGTTCAACAAGTAGGCGAAAAAAGATTATTAATTGAAATTCCAAACGTAACTGATTTGAAAGAAGCAAAAGCTTTCATCGGAGAAACAGCTCAATTGGAATTTAAAAAAGAAGGTAAAGCTGCTGATGGTTCTCCTATTTGGGTTTCAACAGGTTTGACAGGTCAGGATTTAGCAAAATCAACATTAAGCACAGATGCGTCTGGACAATGGGTTGTTTCATTGGAGTTTAATGCTGCGGGGGCTAAAAAGTTTGCTGATTTGACAAAATCTTTAGTTGGTCAACAAATGGCTATCTTTTTTGATGGTGAAATCCAATCAGCTCCTCGTGTAAACGAAGCTATTTATGGTGGTAAAGCTCAAATCTCAGGTGGAGATAGTGGTTTTGCTTATGATGAAGCAGAAAGAATGGTTAACTTGTTGAATGCCGGAGCTTTGCCTGTTCCTGCAAAAATTGTTGAGGAAAACACAGTTGGGCCTACTTTAGGTGCTGATAGTGTTGCAAAATCTAAAAAAGCCGGGATTATTGGTCTTTCAGCAGTTATGTTATTTATGATTGCTTTTTACCATGTTCCAGGTTTGATTGCAGATATCGCTCTTATTATTTACAGTTTAATTTTGTTTGCTTTATTCAAAACAATTCCTGTAACATTAACTCTTGCCGGTATTGCAGGTTTTATCCTATCAATCGGTATGGCGGTAGATGCTAACATTCTTATCTTTGAAAGAACGAAAGAGGAACTTAGAGATGGCAGAAATTTATTTACTGCTATTAACTCTGGTTTTGACAGAGCATTTACAAGTATTTTCGATTCAAATATGACAACAATTATTACTTGTACAATTCTTTATCTTTTAGGTACAAGCGTTGTTAAAGGTTTCGCCTTAACTCTTGCAATTGGTGTTATTGTTTCAATGTTCAGTGCAATTACTGTTACTAAAAACTTTATGCACTTGATATTTGGTACAGGAGAACTTAAACACCCAGCATTATTCGGTTTGAGAAAAGATGAAATCGGTCAAAGTTATGAAGCGTCTGAAACAAAACGAGAAAAAGCTCGTTTCGGTATTTTGGACTAATGAATTGAAAAAATAAGAAAGGTAAAACAATGATAAATACAGGTAAAAAACACTTGGTTCATATCGTAAAATATAGATGGTGGTGGATGCTTCTAACTACAATTCTTCTAGTTCCTGGTATTATCGCAATGATATATTCTTCAGTAACTTATGCGAACCACGCTCCATTGAAAGTTGGTATTGACTATACAGGCGGTACAATTTTGCAGTATGGATTGGAACAAAAACTAAATAACAGTGATGTTACAAAAACAAGAGAAAAGCTAGAAAAAGTAGGTATTGAAAATCCTTATATTCAAATCTTGAACGTAAATAATTCACAACAAGAAAACACAAAATCAAACATTAATTCAATAATTTCAATCAGAACAAAATTTATTGACAAAGATTCAAATACAACGGAAGTTATTACAGATCAGTTGAAAGCGGAATATCAAAATCCTGAATTGATTTCTGTAAGTTCAGTTGGACCTACTATGGGAAAGGAACTGTTCAAAAATTCATTGATTGCTGTAACGTTGGCATTCTTAGGGATTGTGGCTTACTTGTCATTTAGATTTAGATTTGATTATGCTCTTGCTGCGATATTAGGCGTTTTCCACGACGTAATATTTGTAGTTGGTGTGTTTTCAATTTTAGGTCTTTTGTATAATGTACAAATTGACGGTTTGTTTATTACTGCGATATTGACAGTAATTGGTTTTTCAGTACACGATACAATTGTTGTATTCGACAGAATTAGAGAAAACTTGAGATATTATTCTAAGAAAATGTCTTTTGGTGAAATTGTTGATGCTTCTGTAAACCAAACATTAACAAGAAGTATTAATACATCTTTAACCACATTGATTACATTGTTAGCATTGTATCTATGGGGTGGTGTAACAACAAAAGATTTTGTTCTTTGTATGATTTTAGGTATTGCAATCGGTACTTATTCAAGTATTTTCTTCTGCAGCATGTTAGTTGATTTTTGGAATGATAAACAACAAGAGCAAGTAAAAACTATTGCATAGAAAATAGTAAAAAATATAAGAAAGACCTCTTATTTTAAGGGGTCTTTTTGTATGTAAGCCCCTCTCTCTAACTCTCTCCCCAAAAGGGCGAGAGGATTGTTTTTATTTGTGCTAGTATAAAAACATGCACGAACATAATTATACTAAGAAGTCGTTGACATTTTCGAAAAAACTTCGTTCTGAAATGACTCCATTTGAAGAAAAATTATGGTTTTATTTACGTGGGCATCGTTTAAATGGGTTAAAATTTAAAAGGCAAGCACCAGTTGGAAATTATATTGTTGATTTTGTTTGTAAAAGTAAAAATTTAATTATTGAGTTAGATGGTTCTGGTCATTTGGATATGGAACAAATTTTGCATGACGAAATAAGAGATAAATATTTAACAAAATTAGGATATAAAATAATTCGAATTTATAATAATGAAATTGAAAATAATATAGAAGGTGTATTAGAATATATTTTAATGAATACTTTGTAATTGTCCTCTCGCCCTTTTGGGGAGAGAGTTAGAGAGAGGGGCTAATAATTTAATTAATCTACAAAATCTTTTCCTATTGATTTTATATCAGTTTTTTATGTTTTTCTAAATTTTATTTCTTGTATATTTATAAAACTGCTTTAATCGCCTCTATCATACCTGTTTCGTCAGCAAGGTTTTTACCTGCAATGTCAAACGCAGTTCCATGTCCCGGAGAAGTTCTTATTATGTCTAAGCCTATTGTCATATTGACTGTTTTCTCGCCAGCAACGGTTTTTATCGGAATTAATCCTTGATCGTGGTAATTTGCAATATAACAATCAAAACCGCCATTACGAGGGGCATTTAAGTCTGACGTAATATCTTCATTACTGTTGGATTGCAACTGTTGCTCTGTTTCTTTTAAATAGCAAATATATTCTTTGGCAGCTTCTACAAACAGTGTATCTGCAGGAAGTGGTTTTGTTATATTTATCCCTTTTTGATGCAATTCTTCAACTGCCGGAATTAATATATCTATTTCTTCACGCCCCAATATTCCATCTTCACCGGCATGTGGGTTAAATCCACAGAGTGCAAATTTGGGATTTTCGATTTTGAGGTGTTGTCTGAAAAATTCTCTCAAGTTCAGAACTTTTTCAACAACCATTTCTTTGGTTAAATTAATTTCTTTTAATGCTACATGGCGAGTTAAAAGTAGTACTCTAAACTTATTTGCCAAAAATAACATTTCTGCTGATTGGTTATTGTGTGCAAGATATTTTTGCAAAATTTCAGTTTGCCCGTTAAATTTGTGACCAGCCAAATATAATGAATTTTTCGCAACAGGAGCAGTAACAATAGCTCTTGCCCCGATTTCGCAAGCTTTTTTTACAGATTGGAATGAAAACTCTCCACATTCTGCCGTAACTTTGCCGGCATTAATTTCAGAATTGAATGGGATTTCTATAATTTCATAATCTTTACTTAGTTTCCCGTAATAATCAATAATTTTTTTATTTGAAATTAAAACAATACTGCTTGCGGGTAAATCCAACTTATTCAGCGCTTTTATTGTAATTTCAGCACCGATACCATTTGGATCTCCTGTTGTAATAGCTATTTTAGGCATCTTGTAATCCACCGTGTGTTTCAAAATATTTTAAAATGTCTATTAAAGTATTGGCATTTCCCAAATTGCCAGATTTGGTCACAATCCACTGAGCGTTATGATCCAGAGTTAACGCAATAGCTGGAGCAACTTCATCAATCAATTGTAATTGGTACGCTCCAATTGCACTACAACATTTGTAAGATGTTTCGCCTCCAAGTGTGATTAAAATAACTTCTTTGGTTTCGACAACTCTCTTTGTTAATTCAGCTAAGAAATCTGTTATAACATTTGCAAGTTTTGCCCTGGTTAATTCCGCATTCAATGAATCTTCTGAAAAACCGTCAAAGTCTTTGATAAGCTTTGATGTGTGTACGACAACCGCATTGTCAAATCTTAAATTAGAAACAATTCTTTTAATGAGTTCATCAGTAACTCCATTGAGAACGGTTTTTAAATCAAGGCTTATAGTCAAAACATCTTCAAATTCATCACTGTTTTCAAGCTTTTCGATTTGATTAGCGGTGATTTGAGTTGCGCTACCTGAAACTATGAATTTCGGCAATCTAGGGAAAGTTTTTATTATATGTTCACAATCCAAATCTGCAAACCAAAATTCTCCTAAAGCTTGAGCAAATGCCGCAGTTCCGGCTGGTAAAATTTTGTTATCCGATTTTTTTATCGCAAGTGCGATTTGTTCAATATCGATAGTTGATACTGCGTCAATAACAATAAGTTTTTTACCGCTTTTAACCAATTCGTTGATTTTTTGCAAGATAGGGCCAGCCCCCTTCATGACGGTTTTTAATTCTACACTTCCAATTAAGTCTTTGTATTCCGGTAGAATTTGAGATTTTAATAAAGTTGGAACGTGAGATTCGCAAATCGGAGAATGCGGATCTCGAGCCATTTCGGTTCTTTCAATCGGCACTCCTTTTAACAAGTGGTAGCCCCCGACTGTGGTTCTAATTTCTGCAGGAAAAGCAGGGACAACTACTGCCGCATCATATTCTAATGCAGCCATAATCCCTAATACTTCAACGGCAATATTTCCACGCAATGTTGAATCTATTTTTTTGTAATAAAAATCAGGATTAAGCTTTTCGGCAAACATTTTAGTTGCTTTTAAAACTCTTTCGTATGCGATTTCTGGTTCAACATTTCTTGATTCTGTAGAAATAGCCCAAGTTTGTGTACCTTTTGCATTGATCGGTTCAATTTCATCAGACAATAAAATCTGAGTATTTGCGCCTTTTAAGTAAAATTGTAAAGCGGTGTCGTTAGCACCGGTCAAATCATCTGCAATAATTCCGACAATATTAGAATTAATAATCATAACTATATCTCTTGAATATCTCTTTTTGAACCGAGTAATCTGATGCTATTAGCAAGTATGTAAAAGTTTTCTCTATCGTTACCAGAAGCTTTGTCTGTCCATTTATTAACTGCAATTCTTCCATCAATTACAACTTGCGCCCCTTTTTTTACGTATTCACCTGCAAATTCAGCTAATTTGTCCCAGACATCAATGTTAAACCAGTCAGCAACTTCGGATTTTGTTTTTGCATCCCATCTGTTTACAGCGATAGAAAAGTTAGCCTTTACTTTTCCTGATTCAAAATATCTGATTTCGGCATCACGCCCAACTCTGCCAACTAATACTGTAGAATTCATTTATAACCTCTTTCTATATTAACTCAAAATCTTTCATGATTTTACAACAAACTAAACACTACCTGCAAAGATTGTATTACTTTTTGTAACGAATAGCAAGATGCTTAGGTACGAAGATGCAGAAAGGTAAAGCCTTTAACCATAGGTTGCTAATAAATCTTATTAGTAGTATAACATTGATTGTAGTATGGGGGATCCGCCCCGAAATATCGTTCGTCATAATATGACAAGGTGGAGCAGTTGTTTGTATTGCACGCTGAACGGTATAAAAGGATAGAAAGTGAAAAAATGGAAAAGAACGAACAAACTTTGAGTATTTTAAGACACTCAACATCTCACGTTATGGCACAAGCTGTTCAAAAGTTGTTTCCGTCTGCAAAGTTAGCAATCGGGCCGGCTGTAGAGAATGGTTTTTATTACGATTTCGATTTAACTGACGGGCATGCTTTTACGCATGAAGATTTGGTTAAAATCGAAGAAGAAATGAAAAATATTGTTAAACAAAATCTTTCATTTGAAAAATACGTGATTCCTGACGTAGACAAACAGATTGAAGAATTTAAAGCTGAAGGTGAAATTTACAAAGCTGAATTATTAGAAGAACATAGAAATGACAATCCTACTTTGTATTTGACGAAAGATAAAGATGGAAATGTTTTGTTTAATGATCTTTGTGCAGGCCCTCACCTTCCAAATACATCATATATTAAAGCTAACGCATTTAAACTTCTAAAAGTAGCCGGTGCTTACTGGAGAGGTAATGCTAAAAACAAAATGCTTCAAAGAATTTATGCTACTGCTTTTTGGTCAAAAGAAGATTTGGCTGACTATTTGCATTTTATTGAAGAAGCAGAAAAACGTGATCACAGAAAACTTGGTGCAAAACTTGATTTGTTCTCAACAAGAGATGAATTGGGTGGAGGTCTAGTATTGTGGCATCCAAATTTGGCGGTAGTTAGAGAAGAAATTGAAAACTATTGGAGAACAGAACACAGAAAACGTGGTTATGTAATAGTAAATACTCCTCACATTGCAAAATCAAAATTGTGGGAAATTTCAGGACACTACGATCACTATAGAGAAAATATGTTCTTTATCCAAAAGGATAGTGATCAAGAAAATGAAGATCAATTCATCTTGAAACCGATGAACTGTCCGTTCCACATCTTGATTTATCAAGCAAACAGACATTCTTATCGTTCATTACCATTAAGAATGGCAGAATTGGGAACAGTTTACAGAAAAGAAAAATCAGGAGCTTTATCTGGTTTAACTCGTGTTCAAGGTTTTACTCAAGATGATGCTCACATTTTCTGTACTCCGGAACAATTGGTTGATGAAATCAATGAAATTATTGATTTTGTTGCAGATACAATGAAAATCTTTAATATGTCATTTGAAGTTGAACTTTCAACAAGACCGGAAAGCTATGTTGGAGATATTGAAAATTGGAACAGAGCAGAAGCAGGTTTGAAAGAAGCAATGGATAAACGTGGAATGAAATATGATATCAACGAAGGTGATGGCGCATTCTACGGTCCAAAAATCGACTTCAAGGTTAAAGATGCAATTGGCAGAACTTGGCAGTGTGCAACAATTCAGTTAGACTTTAATTTGCCTGAAAGATTTGATATCAAATACCAAGACAAAGACGGTCAAATGAAAACTCCTGTAATGCTTCACCGTGTAATCTTTGGTTCTATGGAACGTTTTCATGGTATCTTGATTGAACATTATGCAGGCGCTTTCCCAACTTGGCTTGCACCAACACAAGTTGCAATTGTTCCAATCAGTAACGAAAAACATATTGATTATGCTGAAAAAGTTTATAAACAAATGCGTAATGCAGGTATTAGGGTTACCCTTGACGATAGATCTGAAAGTATGAACTACAAGATTAGAGAAAGTCTGCAAGATAAGAAAATTCCTTACGTGTGCGTAATCGGAGATAAGGAAATTGAAGCAGATGCAGTAGCAGTTCGTGCGCGTGGAATTGGTCAAGTAGGAACAATGAGCGTTGATGAATTTATCGGAAAAGTTGAAGATGAAATCAAATCAAGAAGTTCAGAATCTTTTGCAAAAGCATCAGCTAAAAAAGCATAAGAAAACGAGTTCAAAATAACAAAAAAGCGAGTTGAGTAAACTCGCTTTTTTTTGATAATATGGGACTTACTGCTATTTTGAGTAATGGAACTTCTTTATACATGTGGGCTGGAGGACAAAATTCTGAAGCTGCTCATTTGCAAATATGGTTTGATATTGATGGACCAACTAAAGGAAAAGGTATAATAGGTGCAGATGTTTTTGGTACTATTACTTTTTTTAAAGCAAGAGAAGAAATACGTGCCGGAACATTTATGCAAGGATGTGCTAAACTTTTGGATGTAGATAATTATAAAAATGATACTGAGTATGGATGTTCAAAAGATGTTGATACTCAATTTGCAGGTTTTTACTGTGGAGCTTTAATTGAACAAAATGGATGGAAAATTCCTAAAGATTATCCTGTAAGGTTGTAATAACAACGAACCGCTCTTTATTTAAAGGGCGGTTCGTTTAAAACTAGATTTCATTTGTAAATTATTTAGCTTCTTCTGGTTTTTTGTCTTCTGCTTTTACAAATTTATCATTTGGATCAGCTTTTGGAGCTTCTTCAGCTTTCGGTGCTGATGGTACAAATGTATCTTGAGCCGGAGCTTGAGGGGTTGGTGCTGGAGCTTCTGCCTTTGCTTCAAGTTTTGGGGCTGCTACGTTTGAAACTGCTCCTGGTGCATCTGGTTTTCCTAAAAAGTTAATTGCTTTAATCATGTAATTTTTTCCTCCAATTTTCTATATTACTAGTAAAACTCTTGAACAAAAATAATTGCCTAATTGTTATGAAATATTACAAATATTAAGAGCGGATTTTTTATCCGCTCTCAATTTGTCATTATATAATTCCGATTGATTTGTGTTTTTCGTAGATGATTTCTGCCATTTCGTCTAATTTTTTGAAATCTTCTTCTTTTGGTTTTCCTTTGATTTGTAAAGGTTCAATGATATCTAGTTTCAATGGGGTTAATATTTGTGCTATCAAGTCGAATAGTTTTCCGCCCCATCCGTAAGAACCTAAAAGAGAAGCAAATTTAGCTTTTGGTCTTAATACTGCTGCAAGGTAAGCGACATTTACAGTCATTGGGTGTGGACCTGCCAGAACCATTGATGTTCCCATAACGATTGTTGCTGCATCTACCAATGCCATTGCTAAATCTCCCAAATCGTCATCTACTATATCAAATTTGAATGTTTTAATTCCTTTTGCTTCTAATTTATTGCTTAAGTAGTCAATCATTTCCTTTGTGCTTTCGTACATTGAAACATAAGGCAATGCAACTAAATTTTTCGGCGTATCAGATGTCCAATCTGTGTACAAATCCAAAATGTAATTAGGATTTTTGTGAACAGGTCCATGACTTGGCAAAATCATATCAACATTCATTTCCTTAATCATTTTTGTATATTTTTTGCACATCATTCTAAATGGCATCATAATTTCAGCATAATAACGTTTTGCGCTCTTTTCAAGTTCTTTGCTTTCAGGTGCAAAAATATCCGTGAATGTATAATGCGCACCTAAAAAGTCACAAGTGAAAATTACATTATCTTCTTTGATATATGTAAACATTGTATCTGGCCAATGTACTCCTGGTGCAAAGATGAATTTTAGCGTTTTATCACCCAAAGAAATTTCTTCCCCATCAGCAATAATTTGAATTTTTTCTTCTGGAACAAAAAGCATGTTTTTAATATTTTCTGCAACTTTAGGGTTTGTCAAAACAATAGCATTCGGGTATTTTTCTAACAAAGCCGGAATTGAACCTGAGTGGTCTTGTTCACCGTGATTTGCGATAATATAATCAACTTTCCCGATATTGTTTTCAGAAAATCTTTTTAAATATTCTTTTGTTTTTGGTGGATACATTGTGTCGATAATCGCAGTTTTTTCAGAACCCTTAACAAGGTATGAATTGTAGCTTGTACCGTGTTCCAATGGAATTAGTTCATCAAAAATTCGTCTGTCACAGTCGTTTAATCCACAATAAAAAATGTTATTTTTAATCTCTTGAAATTTCATTATTTCATCTCCTTTTAGTGTTGTAAATTTTAAATATTTAACTTTTTTATTTATTGTTTGTCAAATAAATCTTTGCTAACACCACAAAGTGGGCATACATAGTCATCTGGTAAATCTTCAAATTTTATTCCGTCATGTTCTTCTGGGTCATAAATATAACCACATACTGTACAAATATACTTTCCCATTTTTTTGTCCTTTCTATATGCTTTTACATTCATTACAAATACCGTGTAATGTGATATCATAACCCTTTACGTCGAAACCTGTTTCATTTTTAGTCCTCTGAACAACGTCAGGAGCGATGTTAATAGAAACATCAAAAACTCTTTTACATTTGTCACAAATAAAATGAAAATGTTCGTGAGTATTATGATCAAAGTGTGATGGTGCTTCTAAACCGTCAATCTTTTTGATAATTCCGTTTTCAGCTAACTGGTTCAGGTTTCTGTATAGAGTTGCAAGGCTGATATTAGGTGCTTTTTCTTGCAAAATTCCATACAAATACTCTGCAGTAGGGTGAACTACATTTTCTTTTAATGTTTCTAAAATTATCTCACGTTGTCTTGAGTAATTCATAGTTTCTCCATAAAACTGATAACAATTATTATTTTTGTTCAAATAAAAATTTTTGTCAAGATTAATAAACAAAAATGGATAATTTCTGTTATTAATTTGTTATAAGGTTTTTCTTAATAAATATTAATAGATAATCTTTTGTAAGTTTACAATATTTGTTATTTATTTGATAATTAAATTAGTTATAAATAGCAAAAGGGGAGTTGGGGAGTATGGTTAAAGTTGCAATAATTATGCCTGTGTATAATGGTGGTGAATATTTAGATACGTCTATTCAATCCGTTCTTAACCAGTCTTATAGAGATTTTCAACTTATTTGTGTTAATGATAGTTCAACTGATAATTCCCTAGAAATTCTTGATAAGTATGCCTCTATTGATAATAGAGTTGTTTGTTTGACTAAAGAAAATGCCGGTCCTGGATTGGCGCTAAATTATGGTATAGAAAATTCTCAAAGTGATTACTTGTGTTTTTTAGATCAAGATGATAAATATGCACCTGATTATCTTGAAAAAATGGTTGCTGCTATAGAAAAAACAAGTCTTGATATGTGTATGTGCAATGCGTATTTCTGGAAAAATGATGATAGTTTAGAAATAATTTATAAAGATTTGAAGTTTGGAATTGTTCCAACCGATACAGTTAAAAAGAAAAAACTGTTTTCAGAACGTAATTATCCGCAGTGGACAAAAATCATAAAAAGAAGTTTTTGGGAGAAGAATAAAATTAGTTTTCCGGACTTTAGTAATAAAGCACATGATGTTCCTGTTCATTATGAATTAATTGCAATGTGTGAAAAAGTTGGTTACGTAAGAGATTGTATTTATTTCCACAGAGTTCATGATGAACAAATTTCGCATGATATAAATGATAGTTATTATTATAGTGTTTCTGCTAAAAATATTTTTGATTGGTTGAACACACTTGATTTGAATTATTTTCAACGAGAGAAAAAGCTAAAATTTTTCAAATATTTGATAAGATTGTCTGCACGTTCTGCAAAAAATATTCGTGTATTTGATGAGTTATTTGCAATTATAGATAACTATTATAGTTTTTATGATTTGCAAAGTTTGAAAAGATATATTGCAAAACAAAAGAAAAAGTTTATGAAGGTCAAACATTTGTTGTTAGAAAAGGTTAATCTTGCAAATGTTGGCAAGAATACTTATTGCGCAAAACAACCTTTCATTGCAAGTCCGAAAACAACAATAGGGAAATTTGTTTCAATTGGGGAGAATGTAAGAATTGGACACGGCGAACATCCTTTAGGTTATTTATCAACAAGCCCATATTTTTATTATGACAATTTAGGTTGGAAGTTGTTAAATACAAAAAGTCACAATGAATTTTGGAATTATGCTCCAGTGTGTATTGGCAATGATGTTTGGATTGGCGATAATGTAATTATAAAAAATGGGGTTAAAATAGGTGATGGTGCAGTTGTTGGTTTGGGAGCAGTTGTAACAAAAGATGTTCCTCCTTATGCGGTAGTAGCTGGAGTTCCTGCAAAAGTTATTAAATATCGTTTTTCAGATGAGATAATTTCGGAACTTTTAGAATTAGAATGGTGGAATTTAGAAGAAGATGTAATTCGCCAAATTCCGTATGATAATATTGAAAAGGCGATTGAATTTATTAAATGTAAAGGTATTAAGCATTTATAATCTGACGGATAAATTTGAAAGAGGGAAAGTGGGTATAATTAAGAAAGTGTTTGAATTTTAGCCACTTCCCTCGTTTCAAGAAAAATTATCCTTTTTATCCTTTTCTTATCCCTAAATTTATCCTTTTTTCCTGCTTGTTTTGGAAAATTTACCTCAAACTCCGACAAGGTTTGAGTTTTGCAAAGATAGAAAAAGGATAAAAACTTCAAAGGAGTAGGAAAATTTTTGTCGGATTAGTAAAAATGACCTACGTTACTAAACAACAGACTTTGTACAAAAATTATACAAAATTTTCAAGTTGTTTATAGTTTTCAAATGTTCCAAGTTCTCTAAAGTTTATTTCATACGTTCCATCCTCATACTTATTTAATTGGACGGTATCTATGCCTATCTGTTCTAGTTTATCATAGGTTACAAGTTCATTTTCTTGAAGATTTAATACATCTCTCAATATCCATTTACCTAAGTCCTCATTAGGATTAGTCATAAGGGCTTTACTGTTATCTTGACATACTTTAGCCATTTTAAAACTTCCATTAGGTAACTGTAGTGTAAAACTTTCATCTCTTGTAGGAAAGAAGTCTGGCTTATGTTTCCTTATCTCTGCTGGTATAGGTATATATACTTCATTTGGCTTACGTTCTCTACCCCCTGCATTCCATTGATTTAATCCACTTTTTTTAGGTACAATTTTGTTTCGAGTTCCTCTCTCGTAGGAGTATAGTGGCAGATACAAAGTATCAATAATACGATTACTTGTATCAGCTTTAAACTCGTCTGATAGATATTTTTCAAGCAACTCAAAAGGGTCATCAAATATTCTTACAGGTATTGTGTGGATAGGTACAATATTAAACCTTTTAAACAAAGTGCTCTTGGATATATTGAAGCAATATTCTTCTATGCCGTCAGTAAAAGCAACAGTGTTGCTACTTGTAGATTTTAATAATGTAATATTATCTGTATTTATCAAGTGCATCGGTTCTTCATGTAAATATAATACAGAGTCAGCTCTAGTAACGCAATGATAAATCAAGTTATCGGTAGGTATTGAACACATACCACAAGTAGATGTAATACGCTTATTTCTCAATAATGAAATTTTTTGAATTAAGATATCTGGATTAGTAATTGAGTCGACGTATAAATGACGTTCTCTGTTAAATTCTGCAACCTTTTCCAAACAATGACTATTCTTATGTAGGAAAGTTTTAAGTCCTATACCGCATGTAGCCTTACTAGCATCTATAGATATATCAGAGCGTGATAAGTTCTTTGCTGTAAAAGCTCTGCAAAATACATTCTCGGCCATTCTATAATACAAATATGGTACAATTGAACTTTCAGCAGAGAGTTTTGACAAAGATGCAACAATCCTTAGCAATAATTCGTATTTTGTCTGTTCATCCTTTGATTGAAGCTCAAAAAACATTATTCTGCTTCCTCTAATACTTGCATGATGTTTTTTGCAATAGCATTAACAACTGGTACTGATACACTGTTACCTATTTGCTTGTATAATGCTGATTTAGGTAAGTTGTCTGGCAATTTATAATTATCAGGAAAACCCTGAAATCTAGCACACTCTCGAGGAGTTAATTTCCTTATGTCTTGCTTCTCATCTATAATAAGTGGAACATTGTGTCCTCCAGTACCCATATTTGCTGTCAACGTTGGACACAGATTATTCTTATTCTCTCTTACATAAATACGTCTCCACTGGTAAATTGTATCAGGATTAGTCATCTCAGTTTTTAATTGTGTATAATACTTGCTATTCTTATATGAAAACTCCTCTGAAACATTTTTTTCAAGTAAAGTTCTTATATTTCGTGTTTTCTTGACAGGTTGAGGGAACTTAAATTTTTCAGCCAGTGCTTTATCTTTAAAACACACTATATATATTCTCTCTCTGTTTTGAGGTACATCTGAATAATTAGCAGTATTTAAAACATTTGATTTAATATAATAGCCAGACCTTGTAAGTTCTTTTTGTATTACATTGAAAGTCCTACCATTATCATGAGCTGTAAGGTTTTTAACATTTTCAAGAAACACTACTTTAGGTTGTAATACCTCTATGTAGCGTAATATATCAAAGAACAAATTGCCTCTATCATCTTTAAATCCCTTGCGATAACCAGCAATAGAAAATGCTTGACAAGGAAATCCACCTGTTAATATATCAATAGGTGGTAATTCATGAGGGTCAATATCTTTCATATCCTTGTTAATAAGTAAGTGTTTAAAGTTCTTGGAATAGGTTACACATGCTTTTTCATCTATTTCATTTGCCCATGCTAATTCAAACCCAGCTTCTTGGAAACCAAGCCCAATTCCACCTATTCCTGCAAATAATTCCCCTACATGATACTTCTTAGTCATAGACTAATGATAACATAAAAAAATACACAAGCAAAGATATTAAGTTTTATTATTTGTTTTTTTTGTAGTCTGTTTTACCAAACCGACTGTAAATTTCTCATTTCATCTGATATTTTTTCTCAAACTGCAAGTCAAATTATAATAGGTAAATATGCTTTTTTAGATTTAAGACAACTAATAAATTAATATATTTCAAATAAAAAGAACTCCACAATGGAGTTCTTTTTATTTGCCGAAGGCCGGACTCGAACCGGCACGTGGTTGCCCACACAAGATTTTGAGTCTAGCACGTCTACCAATTTCATCACTTCGGCATATATTCAATTGTCATACTTATATAATACCAAAAACATTTTAAATTTCAAATAAAATTTTAAAAATTTTTTTAATTAATAATTTTGATACAAAAAAGAATGATTAAATTCCCTTAAAACCATTGTAAAATGCTTGATACGAGTGAGGGCTTATGAAGAAAATATTTGTATTAATTTTATTTGTTTTGTTATTTGTGTCTGTTGCAAATGCTACTGTAATGGAAGGTGGAGTTATGAAAACGGGCATGGGAAATTCTAAGAGGGTCGTTGATAGCGCAACAAATATGCCGGTTTCAGGAGCAAAAGTTGTCTTGCCAAAATTGGACTATATTACAGTAACTGACGACAATGGAACTTTTAGTTTAAATGCGAATATTAAATCGCCAACTATTTTATCTGTGCAAAAAGAGGGATATAGACCATTCTCTCTAACTATTGATGAAAAAATCGCCGCTAAACCTATTGTTGTCGGGATTGAAAAAAGTAATGTGCAAGATATTGTTATATCGTCTGAAATGTTTCATTTAGGTGATGACAATTATTCAGAAAACTCTGCCAATTCAGGCGAATTTAAAGGAAGATCTATCGGAGCGTATTTTTCAAAATCTTTCCAAATTGCACAAAACGCTTTGACTAAACAAAATTTCCTTGTAATTGGCTCTATTATAGGTATTGATACGTTTATGGCAAAGACAATGGGGCAAAATTCTGTTGCGCATGCTTTTTCTAGTCCGCCGGAAGTGTTTTTTAACGGGATTAAAATCGCTGAAATACAGTTGAATGGTGACGGGCAGAAGATTAAAATTCCTAATAATATACTAAAAGTAGGGCAATTGAACGAAGTCACAATTCATACCGGCAGAAATCTAAGACAAACTGCGTATATTGATTATGATGATATTGAGTTCATGAATTTATATATAAAATCTGAGTAAAACTCCGCCATACTCTTGATATTCCGTAAATTGTATCATCTAAATAGATGATTTTTGTTACGAATTGTTAAGTTTTCTGATATAATAATTAAAGATTTCCTACTGTTATGCCGTACATGAAAACATAAGGAAACAAAATAAAAGGAAACAAGTCATGGGTATGGCTGCATCGCAGGCAAGATTTTTAGGTCTTACTGCAAGAAAATCAAATACCGAATATGAAGGTCAGCAGATCAACCAACAAAGAACAACTTTGGCTAACCAATCTGCTAACTATTATAACCAGTTGCTTGGCATGACAGTTCCGGTTCCACCGTCAACAGCTGATTATACAAAAACAACTTACACTTTCACAGACGGTTCATTAAACAATTCAATTTCTACAATGATAGCAAAAGCAGATGGTAAATATCAAATTAGTTACACATCTTCTTGGACAAACGATTTTTCAGTAGTATCAACAGCTTCTACTATCTACACAAGAAAAGGTGATGAAGGCAATTATGACTACTATGTTGGTGCTAAAAAATTAAGAAAATTAGGCGAAGGCTTTAATGTTGATGCTGAAGGCAAATATGTTGCTGATGCAGATGGCTACAAAGATGAATATTTAAGTTCTTTGTCTGCTGAACAATTGAAAAATTTAGTAGATGAAGAAAAGAAATACAAAGCTCAATTAGAAGAAAAATATGGCAAATCTGCTGAAGGTTATATGGTTAGATATGTACAAAATACTTCAACAGGAACATGGGCACCATATTTCGTTAACAAAGACGTATTAGAAGCTGAAACTACAGTATTTAGTGACACTGGTTCTTCTCAAAGCGCAATCAAAACATACACAATTGGTTCTGCAAAAGAAACAGAAGAAATCAAAGGTGTTGAAGCTAGATTAGAACAAGATTCTACAGGACGTATCATCAGTATTACATTGAACCCAGATGATCCAGCTACAAAAGTTACTTATGCAGTAACAACTAACACTGTAACTGATCAAGCTAAATACGATGATGCTATGAACCAATACGAATATGATAAATATGAATATGATCAATCTATCCAAAATATCAATGCTAAGATTGAAGTTATTCAAGCAGAAGATAAAAACCTTGAATTACGTTTGAAACAGTTAGATACTGAACAAGATGCAATTCAAACTGAAATGGATGCAGTTCAAAAAGTTATTGAAAAGAACACTGAATCTACATTCAAAACATTCGGGTAGACGAGGTCTACTTCCACATAGCTTACAACTGCTTAAGAGGCGCTTTTGCAAAAAACTTAATATTACAAATATTATTGAAATGGCGCTTTATACAGTTGAACGC